>Ga0207873_1001431_pt1 | contig 22932 bp, 21 predicted proteins | sample BGWIniCompost_FD_187373 | JGI IMG/M metagenome (GOLD analysis project Ga0207873, IMG submission 187373) | Cellulose adapted compost microbial communities from Newby Island Compost Facility, Milpitas, CA, USA - BGW Initial Compost (SPAdes)... ...
GCGCCGGGTCACCGCGTACAGCGCCACCGCGGCGGCCGTGGCGACGTTCAGCGAGTCGACCCCGGGGGCCATCGGGATCCGCACCCGGGTGCCGGCGGCGGCCAGCGCCGCGGGCGTCAGGCCCGGCCCCTCGGCGCCGACGACGAGGGCGAGGCGGTCCGGGCGCCGGGCGGCGAGGTCCTCGACGGGCTCGGCGTCGGCCGCCGGGGTCAGGGCCGCCACGCACCAGCCGCCGGCCCGGAGCCCGGCCAGCGCGCCGGGCCAGTCGTCCAGCCGGGTCCAGGGCACCCGCAGGACGTGACCGGAGGAGACCCGGACGCTGCGCCGGTAGAGCGGGTCGGCGGTCGTCGGGTCGAGCAGCACGGCGTCGACCCCGAAGGCCGCCGCGTTGCGGAACAGGGCGCCGAGGTTCTCGTGGTCGTTGAGGCCCTCGGTCACGACGACGAGGCGGGCGCCGGCCAGCAGCTCGTCGGCGGCCGGCAGGGGCAGCCGGTCGGCCGCGGCCAGCACGCCGCGGTGGACGTGGAAGCCGGCGACGGCGGCGACCTCGTCGTCGTCCCGGACGAGGACCGGCGCCCGCCCGGCCACCAGCGCGCGGACCCGGTCGGCCTTGCGCCGGGTGACGAGCACCGACCGCACCGGGTAGGGCGACTCGAGCAGCGCCCGCAGCGCGACGATCCCCTCGGCCACGAAGAAGTCGCCGTGCCGCTCGACCAGGCGGCGGCGGGCCGGGTCGTTGAGGTGCCGGTAGTCGTCCAGCGGGTCGCGGCGGGCCACGCCGCCATCCTGCCCGCCCCGGCGCCGGGGGGCTCAGACCAGGCCCCGGACCACCGCACCCGCCGCGGCCAGGGCCGCCACGGTCAGCACGGCCGGGCGCAGCCACCGGGCGTCGAGCCGGGCGGCGAGCCGGCTGCTGGCGGCCAGTCCGGCCAGCGTGCCCGGGCACAGGGCCGCCGCCAGCGCCACGTGCCAGGCGGCGAGGGCGCCGGCGGCCACCAGCCCCAGGAGCGACAACACCGTGCCCAGCGCGAACACCGCCGCCAGCGTGGCCCGCAGCACCGGCCCGGCGTGGTGCTGGAACAGCAGGGCCAGCGGCGGTCCGCCGATCGAGGTCGCCGTCCCCATGGCCCCCGACGCCACCCCGGCGGCCAGGGTCGTCGCCCGGGTCACGGGCAGGTCGGTGCGCACGACGCTGGTGGCCACCGCGACGAGCACGGCGACGCCGGCGAGCACCGACAGCGTCCGGGCCGAGACGACCGCCACGACGGCGGCACCGACGACCGTGCCGGGGAGCCGCCCGGCCATCAGCCAGGCGACCGCCGACCGGTCGACGCCGTGGCGCTCGCGCCGCAGCATGCCGCCGGCCAGTGGGAGGACGAGCAGCATCAGCGTCGAGGGCAGGGCGTCCGGCTCGACGACGGCGAGCACCGGGGCGGCGAGCAGGTTGGCGCCGAAGCCCACCGACCCCTGGACGAGCGCCCCGAGCGCCACGACGACGAGCACCACGACGTACTCGGCGGGCTCCAGGTGCAGGACCGACTCCACCGCGCCGAGGCTGCCTCAGCCGGGCGACCACCCGCGGCGCTCGGCCACCAGCGTCGCGTAGCGGTCGAGCACGGGGAGGACCTCGTCGCGGGGCCCCGAGGGCAGGTCGAAGACGGTCTCGGTCACGCCGAGGCGGGCGTAGTGGTCGAGCTTGCCGTGGTCGGGCAGCGTGGCGAACGGCACGACCTCGACCTGCGCGGGGTCGCGCCCCGCCGCCTCCAGCGCGGCGTGCAGCCGGGGCAGCGCCTCCCGCAGCCCGGCGCCGCCGATCGGCATCCAGCCGTCGGCGTACTCCACGACCTGGGCGAACAGCGTGGGGCCGGCGCCGCCGCCCAGCAGCACCGGCAGGTGGGGCCGGCCGGCGCGGTCGCGCTGGGCGGGCTTGGGCCACGACCACGAGGGCGGGATCCGCACCCGCTCGCCCTCGTAGCTGCCCTCGTCGTCGCGCCACAGCGCCTGCATGGCGAGCACGTGCTCCCGCACGATCGCCCGGCGCTCGCGGGGGTCGACGCCGTGGTCGGCCATCTCCTCCCGGTTCCAGCCGTAGCCGACGCCGACGGCCAGCCGGCCCCCCGAGACGTGGTCGAGCGTGGCCAGCGCCTTGGCGGTCACGATCGGCTCGCGCTGGGCGGCGAGGAGCACGCCGGTGCCGAGGCGCAGGGCGGTGGTCGCCGAGGCGGCCGCGGCCAGCGCCACCAGCGGGTCGAGCGAGCGCTTGTACCTCTCGGGCAGCGGGCCGCCGGCCGGGTGGGTCGGCGCCGGGGTGACGGGGATGTGGGTGTGCTCGGGGAGCCACAGCGAGTCGAGCCCCCGCTCCTCGACGGCCCGCGCCAGCTCGACGACCCCCATCGAGACGTCGGTGACGAACATCGTGACCCCGTAGCGCATGGCGGCTCCCCCTCGCGGCGACTTCTCTGACGGTGTGTCAGGTCTGTGCCATCATGCCCGCATGACCGGCATCTGCGAGGGGCGCGTCGTCATCGTCACCGGCGCGGCACGGGGCATCGGGCGGGCCCACGCGCTCGAGTTCGCCCGCCAGGGGGCGAAGGTGGTCGTCAACGACGTGGGCGTCGAGCTCGACGGCACCGGCGGGTCCCGCGCCGCCGCCCAGCAGGTGGTCGACGAGATCACGGCCGTCGGCGGGGAGGCGGTGGCCAGCACCGACGACGTCGCCGACTGGGAGGGCGCCCGGTCGCTGGTGCGCACCGCCCTCGACGCCTTCGGCCGGCTCGACGTCGTCGTCAACAACGCCGGCATCGTGCGCGACCGCATGTTCGTCAACTGCGGCGAGGACGAGTGGGACGCCGTCATCCGGGTCCACCTCAAGGGCCACTTCGCCGTGGCGCGCTTCGCCGCCGAGCACTGGCGGGCCCTGGCCAAGGCGGGCGAGCCGGTCGACGCCCGGATCGTCAACACGTCCTCGGGCGCCGGGCTGATGGGCTCGGTCGGCCAGGCCGCCTACAGCGCCGCCAAGGCCGGCATCGCCACCCTCACGCTGGTGCAGGCGGCCGAGCTGGGCCGCTACGGCGTGACCGCCAACGCCATCGCCCCCTCGGCCCGCACCCGCATGACCGAGACGGTCTTCTCCGAGAAGATGGCGCCGCCCGCCGACCCCGACGCGTTCGACGCCATGGCGCCGGAGAACGTCGCGCCGCTCGTCGTCTGGCTGGGGTCGCCGCAGTCGGCGCACGTGACCGGGCGGGTCTTCGAGGTCGAGGGCGGGAAGGTGTCGGTCGCCGACGGCTGGCAGCACGGCCCGGCGATCGACAAGGGCGCCCGCTGGGACCCCGCCGAGCTCGGCCCCGTCGTCGACGAGCTGCTGGCCAAGGCGCCGACCCCCGCCCCGGTGTACGGCGCCAGCTGAGGACGGCCGGCCCACCGAGCCGCGGCCTCGGCGAACCCCGGCCCGCCCCCGGCCGGAGCCGGCCCGAACCGGCGTCCCTCACGCGCACGTGCGCGCGCCGGCGACGCCGGAAGCGGGTCGGGAGGGGGCCGATCGCCGCCCGGCGGGGAACGGGCGTCGCCCACGCGGGCAGGTGCGTGCCACGGACGCCGGAACGGGTGGGGCGGCGACCGACCGGGCACCCGGCAGGAGGGCCGGCGGGGTGGAGGGGGGCGGGGCCGGTAGATTCGACGCCTCGGCGTGCCGGGCCACCGGGCCGGCACACCGAGCACCGACGACCGATGGACCCCACGACCTCCCCCGCCCCGACGCCCCCGACCGACCGCCCGGCCTCCGGCGCGCCGCTGCCGTCCGCCGTCCTGTGGGACATGGACGGCACGCTGGTCGACACCGAGCCCTACTGGATCAAGGCCGAGACCAAGCTCGTCGCCGACCACGGCGGCACCTGGACCCACGAGGACGCCCTGTCGCTCGTCGGCCTCGACCTGCTCGACTCGGCCGAGCGCCTGCGCACGATCGGCGGCGTCGACCTGCCGCCCACCGAGATCGTCGAGCGGATGATGGACCGGGTCATCGAGCAGGTCGACGAGCACCCGCCGTGGCAGCCCGGCGCCCGGGAGCTGCTGGCGGAGCTCCGGGCCGCGGACGTCCCCTGCGTGCTGGTCACGATGTCGTGGCGCCGCCTGGCCGACGCCGTCGTCGCCCACCTGCCCCCGGGCACCTTCACCCGCACGGTCGTGGGCGACGAGGTCCCGCGGGGCAAGCCCCACCCCGACCCCTACCTGGCGGCCGCCGCCGCGGTCGGCGCCGACCCCCGGGACTGCGTCGCGCTGGAGGACTCGCCGAACGGCGCCCGCGCCGCCAGGGCGGCGGGCTGCGTGGTCGTCGGCATCCCCCACGTCGTCGACGTCCCGGCCGAGCTCGTCGACCTCACCGTGCGGTCGCTCGAGGACCTGCACCTCGACGACCTGCGCCGCCTGGTCGCCGAGCGCCGACGGCCGGGCTGACCGCCGGACCGACCGGTCGCGGGCGGCGCCCCACCGGCGCGCCGCGCCGAGCCCGGGCGCGCCACGGGCCGGCCCCGGGGGCCGGCCCGTGACGGTGGATCAGGTCGGGATCCGGTCGATCGCCGTCAGCTCAGGCGCTCGAAGATCATCGCCATGCCCTGGCCGCCGCCGACGCACATGGTCTCGAGGCCGAGGGTCTTGTCCTCGTCCTGCAGCGCGTGGATCAGGGTGGTGGCGATGCGGGCGCCGGTCATGCCGAACGGGTGCCCGAGGGCGATGGCGCCGCCCTTGACGTTGAGCTTCTCGATCGGGATGCCGAGGTGCCGGGCCGACGGGATGACCTGGGCGGCGAACGCCTCGTTGATCTCGACGAGGTCGATGTCGTCGATGGTCATGCCGGCCCGCTTCAGCGCCTGGCGGGACGCCTCGATGGGGCCGAGGCCCATGATCTCGGGGTTCAGGCCGCTGACGCCCGAGGCGACGATCCGGGCCAGCGGGGTGATGCCCAGCTCCCTGGCCTTGGTGTCGCTCATGACGATGACGGCGGCGGCGCCGTCGTTGAGCGGGCAGGAGTTGCCGGCGGTCACCTCGCCGTCCGGCCGGAAGGCGGGCTTCAGCTCGGCCAGCTTCTCGACGGTCGTGCCGGGCCGGGGGCCGTCGTCCTTGGTGACGACGGTGCCCGAGGGCGTCGTGATCGGCGTGATCTCGGCCTCCCAGAAGCCGTTCTCCTGGTTGGCCACGGCGAGCTGCTGGCTGCGGGTCGCGAACTCGTCCATCTCGCGACGGGTGACGCCCTCCTTCAACCGCACGTTCTCGGCGGTCTGCCCCATGGCGATGTAGACGTCGGGCAGGCCGGGGAACGGCTCCCACGAGTCGGCGCCGTTGGACAGGTCCTTCGTGCGGGCCTCGGCGTCGGCGAACAGCGGGTTGTGCGGGCCGGTGTCGGCCATGCCGTTGACGTAGCGGCTCACCGTCTCGACGCCGGCGCACACGAACACGTCGCCCTCGCCGGCCTTGATGGCGTGGGCGGCCATGCGGATGGCCTGCAGCGACGACGAGCAGTACCGGTTGACGGTGACGCCGGGGACGTCGTCCATCCCGGCGAGGATGGCGACGATGCGGGCCATGTTGTAGCCCGACTCGCCGGCCGGCTGGCCGCAGCCGAGGATGAGGTCGTCGACGGTCTTGGGGTCCAGTTGGGGGACCTTCTCGAGCGCGGCCTTCACGATGGTGGCGGTCATGTCGTCGGGCCTGACGTCGACGAGGGAGCCCTTCATGGCACGACCGATCGGGCTGCGGGCCGTGGAGACGATGACTGCTTCGGTCATGGCGCCGTTTCCTCCTGCACGGGATGTCCCCGCGTTGTCTAGTTATGTTACCGGTCGGTCACCAAGCCGACCGTCGCCGTGGCGACCGCGCCCGCCCTCGTGCCCGTGCCCGCCGTGGCCGTGGCCGCCGTGCTCGTGGCCCCCCGCCGGGCCGGGCGCCGGGCCCGGCACCCGGTTGCCCTGCTCGAGCCACCGGCGGAACCCGGCGGCGTTGGAGTGGATGCCGTTGAGGGTCTCGAGCTTCTCCCGCCGGTCCGGGTCGACGCCGTCGAGGTCGTCGCCGAACCGCTCCTCCAGCGCCGCCGCGATGTCCCGCCCCTCCCGCCAGGCCGCCTCGGCCACCTCGGCCCACCGCACGAGCGTCTCCTGGGCCTCCTCGAGGATCGCCTCCGGGTCGGGGACGAGACCGAAGTGGGCGAGGGCGATGCCGGCGGGCCGGCGGTCGGCGAACCGCCGCAGCGACCGCAGCGCGCTGTGGAGGTCGAAGTCGGGCGGCGGGGTGGCCGGGCGCAGCACGCCGACGTCGGGCAGCCGCACGCCGACGGCGTCGCCCGCGAACAGCAGGCCCGAGTCGCTGTCGTGCAGCGCCAGGTGGTGCTTGGCGTGGCCGGGCGAGTCGACGGCGGTCAGCGTGCGGTTGGAGGACACGACGACCTCGTCGCCGTCGTGCAGCACCGCCACCCGCTCGGCGGGGGTGGGCGTCAGCCGCCCGTAGAGCGAGTCGAGCAGGTCGCCGTAGACCATCGCCGCGCTGCTCACCAGCCGGCTCGGGTCGACGAGGTGCCGGGCGCCCCGCTCGTGCACGTAGATGGTCGCCTCGGGGAAGGCCGCGGCCACGTCGCCCACCCCGCCGGCGTGGTCGAGGTGGATGTGGGTGACCGCCACCCCCGCCAGCTCGCCGGGGTCGACGCCGAGCTCGCCGAGGGCGGCGAGCAGGTGGGGCACCGAGGTCTGGCTGCCGGTCTCCACGAGCACCGGCGCGTCGCCGGTCACGAGGTAGCCGGCGGTCACCTGCTGCCAGCCCCCGAGCAGGGTGTCGATCTGCAGGACCCCCGGTGCGATCTCGGTGTGCACGTCACCCCCTCGGTTCTCCCGTGCGACGCCACCCGCCGTGGGCAGCCGAGCGTACCGGGCGACCCGCCGCGGGCCCACCGGTGGCGGCACCGGGCGGTCCGCCCGCCGCGCCCGGCGATGTCCCAGCCCCTGGCTACCGTGGCGGTGGCATGGCGAGGAGGCAGCGCAGATCCGGCCGGGCCACCGGCGTCCCCACCGGGGCGGTCCGCCCCACGCTGTGGGACGACGCCGACGACCCCACGTGGTCGGTCACCGAGCTGGCCGAGGCCATCGCGCTGCGGCTGCGCACGGCCTTCCCGGACGAGGTGTGGGTCCGGGGCGTCATCCGCAACCTCAACCCGGCCCGGCGGGGCGGCACCGTGTGGTTCGACCTGGTCGAGCCCGCCGCCGACGGCGACCTGTCCCGCCCGCCCCGGGCGACCCTGGCCGTGGTGCTGTTCGACGCCGCCCGCCGGCGGGTCAACGCCCGGCTCACCGCCGCCGCCGGCCGGGTGCGGATGACCGACGGCACCGAGGTGCGCATCCGGGGCCGCATCACCTTCTACGAGCGGGGTGGACGGCTGCAGCTGCAGATGTCCGACATCGACCCCGACTTCACGCTCGGGCGGCTGGCCGCCGACCGCGAGCGGGTCCTGCGCCAGCTCGCGGCCGAGGGGCTGCTCGACCGCCAGGCCCGGCTGCCCCGGCCGTTGCTGCCGCTGCGCCTCGGGCTGGTCACCAGCGCCGGCAGCGCGGCCGAGCACGACGTGCTCGACGAGCTGCGGGCCTCCGGCATCGGGTTCACGGTCGTGCGGGCCGACGTCCGGGTGCAGGGCACCCGGGCCCCCGCCTCGGTCGCCCGGGGCCTGCGGGCGGTCGCGGCGCGGGGCGTCGACCTCGTGCTGCTCGTGCGCGGGGGCGGCGCCGCCACCGACCTGGCGGCCTTCGACGGCGAGGTCATCGCCCGGGCGATCGCCGAGCTGGAGGTGCCGGTGCTCACCGGCATCGGCCACGACATCGACCGCTCGGTGGCCGACGAGGTGGCGCACGCCTGCTACAAGACGCCCACCGCCTGCGCCCAGGCCGTCGTGGCGCAGGTGCGCGAGGTGGCCCGGCGCACCGAGGAGCTCTGGCGGGCCGTCGTCGCCGCCGCCCGCCACCGCAGCCGGCGCGAGGCGACGCACCTGTGGACCTGCGGCCGGCACGTCGCCGCCCTCACCCGCCGGGGCCTCGCCGTGGCCGACCGCGACCTCGACCTCCGCCGCGACCACGTGGCGCGGGGCGCGCGGGCGGCCCTCCGCCGGGCCGCCGGCACGCTGGAGCGGACGGTCGGCCGGGTCGAGGCCGGGGCCCGGGCCCACGCGCGGGCCCACGAGCAGCGCCTCCAGGTGGCCGCCGACCGCCTGGCCCACACGGCGCCCCGGGCGGTCGCCGCCGCCTCCCGCCGGCTGGACGCCGTCGAGGCGCAGGTGCGGGCGCTCGACCCGGCGCGGGCGCTCGCCCGGGGGTGGTCGATCACCCGCGACGGCTCGGGCCGGGTCGTCCGCTCGGCGGCCGCCGTCCGGCCCGGCGACGCCCTCGTCACCACGCTGGCCGACGGGCAGGTCCGCAGCACGGTCGAGGCGACGTCGACCGGTGCGGCGCCGCCCGACCCCGATCCCCCGTCCGGGAGCACGCGATGACAGACGACACCACCGGTCCCCCGGGCACCGCGGGGCTGCGCTACGCCGACGCCCTGCGGGAGCTCGAGCAGATCCTCCACGAGATCGACGACGACGAGGTCGACGTCGACGTCCTCGGCGCCCGCGTCCGCCGGGCCGCCGAGCTGCTGCGCCTCTGCCGCGAGCGCATCGCCGCCGCCCGCTTCGAGGTCGAGCAGATCGTCGGGGAGCTCGAGGCCGAGGCCGACGCGGCCGCGGCCATCGCCGGCGACGACGGGCCGGACGGCGAGGCGGACGACGAGGCCGGCCTCGACGACGGCACCGACGACGTCGACGACGGCTGAGCCACCGCGGCGACCGCGCCCCGGGCGGGCGGGATCAGGCCGGTGGCGCCGGTGGCGGTACGGCGCCGTCGCCCGGCGCCGCCCTCTCGTCCTCGTCGTCGGGGCAGCGGGCCTCGAGGCGGCCCTCGAGGCCGTCCTGGGGCGAGGTCTTCGGCACCAGCGCGCCGCCGTCGAAGGTCACCCACGTGCCCTCGACGATCAGCCGGTCGCCCTCGACCCGCACCTCGCGGACCTCACCCGCGGGGCCCCGCGGCATGTCCGGGCCGAAGGCGCCCCAGATCCCGTCGCCGCCCAGGTCGGCGGTGACGCCGGTGCGCCGCTCGCCGCCCTCGCCGACGTCGGCCTCGACCTGCAGGACCATCGAACCGGTCCGGCCGGCCATGACGACGACGTCGCCCTCGCGCCCGCACTCGAGCAGCTCGATCTCGGCCCGCCGCTCGCCCCAGGTGAAGCGGGCCGTGTCGGCCGGCAGGCGGTCCGCGGGCTGGCGGCCGCCGCAGCCCGCGACGGCCGACGCGGCCAGCGCGACGGCGCCCACGGCACCCACGAGGACGGTCCGGCGAGCGACGGGGGGCACGACACCGCACGCTAGCAGCGGCGTGCCAGACTCCCCGCACCTGCCGCACACCGGCCTCGCAGTGCCCTCGCGCTGGAGCAGCCCACGATGTCGCTACCTCCCGATCCCCACGACGACGACCTCGCCCAGTCGGCCGAGCCCGCCGCCGACGACACCCCCGCGGACCCGCCCACCGCGCCCGCCGCGCCCACCCCGGCTGCTCCGGCGGGCACGGACGCCTCGGCGCCGCCGCCCCCGCCGCCGGGCGGGGCCGAGGGCGGCGCGACGACGACCGCCACCGTGCCACCGCCGGCCCCGACCGCACCGGCGGGCGCCACACCCCCCGAGGCCGCCCCGGCCGCCGGCGGCGCCCGGCCCGCCCGGGGCCGCCGGCTCGCGCTGGCGGGCGCCGCGGTCGCCATCGCGGCGCTGGGGGTGGCCGGCGGCCTCGCCCTCGCCGGCGGCGACGACGCCGGTGGCGACGCCGCGTCCCCCGCCGGGGAGGTCGAGGACGGGTCCGGGGGCGCGCCCGGGGTGGACGACGAGGCGACCGCCGCCCCCGAGGAGGACGGCGGCGACCTCGGGCCGCCCGATGTCGCCGCGGCCGACGAGGACGGCGCCGACGACCCGGTGGCGGTCGCCGAGGCCTTCCTCGGCGCCGTCGACGCCCGGGACTGCGCCGGCATGGTCGAGCTGCTGACCCCCGAGTCGTACGCCGGCCGGTCGAGCGACGAGGCCGTCGCCACGTGCGAGGCGGACGCCGCCACCGTCGCCGTCCTGTCCAACGCCCGGTGGGACGACGTCGAGCTGGTCGAGCAGCGGGGCGACGAGGCGGTCGTCCAGGTCGCCGTGGCGCTCGGCGCCGACGAGTCGGTCGAGCGGCTCGTGCTCCGGCGGACCGGCGACGGCTGGCGGGTCCACCTCGACCAGGGCCTCGCCGACCTGGCGGGCTGACCGCGGCGTGGGCGCCGCCGCCGGGCGCCCGATGCGCCCGGCCGGCGCCGCGGCCCGTAACGTGGGCGTGCAGATGCTCCGTCCATCCCCCGCCCCCCCGAGCCTCGGCTTCCTCGCGGCGCGCGTCGACCGCCGGCTCGAGGAGCTGCTGTCCGGCGAGATCGAGCGCTGGCGTGCGGTCGACCCCGACCTCGTGGCCCCGCTCGAGGCGCTGGGCCGGCTGGTCGACGCCGGCGGCAAGCGGCTGCGGCCCGCCTTCTGCTACTGGGGCTTCGTCGGCGCGGGTGGCGACCCCGACGATCCCCGGGTCGTCGACGCCGGGGCGGCGTTCGAGATGCTGCACGCCTTCGCGCTCGTCCACGACGACGTCATGGACGGCTCCGACACCCGCCGGGGCGCCCGCACCGCGCACCTGACCTTCGCCGACCGCCACCGCGCCGCCGGCTGGCGGGGCGAGTCGCGGCGCTTCGGCGAGGGCGCGGCCGTGCTCGTCGGCGACCTCGCCCACGTCTACGCCGACCTGCTGCTCGGCGACGTGCCCGGCGACGTCTGGGCGGTGTGGAACGAGCTGCGGCTCGAGCTGAACGTCGGCCAGTTCCTCGACCTCGTGGCCACCGCCCGGGCCGACCGCGACCGCGGCCTGGCCCGGCGGATCTCCCGCTACAAGTCGGGCAAGTACACGATCGAGCGGCCGCTGCACGTCGGGGCCGCGCTCGCCGGCCGCCTGGGCGACCTGCGGGGCCCGCTGTCGGCCTACGGCGACCCGCTCGGCGAGGCGTTCCAGCTGCGGGACGACGTGCTCGGCGCCTTCGGCGACCCCGAGCGCACCGGCAAGCCGGTGGGCCAGGACCTGCGGGAGGGCAAGCCGACGCCGCTGCTCGCCATCGCCGTCGAGCGGGCGGCGGAGTCCCGGGACGGCGCCGCCGACCTGCTCGCCCAGGTGGGCGACCCCGGCCTCGACGACGACGACATCAGCCGCCTGCAGCACGTGCTGGTGGAGACCGGCGCCCTCGCCGAGGTCGAGCGGCTGATCGCCGAGCTGACGGCGCAGGCCATCGACGCCATCGACGCGGCCGACATCGTGCCCGAGGCCCGCGACGAGCTCATCGAGCTCGCCCGCTTCGTGGCCTCCCGCGACGCCTGAGGGCCCGCCGGCCTCCCTCAGACGGTGGCGAACGGCTCGGTGCAGGCGGCCCGGGGCACGACCCGCACGCCCGGCTCGTCGGCCACCGCCTCGAGCCACGGCGGGCGGGCCACGGCCACGACGGCGATGGCCGTGTCGAGGCCGGACAGCGTGGCCGCCTGGCGGGCGTAGGTGGCGGCGTAGTCGGGCGGCCGGACGTCGCGGCCGAGCTCGAGCAGCGCGTAGGGGTCGGGTGGGCCCGTGACCGGCAGCGGTGTCGGCAGCACGAACACGCCGGCGGGCTCGGGACCGCCGCCGTGCAGGCCGGGGCCGTCGTCGAGGATCGCGCCCCGCACGAGCTCGGGCCGGGCGCCGGCGACGAGCAGGGCGACGTAGGCGCCGAGGCCCCGCCCGTAGACGGTGGACGGGCCGAGGTGGGCGAGCGCGGCGTCGGCGTCCGCCATGAGCAGCTCGCAGTAGTAGCCGCCGCCGGTCGGGACCGTGGACTCGCCGTGCCCGGTGAAGTCGAGCGCCCACACCGGCCCGGGCCAGGGCTCGAGGTGGTCGGGCACCCGCTCCGGCGAGCGCTCGCCCAGCCCGTGGAGGTGCAGCAGCGGGCGGCCCTCCCCGTCGCGCAGGCGGTGCAGGGCCAGGTCGACCTTGTTGTGGCGCAGGACGACGGTGGCGCTCATCGGACGGCGTCCAGGAACTCGAGCGTCAGCGACGCGATGCGTTCGGGGTCCTCGATGTGCACGAAGTGGCCGAGGTCCTCGTAGACGACGAGCCGGCCGGTGGGCGGCAGCCAGGGCTCGACCGCCTCGGGCGGCGTCGCCCACCCGAGGGTCTCGGGTTGCAGGCCCAGGACCCCGAGGAGCGGCACGGCGACGCTGGGCAGCCGGGTCATGGCCCACTGCGGCCGCCAGGGGCCGAACCCGCCGAGCCGCAGCGAGGGGTCGATCTTCCAGCGCCACCCGTCGGCGTCCCGCCGCGCCCCCACGCTGACCAGGTAGCGGAGCCAGTCGAGGGGCAGGCGGGGGTTGAGGGCGGCCCGCCGCTCGGCCAGGCCGTCGAGGGTGTCGGGGCGCCGGCTGCGGGTGGCGGTCGAGCGGCGGAAGTCGAGCCAGCCCGCCAGCTCCTCGGCGAGCAGCTTCGTGCGCTCGCGGTCGGGGACGTCCGGCATGGGCCGGTCGTGCGGCAGGCCGTCGAGGTTCACGAGCGCCTTCAGCCGGTGGGGCAGCGCGGCGGCGAACTGCGTCATGAGCGAGCCGCCCTTGGAGTGGCCGACGACGGGCACCGGCTCGCTGGTCGTCGAGTCGATGACCGCCAGCGCGTCGCGCAGGTCGGCCTCCCACGAGTACATGGCCGCGTGGTCCGAGTCGCCGTGGCCCCGCTGGTCCCAGGCGACGACGCGCCAGCCGGCGTCGGCCAGCATCGGCGCGAACACGTCGAAGGTGCGGGCGAAGTCGAAGCCGCCGTGGACGAGCATGAGCGGCGGCGCGTCGGGGTCGCCCCACTCGTGGACGGCGAGGCGGATGCCGTGGGACACGACGGTGCGCCGCCGGTCCGGCGGCCGGGCGCCCGGGTAGCTGACGACCTCGGTGGCGGGGACTGCCTCGGTCACGGCCACCAGCCTGACCGACGGGTCAAGTGCGCGGCAAGCGACCCCGCAGCGCCCGGGCCGCCGCCCCCGCGGCCGCCACGAGCCCGCCCGGCCGGCGGAGCAGGACCTCGCGGGCCTGGTAGGTGGCGTGGACCTCGGCGTGCCACCGGGCGTGCCAGGGCTGGTTGGTGACGAGGTCGATGCGGTCGACGTCGGGCCGGTCGCAGCAGGCCCGCACGAGGTCGGCCAGCAGCAGGTTGCTGGGCGACAGGTCGGCGAGGGCGTCGTCGTAGGCGATCTTGTGCAGCTCGAGGGTCCGTCCGGCCCGCCAGGCCAGCTGCACCGCCGCGGGGCGGTCGTCGAGGCGCAGGGTGCGCACGAGGGCCCGGCCGCAGGCCGCGGCGCCGAGGAAGAACTCGCGGGCGGTGGCCAGGTCGACCGGGTCGTTGACCAGGGCCTCGGCGTCGGCCTTCCAGCCGCTCGCCTCGACGGCCACGAACTCGTCGAAGCCGGCGGCGACCTCGTCCGGGGACGTGGCCTCGGTGATCGTCAGCGTGCCCCGCCGCTCGGCCCGGTTGCGGGCCTTGCGCAGCGCGGCCCGCAGGTTGCGACCGGCCCGCGCGAACCACTCGTCGCCCGGCACGGTCGTGGGCAGCACGGCGTTGCCGCCGTGGCGGACCTCGGCCTGCAGGCCGGAGGGCAGGGCGGTGGCCAGGCGCAGGAAGGCCCGCCCGGGTCGGAGGCCGTTGAGCACGATGGCGTCGACCGGCTCGCCGGCCTCCGCCTGGGCGGCGAGCAGGGCCCGGCGCAGGTCGGCGGGCGACAGCCGGGGGGCGACGAGGCCGTCGTCCCGGCGGTCGTTGGCCACGACCCGCACCCGCAGGGGGCCGACCCGCCGCTCGTCGAGCCGGTAGGTGAGCACGGCCGCGGGGCCGCGCTCGTCCTCGACGACCAGCCACCGGGTGCGATCGTCGTGGGCGTGGGCCGAGGCGGCGGCCAGCCACTCCGGCGACTGCGAGCTCGTCTGCGGCGGCGACTCGGCCGCCACCGCCTCGTGGGCGGCGCGGACCTCGTCCCACCGCCCGCCACCGGCCAGGATCCGCGTCCGCACGGCCGCCACGCTACGTCACCCCGCCCCTCACGCGTCGTCCGGGTCCCGCCGCCAGTCGCGGTCGGGCGCCAGGTAGATGAGCGGCAGGCTCAGCGCGGACACGGCGCCCTTGACCGTGAGGTTGACGAGGAAGACGTCCCACACCGCCCCCCACGGCAGCGTGAGCCGGTCGTCGGCCAGCAGCGGCAGGGCCCCGAAGGCCCCGACGGCGAAGATGGCGTTGTCCAGCGGCACGCTGACCGCGTTGCTCACCGCGACCCGGGCCCACTGGTGGCGGGTGGTGACCCGGCGGACGAACCAGTGGTAGATCTCGCCGTCGATCAGCTCGGCGACCACCTGGGCGACGATCGAGGCGACGACGATCCGCCACAGCGGGCCGAGCACCGCCCGGAACTCCTCGTCGAGCCCGTAGGACGGGTCGGGGCGCACGCCCGCGACCCACTGGAGGTAGGCGGCCAGGAACAGGTTGACCCCCGCGGCGGTGACGACGACCGTGCGGGCCAGCCGCTTGCCGAGCGTCTTGTGGACGACGTCCCGCAGCGTGAAGGTGACCGGGTAGACGAACGTGCCCATGTCGACCGCCCGCCCGAAGGTCGAGCCGATCTTGACGCTGGTGACGTTGGCGACGACCTGGGCGCCGACGTAGGCGCCGACCGCGGCCACCGCGAGGTGGGTGGCGGCGATGGCCGGTCGGGGGCGGGCGGACGGGGCGCCGGCCCGGTCGGGGGCGGACGCGGGCGCGCCGGTGTCCGCGGGGCTGGGCTGCATGGGGGACCTCCGGTTTTGGTGAGGCGGGTTGCCGGTACCGCCGGGCCGCGAGTGTAGGTTCCCGCTGGTGACCCCCTCCCCCGAGCCCACCCACGTCGTCGACGTCGGCGGCGGGCGGGTCGTGGCGCTCGACGACGTCGGCGACCCCGCCGGCGTCGCCGTCGTCCACCTGCACGGCACGCCCGACTCCCGCCTGGCCCGCCACCCCGACGACGGCCTGGCCGCGGCCGCCGGGGTGCGGCTGCTCGCCCTCGACCGCCCCGGCTACGGCGGCTCCTCCCCGCTGCCCGGCCTGTGGCGCCCGGACTGGCCCGACGTCGTGGCCGGCGACGTCGCCCGGGTGCTCGACCACCTCGGCGTCGAGCGCTGCGCGGTGCTCGCGTGGTCGGGCGGCGCGCTGACCGGCGTCGCCCTGGCCGCGGCGTCCCGCCCCGGCGGCCCGCTCGCCGGCCGGGTGACGGCGCTCGGCGTCGTGTCGGGCCTCGTCCCCCGCCAGGCCTACGACGACCCCGCGGTGCGGGCGGCCGGCGAGGGCCGCCTCGGCGTGGTCGAGCTGGGCGACGCGACGCCGCCCGGCGAGCTGGGGCCGGAGGTGGCGCCGCTGGTCGCGCCCCACCCCTGCGACCTGGCCACGGCGGCCGAGCACCAGGCCGAGCACCGGACCGCCGCGGACGCCGCCGAGCTGGCGACCGTCCCCGGCGGCGCCGAGCAGATGGCGGCCGCGCTCGTCGAGGCCGTCCGGCCGGGGCTGGACGGGCCGGCCGGGGACGTCGAGGCCCAGGCCCGGCCCCTCGCCGTCGACCTCGGTGCCGTCCCGTGCCCGGTGCAGCTCTGGTACGGCGACGCCGACGAGGTGACGCCGCCCGCCTTCGGGCGCTGGTACGCCGACCGCCTGCCCCACGCCACGCTGACCGTCGTGGAGGGCGCCGCCCACTACCTGGCGCTGACCCGCTGGTCGGAGATCCTGGCCGCGCTCACGGCCCGGGCCGGCGCCTGAGCGGCCCGGCGGGGGCCGGCCGGCGCCGGGAGGTCAGGCGGCGCTCGGCGCCACCGGGGTCCACTCGGCCCGCATGTGCTTGATGCCGTTGATGAACCCCGAGCGCAGGCGGTCGGGCTCGCCGACGACGTGGATGTCGGGCAGCCGGCGCATCAGCTCGGTGAACATGACCCGGATCTCCCGGCGGGCGAGGTGGGCCCCCAGGCAGAAGTGCGGGCCGGGCCCGCCGAAGCCGACGTGGTCGTTGGGGGTCCGGCCGACGTCGAAGCGCAGCGGGTCCTCGAACACCGCCTCGTCGCGGTTGCCGGACCAGTACCACATGACGACCTTGTCGCCCTCGGCGAACTCGTGGTCGCGCAGCCGGACGCCGTCACGGGTGACCGTGCGGCGGAAGTGGAGGACCGGCGAGGCCCAGCGCACGATCTCCTCGACCGCCGTGGTGGCCAGGCCGTCGACGTCCGCCCGCCACCGCTCCCACTGGTCGGGGTGCTGGGTGAACGCCCACAGCCCGTGGGCGATGGCGTTGCGGGTCGTCTCGTTGCCGGCCACGACCAGCAGCACGAAGAACGAGGCCAGCTCCTGGGGCGACAGCTTCTCGCCGTCGACCTCGCTGGTGACGAGGGCGGTCACCAGGTCGTCCCGCGGGTCGCGGATGCGGGCCTCCCCCAGCTCCTGCACGAGCTGGGCCAGCTCGGCGCCGGCGGTGAGGATGGCGGCGGTCACCGCCTCGGGGTTCCCGACGTCGACGTACTCGGGGTCGGTGAAGCCGAGGATGACGTTGGTGCGGTCGAAGACGAACCGCTCCTCGCTGCGGGGGATCCCCATCATGTCGAGGATGATCCGCAGCGGCAGCCGGGCCGCGACCTCGGTGACGACGTCCGCCTCGCCCCGCTCGCAGATCTCGTCGACGATCTGGCGGGCGACGCCCTCGACGTCGGTCCGCATCTTCTCGAGCTGCCGTGGCGTGAAGCCCCGGGAGACGATCCGCCGCATGCGGGCGTGGCGGGGATCGTCCATGTTGATCATGGAGCCGAAGAACTCGTTGAAGCTCGGCGGCAGGTCGGGGATGTTCGTGCCCTTGCCCGAGCAGAACAGCTCGGGGTGGCGGCTGACCTCGACGATGTCCTCGTAGCGGGTCACCGCCCAGTACTCCGACTCGGGGAGCCCGAGGTGGGGCACGCCCGGCAGGACCATGCGGGCGATCGGCCGCTCGGCCCGCAGCAGGGCGAAGGCCTCGGCCCGCTCCTCCATCGGCCGCAGCCAGAAGTCCAGGTCGGAGAGGTCGATGTCGTCCACCTGCAGCGCCGTCGCCATGCCTGCAGCCTAGGGCTCCGAGCGGTTCGGTGACACCCTCGTCAGTGAAGCGACGGCGGCCTCGATCGCCGCCACGGCCCGGTCGACGTCGTCCTCGCCGGTCTGCCAGTTGATCACCGAGATCCGCATGGCCGGCCGCCCCTGCCAGGTCGTCCCGCTCATCCAGCACTCGCCGGAGCGCTGGACCTCCTCGACGACCCGGCCGGCGTCCACGTCCCGGAACCCGACCAGCACCTGGTCGAGCACCACGTCGTTCAACACCTCGACGCCGTCGAGGCGGGCCAGCGCGCCGGCCGCCCGGCGGGCGAGGGCGCAGCACCGCTCGACGAGGTCGGCCACGCCCCGCCGCCCGAGCGACCGCAGCGCCGCGTAGACGGCGAAGCCGCGGGCCCGGCGGGAGAACTCGGGGTTCCAGTCCATCTGGTCCCGGGGCCCGTCCGGCTCGGCGTGCACGAGGTAGTCCGCCCGGGTGCCCATGGCCGCCCGGTGGCTCGCCGGGTGGGCGCAGGCGGCGAAGCCCGAGTCGTAGGGGACGTTCAGCCACTTGTGGAAGTCGGTCGCCCACGAGTCGGCCCGCTCGACCCCCGCCACCAGCGGCCGCAGCGCCGGGCTGGCCGCGGCCCACAGCCCGAACGCGCCGTCGACGTGCACCCAGGCGCCGTGGTCGTGGGCCAGGTCGCAGATCTCCGCGACCGGGTCGACCGCCCCGGTGTTCACCTCGCCCACCTGGGCGCAGACGATGGTCGGGCCCGCCGCCCCCGGCCGGCCCAGCCGCTCGGCCAGCGCGTCGAGGCGCACGCGGCCGTCCGGGCCGCAGGCCACCGGCTCGACCGCGTCGGTGCCCAGCCCGAGCAGGCGCAGCGCCCGGTCGAGGGTGGCGTGGCGCGCCTCGCCGGCCAGCACCCGCACCGGCGGCGCGCCGACCAGCCCCTGCCGCTCCACGTCCCAGCCGGCGCGGGCCAGCACGTCGTTGCGGGCGGCGGCCAGCGCCGTGACGTGGGCCATCTGGCACCCGGTGACGAACCCGAACGACGCGCCGGCCGGCAGGCCGAGCAGGTCGAGCACCCACCGCCCGGCGATCTCCTCGACGACGGCGGCGGCCGGCCCGCCGACGTGGAGCCCGGCGTTCTGGTCCCAGGCCGAGGCCAGCCAGTCGGCGGCGAGCGCCGCCGGCAGGGCGCCGCCGATGACGAAGCCGAAGTAGCGGGGCGACCCGGTGGCGACCAGGCCGGGCTCGGAGGCGTCGGCGAGCTCGCGCACGACGGTCGCCGGGTCGGCCCCCTCGTCGGTGAGCGGCACGTCCAGCGCCGCCCGCAGGTCGGCCAGGCCGGCCCGGGCGCCGACCGGGCGGTCGGGCAGCCCCCGCACCCAGTCCCGGGCCCGCCGGGCCGCGACCTCCAGCGGGGCGTCGAAGGGCGAGGTGGCGAGCTCGGTGCGGGCGTGGTCCGCCATGGACCGAGTCTGCTCCCTCGGCGGGGCCCTGCCCAGGGCCCGGCGCCGCGCCCGTCCCATCACTGACACGAGATGTCAGGGACCGGTCCGTACGGTGCGGTCATGGCCACCTGGACCGAGTTCGCCGACGAGGCCCCCGAGCTCGCCGAGCTGGCGGAGCGCCGCCTCGTCGCCACCAAGCTGATGATGCTCGCCACGCTGCGCCGCGACGGCTTCCCCCGCATCAGCCCCATGGAGCCGGTCGTCGTCGACGGCCGGCTCTCGCTGCACCACGGCCGCCTGTGGCTGGCGATGATGCCGGGCAGCACGAAGTCTCGGGACCTGCAGCGGGACGGGCGGTTCGCGCTCCACACGGCCACCGTCGACACGCAGGTGACCGAGGGCGATGTGAAGATGTGGGGCACGGCGACGCCGCTGTCCGACCCCGCGACGCTCGCCCGGTTCTCGGACGACATCTTCGAGTCGACCGGCTACCGGTTCGAGGTCGGGCAGTTCGACGCCTTCGACGTCGACCTGCTGGGCGCGTCGTCGGTGCAGGTGCGGGGCGAGACGATGGTCGTGCGCACGTGGCGCCCGGGCGCGGGCGTGCGGGTCGACGAGAGGACGGGCTGACCGCGGGCCCGCGCCGGGCGGCGCCGGGCTCAGCCCCGCGGCCGGGCCCGGCGCACCAGCACCTCCTGCACGACGGTCGCCACGTGCGTGCCCTCCTCGGTGAACACGTAGCCGACGCTGACGCCGCGCGAGCTCATCAGCCCGTGGCAGGTGAAGGTCTGCAGGTGCCAGCGGTCGGCGGCCAGCGGCCGGTGGAAGTACATGGCGTGGTCGAGGCTGGCGGAGAAGAACTGGCCCTCCGGCGGCCGGTCCCGGTCGAGGTCCGGGTCGAGCAGCACGACGGCCTCGGTCGGCAGGTCGTCGGAGAGGTAGGCCAGCGCCGCGGCCTGCATCGTCGGGTCCTCGCCCAGGTCGGCGTGGACCCGCATCCACGCCGAGGTCACGCCCCGGTCCCGGGCCGCCGTGCGCCGGCCGAACAGCGGGCTCCAGCCGTCGTCCTCGCACTCGTCGGGCCCGGGCACCTCCGGCATGACCGCGGTCTGCACCTGGGGCCCCGCCTCGTCCACCTGGAACGAGGCGCTCATCTCGAGGATGACGCCGACCGACTGGCGGGCGGTCACCCGCCTCGTGCAGAACGACCGGCCGTTGCGCACCCTGTCGACCTCGAAGCGGATCGGCTCGGCGGCGTCGCCCCGGCGGATGAAGTAGGCGTGCAGCGAGTGCACCCGGTACCCGGGCTCGACGGTGAAGGCGCCGGCCCGCAGGCCCTGCGCCACGATCTGCCCGCCGTAGAGGCCGCCCCAGGGGTAGCTGGGTCCGGTCCCCACCCAGACGTCGGTGCCGTGGGGTTCGAGCGCCATCATCGTCGTGAAGTCCACGGCCCAGCAGTCTCGGGGGACGGGCACGCCGGCCGCCATTCCGGGCCGCCGGCCACGGCGCGTGGCATGCCGCCGGCGAGGGAAGGGGGCAGGATGGACCGGTGCCACCCGACACGCTGCTGGCCGAGGTCGTGGCCACGACCGAGGCCGTCGTCGCCACCCGGGCCCGGTCGGCCAAGGTCGCCGCGCTCGCCGACCTCCTGGCCCGCCTGCGGGGCGACGAGCTGCCGGTCGTCGTCGGGTTCCTCATCGCCGCCCCCCGGCAGGGGCGCATCGGCGTCGGCTGGCGCACGGTGGCCTCGGTCGAGGCGCCGCCCGCCGCCGCGCCGTCGCTCACCGTCCTCGACCTCGACCGCGCCCTCGACGAGCTCGCCGCCCTGCGGGGCCCGGGCTCGCAGCGGGCCCGGGCCGCGCTGCTGGCCGACCTGCTGGGCCGGGCCACCCCGGGCGAGCAGGACCTGATCCGCCGGCTGCTCGTCGGCGAGCTGCGCCACGGCGCGCTCGAGGGGCTGGCGACCGACGCCGTCGCCCGGGCCTTCGGCGTGCCGCTGGCCACGGTGCGCCGGGCGGCGATGCTGGCGGGCGACCTCGCCCGGGTGGCGGTCGTGGCCCGCGACGGCGGCGAGGCGGGCCTGGCCGCCATCGGCCTGACGCTGCTGCGGCCGGTGAAGCCGATGCTGGCGCAGAGCGCCGGCGACGTCGCCGAGGCGATGGCGCTGGCCACCGGCGGCGAGGGCCGCCCGGCCTCGGTCGAGTGGAAGCTCGACGGCGCCCGGATCCAGGTCCACCGGGAGGGGGACGACGTCCGCATCTACACCCGGAACCTCAACGACGTCACCGAGCGGCTGCCGGGCGTCGTGGCCCTCGTGCGGTCGCTGCCGGCCCGGGCGCTGCTGCTCGACGGGGAGGCGATCGGTGTCGACGAGGGCGAGCTGCCCCGCACCTTCCAGGACACGATGAGCGCCTTCGGCCGGGAGGACGGCTCGGCCGGCGCCGGGATCGAGTCCCGCTTCTTCGACCTGCTCCACCTCGACGGCGAGGACCTCATCGACCGCCCGCTGACCGACCGGCTGGCCGCCCTCGAGCGGATCGCCGGCCCCTGGCGCATCCCCGGCGTCGTGACGGCGGACGTCGGCGCGGCCGAGCGGGTGCTGGAGGAGTCGCTGGCCACCGGCCACGAGGGGGTCATGGTCAAGGACGCCGGCTCGTCCTACGAGGCGGGCCGCCGGGGCGGCGCCTGGCGCAAGGTCAAGCCGGTCCACACGCTCGACCTCGTCGTGCTGGCGGTGGAGTGGGGCAGCGGGCGGCGGCGGGGCTGGCTGTCCAACCTCCACCTCGGGGCGCGGGACCCGGCCACCGGCGGCTTCGTCATGGTCGGCAAGACGTTCAAGGGCCTGACCGACGAGCTGCTGGCCTGGCAGACCGAGCGGTTCCTCGGGCTGGAGACCCGGCGGGAGGGCCACGTCGTGCACGTCCGGCCCGAGCAGGTGGTCGAGATCGCCCTCGACGGGGTGCAGGCCTCGACCCGCTACCCGGGCGGGGTCGCGCTGCGGTTCGCCCGGGTGCGCCGCCACCGCCACGACAAGGGCCCGGACGAGGCCGACACGATCGAGGCCGTGCGGGCCCTGCTACCCCGTCGCTGAGCGGGCGGCCCCGGTGAGGTCGGCCATGAGGCCGGCGAAGGCCTCGAAGGCGGCCCGGGCCGCGTGGGCGGGTGGCCGCCCGTAGCCCACGAGCAGGCCGGGCGGCCCCGACCCCGGGCGGTGCCACATGCCGGCGGTCGCGGTGACCTTGATGCCCCGGGCGCCGGCCTCGTCCACGACCTCCCGCTCGCCGGGTCCGTCCTCGGGCCACCGCACGAGCGCGTGCAGGCCGGCGGAGACGCCCTCGACGCGGGCGGCGGGCGCCCGCTCGGCCAGCAGGGCGACGAACTGGTCGCGCCGGCGGCGGTAGGCGGTGCGCATCCGGCGGAGGTGGCGGTCGAGGGCGTGGGTCTCGACGAGCTGGGCGAGCGCGAGCTGGTCGAGCGACGACACCGGGCTGTGGAACGGCAGGAGGGGCTCGACCGCGCCGGCCAGCTCCGGCGGCACGACGACCCACCCCAGCCGCAGCCCCGGCGCCAGGCTCTTGCTCGCGGTGCCCAGGTAGACGGTGCGGTCCGGGTCGAGCGCCTGCAGCGCGCCGATGGGCTGCCGGTCGTAGCGGAGCTCGCCGTCGTAGTCGTCCTCGACGACCACCCCGCCGGTGCGCCGGGCCCAGGCGACGAGGGCACCCCGGCGGCCGGGGGCGAGCGTCGAGCCGAGGACCGGCTGGCGGGCCGGGGTGACGACGACGGCCTCGGCCCCGACGGCGTCGAGGGCGTCGACGACGAGCCCGTCGCCGTCGACCGGGACGGGCACGACCGTGGCCCCGGCCCCGGCGACGATCCGCCGGTGGAAGGACAGGCACGGGTCCTCCATGGCCACCTGGCGCCGGCCGGTGGCGACGAGCGCCCGGACGACCAGGCCGAGCGCCTCGTCGACCCCGCTGCACACGACGACCTGGCCGGGGGTGGCGCTCACGCCGCGGGCCCGGGCCAGGTGGTCGACCAGGGCGGCGTGCAGCTCGGGCCGCCCCCGGCCGTCGGCGTAGTCGAGCGCGTCGGGCCGGTCGCGCAGCACGGCGCGGACGGCCCGGGCCCACGCCTGGGCCGGGAAGGCGTGCAGGTCGGGGGCGCCGGCGGACAGGTCGACCCGCGGGCGGGGCGGGACGGCCGGGGCCGGGACCCCGCCGGACCGGCTCGCCCC
>Ga0207873_1001433_pt1 | contig 22907 bp, 22 predicted proteins | sample BGWIniCompost_FD_187373 | JGI IMG/M metagenome (GOLD analysis project Ga0207873, IMG submission 187373) | Cellulose adapted compost microbial communities from Newby Island Compost Facility, Milpitas, CA, USA - BGW Initial Compost (SPAdes)... ...
CGGCGAACCGCCCGGCGCGGCGCGTTCGACGATCGCGCCGTTGGGGATCGTGCCGCCGTTGGGCGCGTTGGTGGAGATGCGCGAGCCGTCGCGGCCCGAGGCGCCGAAACCGCTCACCACCAGGGTGCCCTGGGCGATCGCGTAGACCTGGCCGTCGGCGCCCTTGAGCGGCGCCATCAGCAGGCTGCCGCCGCGCAGCGAACCGGCGTTGCCGATCGAGGACACGGTGACGTCGATGGTCTGGCCGGGCTTGGCGAACGGCGGCAGTTCGGCGTGGATCGCGACCGCGGCCACGTTCTTGAGCTGCGGGTTGATGCCCGGCGGCAGGCTGACGCCGAGCTGGTCGAGCATGGTCTTCAGGCTCTGCACGGTGAAGGGCGTCTGGCTGGTGCGGTCGCCGCTGCCGTCCAGGCCCACCACCAGGCCGTAGCCCACCAGCGGGTTGCCGCGCACGCCGGCCACCTGGGCCAGGTCCTTGATCCGTTCGGCGCGCGCGGGCGCCGGCAGCGCCGCGATCGCCACGGCCAGCAGGCCGGCGACGGCGACGAGGGTGCGGCTCGCGATGTTCGTTGCCATGTCGCGGCCCTCAGTACGGATACGCGGCGGAATTGAAGAACCGCGCCAGCCACCCCATCGCGTTGGAACGCGCCAGGGTGCCGCGGCCGCCGTAGACGATCGCCGCCTCCGCCACGCGGTCGGAGGTGATGCGGTTGTCGGACCCGATATCGGCCACCCGCACCAGGCCTTGAATCTGGACCAGCTCGTCGCCCTGGTTCAGGCGCAGGCGCTTCTCGCCGGCGACGCGCAGGTTGCCGTTGCCCAGGTCCTCGACCACGGTGACGGTGATGTTGCCGACCAGCTGGTTGCTCTGGGCGCTGTCGCCGGCGCCGGAGAAGTCGCGCGAGCCCTCGATCCCGGCCTGCAGCACCGGGCGGCCGTTGACGGTCACGCCGCGGCCGAACAGGGTCGGCGCGGCCATGTCCACGCCGCTGTCCTTGCTCACCGAGGTGGTGGCGTTGGTGCGGGCGCGGGTGCTCTCGACCAGGACGATGGTCAGCAGGTCGCCGACGTGGCGCGCCTTGTTGTCCTGGAACAGGTGCATGCCGCGGTTGCCGCCGCCGGCCGAGGCGTAGATCGAGCCGCCGCCGTCGTTGCGCGCGGCGGGCGCCGCATGGGCGGGCGGCATGGCCGCGGGCGCGGCGGCGTAGCCGCGGGAAGCGGCATCGGGCGCCGGGAACGGGCGCACGTCGCCCATGGTCGCGGCGCAGCCGGACAGGACGAGCACGGCGGCGAGGGCGGACAGGGTCTTCATCGTCGCGCTCACAGCTTGTTGTTGAGGTAGGCGAGCATCGAGTCGATGGTCGAGATCGCCTTGGCGTTGGTCTCGTAGGCGCGCTGGGTCTCGATCATCGACACCAGCTCCTCGACCACGTTGACGTTGGAGCCTTCCAGCGCGCCCTGCACCAGCAGTCCGGTGCCGTTCTCGCCGGGCGCGCCGGTCTGCGCCGGGCCGCTGGCGCCGGTCTCGATGTAGAGGTTCTCGCCCTTGGCCTGGAGCCCGGCGGGATTGACGAAGTCGGCGATGGTCAGCGCGCCGACCTGCACCGGCTGGGCCTGGCCGGCCAGCTGCACGCTGACCGTGCCGTCGGCGCCGATCGTGATCGACTGCGCGCCCTCGGGCAGCTGCAGGCCCGGCTGCACCGGGAAGCCGGCGTTGGTCACCAGCTCGCCCTGGGCGTTGATCTTGAAGCTGCCGTCGCGGGTGTAGGCGGTGCTGCCGTCGGGCATCAGGATCTCGAAGAAGCCGCGGCCGTTGATCGCCACGTCCAGCGCGCCGCCGGTCTGGGCCAGGCTGCCCTGGGCGAACTCCTTGGAGGTCGCGGCCACGCGCACGCCGGTGCCGACCTGCAGCCCGGTGGGCAGGCTGGTCTGCTCGGAGGTGGCGCCGCCGGGCTGGCGGGTGGTCTGGTACAGCAGGTCCTCGAAGCTGGCGCGGTCGCGCTTGAAGCCGGTGGTGTTGGTGTTGGCGAGGTTGTTGGAGATGACCGCCATGCGCGTCTGCTGCGCGTCGAGGCCGGTCTTGGCGATCCATAGAGCCTGGGTCATGGCGGGATTCCGTCAGTGGAGGTGGGCGCGCTCAGCGCGTGGACAGCAGGGTGTTGGCCGCGCGGGCGGTGTCGTCACCGCTCTGCAAGACCCGTACCTGCATCTCGAACTGGCGCGCCAGCTCGATCATCGAGACCAGCATCCCGGTCGCGTCGACGTTGCTGCCCTCGCGCACGCCCGAGGCCAGGACCTTGCCGTCGGCCGGCGGGAGCGGCCCGGCGCCGGGCGGCAGCCGCATCAGCCCGTCCTCGCCGCGCACCAGGTCGCGCGCGGGCGCCGCCGCGACCTGCAGCTGGCCGAGCACGGCCATCGCCGACATCGGCTCGCCCTGCGGCACCACCGAGACGGTGCCGTCGCCGCCGATCTCGATCGCGTCGCTGGGCGGCAGCGCCATCGGCGCGCCGTTGCGGTCGAGCACCGGCAGTCCGCTGGCGGTGGTCAGCAGGCCGTTGGCGGTCAGGCGCAGGTCGCCGGCGCGGGTGTAGGCCACGCCGCCATCGGCGGCCTGGACCGCGAGCCAGTGGCCGGGTTCGAGCGCGATGTCGAGCGGGTTGCCGGTCACGGTGCGCGCGCCGGGCGCCTCGCTGACGCCCAGGGTGCGCTGCACGGCGGCAACCCGGGATGCGTGGCCGGGGCCCTGCACCGGGGCGGCCACGGTGCCGCTGAGGGTGGCCTGGAAGCCGGTGGTGTCGGCGTTGGCCAGGTTGTGGGCGACGGCGGCCTGGCCACGCAGGGTGGCGCTGGCGCCGGTCATCGCGATGTAGAGGGACTTGTCCATGCGGGCCTCGGTGTGGCGGTCGGGCCGGCGCGCCGGGCGCCTGCCCGGTGCCGCTGCAACATCCGTGCCGCGGCGGCGCCGCGCGCGCTGCCGGCGGCCGCGGCCGCCGGCGCGCCATGGATCAGCGGATGTTGATCACGGTCTGGGTGAGCGCGTCCTGGGCCTGGATCATCTGCGCGTTGGCCTGGAAGTTGCGCTGCGCGGTGATCATGTTCACCAGCTGCTCGGTGAGGTTGACGTTGGAGGCCTCCAGCGCGCCGCCCTGGATCATCCCGAACTCGGCGGTGCCGGCGGCGCCGCGCCGGGCCAGGCCCGAGCCGTGGGTCTCGGCCCAGGCGTTGTCGCCGACCGGCTGCAGGCCCTGCGGGTTGGCGAAGTTGGTCAGCGCCACCTGGCCCAGCGGCGTGGACACGCCATTGGTGTAGCGCGCGCTGACCACGCCCTCGGCCGAGACCTCGATCGTGCTCAGGCGGCCGGTGGCATGGCCGTCCTGGACCAGGGCCGAGACGCCGAAGGTGTCGCCGTACTGGGTCGAGCGCTCCAGGTCGAGGGTGATCTCCATCGGCCCGGCGCCGCCCGGCGGGGTGTGCGGCGGCAGGGTGATGTTGCCGCCGGCCGGCGCCAGCAGCAGGCCGGCCTCGGAATACTGCAGGGTCTGCGGGCCGCCGACGTCGACGCCGTCGATGCGGGTGTAGACCTGCCACTCGTTCGGGTTGGCGGTGCGCACGAAGTACATCGACTGCGAGTGCGGCGCGCCGAGCGAGTCGTAGATCGTCACCGAGGTGGTGTGGTTGTAGGTGGCCGGATCGTCGGCGCTGAACGGCGCCATCGCCGGCGGGGTGGCGTTGCCGGGCAGGTTCAGGCCCAGCGAGACCGAACTGGTGGGGCGCGGCGGGGCGTCGCCGGTGGCCAGGCGCAGGTCGCTCATGCGGCCGGTGTCGAAGCCCTGGCCGCTGGCGTTGGGCAGGAACACCTGCAGGCGCTGGCCGGTCGGGCTGACCACGTAGCCCTCGCGGTCGGCGCCGAAGTTGCCGGCGCGGGTGTAGGTGATGCCGGCGCTGCCGGACAGGGTGAAGAAGCCCTCGCCGGTGAGCGCCATGTCGAGCGAACGGCCGGTGTAGTCGACGTTGCCCTGGGCGAACTGCTGGGCCACGCGCTGCAGGCGCACGCCGGCGCCGACGGTGTTGGCCGACAGGCCGTGGGCCGAGGCCGCGAACACGTCGCCGAACTCGCCGCGCGAGGCCTTGAAGCCGCTGCTGCTGGCGTTGGCGATGTTGTTGGAGGTGATGTTGAGGTCGGCCGACGCCGCGTTCATGCCGCTCAGCGAGATCAGGAAACTCATGGTGTGCTCCTTTGGGAAGGAATAACCGCCGTGGCGACGGTCAGCCGATGCGGTGGATCGCCGACAGCGGCACGCTGCCCATGCCGGCGAGGTTGAGGAAGAGGCCGTTGGGTTCGATCGAGACGCTCTCCACCCGCGCGCTGGCGCGGATGGGCAGCAGGTCGGCGCCCTGGGCCGAGGGATCGCTGGCGCCGGTCACGGCGCGGAAGCCGTACGTGCCGGCGGGCGCGGCCGCGCCCGCGTCGGTGCGGCCGTCCCACTCGAACGCGGTGGGGCCGGCGGCCGGGGCCTCCACGGTCATCCGCCGCACGCGCACGCCGTTGGCGTCGACCACGTCCATCGTGACCGGCCCGGCCGCGACGGCCACGACCTCGCCCTTGAGGCCCGCGCCCGCTTCCAGCGGCACCTGGTCGACCGACACCAGCGCGTCGTGGCCGACCAGCGAGGCCGCGCGCAGGGTCTGGTCGGATTCCATGATGCTGGCCATCGCGCCCATCGCGCCCTGCATCGCGTCGATGCCCTGGACCGTGGAGAACTGCGCGAGCTGGCCGAGGAACTGGTTGTTGTCCAGCGGCTTGAGCGGGTCCTGGTTCTTGAGCTGCTCGGTCATCAGCAGCAGGAAGTCGGCCTGCCCGAGCGCGGTGCTGCGCGCCGGCTGCTGCTGGGCCAGGCCCAGCGCGGCGTAGTCGGTGCTGGCGATCGTCGTCATCGTGGTTCCTCGCGGCCGCCTCAGCGGCCCATGTTCAGGGTGGCCACCGCGAGCTCCTTGGCGGCGTTGAAGACCTCGACGTTGGCCTGGTAGCTGCGCGAGGCGGAGATCAGGTCGACCATCTGCGCCACCGGGTCGATGTCGGGCGCGTACACGTAGCCCTGCGCGTCGGCGAGCGGGTGGCCGGGCTCGTAGCGGCGCAGCGGCGCGGCCTCGCTCTGGCGGACCTCGTCCACGCGCACGCCGGCCAGGGCCGGATCGCCCTCGATGGGCGTGGCGGAGAACACCGGCAGCCGGGCCCGGAACACCTCGTCCGGGTTGCCGGAGACGGAATTGGCGTTGGCCAGGTTGGAGGCGATCGTGCTCAGCCGGACCGACTGGGCGTTCATCGCCGAACCGGCGACGTCGAAGATCGGGAGGTTGCTCATCGCTGTGCTCCTGTCGCGGCGCTTACTGGCCGGTGATCGCGGTCAGCATCGAGCGCACCTTCGACTCGACGAACGAGAGCGAGGCGCGGTACTCGAGGGCCGCCTGGGCGAAGACCGCGTTCTCGAGGTCGCCGTCGACGGTGTTGCCGTCCAGGCTCGGCTGCGAGGACGGGCGGGTGTAGCGGGCGGCCTCGGCGGCGGCGGCGATCGCATCGCCGGCCTCGGCCGACGGGCGCAGGGCCGCGCCCAGGGCGCTGGTGAAGTCGAGGTCCTGGGCCTGGTAGCCGGGGGTGTCGGCGTTGGCGATGTTGGCGGCCAGCAGCTGCAGGCGCTGCTCGCGCAGGGCCAGCGCGGTGCCGTGGATGCCAAGGAAATCGGACATGGGCCCCTCCGTCGGGCGGATTCACCCGTGGAGAGGCAAGCGGCGTGCCAGAACGCGCCGCGCGCGGCGGGCGCGGCTCAGCCCAGGGCCGTGATCCGGGCCGTAACCCGTTGCGCCAGCTCGCGTTCGGAGTACTTGGGCACGAAGTCGTCGGCGCCCACGCGCTCGACCATGGCCTGGTTGAACACGCCCGAGAGCGAGGTGTGCAGGAGCACGAACAGGTTGCGCAGGGCCGGGTCGCGACGGATTTCCGTCGTCAGGGTGTAGCCGTCCATGGCCGGCATCTCGATGTCGGAGATGACCATGGCGTAGCGCGCGGCCGGGGATTCGCCGTCGCGCACCAGCGCCTGGAGGTGGTCGAGCGCCTGGCGGCCGTCGGACAGCAGCAGCGATTCCAGCCCCAGCTGTTCGAGCACCGAGCGGATCTGGTTGCGGGCCACGCGCGAGTCGTCGACCACCAGCACCTGGCGCGGGCCGCGCCCGGGCGGGAGGGCGGTCAGGGTATCCAGGTCGCTGCCGCGCGGGGCGGATTCGGCCAGCACGCTCTCCACGTCGATCAGCTGGATCAGCTCGCCCTGGTGACGGGCCACGCCGGTCAGGTAGTGGCCGTCGCCGCCGACGTCGGGCGGCGGCTGGATCTGCTCCACGGCGATGTTCACGATCCGGTCCACCCCGGCCACCAGGAAGCCCTGGACGGTGCGGTTGAACTCGGTCACGACCAGGTAGCGCGCCTCCCCGGCCTCGTCGGCGGAGAAGCCGATGGCCCGGGCCAGGTCGAGCACCGGCACGCTGCGCCCGCGCACGTCGGCGGCCCCGGCGAAGGCCCTGGGCAGCTGCGGCAGGGTGAACAGCGGCGGGCGCTGCAGCACTTCCTTGACCTTGAACACGTTGACGCCAAAAAGCTGACGGCCGCCGAGGCGGAACAGCAGCAGCGCCAGCCGGTTGTGGCCGGCCAGGCGGGTGCGCTGGTCGATGCGGTCGAGCAGGTCCTGGCTCATGTGTCCCGGTGACGGCCGCCGCGGCGCGATCTTGAGCCCGGCATTCCGCCGGCCCCGTCCCTTCGTAGGAGCGGCTTCAGCCGCGACCCCGGCGGCCGGCCGCGTCCAGGCGCCGCGCGCCCGGGCGTCGCTTCGGAACGGCCGCAGCGCCCCGGGCCGGGGAGGGTCCGCCCCGGTCCTCGGACGTGCCCCGGCCCGCCGGATGGATCGGGCAGGCCCGCATCGAGCCTGTAGGAGCGGCTTCAGCCGCGACCGGGGAACGACGCAGGCTCCCGGTCGCGGCTGAAGCCGCTCCTGCAAGGGGACGGCACGGGTCGGGGGCGAGTCCGGCACGGGGATTGCACGGGCCGGGCAGGCCTTCGAACCACGGGAGGGACCATGACCGACGCCAGGCACCGACCTTCGCGCCGCACGCGGCGCGGGATCGTCGCGGCCGTGCTGGCGCTGTTGGCCGCCCTGGCCGCGGCCCCGGCGCTGGCCAGCGGCCCGCAGCCGCTGGAGGAGATCGCGGCCGCCGCGGTGTCCGCCGTGGGCGCGGGGGACGCGGAGTCGGCGGAGGCGGTGCTGGCGCCGTCGCTGCGGCTCGCGCGCTGCCGCCAGCCGCTGCAGGCGGTGGCGACCGGTCCGACGACGGCCCAGGTGCGCTGTCCGGACAGCCCGGGCTGGCATCTCTATGTCCCGGTCCGGGTGCGGCGCGAAGCCGAGGTGGTGGTCCTGCGCAGCCCGGCCCCGGCCGGGACGCCGATCACCGCCGACCAGCTCGTGGTCCAGACCCGCGACATCGGGGCCGCCGCCGGCCCGACCTTCCGCGATCCGCAGGCCCTGGTCGGCCGCGTGCCGCTGCGCGCCCTCGCTCCGGGCGCGGTGCCCACCGAGCAGGACCTGTCGCTGGGTCCGCCGCTGCGCCGCGGCGACCCGGTGACCCTGGTGTCCCGGGTCGGCGGCGTCGAAGTCCGGATGCCCGGCCGGGCCCTCGGACCCGCCCAGGCGGGGGGGCGGATCGGAGTCCAGAACGTGTCGTCCGGCCGGACCCTGCGCGGCCGGCTGGTGGCCGAAGGCGTGGTCGAGCTGCTGCCATGACCGCCGGCCGCATCCGAATTGGTGACGGGGCTCAAGTTCCGGGCGGGGGGGCCGTTACAGTGCTCGACCAGCCACCCCCAGGAGCGAGCCATGACCCACAAGATCGACGGCAGCGGGCCTGTCCTGCGACCGCAGGAGGCCACGACCCGACCCGTGCCGACGGCCAGTGCCAGCGCCCAGCGCGGTGCGCCGGTGTCGCCGACCGAGAGCATCCGCCTCACCGGCGAGGCCGAAGGCCTGCAGGCGATGGCGCGCGAGCTCGCCAAGGGGCCGGCCAGCATCGACGTGGCCAAGGTCAACGCGCTGCGCGAGGCGATCGCCGACGGCAGCTACCGCGTCGACGCCCAGGCCGTCGCGTCGCGCATGATCGAACTGGATCGGCAGCTCGGGGGCTGACATGAGCGCCGTCGCCGAGCACCCGCTCGAGGCGCTGGAGCGCGCGCTCGACGCCGAGCGCCGGGCGCTGCTCGAGAACGACGTCGACGCCCTGCTGGCGTCCACCGCCGACAAGGTGGCGGCGCTGCGCCGGGCCGAAGCCGCGCAGCCGGGCACGATCCAGGCCGACCGGCTCGAGGCCCTGCGCGAGAAGAACCAGGCCAACGGCATCCTGCTGTCGCGGCGCAGGCGCGAGGTCGGCTGGGCCTTGCGCCACCTGGGGCGCGTGGAATCCACCGGCGTGTACGATGCCCGCGGACAGTCCGGCGCCCGTCCCCAGGCGCGCTGTCTGGGAGTGGGATGAACAGCGGCCAGACGCAACACACGACGACAGGACCCGACCCGGACGCGTGCAGCCGCCGCGTCCACTGGGCTTTCCGCACCATCGAGAACGCCGTGGTCCTGGTCGACCGCGCGCGCGGCCATGCCTGGCCCAATCCGTCCGCCGAGGCCCTGGCCGGCCAGGCGCTGCCGGGCCAGGCGCCGTCCGCCCTGCTCGACCAGCTGCCGCCCGGCGCCTGGGAGCGGGCCCGCGCCGAAGGCCGCTGGGCCGGCGAGGCCACCATGCCCTCGGGCGCGGTGCTGGAGATCGTGCTGCGCCACGACGCCGCCGATGGCGAGGACGGCCTGTTCCTGGTCACCTTCGACGACGTCACCGCGCGCAAGGTGCGCCAGCAGGAGCTGCAGCAGCGCCACGACGAGCTCGAGGCGGCGCACCGGCGCCTGGCCGGGGCGCAGGAGCAGCTGCTGCAGTCGGAAAAGATGGCCTCGATCGGCCTGCTCGCCGCCGGCGTGGCGCACGAGATCAACAACCCCATCGGCTACGTGCACTCCAACCTGGGCACGCTGCACGAGTACGTCACCGCCCTGTTCAGCCTGATCGAGCAGCAGGACGCCGCGCTCCAGGGCGCGGACCCGGGCGTGCGCGAGGCGATCCGGCTGCAGCGCGAGCGGCTCGACATCGACTTCATCCTCGGCGACCTGCCCAAGCTGCTGGCCGAGTCGCGCGAGGGCATCGAGCGCGTCACCAAGATCGTGCAGGACCTCAAGGAGTTCTCCTACGTCGGGCGCGGCGACGCGATGCGGCCCTCGGACCTGCACAAGGGCCTGGAATCGACCCTCAACATCGTCTGGAACGACCTCAAGTACAAGTGCCGGGTGGAGAAGCACTACGGCGAACTGCCGCTGGTCGAGTGCCACCTGTCGGAGATCAACCAGGTGCTGGTCAACCTGCTGATCAACGCCGGCCAGGCGATCGAGAACCGCGGCACGATCACCATCACCACCGGCGCCGAGGACGGCGAGGCCTGGATCAGCATCGCCGACAACGGCTGCGGCATCGCTCCCGACGTGCTGCCGCGGATCTTCGACCCGTTCTACACCAGCAAGCCGATCGGCCGCGGCACCGGGCTGGGCCTGGCGATCGCCTACAGCATCGTGTCCAAGCACCACGGCCGGATCGAGGTGCAGAGCGAGCAGGGCGTGGGCACCACCTTCCGCGTGGTCCTGCCCGTCGTGCAACCGCGCCAGGGCGGGGACGGCGACGACGGCTCCCGCGGCGACGAGGCTCAGTAGGCCGCGAACTCGGCGTCGCCCTGGCGTTCGTGGGCGCGGAACGCGGCCTCGATGTGGCCGCGCAGTTCGTCGTCGTTCCAGGGCTTGGTCAGGAAGCGGTAGATCGAGCCGCGGTTGATCGCCTCGGTGATCGTGGCCAGGTCGGTGTAGCCCGACAGCACCATGCGCACCGTGTCCGGGTACAGCTCGCGCACCTTGGCCAGGAACTCGGTGCCGCTCATGTCGGGCATGCGCTGGTCGGAGACGATCACCTGCACCGGGTTGCTGGCCAGCAGGTCGAAGGCCTCGCGCACGGTGCTGGCGGTGAGCACCTTGTAGCCGTCGCGGCGGAACAGGCGCACCAGCGCGCGCAGCACGTTGTCCTCGTCGTCGAGCAGCAGCAGGGTGCGCTCGGGCCGGGTGGCGGCGAACGCCGACGGCAGCAGGAAGCGCTTCTGCACCAGCGGGTCGAGCAGCTCGGCCGGCAGCGGCGGGCTGAACAGGTGGCCGAGGAAGAAGTCGCAGTGGTTGCGGCGCAGGAAGCCCAGCTCGGCCTCGGTCTCCACGCCCTTGGCGGTGAGCTTCATGTTGAGGCGGTGTCCCATGGCGATGATGCCGCGCACGATCGCCGCACTGCGCGGGTCGCTGGCCACGTTGCGGATGAAGCTGCGCCCGATCTGCAGCCGGTCGAGCGGGTACTGGGCCAGCGCGGCGAAGCTCAGCCCGCCGCGGCCGAAGTCCTGCACCGTGAGCGTCGCGCCCAGCGAGCGCAGCCCGGTGAGGGTGTCGTGGATCCGGTGCACATCCAGCGCCAGCGCGCTCTCGGGCAGCTCGAACTCGAACGAGGAGGCGTTGAGCTGGTAGCGGTGCAGGCGCTCGCCGATCGCGTCCAGGCAGTCGGCGCGCGAGAGCAGCACGCCGTCGATGTGCACCGACAGGGTCAGGTAGTCCAGGCCGCGTTCGCGCCAGGCGGCGAGCTGCCGCATGGCCGCGTCCAGCACCCACAGCCCCAGCTGGCCGGACAGGCCGGCGCGCTCGACCCGGGCCAGGAACCGGTTCGGCCGCAGCAGGCCGTGCTCGGGCGAGTCCCAGCGCAGCAGGCCGCTCATGCCCACCAGGCTGCCGTCCTGCGCCGACACCTGCGGCTGGAAGTACATCTTCATCTCGCCGTGCTCGAGCGCGGCGACGAAGCGGTCGGCGAAGCCCGGTTCGGTGTTCGCGCGCGCCGGCACCCCCGAGTACAGGCCGACGTTGTTGTGGCCGCCGCGCTTGCTCTCGCGCAACGCGCGCTCGGCGCTGGCCAGCAGCGCGGCCGCGTCGGTGCCGTGCTCGGGGAACACCGCGATGCCGATCGAGACCGTCACCGGCAGGGTGTAGGGCGGAATCGACAACGGGCCTTCGAGCGCGTCGCGGAACAGCTCGGCCAGGGCCTCGCCGTTGGGCTCGCCCTCGCGGTAGGCGATGCAGGCCACGAACTCGTCGCTGCCGAGCCGCCACAGGATCGCGTCCTCCGGCATCGTGGCGCGCAGCCGCTGGGCCACGGCGGCCAGCACCTGGTCCCCGACCTCCTCGCCCATGTTCACGTTGACCAGCTGCAGCATGTCGATGTCGACGTGCAGCAGGGCCACGTTGCGCCGGCTGGCCTGGGCCGTGGCCAGCACCGCGGTCAGGCTCGGCCCGCCGCCGCCGAGCCGGTACAGCGCGGTCACCGGATCCACCGGGACCCCGCCGGATTGCTGGAAGCCGAATGTCATGGCGGCAGGGTATCCGGTCCCGGCGCCTGCTTCACCGCCGATACGCACCGGCGGCCGGGCCCCGCGCGCGGCGGACCGGTCATCGCCTCCATCCCGCGCATCCCGGCGTCGATGCGGGCACTGCACTATATTGGCGCGATGCCCGCGCCGCCCACTTTCGATCCCGCGTTCGATGCACTGGTCACGCCGGTGCTGCGGGCGGACCGGGACGGGCGGGTGGTGGCCTGCAACCAGGCCTTCGCGCGCTGGCTGGGGGTAAGCCAGAAGCGGCTGCCCGACCAGCCGCTGGTGGCGCTGGAGGTCGAGGGCGACGGCCTGCGCCGGGCGCTGGAGGGGCTGGAGGAGGCCGACGGCCCGCGCCGGCTGCGGCGGGTGGCGCTGGCCTTCCTCGGCGGCGAGCCGCGCTTCGCCGACGTCTGGCTGGCCCGCGAGCCCGGCGGCGCGATCCTGCTCGAGGCGCATCCGGTCGACGAATTTCCCGGCGAGGATCCGGCCCAGGCCCTGCCGCTGGCGCTGTCGGCCGCGCTCAAGGGCCTGGCCCACGAACTGCGCAACCCGTTGGCCGGACTGCGCGGCGCGGCGCAGCTGCTGGCGCGGCGCGCGGGCGACGGCGAGTCGCGCGAACTGGTGGACCTGATCGCGTCCGAGGTCCAGCGCCTGTCGCAGCTGGTCGACCAGCTGCTGTCGCCGGCCCCGCCACGCCCGCACGAGCCGCTCAACATCCACGGCGTGCTCGAGCAGGTGGTGCGCCTGGCCGAGCAGGAAGCGGGCTGGGCGGTGCGCCTGGTGCGCGACTACGACCCCAGCCTGCCGCCGCTGCGCGGCGATCCCGACCGCCTCACCCAGGCGGTGTGGAACCTGGTGCGCAACGCGATCCAGGCCGGCGCGGCCAACGTCACCCTGCGCACCCGGGCCGAGTTCGGCGCCCGCATCGGCGAACAGGTGCACGCGCTGGCGCTGCGCATGGAGATCGGCGACGACGGGCGCGGGGTGCCCGAGTCGCTGGCCGAGCAGATCTTCCTGCCGCTGGTGTCGGGCCGCGCCGACGGCAGCGGCCTCGGCCTGGCCATGGCCCAGCAGGTCGCACGCGAGCACGGCGGCTCGCTGGGGTATCGTTCGCGCCCGGGCCACACCGTGTTCACCCTGCTGCTGCCGCTGTCCGACGGCGGCGACGGGCCGGACCCGGGCCCCGAAGGAGACCCCGTGCAATGAAGGCAGGCGATGTCCGCTGAAGGCGATACGGTCTGGGTGGTCGACGACGACCGCTCGGTGCGGTTCGTGCTGGCCACCGCGCTCAGCGACGCCGGCTACCAGGTCGCGGGCTTCGACTCGGCCGACGCCGCGCTGTCGGCGCTGGGCACGCGGCCGCCGCCGCAGCTGCTGTACACCGACGTGCGCATGCCCGGCGAGGACGGCCTGGCGCTGCTGGAGAAGATCAAGCAGGCCCACCCGCAGCTGCCGGTGGTGGTGATGTCGGCCTACACCGACGTGGCCAGCACCGCCGGCGCGTTCCGGGGCGGCGCGTACGAGTTCCTGTCCAAGCCGTTCGACCTCGACGAGGCGGTGGAGCTGGCCGCGCGCGTGCTGGGCGAGCGCCACGAGCAGCCGGCCGAGCCGGTGGCCGAGGTCGAACCCGACGACGACGTGCTGGTCGGCGACACCCCGGCCATGCGCCAGCTGTTCCGCGCCATCGGCCGCCTGGCGCAGGCGCCGCTCACGGTCCTGATCACCGGCGAGACCGGCACCGGCAAGGAGCTGGTGGCGCGCGCGCTGCACCGCGAGTCGCCGCGGTCGCGGCAGCCGTTCGTGGCGCTCAACACCGCCGCGATCCCGGCCGAACTGCTGGAAAGCGAGCTGTTCGGCCACGAGGCCGGCGCCTTCACCGGCGCGCAGAAGCGCCACATCGGCCGCTTCGAACAGGCCCACGGCGGCACCCTGTTCCTCGATGAGATCGGCGACATGCCGGCCTCGCTGCAGACCCGGCTGCTGCGGGTGCTGGCCGAGGGCGAGTTCTTCCGCGTCGGCGGGCGCGAGCTGATCCGGGTCGACGTGCGGGTGATCGCCGCCACCCACCAGGACCTCGAGGCCCTGGTCCAGGAAGGCCGCTTCCGCGCCGACCTGCTGCACCGCCTGGACGTGGTGCGCCTGCGCCTGCCGCCCCTGCGCGAGCGCCGCGGCGACATCCCGGCGCTGGCCGAGCGCTTCCTGCACGGCGCGGCGGAGAAGTTCTCCGCGCCGCCCAAGCGCTTCTCGCGGCCGGCGATGGAGCGGCTGCTGGCCTACGACTGGCCGGGCAACGTGCGCGAACTCGAGAACCTGTGCTGGCGCCTGGCCGCGCTGGCGCCGGCCGACACCATCACCGCCTCCGACCTCGACGGCATGTTCCAGGTCGGCGAGCGCACCCACGCCGACTGGGACGGCGCGCTGCGGGCCTGGGCGCTGGAGCAGCTCGCGGCCGGCACCCCCGACCTGCATGCGCGGGCGCGCGAACGCTTCGACCACGCCCTGCTCGAAGCCGCGCTCGAGCACACCGGCGGCCGCCGCGCCGAAGCCGCCGCGCGCCTCGGGCTCGGCCGCAACACGGTCACCCGCAAGCTCGGCACCAGCCGCCGTCCGCGGCGCGGCTGAGCCGTCCGCGGCGCGTTGCCTTGACGGCGGCTGGCTGCGACGCGCGCCGTGCCTTGGCCGCGCGCGCATGCCCGGCTAGGCTCGGGGCTCCCGCGGCAGGCCGTGCGCGCGACGCCACGTCGCGTCCACGCGCACGCCCGCATCGTCACCCCCATGCGAGAGACCGCCATCGCTTCCCGACCCATCGCCCGGGCCCTGGTCCGCAACCTGTCCGTCGCCGCCCTGCTGGGCCTCGCCGCCTGCGCCTCGGCGCCACCGCCTGTGGCCGAGCCGGCGACGCCGTCACCCGAGCCGCGCCAGCTCGCCGACCGCGGCACCGTCTCGCGCGCGGTCGCGAACCTGTTCTCCGCCTCCGGCAGCCTGGTCAGCGGGCGCGTGGTGCTGACCCCGGTCGAGGGCGGGGTGCGGATCCGGGGCGAGGTCGGCGGTCTGGTGCGCAACGGCGCGCACGGCCTGCAGGTGCACGAGCGCGGCGACTGCAGCGCGGTGGACGCGCGCAGCGCCGGCGGCTACTACGATCCGCTCGCCGGCACGCGCCAGGACGGCTCCGTGGCCGGCGATCCCGGCCGGATCTTCGCCGGCCCCGACGGCGTCGCCCGCGTCGACCTGGTGGTGCGCGGCGCGGTGCTCGGCGGTGGCGCGGACAACGACATCCTCGGCCGCGCGCTGCTGGTGCTCGGCGCCACCCCGGGCGCGATCAGCGCGCGCGTGGCCTGCGCGGTCATCACCCCGGTTGAATGACGACGCCGCTAGCGTCCCAAGGTTCCGCCCCAGGTTCGAACGACGACAAGGAGCTTCCCATGCGCCATGCCACCCTGCTGGTCCTGCCCGCCGCCCTGGCCCTGGCCGCCTGCCAGCCGCAATCGACCGCCGACCAGGCCGCGACGCCCGCGGCCGATCCACCTCCCGCCGAAGAAGCCGTCGCCGCTCCGGCGGAGCCGGCGCCGGCGCCCGCGGCCGCCCGCGCCAGCCTGGCGCCGACCGAGGGCAGCAGCGTCGCCGGCAAGGTGGAGTTCACCGCCGTGGACGGCGGCATCCGCGTCACCGGCGAGATCACCGGCCTGCCGGCGGGCGGCCAGCACGGCTTCCACGTGCACGAGAACGGCGACTGCAGCGCCCCCGACGGCACCAGCGCGGGCGGTCACTTCAACCCGGCGTCCAGCGCGCACGGGCGGGTGGGCGAGGGCGAGCACCACGCCGGCGACAGCGACAACCTCAGCGCCAACGACCAGGGCGTGGCCGCGGTCGACAACCTGCTGCGCGGTGCGACCCTGGGCGACGGCGCTCCGACCGACATCGTCGGCAGGGCGGTGATCGTCCACGCCGATCCCGACGACTACGCCACCCAGCCCACCGGCAACGCCGGCGCCCGCCTGGCCTGCGGCGTCATCGAAGCCCGGTAAGCCCCGACCGCACCGACCCCGTCGGCCCTGGACCCCTCCCCCCGCTTGCGGGGGGAGGCCGGGAGGGGCACCCCCACCGCCACACCGGACCCGGCTACACCCCCCGCCCGTCCACGTCCGCCGCCGCCTCCACGTACACCACCTCGATGCCGTGCGCGCCCAGCACCGCGGCCAGCTGCCGCTGCCGGGTCTCGAAGCGGGCGAACATCTGCCGCAGGCGCGCCTGGTCGCCGTCCTCCGGGCGATACCGCGCGCGCCAGGCGGTCGGCGCGAACATCGCCATGCGCACGGTGCCGTCGGCATAGCGCAGCAGCGGCTCGGGCGGCGCGTCGAGCACCGCCTCGCGCGCGGGCGAGAGCAGCGCGGTCTCGAGCAGGGGCCACAGCGGCGCCAGGCCCAGGTGGTCGTACTGCAGCGCCACCATCGCCAGCAGGTCGTGCAGGGTGAGGCTGCGCGCGTGCTCGATCCGGGCGCCGAACGCCTCCTGCAGCAGCAGCGCGGTGTCGGCCGCGGCCATGCCCTCGTCGAGCAGGCGCGCCTCGAACACGCCCGACACCGCCTGCGCCGTCGCCGGCTCGCCCTGGAGCAGGAACGGCAGCACGCGCAGGCTGCCGCCACGCATGCCCGGATCGGCCTGCAGCGGCAGCGGGACGTCGCCACCGGCGTCGGCGCCGAAGGCCACCAGCCGCGGCGGTCCGCCACGGCCCGGCGCGCGCGCCAGCAGTTCGGCCAGGCGCCGGTGCAGCGGCCAGCCCGGGCGCAGCGCTTCGGCGGGATCGAAATGCGCCGCGGCCAGGCACAGGTCCATGTCGCGCACCCGCGGTTCGAGCGCAGCCAGGTCGCGGCCGAGGCACGCCGCCAGCCGCGCCGCGTCCTCCTGGCCCAGCGCCGCCCGTGCCGGCTCGCTGGCGTGGGCCAGCTCGATCGCCAGCACCCCGGCCACCGTCCCGGCGGGCAGCGCCGGTGCGTCGATGGCGGCAATGTGCGATTCGTTCATGGGGCCATTCGCCACGGTACGTTAGACTCGGCCATTATGCCCGCCGCCGGTGGCGGGCCCGTACCCTCGAGAGGCCCCACGATGCTGCAAGGTCGTCCCGTCGCCGTGCTGGGCGGCGTCCGCATTCCGTTCTGCCGCCAGAACACCGCCTACGCGGACGTCGGCAACCTCGGCATGTCGGTGCGCACCCTCGGCGCGCTGGTCGAGAAGTTCGGCCTGCACGGCCAGCAGCTCGGCGAAGTGGCGATGGGCGCGGTGATCAAGCACGCCTCGGACTGGAACCTCGGCCGCGAGGCCGCGCTCTCGTCCGGGCTCTCGGCGCTGACGCCGGGCATCACCATGCAGCGTGCCTGCGGCACCTCGCTCGACACCATCAACCTGATCGCGACCAAGATCGCGACCGGCCAGATCGAGTCGGGCATCGGCGGCGGTTCGGACACCACTTCCGACGTGCCGATCGTGTACGGCAAGTCGCTGCGCCGACGCCTGCTCGCGGCCAACGCGGCGAAGACGGCGAAGGACAGGCTGGCCGCGTTCAAGGGCTTCCGCCTGCGCGAACTCAAGCCCGACTTCCCCGGCGTGGCCGAGCCGCGCACCGGCAAGTCGATGGGCGAGCACTGCGAGGACATGGCGAAGGAGTGGAACATCTCCCGCGACTCGCAGGACGAGCTCGCCGTGGCCTCGCACCACAAGCTCGCCGCCGCCTACGAGCGCGGCTTCTTCGAGGACCTGGTGGTGAGCTTCCGCGGCGTCTCGCGCGACAACATCCTGCGCCCGGACACCACGATCGAGAAGCTGGCCACGCTCAAGCCTGCCTTCGACCGCGTCTCCGGCCGCGGCACGCTCACCGCCGGCAACTCCACCCCGCTCACCGACGGCGCCGCCGCGTGCCTGCTGGCCAGCGAGGAATGGGCCGACGCGCACGGCCACGAAGTGCTGTGCCGGATCCGCGACGTGCACGTGGCCGCGGTCGACTTCGTCCACGGCGAAGGCCTGCTGATGGCGCCGACGGTGGCCGTGGCCGAGATGCTGGCGCGCAACGGGCTCACCCTGCAGGACTTCGACATCTACGAGATCCACGAGGCCTTCGCCGCCCAGGTGCTGTGCACGCTGCGCGCGTGGGAGAGCGAGGAGTACTGCCGCAACCGCCTCGGCCTGTCGGCGCCGCTGGGCCGGATCGACCCGGCCAGGCTCAATCCGGTCGGTTCCTCGCTGGCCACCGGCCATCCCTTCGCCGCCACCGGCGCGCGCATCGTCGCCACCGCGGCCAAGCAGCTCAAGGAACGCGGCGGTGGCCGGGCCCTGGTGTCGATCTGCACCGCCGGCGGCATGGGCGTGGTCGCGATCCTGGAGCGCTGAGCCGCGCCAGCGGGGCCGGCGCGTGGAATCGGTCGAACGGTCCGTCGCGGTCGAAGGCGGCCGGCTCTTCGTACGCCACTGGCGGCCCCGCGCCCGCGCCGCCGGCGCGCCGCCGTTGCTGCTGCTGCACGATTCGCTCGGCAGCGTCGCCCAGTGGCGCGGGTTTCCCGCGCGCCTGGCGGGCGTCCTGCAGCGCGAGGTGATCGCCTACGACCGGCTCGGCTTCGGGCGCTCGACCCCGCGCACCGCGCGCCACCGGCTGGACTTCATCGACGAGGAGGCGCGCCGGCAGCTGCCCGCCCTCGCCGACGCGCTCGGACTGGAGCGCTACGCCCTGCTCGGCCACAGCGTCGGCGGCGGCATGGCCCTGACCGCGGCGGCGTTCGACCCGGAGCGCTGCGCATGGGTGGTATCGATGTCGGCGCAGGCCTTCGTCGAGCATCGGACCGTCGAGGGCGTACGCCGCACGCAGCAGGAGTTCGCCCTGCCGGGCGGCCTCGGCAAGCTCGCCTTCTGGCACGGCGAACGTGCCGCCTGGGTGCTCGATGCCTGGACCGGGACCTGGCTCGATCCCGCCTTCGCCGACTGGTCGCTGGATCCGGTGCTGCCGCGCGTGCGCTGCCCGGTGCTGGCGCTGCACGGCGACCGCGACGAGTACGGCTCGGAGGCATTCCCGCGCCGGATCGTCGCGGGCGTCGCCGGGCCGGCGCGGATGGTGCTGCTCGACGACTGCGGCCACATGCCGCACCGCGAACATCCCGACCGGGTGCTGGCCGAGATCGCCGCGTTCGTCTCGCAGGCCGCGGAAGAGGCCCTGCGCGGCTGATCCGCCGCGCTCGGTCGCGCGCGGTCTCCCGACGATCCGGCGCGCGCGTGTCCGCATCGCACGGGGTGGCCGGCGCATCCGTTCCAGGGCGTCGGGTTCTTCGGCGCCGGACTGCCCGTGCTCGACTGGCGTGGCCGTTGCCCGGCGGGTGCGATCGGTAGAATCGCGCCATGTCCCTCCTCCAACTCCAGCGCGTCGACTTCGGCGTCGGCGGTCCGCTGCTGCTCGAACGGGTCGACCTGTCGATCGAGGCCGGCGAACGCGTATGCATCGTCGGCCGCAACGGCGCCGGCAAGTCCACCCTGCTGCGCCTGGTCGCGGGCGAGCTGAAGCCCGACGACGGCGAGGTGCGGCTGCAGTCCGGGGTGGTGGTCGCGCGCATGGCGCAGGAAGTGCCGCAGGATGCGACCGGCCCCGTGTTCGACGTGGTCGCGGCCGGGCTGGGCGAACTCGGCGCGCTGCTTGCCCGCTTCCACCACGCGCTCGAGGCGGGCGACATGGCCGCGATGGGCGAGGCGCAGGCGCGGATCGAAGCCCTGCACGGCTGGGACCTCGACCGCCGCGTCGCCCAGGTGATCGAGCAGCTCGAACTGCCCGCGCAGGCGCGCTTCGAGGCGCTGTCGGGCGGCATGAAGCGGCGCGTGCTGCTGGCCCGCGCGCTGGCGCGCAAGCCCGACATCCTGCTGCTGGACGAGCCCACCAACCATCTCGACATCGAGTCGATCGCGTGGCTGGAAGGCTTCCTCAAGTCGTTCGCCGGCAGCCTGCTGTTCATCACCCACGACCGCGGCTTCCTGCGCGCGCTGGCCACGCGCATCGTCGAGATCGACCGTGGCCGCGTCACCAGCTGGCCGGGCGACTACGACAACTACCTGCGCCGGCGCGAGGAGCGCCTGCACGCCGAGGCCCAGGAGCAGGCGCGCTTCGACAGGCTGCTGGCGCAGGAGGAGGCGTGGATCCGCCAGGGCATCAAGGCCCGGCGCACCCGCAACGAGGGCCGGGTGCGCGCGCTCAAGGCGATGCGCGCCGAGCGCGCGCGCCGGCGCGAGGCCAGCGGCAACGTGCGGATGGAGGTCGCCCAGGGCGGTGCGTCCGGGCGCAAGGTGATCGAGATGCGCGGCGTCAGCCACGGCTATGGCGCGCGCCGCCTGCTCGAGGACGCGTCCACCACCATCCTGCGCGGCGACCGGATCGGCATCATCGGCCCCAACGGCTCGGGCAAGTCCACGCTGCTGCGGATCCTGCTCGGCGAGCTGCAGCCCGAGCGCGGCGAGGTCGTGCACGGCACCGGCCTGCAGGTGGCCTACTTCGACCAGCACCGCAGCCAGCTCGACGAGTCGCTCAGCGCGCTCGAGAACGTGGCCGAAGGCCGCGAGTACGTGGAGATCAACGGCGCGCGCAAGCACGCCATCGGCTACCTGCAGGACTTCCTGTTCACACCCGAACGCGCGCGTGCGCCGATCACCCGGCTTTCGGGCGGCGAGCGCAACCGCCTGTTGCTGGCCCGGCTCTTCGCCCAGCCGTCCAACCTGCTGGTGATGGACGAGCCGACCAACGATCTCGACATCGAGACCCTGGAACTGCTCGAGGAACTGCTGCTCGAGTACCCCGGCACCCTGCTGCTGGTCAGCCACGACCGCGACTTCCTCGACAACGTGGTCACCAGCACGCTGGTGCTGGAGGGCGAAGGCCGGCTGGGCGAGTACGTGGGCGGCTACAGCGACTGGCTGCGGCAGCGCCGGCCACCACCGGCACGGGCGCAGGCGCCGCCGGCTCCGGCGCCGGTGAAACCGGCGCCGCCCACCGCTCCTGCCGCGCCGCCGGGCAAGCGCAAGCTCGGCTACCGCGAGGCGCGCGAGCTCGAGCAGCTGCCGGCACGCATCGAGCAGCTCGAAGCGGAGATCGCGCGGCGCACGGACGCGATGCACGATCCCGGCTTCTACCAGCAGGACGGCGCCGCCATTACCGCCGCGAACCTCGAGCTCGCGCGGCTGCAGGAGGAACTCGACGCGGCCTACAAGCGCTGGGAGGAGCTCGAGTCGCGCTGACGCCGCCGCTCAGGCGCCGAACGCCGCGCCGCGCAGCGCCACCGCCAGCGCGGCCGCGGTCATCGCGCCGAGTCCGACCGCGATCCGGATCCCGAACGCTGCCCCGCCGCTGGCGAAGGCGACCACCGACTTGGCCAGCGCGCTGGCCGCGAACAGTCCGATCACGGCCCAGCGCGCCTGTCCGGCGTCGATGGTGCCGTTGCCGAACAGGGTGGCGACCGTCGCGGCCGCGGCCTGCAGCTCGGCCAGCGCGGTGAGCAGGGCCGCGCCCAGCGCCGCCTTCGGCCCCAGCCACTGGGCCGCGACCTGGGCCAGGAACAGCACGCCCGCGATCAGCGCCGCCAGGCCCAGCGCCTGGCCGATGCGGAACATGCGCGTGTCGGCGGTCGGCGGCGGCGCGTCGGCCTGTTCGCCGCGATGGAATCCCAGCGCCGCGCCGGCCAGCAGCACCGTGCCCGCGGCCACGAGTTCCGGCGCCACCGCGCGCAGCAGCGCCGGCGCCACCGCCAGCATGACCGGCACCAGCAGGCTCAGCGAGGCGAAGTTGGCGAGCAGGGTCGCGCCGACCGCGGACGAGCGCAGCGCCGGCTGCGCGCGCACGCGCTGGCCGAAGCCGGCGGTGGCCGCGGTGGAGGACACGTAGCCGGCGAAGAAGCCCGACAGCAGCAGGCCCCAGCGGCTGCCGATCAGGCGCAGCGCAATGTGGCCCAGGGCGCCGATCGCCATCACCAGCACCACCAGCTTCCACACCGTGGCCAGGTTGATCGCGCCATAGGGGCCGATCGGCTCGTCGGGCAGCAGCGGCATCACGATCAGGGCGAAGGCGAGCAGCACCAGGCCGTCGGTGATCTCGCGGTCGCTGATGTGCTCGCGGCTGATGTGGTGCAGCATCGGCTTGGCGTAGACCAGGATCGCCACCAGCACCGCCAGCGCCGCCGCCGCCACCGGCAGGCGCATCGCGAGCCCGCCGAGCAGGGTGGTGCACAGCATCGCGACCTCGGAGGTCACGCCTGCGTCGCGATGGCTGGTATGCAGGTAGCTCAGCGCGGCGAGCACGCCGGCCAGCAGCAGCACCGCGATGAACGCGGGCAGGCCCAGCCACATCGCGATCGCGCCGGCGAGGGCGAGCAGGGTGTGCGAACGCAGCCCGGCGGCGATCGCCGGGTCGTCCTGCTTGCGGCGTTCGTAAAGCAGGCCGATCAGCAGGCCGGCGCCCAGCGCCGTGGTCAGGGACAGGACGGGCAGGTCGGACGCGCCGGGCATCGCGCCACTATGCCATGCGCGCCGGCCGCGGCCCGCGCGCGGGCCGCGGTGCGCCGTCTTCAGTCGCGCAGCCGCGGCACCCCGTGCTGGTCGCGCTCCTCGAACACCGCCTCGTCGGCGATCTGCTGGTGCAGTGCCCGCGCCGGCAGCGGCGCCACCGGATCGCCGCGGCCGGCGGCCAGCGCGTTCGCGTAGCACTGGCGCGCACGGGCCTCGTCGCCGGCGGCGGCATACCCGTCGCCCAGCGCCTCCCAGGCCTCGGCCCCGCCGCCCTGGGCGAGGGCGCGGTGCAGGCAGTCCTCGGCCCCGGGCCAGTCGCCGCTGGCGTGGGTGAGGCGGGCCAGGGTCAGCAGCAGCGAGGGGCTGGCCGGATGCGCCTTGAGCCACGCGGCAGCGCGACTGCGGCGCTGCTCGATGCGGCCCACCGGCAACTGGCCGTACAGGCTCGCCAGGCCTTCGTCCCAGCGCGTGTCCAGGGCCTGTTCGATGCTGCCGGTGGCGGCCTCGTCCCAGCCGAGCGCGGCGGCGCGGCGGGCGTAGGTGGCGACGACCACCGGTTCGGTGCGCAGCGCGCGCGGCAGGGCATCCCAGCGTTCGGCCAGGGCGTTGCCGTCGGGGGCCTCGCGCAGCGAGGCCTCGGCCCAGGCCAGTTCGCGCTCGGCCAGCACGGTGTCCGGCCAGGCCTGCTGCTGGCGCAGCGGACCGAGCAGGCCCCAGGCCTGGTCGGCCTGGCCGGCACCGCCGAGCGCGTCGGCCCGCAGCGCCAGTCCGCGCGGCGGCAGCGGCTGCGCGGCAGGCGCATCGAGCGCGACCAGGG
>Ga0207873_1001435_pt1 | contig 22859 bp, 22 predicted proteins | sample BGWIniCompost_FD_187373 | JGI IMG/M metagenome (GOLD analysis project Ga0207873, IMG submission 187373) | Cellulose adapted compost microbial communities from Newby Island Compost Facility, Milpitas, CA, USA - BGW Initial Compost (SPAdes)... ...
CCCGCCGCCACCAGCAGGTCGGCCACCAGCCGGCCGCCGAGCGAGATGCGCGGGGCGTCCTTCTTGTCGGAGCGCGCGTAGGAGTAGTGCGGCATCACCACGGTGATCCGGGACGCCGACGCGCCGCGGGCCGCGTCGATCATCATCAGCAGCTCCACCAGGTGCTCCTGCACCGGCTTGACCAGCGGCTGCACCAGGAACACGTCCCGCTCGCGGCAGTTGGCCTGGAGCTGCACCTCCAGGCAGTCGTTGGCGAAGCGGCTGACCCGCGTCGGGCTGAGCGGCACACCGAGATGCGAGCAGACCTCCTCGGCGAGTTCGGGGTGGGCGCTGCCGCTGAACACGGCGATGTCTCGCACGACCGGTCTCCTCGCCTGATCATGTGTCCGGGCCGGGATCATGCTACTGGCCTGCCGCGCGGCCCAGTTGCCGACGCACGGTCCGTCGTCCGCCGGTGCGCCGTGCGCCCCCCGTGTGCGTCCGGTGAGCATCGTGCGCGCAGCGGTCCGCCTCCCAACGGACCTGTTTGCCACAGCAGATGGGGGCATCCGCTCGGTAGGAAGGAGGGCCGTCCGCCATGACGACTCCCATCGGCCGCCTGTCCGGGCGTACGGCGGGCCGGGTGAAGGTGCTGAGCGCGGTGGTGCTGCTGTTCGCGGTGCTGCTCGCCGGTATCCGGCTGCTCGGCCTGCCGGGACCGAAGGACGTGTTCGGCACCGGGTCCCGCGACCGCGGCGGTCCCGCGCCGCTGAGGTCCGTCCAGGACATCAGCCGCCACGAGGCCGCCTCCGGCAGCTTCCAGGTCGTCGTCGGTCCGGAGAAGGACGCCGAGTACCTGCCCGACGCGCTGCGCGGAAGCCGCACCCCGTACGTCGGAGCGGGCTCCGTGGACGGCTGCGTCGTTCTCGGGAAGGCCGGCGCGGACGCCGTGGGGGCCGACGAGGACCGCACCGCTGCCCCCCTTCGGCTGCCGCACGCCCGCCTCGGCCATCCGGCGCCGGTCCCCGAGTGCTCCTCCGCCGTCTCCAAGCAGCGCGGGCCGTTCGACCGGCTCGGCGATCCGTTCCCGGACAACCCCGACGGCGAGCAGGCCGTGCGGAAGCTCGCCGTGCGGCATATCGGCGACGCCGCGAAGGAGAGCGGTCTGCCGGCCCGCGCCGAGGCCGACACCACCGAGATGCTCCGAGGCCCGCTGCGCTCGCTGGGTTTCGAGGACGTGCGCATCACCTACGGGGACTGAGCCGTCCCCCACGAGGCCGGCCCGTCCCGGCCGCTTGTCCGCCCCGTGCCGCCCCCACCCACGCCGATCACTGGAGGACCTCATGGCCCGCTCCGCCTCGCACTCCCTGTCCGCCGGCCTCCGGCGTTCCCGGCCGGCGGCGCCCGGCGGGGGCGAGCCGGACGGACGGCGCCCGCTGCCGCTGCGGCTGCGGCTGCCGGCGATGGCGTGCGCCTTCGTGTTCATGGTGGCCTTCGCGGTGGTCCTGGCCCGGCTGACCCTGCAACCCTCCCCCGCCTCCGAGGCGCTGACGCACACCAATCTGCATCCGGGCCGCTCGCTGCGGGCCTATCTGGACCACCACACGGCGCGGGACGCGCTGCGGCAGGTCGGCGGCAACATCCTGCTGGGCGTGCCGTTCGGTGTCCTCACCCCGGTGATCGCGCCGCGCACCCGGAGGTTCCTGCGGGTCCTGCTGCTGACCACCGTGGTGATGCTGCTCGTGGAGTTCGCCCAGGGGGCGCTGGTCACCGGGCGGGCCTTCGACGTCGACGACGTCATCCTCAACACCGGGGGCGCGCTGCTGGGGTATCTGCTGGCGGGCCGGCGGCTGGGCCGCGCCGTGCACGCGCGCCGCAGGCGCCCGGCCTGACCGGATTCGGCCCGGCGCCCGGCCGGTCCGACCCGGCCCGCCGCCCGGTCCGGCGCTGCCGACGCCCCGCCCGGTCCGGCGCGAAGGGCACAGGCCGACCGCGGCGCCCGCCCGGGGCGCCGTCGTCGGATGATGCGACCTGCCGCTAGCGGACAGTCCAGGTGAACTTGTCGCCGCCCACCCAGCGGACCACGTCCGGGTCGTCCAGGTCGTGGACCGTGATCCCGTGCGCGGCGGCGACCTGCAGCACGTCGGTGATGGTCCTCGCCTCGCCGACCACCTGTCCGTCGATCTCCACGATGCGGAACGGGGGTGACCCGGGCTGTACGCCCAGCACCATGATCCGCGGTTTGGTGATGTGCGGGCTCGCGCTTTCGGTCATGAATAGAGCGTAGAGCGCAATCGGCGCGAACGCGGCGTCCAGGAAGCAATCCTCCCGGACTTCGCGCGTCCGCTCCTCCCCGGTCCACCGCGGGCGCGGCCGCGGTGTGCGGTGGTGCGCCCGCTGGGGAACCCTGGAGCGAGGAGGTAGGCCGATGGATCCCGTCGAGGCGTTGGAGCGGATCGCCTTTCTGCTGGAACGGTCCCTGGCGCCCGCCTACCGGGTCCGGGCGTTCCGCACCGCCGCCCGGGTGCTGAAGGAGCTGGGGCCCGAGGAGGTGCGCGAGCGGGCGGCGGCCGGGTCGCTTCAGTCGCTGAAGGGGGTCGGCCCGAGGACCGCGCAGGTGGTGCGGGAGGCCCTGGACGGCCGGGTGCCCGGCTATCTGGAGAAGCTGGAGGCCGAGGCGCAGGACGAGACCCCGTCCGGGCGGGGCGGCGGGCGGCTGCGGGCGCTGCTGCGCGGGGACTGCCATCTGCACTCCGACTGGTCCGACGGCGGCAGCCCGATCGAGGAGATGGGCCGGGCCGCGGCCTCGCTCGGCCACGAGTGGGCCGTGCTCACCGACCACTCCCCGCGGCTGACCGTGGCCCGCGGGCTGTCGGCGGAGCGGTTGCGCGAGCAGCTGGAGGTGGTGGCGCGGCTCAACGAGACCTGGGCGCCGTTCCGGCTGCTGACCGGCATCGAGTGCGACATCCTCGAGGACGGCTCCCTCGACCAGGAACCGGAGCTGCTCGAGCGGCTGGACGTCGTGGTGGTGTCGGTGCACTCCAAACTGCGCATGGACGCCCGCTCGATGACCCGCCGCATGGTCGCCGCCGTGCGCAACCCGCACTCCGACGTGCTGGGCCACTGCACCGGCCGGCTGCTCAGCGGGCGCGGGCGCCCGGAGTCGGAGTTCGACGCGGACGAGGTGTTCGCGGCGTGCGCGGAGACCGGCACCGCCGTGGAGATCAACAGCAGGCCGGAGCGGCTCGACCCGCCCCGGCGGCTGCTGCGCCGGGCGGTGGAGGCGGGCGTGCTGTTCTCCATCGACACCGACGCGCACGCGCCGGGTCAGCTGGACTGGCAGATCCTGGGCTGCGCCCGCGCGGAGGAGTGCGGGGTGCCGCCCGAACGGGTGGTCACCACCTGGACGCGCGAGCAGCTCCTCGACTGGGCGCGGGAGCGGAAGCTGCCGTGACCGGTGAGAGGCGGGAGCGCGAGCCGCCGTGACCGGTGAGTCCCAGGGGCGGCGGCTGCCGTGACCGGTGAGGCGCGGCTGCGGCGCGGACGGGTACCCGTACCGCGCACGAGGAGCACCGAGGAAGGGACCGCGATGGAACGCGCCGCCGTGTTCGACGTCGACGGCACGCTGGTCGACACCAACCATCTGCATGTGACGGCCTGGTGGGAGGCCTTCCGGCAGGCGGGCCACCGGGTGCCCATGCACGCCGTGCACCGGGCCGTGGGCCTGCCGTCCGCCGATCTGGTCGCACACCTGCTGGGCGACGAGCGGGACCCGGACCGGGACGGCGAGCTGAGCGCCGCGCACAAGGCGCTCTACGGGCAGTACTTCGACCGGCTGCCCGCTCTGCCGGGCGCCGGCGAGCTGCTGAAGCGGCTGCACGCGGACGGCTGGCAGGTGGTGCTCGCCACCTCGGCGGGCGGCTCCGAGCTGAGCGCGCTGCGCCGGGCGATCGACGCCGACGAGGCGATCACCGCGACCGCGAGCGCCGACGACGTCGAGCAGGGCAAGCCCTCGGCCGAGCCGGTCGAGCACGCCCTGGAGCTGGCCGGGGTAGCGCCCGAGGGAGCGGTGTTCGTCGGCGACACCGTGTGGGACATGAAGGCCGGCCGCCGGGCCGGCGTGCGCTGCGTGGGTCTCCTGTGCGGCGGCATTCCGCGGGCCGACCTGGAGGAGGCCGGTGCCGAGGCGGTCTACGCCGACCCGGCCCATCTGCTGGCGTCCCTCGCGGACAGCCCCCTGGGATGACGGCCGGGCGGCCGGCCCCTCCGAGGTGACCTTCCAGGGCGAGCGTCCGGGTGTGACGTCCGACGCCGGACGGCCCGGGTGTGAACCCCCGGGGTGCCGGGATACCCGCAGGCCATGACGCGTGTGTGGGAGACGGTCGGAGAGGGCCGGGCGGGCAGCCGGGCGACGCCGATGGCCCGGATGGCCGACCTGGTGCGGCGGGACGTACGGGCCGCCGGGCAGGCGGCGCGTGCCGTGTGGCGGGGGCCGGGGCGGGAGCGGGACCAGCTCGTCCAGTCGATGAAGGCCGCCGGGGCGGCGCTGCTCGCCTGGCTGGTGGCATGGGTGTGGCTCGGCGATCCCATGGCGCTGATGGCCCCCTGGGTGGCGCTGGTGCTGGTGCAGGCGACCGTCTACAGCTCGGTGCTCCAGGCGGGGCGGCAGTTCACGGCCATCTGTGTGGGGGCGCTGGTGGCGTCCGGGGCACAGGTGGTGACCGACGACGCGACGGGCGCGCTGGCGCTGTCCGTGCCGGTGCTGATGCTCCTGTCGAACTGGCCGCGCTTCGGTGACCAGGGGATCTTCGCCGCCACCACGGCGCTGTTCACCATCGCCTCGGGCGCGGTGAGCGTGGCGGCGGTCGGCCACCGGCTCGGGCAGGCGGCGCTGGGCGCGGTGATCGGTGTGGCCGTCAACGCGCTGGTGCTGCCGCCGATCCATCTGCGCGACGTGCGGGAGAACCTGGCCGCGCTGGCCCGGGAGACCGGTGACGTGCTGCACGCGGTGGCGCGTGATCTGCGGGAGGGCGACTGGGACGCCCAGTCGGCGGCCGACCGGCATGCGGCCGCCCTGCGGCTGCACAGCAGGCTGGACGCGCTGCGCTCGGCGCGCGGCTGGAGCAGGGAGAGCCTGCGCTTCACCCACGGGGCGCTGCGGGCGCTGCACCGGGCGCCCACCGCCGCGCTGCCTCCCGAGGAGGAGGACGACCGGTTCAGCCGGGTGGTCGGGCATGTCACCGCGCTCACCCGCACGCTGGCGGTGGCCGCCGACGAGCAGCGCAGCCCCACGGCCCCCGACCCGAAGGCGCTGCGGCACTGCGGGCGTCTGCTGGAGCTGATCGGGGACACCTGTCACGCGGAGGCCCGCCGCCTGGCACACGGCGGCTCCTCCGGCGGGGGCCGCCCCGACGAGGAGACCGAGGCCGTGATGCGCCAGCTCCACGAGGACCTGCAGGAAGGCATGCGGGAGCACGCCGGTCTCGGGGCCGCGCGGGCCGCGGTGCTGGGCACGCTGCTGCTGCAGGCCGAGAACCTCTGGGCGGACCTGGTTCCGGAAGGAGACGACGAGTGACGCACATCACCGCAAACACAGACATTCGGCGGAACACCTGAAGGTGGTTGCCCGTTGAACCAAGCGTGGGTGCGGATGGGACAGTGTCCCCGGGCCTCACCATTCGCCCACAGGGACGATCGTTCGGCTGAAGCCCTGTGGAGCCTTTCGCCGAGAGGCGACCGCCATCCGTACCCACCCCGTACCGCCCCGACCGTGATTCCCCCGTCGCGGTCGGGGCTCCTTCTTTCCGCCCTCCTGGCCGCACTCCGCGGCGCGCCCTCTCGCCCTGCCGGTGCGCGCCCTCATGCCCGGCGCGCGTCGCGGGTACTCGGTCGGTTCCGCACAGCAGCACAGCCGGCCGAGAGGAGTGGACCGTGAGCAGCGAGACCGGTCTGAGGGTCGTGGTGACGGGCGCGACGGGGAACGTCGGCACCAGTGTGGTGAGCGCCCTGTCGGAGGAACCGCGGGTCGCGTCCGTACGGGGCCTGGCCCGGCGTCTGCCCGCCTGGTCACCGGCGAAGACCGACTGGTCGGCGGTGGACCTGGCGTCCGGCAACGCGAACCTCGCCGACGAGTTCGCGGGCGCCGACGCGGTGATCCACCTCGCCTGGGCCTTCCAGCCGACGCACGATCCGGCGACGACCTGGCGCAGCAACGTGATGGGCAGCATGCGGGTGTTCGACGCGGTCGCCGAGGCGGGCGTCCCGGCCCTGGTGCACGCCTCCTCGGTGGGTGCGTACTCACCGGGGCCGAGGGAGCGCGCGGTCGACGAGTCCTGGCCCACGCACGGCTGGCCGGACGCCGCGTACTGCCGCGAGAAGGCCTATCTGGAGCGGGCGCTGGACATCTTCGAGCGCGACCACCCGGACACGCGGGTGGTGCGCATGCGGCCGGCGTTCCTGTTCAAGCGCGCGTCGGCGAGCGAACAGCGCCGCATCTTCGGCGGCCGGTATCTGCCGGGCCCGCTGCTGCGGCCGGACCTGCTGCCGTTCCTGCCCGACGTCCCCGGCCTGCGGGTCCAGGTGCTGCACACCGATGACGCGGCGACCGCCTGCAAGCTGGCGGTGCTGGACGGGAACGTCAGGGGCGCGTTCAATCTGGCGGCCGAACCGCCGGTGGACGCGGACCTGCTCGGGGAGATGCTCGGTACCCGGCGGGTGCGCATGCCCCGGGCCGCGGCCCGCTCGGCGGTCGCCGCCGCCTGGGGCCTGCACCTGCTGCCCGCCTCCCCGCACCTCTTCGACGCCGTGCTGCGACTGCCGCTGATGGACTGCACGCGGGCGCGCGCGGAACTCGGCTGGCAGCCGCTGCGCAGCGCGACGGAGGTGATGGAGGAGTTCCTGGAGGGTCTCCGCGAGGGCGCGGGAGCCCCCACCGAACCGCTCCGGGGCCGGAAGGTGGCCTGAGAAGGCGGCCTTCCGCTCCGCGAGCCGCCGTCAGGGGACAGGGGGGACTTCGCCCCCCACCCGGGGCGGGTCAGGCGGACGACTCGTCCGGCACCGGGTGCTCCGGGTTGGGGGAGCCGGCGTGCGGGGCGCCGCGGCGACCCGTCCCGGCCTCGTCCGTGTCGGGGACCTCGGTGTCGGGCTCGGGCTCCTCGGAGCCGGACGCCGGCCCGGCCGCTTCGGCCTCTTCGGCGGCATCCTCGGAGGTGTCGCCCCCGGCCTGGCGCTGGGCGGCGCCGGGGGCCACCTCCCAGGGGTCCTCACCGGCTCCGGCCTGCTGGTCGGGCAGGTCGCGCGGGACGGCCGGACCGTTCTCCCCCGGTCCTTCGAGGCGGTGGTCGGTCACGGCGCTCTCCCTTCCTTCGTACGGCGACCTCCGCGAGTACCTCCGCCGGGAGGTGCGAAACCTCAGCGGGGCGTCCGCTCCCGCAGCGCGGCCCGCCAGGCGGGCGGCGGGATCTCGGGATCCGGTTCCGGGCGGCGTCCGCCGCGGGCGAAGAAGGCGGCGAGCGGCAGGACCGCCGCGCCCACGGTGACCGCGTCGGGGCCCAGGCGGCCGAGTTCGATCGTCACCCGCTCGGCCGGGTGGCGCAGCGCGTACGACAGGGCGTGCCGGCGCACGGCGGGCAGGAAGCGCGTGCCGAGCCGGAGGCCGGCCCAGCCGCCGACGAGGATGCGCTCGGGCTGGAACAGGTTGATCAGGTCGGACAGCCCGGCGCCCAGGTACTCGGCGGTCTCCTCGAGGACGGCGAGCGCGGTGGCGTCGGGCTCGGCATCGCCGGCCGGGTAGGCGGCGGCGAGCATCGCGGTGAGGGCGGTCTCCTCGTCGGTGCCCTCGGGCACCCGGCCCCCCTCCTCGCGCCACCGGGTGAGCAGCGACTCGGCACCGGCGTACGCCTCCAGGCAGCCGAGCGCACCGCACCGGCAGCGGCGCCCCCTGACCCGTACCGTCAGGTGGCCCCACTCGACCGCCCGGCCCTGCTCCACCTCCGGGGTGACCAGGCTGGCGCCGACGCCGGAGCCGAGGAGCACCACCACGGCGTTGCGGGCCCCGCGCCCGCCGCCGAACCACATCTCGGCCTGGCCCAGCGTCCTGGCGCCGTTGTCGATGAGGTAGGGGACGGTGTCGGGCAGCGGGGAGCCGGTGCGCAGCAGGGACTCCAGCGGTACGGCGTCCCAGCCGATGGTCTGCCCGTGCACCACGGCGCCGCCGCCCTCCGGGTGCTCGACGATGCCGGGCACGCCGATGCCGACGCCGAGCAGCCGCTCGGGCGGCAGGCCCGCCGCACCGAGCACCTCGGCGATGCCGGAGCGGATGTGGCCGACGATGACCTCGACCGCGTACCGCCGCTGCTCCAGCGGGCGTTCGGCCCGGGCGAGCTCGGTGAGCGCGAGGTCGAACAGCTCCACACGCACCCGGGTCTCGCCCACGTCCACGCCGATCATGTGGCCGCCGGCGGGGGCGACGCGCAGCAGCGTGCGCGGGCGGCCGCCGTCGGAGCCGACACTGCCGGCCTCCTCCACCAGGCCGTCGGCCATGAGGTCGGCGACCACATTGCTCACCGAGCCGGAGCTGAGTCCGGTGGCCGGGCCGAGCTCGTAACGGCTGAGGGGGCCGTCGACGTAGAGCCGCTGCAGCACGGCCGTCCGGTTGGCCCGTCTGAGGTCGCGTACCGTTCGCCCGTTCCGCCCCGCCATGTGGCTCCTTCCGCCCCGGCCCGGCCTGCACCTCACCGCTCGCCGGGACCGGGTCCGGCGCGACTTCCCTCCCTGCTTATTTTACGGTGTGAACTATCACCTCTCCGGCACCCCGGCGAAATTCGGTGGCCCGTTCCCCGCCGGTCTCCCTACGCTGACACCAAAACCTAGACCCCCTAGGTTTCTCGACCGATCCCTTCGACCGATCTTTCGACCACCCCCGACCGACTCGCTGGAGACCCGTCATGCGCCCGCTCACCGAGCAGGACATCCGCACCTCGTTCATCAACTGCTCGAAGGGCGAGGCCAAGCGGCTGCCCGTGCCCCGCGATCTCGGCGAACGCCCCTGGGAGGATCTCGACTTCCTGGGCTGGCGCGATCCGGGCGGGCCCGACCGGGCGTATCTGGTCGCCGAGCGCGACGACCGCCTGGTGGGAGTGGCCCTGCGGTTCCAGCCGGGGCGCCGCGGCCTTCTGCAGCGCAGCATGTGCTCGCTGTGTCTGACCACCCATCCGCGCGGCGGCGTCTCCCTGATGACGGCCCGCAGGTCGGGACCGGCCGGCCGGGAGGGCAACTCGGTCGGCGCCTACATGTGCACCGATCTGGCCTGCTCCCTCTATCTGCGCGGCAAGAAGGTCCCGGAGACCGGGGCCCGTTTCGAGGAGAGCCTCACCCTGGAGGAGCAGGTCGCCCGGACCCGCGACAATCTGCACGCCTTCCTCGACAAGCTGTAGGCCCCCGCCCGGCGGCCCGGCCCCCCGGCGGCCCGGCGGGCGCCGTTCCCGGTGTGTGACGGACCATGGTGCGCCAGTGGAGTTTTCCTCACGGGCCTGTGTGTTCGATGCGAACCGGGAAGGGGAACCGTCGGAAGATGCGAGTGGTACGTGAGTGGACGGCGCCGGTGAGGGAGTTCATCCTGCGTCACCGGGACCCGGTGACCGTCCAGGCGCTGCGCTCGGCCACCGCGGCGACGCTGTCGTACGTCATCGCCCTGCGGCTGAGCCCGGAGCCCGCTCCCCTCACGGCTCCGCTGACCGCGCTGCTCGTCGTGCAGGTCACCCTGTACTCCACCATCACCACCGGTGTGCGCCGGGTGAATTCGGTGGTGGCGGGGGTGCTCGTGGCGATCCTCTTCAGCCTCCTGGTGGGTCTGACCTGGTGGAGTCTGGGCCTGCTGATCCTGGCGTCGCTGATCGTCGGGCATCTGGTGCGGGTGCAGGAGTTCGTCCCCGAGGTGGCGATCAGCGCCATGCTGGTGCTCGGGGTGACGACCCACGGGGAGTACGCCTGGGCCCGTGTGGTGGAGACGCTGACCGGCGCGGTCGTCGGGCTCGGCATCAATCTGCTGCTGGCTCCCCCGGTGTGGGTGGAGGAGGCCGGCGAGTCGATCGAGGGACTGGCCCGCCGGCTGCGGCAGTTGATGCTGAGCATCGGCGAGCAGGCCACCGGCCCCACGCCGCCGCACGAGGCGGCGGACCGGCTGCACGAGGCGCGCCGTCTGGACCACGACATCGTCGAGGTGGACGCGGCGCTGCGGCAGGCGGAGGACAGTCTGCGGCTCAATCCGCGGGTCCGGGAGGGACTGCTGCACCGGGTGGTGCTGCGCACCGGCCTGGACACGCTGGAGATCTGCACGGTGGTGGCGCGGGTGCTGGCACGCACCCTGACCGACCTGGCCAAGGAGCGGGAGCCCGAGCGGCTGTTCGAGCCGGAGACCGGGGCGACCTTCGCGGAGCTGCTGTCCGAGATCGCCGACGCGGTGGTCAGCTTCGCGGTGCTGGTGACCACCAGCGTGAGCAGGAGCGCCGAGTCGGCGGAGGAGCGGCTCGCCTCCGAGCTGCGGCAGGCGGCCACCACCCGCGACAAGCTGGCGCAGCTGCTGCTGGAGGAGGTGCAGCGCGACCCCAGTCAGTGGGAGCTGCACGGCGCGGTGCTGACCGAGGTCAACCGCATCCTCGACGAGATGGACATCGAGCACCGCACGCGCCGCCTGTTCGAGGAGCTGGACCGGCACTCGCGCGAGCAGCGGGAGCGGATGCCGTGGCTGACCCGGCTGCGCGAGAGCGTCCCCGCCCGGCTGCGCCGTACGTCCGGCGCCGCCTCCCATCGCGTCAAGTGACCCCGGCCGTGCGGGCGCCCGGGGCGGTTGTCCCGGTGTCCTTGCCCCGCCGGCGGAACGGCGTCAGGGTGGCCGTGGTGCACGGGGCCCCTGATGACGAGGTGGGTGGATGAGCTCGGGCGGGTGGAGCAGGCGGCGGTTCGTGGGTGCCGTCGTCGGGTCGGCCGCCGCGGCGGCGGTGTCCGGGTGCGGCGGCGAGGACGGTGCCGCCGAGGGCTCGCGGTCGGCGGCGGCACCGGCGTCCCGCAGCGGCGCACGGAGGCGGAGCCCGTCGCCCTCCGGTCCGCGCCCGCTGTACCTCGGCACCTACACCTCGGCCGAGGGCGGCGGCAAGGGCATCGGCCTGGCCGTCTACGACCCGGCCACGGGACGGATCACCGGCACCGGGACCGTCACCGGCGTGGCCGACCCCTCGTATCTCGCGGTGCACCCGGACGGCCGGACCCTCTACGCCGTGAACGAGCGGCACGACGGCGCGGTGACCGCCGTGCGGATCGCCGGCCGCGAGGTGCTGGGCAGCCGGAGCTCCGGCGGTGCCGCGCCCTGCCATCTGTCGGTGCATCCGAGCGGGCGGTGGCTGCTGAGCGCCAACTACGGCTCGGGCAGTGTGGCGGTGCACCCGATCGACGGCTCGGGGGCGCTGGGCGAGCGCAGCGAGCTGGTCGTGCACTCCTCGCCGCCGCCCGGGCCGGGGCAGCGGGGCCCGCACGCCCACCAGTTCGTCACCGCGCCGGACGGCGGGCATGTCCTCGCCGTCGATCTGGGCACGGACACGGTGTACAGCTACCGGCTGGACGAGAGCTCCGGCCGGCTCACCGAGGCCGCCCGGGCGAGCACCCGGCCGGGCGCGGGTCCGCGGCATCTGGCCTTCCACCCCGGCGGCCGGTACGCCTACCTGGCCAACGAGCTCGACAACACGGTGGCGGTGTGCGCCTACGACCCCGGCTCGGGGCGGCTGAGGATCGGGCGGCAGCAGTCCACCGGGACGGGACCCGGCACCAACTACCCGGCGCAGATCGTGGTGACGCCCGACGGGGGCTTCGCCTTTCTCGCCAACCGCGGCGACAACAGCCTCACCCGGTACGCCGTCGAGGAGGACGGGGCCGGGCTGAGGCTGCTGGACACGGTGCCGGTGGGCGGCGACTTCCCCCGGCAGATCGCCCTCTCCCCCGACGGCGCGCTGCTGTTCGCGGCCAATCAGAAGTCCGGCACCGTCACCGTGTTCAGCGTGGACTCGGAGAGCGGGGAACTGCGGCCTGCGGGCGAGCCGTTCGTCTCACCCGTCGCCGTCTGTGCGCTGCCGCTGTAGGGCGCGCGGGCAGGAGGCCGCGCTCGCCTGGGCGAGCAGCACATGCATGCGCTCGGTGAGCTGGGCGATGTCGTCGGCGGGCGCGTGGAACGGCAGCCGTACGTCGCCGTCGGTGCGGGCGCGTTCGACGCGCAGGGTCAGTCCGTGCCGGTCGACGGCGAGCGGCTGGACGCGGACGGCGCCGTGCAGGCTGCCGGGGCCGACCAGGCGGGTGAGGCGTTCCACCGCGTCGGGGTGGCAGTCGGCGAGGTGGGTGAGCAGCCGGGCCTCGGCGAGGGCGAGCGGGTCCGGCGCGGCCACGGCGTACTCGTCCGGGTCGACGAGGACCGCTCCGGAACGGCGGCGCAGCACCACGCGGGTGGGCCTGAAGACCAGATGGCCGTCCTCGGCGGAGAACCAGCCGGCGAGCCACAGCCGGGCGCGGATCCTGCCGCGCACGGGGACGGGCGCGACATCGGCGAACTCCAGCACGGCGGACGGCTCGCCGCGCGGCGCGCAGATCGCGGCGGCGCGCAGCACGCTGTCCTCCGGCACGCTCAGGCGGATCCGTCCGTCCTCGGTCACGCTGTGCGCGCCGACGAACTCCTCGCGCGCGCCCTCGGCGGTCACCGCGCAGGACCAGGCCGCGGCCAGCACCGAGCGGGCGCGTTCCGCGGCGCCGGGTGCGGCCGTCCAGCCGTGCGTGTCGTCACCCATCCCCGAACCTCCTCTTAGGTAAGCCTTGCCTAACTTATCGGAGATCGGGGTGTGCGCCAACCGGGACACCTGATCTTCACGAGACCTCGCCGCGCCGGACCGGCCGGCCCGGCGCGGCGGTCAGTGCGCGAGCACCTTCAGCAGGGCGCGGGCGCACAGGTCGCGGACCTGCTCCCGGCTCAGCTCCGAGCCGCGCAGCCACTCCAGACACACGGCGGTGGTGAAGGCCAGCCAGCCGCGCACGGCGAGCCGGACCTCGGGACGCTCCTGGAACGCCGGCCCGAACTCGGGGTCCGCGGCCAGCGCGGCCAGGATCTGCCGCTCCTGGGCGGCGAGCGCCCGCCGGTAGGCACGGCGCACCACCTGGTCCCCGGCCGCCTCGGCACGGTGGAAGGCCCGGTAGCCGTGGGCGTGCTCGGCGGCATGCGCGAGATACACGTCGAGGTTCGCGGCCAGCTGGTCGCGCACCGGAACGCCGGGTACCGCGGCGGTCATCCGCAGCATGCGCTCGCTCTCCCGCTCCACCACGGCCGCGAAGAAGTCCCGCTTGGTCGGGAAGTAGTGGTACAGCAGCCCCCGCGATACCCCGGCGATCTCGGCGACCTGCTCGATCCACACCTCGTCGTACGGCTTCTCGGAGAACAGGCGCGCCCCGACGGACAGCAGCTGCTCGCGGCGCTCCTCGGTGCTGAGCCGGCGACGGGTGCGTTCGCCCTGGTTCGCAGCCATTCCCGCACTGTACTTGACGCCGGTTCAGCGGCGGGACGACACTGAGGCCGCTATTGAACCCACGTCCAACACGCGAGGGGGCGCAGGCTGCCCACGGCTCCCGCGGCGCGCAGGCTCGCCGGCAGTGAAGGAGACCGCTTCCATGGCGAAGACGACGACAGGGACGAAGCCGCCGAAGGGGTTCCGCAGCGCCGAGCTGGGCTGGCCCGAGCTGCACCGCATCCCGCACCCGCCGTACCGGCTGCCGCTGCTCGGTGATGTGATCGGCGCGAGCAGGCGCACTCCGCTGCAGGACTCGCTGAAGTACGCCTCGCTCGGGCCCGTCTTTAGGCGGAACGCCTTCGGCAAGGAGTTCGTGTTCGTGTGGGGCGCCCGCCTGGTGGCCGATCTCGCCGACGAGTCGCGCTTCGCCAAGCACGTCGGTCTCGGCGTCGCCAATCTGCGGCCGGTCGCGGGCGACGGCCTGTTCACCGCGTACAACCACGAGCCCAACTGGCAGCTGGCGCACGACGTGCTGGCCCCCGGCTTCAGCCGCGAGGCGATGGCGGGCTACCACACCGTGATGCTGTCGGTGGCGGAGCGGCTGACCGGCCACTGGGACCGGGCGGCGGCCGCGGGCCGCGCCGTGGACGTGCCCGGCGACATGACCAAGCTGACCCTGGAGACCATCGCCCGCACCGGCTTCGGCTACGACTTCGGCTCCTTCGAACGCTCCCGCCCGCACCCCTTCGTGACGGCGATGGTGGGGACGCTCACCTACGCGCAGCGGCTGAACACGGTGCCCGGTCCGCTGATTCCGCTGCTGCTGCGCCGGGCGAGCCGGCGCAACGCCGCCGACATCGAGCGGCTGAACCAGATCGTCGACGAGGTGGTGCGGACGCGCCGCGCCGACGGGGGCGGGAGCGGCGACCTGCTGGACCGGATGCTGGACACCGCGCATCCGGAGACCGGTGAGCGGCTCTCCGCCGAGAACGTGCGCCGCCAGGTCATCACCTTCCTGGTGGCGGGCCACGAGACCACCTCGGGCGCGCTCTCCTTCGCCCTGCACCATCTCGCCCGGCACCCCCGGGTCGCGGCCCGCGCCCGCGCCGAGGTGGAGCGGGTCTGGGGCGACACACCGGCGCCCGGCTACGAGCAGGTGGCCAAGCTGCGCTACGTCCGCCGGGTGCTCGACGAGACGCTGCGGCTGTGGCCGACGGCGCCGGCCTTCGCCCGCGAGGCGCGCGAGGACACCGTGCTGGCCGGGGAGCATCCGATGCTGCGGGGCGCCTGGGCGCTGGTGCTCACCCCGCTGCTGCACCGGGACCCCGAGGTGTGGGGACCGGATGCGGAACGCTTCGACCCGGACCGGTTCGAACCGCGGGCGGCGCGGTCGCGGCCGCCGCATGTGTTCAAGCCGTTCGGGACGGGGGCGCGGGCCTGCATCGGGCGGCAGTTCGCGCTGCACGAGGCGACGCTGGTGCTGGGACTGCTGCTGAGGCGGTACGAGTTCCACGCCGACCCGGCGTACCGGCTGAAGGTGACCGAACGGCTGACGCTGATGCCGGAGGGGCTGCGGCTGCGGGTGGAGCGGCGGCCGGTCAGGGGCAGGCCGGTGTCAGACGCCCCAGTGGGCCGGGCGCCGAAGTGACGCCGGCAGGCGGGTGCCCTCGTTGCCCCGTGCGGCGTTCACCTGCGGCTGGGTCAGGAACAGCGCGCCGGTCAGGTCCGCGTCGGTGAGATCGGTGTCCCGCAGGTCCGCGCCGAGCAGGTCGGCGCCGCGCAGGTCCGCGCCGGTCAGATCGGCGGCGATCAGGCAGGCGCCGCGCAGGCTGACTCCGCGCAGATCGGCGCCGCCGAGGCGGGCGCCCGGCAGATCCGCCCCCCTGCGATCCCTGCGCCGTCCGCGCAGCGAGGAGCGGGCCAGGTCACTGACCCTCAGCAGCAAGGCGCCGACGTGCTGCCGGTGGGCCTCCGCGTCCAGCGCCGCCAGTTCCTGCGGCGGCAGCAAAGCGAGCCGCTCCGTCTCCTGAAGCGTTACGCGCAGCTCGTCCCGGAGAGGGCGGGCGGCGGGCAGCGAAACGGCCTCGGTGAGGTACCACAGCAGCTCCTGCAACTGGCGCACCACCGGGAACACCTCGAACATGCGCCGGGCGTGCTCGTCGGGCCCGCCGCGCCAGTCGCGTCCGCCGAAGGTGACCTGGGAGACCTTCTGCCCGGCGCCGAAGCAGTCGTAGACGGTGCAGCCGCCGTAGCCCTCCTGCCGCAGCCGGGCGTGGATGCGGCAGCGGTGGTCCTTCTCGAGGTTGCGGCAGGGGGTGCCGGCCGGCTTGTCGGCGGCGAAGCCGGACGACCGGGCGAACGGCAGGGCGACGCAGCACAGTCCGAAGCACTGCGCGCAGTCGCCGCTCAGGTCCGCCCGGCCGGCCGTCTCCTCGTGCACGCCGTTCACCCTACCGGCCGGCTCGGTCCAGCCGGCGCCGGTGCGGTCTGGTCACCGCAGGCCGGACACGTCGAGCCGGGCGAGCCGCTCGGGGTCGGCCAGGACGTACATGCCGGTGATCCGGCCGTCGTCGTCGACGGTGACGTACATGACCGAGTTCAGGCGGCCGTCGACCAGGCTGACCAGTCCAGGGGAATCGTTGACCCAGGCCATCGTGGCGGCCGCGGTGTAGCGGGCGAACAGGAGCGCCGACTCGGCCACGGGCTTGGCACCCTGCAGCCGCCTGGAGGCGCCGGGGCCGCGGACCAGCGGACCCGCATCGGCCCGGAGCACCACGTCGGGGTGCAGCACCGAGACCAGCGCCTCGAAGTCACCGCCGCGCGCGGCGGCCATGAAGGCCTCGAGCGCCTGCCGCTGCCGGGCGGGATCGGGCTCGGTGGAGGGCGTGGCCTCCTTCACCCTGCGACGGGCCCGGCTGGCCAGCTGCCGGGTGGCCGCCGGGGTGCGCTCCACCACCGGTGCGATGTCGTCGAAGGGCACCGCGAACATGTCGTGCAGCACGAAGGCCAGGCGCTCGTCGGGCGCCAGCGTCTCCAGGACGACCAGCAGCGCCAGGCCCACCGAGTCGCTGCGCACCGCGTGCTGCTCCGGGTCGGTGTGGCCGAGCGGCCTGATCACGGGGTCGGGGACGAAGGTCTCGTCCATCGGCTGCTCGCGGCGGGCGGTGCGGGTGCGCAGCATGTCGAGGCAGATCCGGCCGGTGACGGTGGTCAGCCAGCCGCCGAGGTTGTCGATCTCCTCGGTGCCGGTGCGGCCCAGGCGCAGCCAGGCCTCCTGGACGGCGTCCTCCGCCTCCGCCGTCGAGCCGAGCATCCGGTAGGCGACCGAGGTGAGCCGGGCGCGGTGCTCCTCGAAGCGCTCGGCCAGCTCCTGGGTGCCGCTCATGCCCCCGCCCTGGGGAAGAGCTCGAAGGTGACCGCGGGCCGGCCGCCGAACCGCTTGCCCGCCTCGCGGGCGAAGCCGATCAGGAACTCCCGCACGTACTCCTCCGGGTCCCGGTCGGTCAGCGCCTCGATGTAGGCGCGGTGCTCGAGCAGGGAGCGCACCGCGCGCTCCATCCCCTCCGTCGCGTCCACGGCGTGCGTGGGCGAGCTGGAGCCGGCCACGGCGACCCAGCGGACGCCGTCCCAGGGTTCCAGGCCCTGCTCGGTCAGCTCTGGGAAGATCCAGCGGTTGCCGGCGTCGGCGGCGGCGTCCAGCGTGGCCCGCCCGACCGCCACGTGGTCCGGGGTGTTCCACTGCGTGCCGCCCCAGGTGTCCCGGTGGTTGAGGGTGATCACCAGTTCGGGCCGGTGCCGCCGGATGGCGGCGGCGATGTCGCGGCGCAGCGCGGGGCCGTACTCGATGACGCCGTCCCTGTGGTCCAGGAACTCCACGGTCGACACCCCGACCACGGCGGCGCTCGCCCGCTGCTCCTGCTCGCGCAGCGGGGCGCACTCCTCGGGCGGGAGCGTGTCGATGCCCGCCTCGCCGCGGGTGGCCAGCACATAGGCGACCTCGCGGCCGGCGTCCGTCCAGGAGGCGATGGCCGCCGAGCAGCCGTACTCCAGGTCGTCGGGGTGGGCCACCACCGCGAGCGCGCGCTGCCAGTCCTCTGGCATGGGGCTCAATTGCGTGATCAACGGATCCGTCATGCCCGCAGCGTAACCACGTCGGAGCGGTGACCTCGCGTCGATGTGCGGCGAGTTGATCACCCGTCACCGTGCGCCCCGGCAGACGCACGGCGGGCCCCCGCGCTCGGCAGCCTCACAGCCGGCCGCGGGCGAGTGCGAGCAGCCGGTCGAGCACCCGGGGGCCGCCGGCCCGCACGCCGTCGTGCTCGAACTCGTCGGTCACCCAGGTGCGCAGGCCCTTCACGGCGCGTGCGGTGGCGAGGGAGTGGGCCGTGTCGACGAACAGGTCGTCGTGGTAGACGGCCGCCGCGACCGGGACCTCGTTGACGGCGAGGCGGGCGGGGTCGTACAGCGGCGGCCAGTCGGTGCGGGCGGCCAGCAGTTCGGCGGTCTCGCGCAGCGGGCGCAGCGCGGGGTCGCAGTCGAAGGTCCAGGGGTGCACGGTCTCCCCGGTGAACAGCAGCGGCTCGTCACCGGCGAGCGCCTTGGCCGCGTCGAACTGCGGGAACTCCGAGCGCACCCGCTCGGCCGCCCAGGCGGTGGGGCGGTTTCCCTGGGCGTAGCAGGCCTCGTGGACCAGGGCGTACAGCGGATGGCTCGCGTAGGAGAGCAGGTGCTGGACCTGCTCCTGGAAGGCGTCCGACAGGGCGGGTCCCGAGGCTGTGCGGACGAAGGCGTCCTCCAGGAGGTGGTGCAGGCGGTGGGTGCCGTCACCGCTGCCGAGCAGGATGCCGAGGGACTGGAACGCCTCGACGGTGAGCCGGTAGCCGTTCGGCAGGGTCACCTCGTGGGTGAGGAGGTGGTCGGCGATGCGGCGGGCCCGTTCGACGTCCTGCGGGTAGCGCTCGTAGTGGGCGGTGACCTTGCGCTCCATGCGCGGGTAGGCGGCGCGGTAGACGTCGTCGGCGTGGCCGTCCAGCGAGGGCAGCCCGCCGGTGATGATCGCGGTGTCCAGGCCCTCGGGGGCGAAGGACAGATAGGTGAGCGTGCAGAAGCCGCCGAAGCTCTGCCCGAGGACCGTCCAGGGGGCGCCGCCGGTGACGCGGGGGCGGATCGTCTCGCAGTCGCGGACGATGGAGTCGGCGCGGAAGCGGGCGAGGTAGGCGGCCTGTTCGGCGGGGCCGCCGCGCAGCGGGAGGGTCTGCCGGTTGGCCGGTGTGGAGTGGCCGGTGCCGCGCTGGTCGAGGAGGAGCACCCGGTAGTCGTCCAGGGCCCGGCCGAGCCAGGCCTGCTTCCCGATGAAACGGTTCGCCCCGAAGCCCGGTCCGCCCTGGAGGTACACCAGCCAGGGCAGGTCCCGGTCCGCCTTCTCGGCGGCCACGGCCTCGCGGGCGTACAGCTCGATGGTCTCCCCCGAGGGGTCGTCGTGGTCGAGCGGAACGGTGAAGCGGTGGTCGGTGAGGACGACTCCCGGCTGGCGGTAGCTGTGCGTCAACGGGGCTCCCGGGACGGACGGACGATCGGACCGCGCCCCAGTCCAGCACATGTTTCTGCGGTCAACGAGCCCGGATCGCGCAAAACTTTCTGATCGGTCGGTCAGGGGGGCGCGGAGAGCGCGGGAGGGGCACGCCGCTCGCCGGATCGCATTCCCTCGCGCGGGGCGCGCACGCGCGGTGCGGGACCCGGCAGGCCCCGGGTCTGCCCCACGCGCCGCGAAGCGCACTACTCTGCTCAGACGCGATGATCGACAACTGGGAGCCGCCATGCGTGTCGCCCTGTTCCTGACCTGTGTGAACGACACGCTCTGCCCGGACACCGGGAGGGCCGTGGTGAAGCTGCTGACCCGGCTGGGCGTGGACGTCGACTTCCCGATGGACCAGACGTGCTGCGGCCAGGCGCACTACAACACCGGCTACCGGCACGAGGCGGAGCCGCTGGCCGAGCACTTCGCGAAGGTCTTCGGCGAGTACGAGGCGATCGTCACCCCGTCCGGTTCCTGCGGGGCGATGGTGCGCGAACTGTATCCGCGGATGGGTGAACGGGCGCGGGCGGAGGGGCGCGGCGACAGCCTGGCCGTCACGCTGGCCCCGGTCGTGCCCCGGACCTACGAGCTGACCGAGTTCCTGGTGGACGTGCTGGGCGTGACGGACGTCGGGGCGTACTACCCGCACAAGGTGACCTACCACCCGACCTGTCACGGGCTGCGGAGCCTGGGCCTCGGCGACCGGCCGCGGCGGCTGCTCCAGGCGGTGGAGGGACTGGAACTGGTGGAGCTGCCCGGGGCGGAGGAGTGCTGCGGGTTCGGCGGCACCTTCGCGGTGAAGAACTCCGACGTGTCCGCCGCGATGGGTGCCGACAAGGTGCGCAGCGCGGAGTCGACCGGCGCTCAGGTGCTGTGCGCGGCGGACAACAGCTGTCTGATGCACATCGGGGGCACCATGAGCAGAGTGGGCACCGGCATGCGTGCCGTGCACCTCGCGGAGATCCTGGCGAGCACACGGGAGGAGCCGGCGGCATGAGCGGGACCTTCATCGGAATGCCGGCGTTCCCGCAGGCCGCGCGTGCCTCGGTGCACGACGCGACCCTGCGCGGCAACCTGCGGCACGCCACGCACACCATCCGCGGCAAGCGGGAGCAGGCGGTCGCGGAGGTCGCCGACTGGGCCGAGCTGCGGGAGGCGGGCAAGCGGATCAAGGACCATGTGCTGCGGCATCTCGACCGCTATCTGGTGCAGCTGGAGGAGTCGGTCACCGCCGCGGGCGGCGTGGTGCACTGGGCGGCGGACGCCGAGGAGGCCAACCGGATCGTGGCCCGGCTGGTGAAGGAGACCGGCGAGCGCGAGGTCGTCAAGGTCAAGTCGATGGCCACCCAGGAGATCGGGCTGAACGAGGCGCTTCAGGCCGAGGGCATCCGCGCCTACGAGACCGACCTCGCCGAACTCATCGTGCAGCTGGGCAGAGACCGGCCCTCGCACATCCTGGTCCCGGCGATCCACCGCAACCGCGGCGAGATCCGGGACATCTTCACCCGCGAGATGGGCGAGTGGGGCCGGCCCGCCCCCGAGGGCCTGACCGACTCGCCCGCCGAGCTGGCCGAGGCGGCCCGGCTGCATCTGCGGGAGAAGTTCCTGCGCGCCAAGGTCGGCATCTCCGGGGCGAACTTCATGGTGGCCGAGACCGGCACGCTGGTGGTGGTCGAGTCGGAGGGCAACGGCCGGATGTGCCTGACCCTGCCGGAGACGCTGATCTCGGTCGTGGGCATCGAGAAGACCGTGCCGAGCTGGCGGGACCTGGAGGTGTTCCTGCAGACCCTCCCCCGCTCCTCTACGGCCGAGCGCATGAACCCGTACACCTCGATGTGGACCGGGACGCGGGACGAGGACGGTCCGCGCGCCTTCCATCTGGTGCTGCTGGACAACGGCCGCACCGACACCCTCGCCGACGAGGTCGGCAGGCAGGCCCTGCGCTGCATCCGCTGCTCGGCCTGCCTGAACGTCTGCCCCGTCTACGAGCGGGCCGGCGGCCACGCCTACGGCTCGGTCTATCCGGGCCCGATCGGCGCCATTCTGAGCCCTCAGCTGCGGGGCACGCGGAGCGAGATCGACGCCTCGCTGCCGTATGCGTCGAGCCTGTGCGGTGCCTGCTACGAGGTGTGCCCGGTGGCCATCGACATCCCCGAGGTGCTGGTCCATCTGCGGGAGCGGGTGGTCGAGGGCGGACCGGTGATCCGCGAGGGCAACAAGGTGGTGCTGCGGCCCGCGAAGGGGCATGCGGCCGAGCGTGCCGCGATGCGCGCCGCCCGCTGGGCGCTCACCCGGCCCGGTGCCCTGCGCACCGCCCAGCGCCTGGCCTCCCGCACCCGCCGGCTGCGTCCGCGCACGCTGCCCGGCCCCGGCAGGGCGTGGAGCGGCACCCGGGATCTGCCACCGGTGCCGCCGGAGCCGTTCCGCGACTGGTGGCAGCGCACCCGCGGCGGAAAGGACGAGGCGAAGTGAGCAGCAGGGAACGGATCCTGGGCCGGGTGCGTCGTGCACTGGCCGACGTGCCCGGCGACGACACCCCCTACGAGCAGGCGGTCCCCCGCGGCTACCTGCGCGAGCACGGCGAGCGGAGCACCGAGGAGACGGTGGAGCTGCTCGCCGAGAACCTGGCCGACTACCGCGCCCTGGTGCACCGCACGGACGCCGGGGGGCTCGCCGGGACCGTCGCCGCGCTGCTGCACCGGCGCGGCGCCACGTCGGTCGTGGTCCCGCCGGGCCTGGACGAGAGCTGGCTGGCGGAGACGGACGTACGGCGGGTGGTGGACCGGGCGGAGCAGACACCGGGCGAACTGGACCGGGTGGACAGCGTGGTGACCGCCTGTGCGGTCGCCGTCGCCGAGACGGGCACCATCGTCCTGGACGGCTCCCCCGACCAGGGCCGGCGCCGCATCACGCTGATCCCCGACCACCACATCTGTGTGGTGCGGGTGCCCGGCCAGGTGGTCTCCTCCGTGCCGCAGGCGCTCGAACGCCTCGACCCGGTGCGCCCGCTGACGTGGATCTCGGGCCCCTCGGCCACCAGCGACATCGAACTGGACCGGGTCGAAGGGGTGCACGGCCCGCGCACCCTGGAGGTGGTGCTGGTGACCGGCCTGCCGAGCGGCACGGACGGCTCGTAGCACCCCGAGGTCCGCCGCGTGCCGGAGGGTGATCCTTCGGCACGCACCGAGGACCCTGATGCGCGCACCCCGGGCTCCCTGGTGCACCGACGGGCTTCCTGGGGCACCCACCCATTGATCCGGCGGTGAGCAAGCGCTTGGATAGTGCCATGTTCACTTCCGTCGACGACGTCTCCGCTCGCCTCGCCGAGACCGGCTACCTGGCCTCGCCCGCGGTCGCCACCACCGTCTTCCTCGCCGCCCGGCTCGGCAAGCCGCTGCTGGTGGAGGGCCCCGCGGGCGTGGGCAAGACCGAGCTGGCGAAGGCCGTCGCCCGCGCCTGCGAGGCCCGGCTGGTGCGGCTCCAGTGCTACGAGGGCGTGGACGAGTCGCGCGCGCTGTACGAGTGGAACCACGCCAAGCAGCTGCTGCGGATCAGCGCCGGCCGGGGCGAGTCCTGGGACGAGGCCCGCACGGACATCTTCAGCGAGGAGTTCCTCCTCCCCCGTCCGCTGCTCACCGCGATCCGCGGCGACGACCCCAAGGTGCTGCTGATCGTCGAGACCGACAAGGCCGACGTCGAGATCGAGGGGCTGCTGCTGGAGGTGCTCGGCGACTTCCAGGTGACGGTGCCCGAGCTGGGCACGGTGACGG
>Ga0207873_1001436_pt1 | contig 22842 bp, 19 predicted proteins | sample BGWIniCompost_FD_187373 | JGI IMG/M metagenome (GOLD analysis project Ga0207873, IMG submission 187373) | Cellulose adapted compost microbial communities from Newby Island Compost Facility, Milpitas, CA, USA - BGW Initial Compost (SPAdes)... ...
AATTTTTCAAAATCACTCCCGCAGGTTATTATTCAAACAGAGCATGAAAACCTTTCATTTGTTCCTTTAAGAAATCTTACTTATAAAGATGAAATAAGACTTTCAAAACTTGCAAACAATCATTCTCTTCTCCGCAATGTTTTGATGGAGGAAATTCATACATATGATTATATAATTATAGATTCGGCTCCTTATCTTGTCGGATTAACTACCGATGCATTAATTGCAGCCGACTCCGTTCTTATTCCGGTAATGATTGGAAAATTTTCTATCGATGCAGTGGATAAAATTCTAATTCATATTGATGAAATAAAAAAAGTTTATAACCAGCATCTCGCAGTTGAAGGCATCTTGATTTCAAATTATGAATACAATACAAAAATTTCATTCAGTGTAAAGAAAGAACTGTACGAAAAATATCCTAATCTTGTTTTTAAAACAGTTATACCTAAGAACATTGCTGTAGTTGAAGCGGGGTTTCAGAATAAGCCGGCAATAATTCATAATCCTTCTGCAAAATCTTCTTTGGCTTACCTGCAGCTTGCTTGTGAAATTATAGAAAAAAATGCATCAGGGTTTTACCGGGTACTTACTGAAATCGATCTTAAAGATACAATAAGAAGCAAGGAGAAATAAAATGAAAAAGTTAATTGTCTATGAAAAACCAACCTGCATTACATGCAGAAATTTAAGTAAGATATTAATTGAAGAAGGATTTGATTTCGAAAAAATTAATTACTACATCAAGCCGTTTTCAAAAGCAAAATTAAAATCACTTTTGAAGATGATGAATATGAAACCATCTGAATTATTACGGACAAAAGAGGATATTTATAAAAAGCTTGATATAAAGAATAAAAATTATTCAAACGATGAATTAATTGATCTGATGGTTAAATATCCTGATCTTGTTCAAAGACCAATTGTTGTTTATGGAGACAAAGCAATCTTAGCAAGACCGCCGGAAAAAGTTAAGGAGTTGTTTTAACAGAAGTATTGAGGTTCACTTTAAAGTGAACCTCATTTCAAAAAAAATTAATTTGCAGCTGTAGTGTTATGGGGGGTGAATCTTTCAACACGATTATTTATAGGTGGTACTGTTCTTAAATAATCATAAATTGCTCCCAGGTCTTCATCAGTCATTCCTGCATACATTAACCAGGGCATTGGGGTATTAAATTCTTTTTCAATATTAACAGGAACATTATGTGCTTCTTCAGATGAATAATGCCTGAAGCGTGCAATAAACTCTTCTTTGCTCCATGAACCTATCCCTGTTTCTACATCGGGAGTAATGTTAAGAGACCGTACAACACCGTCAGAGAAATTAAAAACCTGACCACCAGCAAGATACATACCTTCCAGCGGTTTTCCCTCCTCAGAAGGTGTATGGCAATCGGAACAGGAACCTATTGTTAAAAGATATTTTCCATATTCAACTGTGTTTGATTTATCAATATCATCTGCAGGAGTATAAGATTTCAACGGCAGTGTTTTAACGATAAGATTAAGAGGGAAATTCAATTCTGTTTCAGGTATATCTTTTTCCTGTGGTTTTAGTGTTCTTATATATGATACTATAGAATATAAATCTTCTTCGGTAAAATGATTGTAATTCATATAAGGCATCATCGGGAAGAGGGCTCTGTCATCTTTTGTAACACCGCAGGTAATTGCTCTTATTAATTCACCATCACTCCATGAACCAAGATTAGCCGGCGTTAAATTTTTTGTTATTACTCTGCCGGGAAAACCAATATTCTCATCAAATAATTCACCGCCGGAACCTTCAGTGCCGGGTTTGATTGGACCGGCAAATTTTGTCCAGTCTCTTTCAGAATGGCAGTCAATACATACCGCCACATACAATGCAAGATATTCTCCTCTCGCAATTCTTTCCGGGGTAGCTTCAACTTTAATATCTTTTGGTGGTTCTACATCAGGGAATGCCGTATTAAGGTATATATAGCCTGCAATTATAAGTAAAACCACAATACCTACAATAATCGCAAGGATTTTAAGCAGTTTTTTCATTTGAATGCCCTCTCTGATTTGTTGTTAAAAATTTTGCCTGGAATTTACCTTGCTGCAATGATACGGAAGGGTATATGGTAATGTCAATAAATATTTTAAAAAATTATTGCGGTTTCATAATAATTTTGAAACCGCAAAAACCAAATTTTACTTTTGTGCAATTTCCTTATTTGGAGTCCATTTTGTTACTTTATTTTTTACTGGAGCTATAGTTCTTAAATAATCATAAATGGCACCAAGATCTTCTTCGGTCATTCCGGCATATAAAGTCCATGGCATAATTGTATTAAATTCATCTTTTGCAACAGGAATGTTTTTAGCTTCTTCAGAATTATAAAATTTAAACTTTGCAATGAATTCTTCTTTTGTCCAACTTCCTATACCAGTTTCCTCATCCGGAGTGATGTTGGCAGGACGAAGAATTCCTGAAGGAAATTTAAATTCATTACCACCGGCAAATTGTCTCAGCATATCAGGTTTACCTTCAACTGCAGGGGTATGGCATTCACTGCACATTGCAATTGTAACAAGGTATTTACCATAATTAAATGTATCTGATTTTTTAACTGATTCTTTCGGTTCATAAGTTTTTAAAGGAAGAGTTTTTTCTATAAAGTTAAGAGGAAAGTTTAATTCTTTATCAGGAATATTATTTTCTATGGGTTTTAATGTTCTTAAATAAGCAACAATAGAATAAAGATCTTCTTCAGATAAATTGTTAAGAAAATTATAAGGCATAATTGGAAAGAGAGCATCCCCATCTTTATTAACACCGGATGTAATTGCCCTTATTATTTCTCCATCTGTCCATGATCCTAAAGCATAAGGTGTTATGTTTCTTATATAAACAACTCCTGGTAATCCCATACTCTCATCAATCCTATCGCCGCCTTTTCCTTCTGTGCCGGGTTTGACAGGACCGGAATATTTGGTCCAGTCTCTTTCGGAATGACAATCAATACACACTGAAACATGATTAACCAGGTATTTACCTCTTTCAAGTCTTTCAGGAGTAAGTTCAATTTTAATATCTTTTGCAGGTTCAACATCTGGGTACACAGAATTAAAGTAAATAAATCCTGCTGCAAGAATAACTGCAGCTACTACCACTGCTATTCCAAAATACTTAAGGAAACCTTTCATACTTATACCTCTTGTTTATTAATAATTTCTTTTCAGGAAAAGACGAAATGAATGATGTAAAATTAGGTTATGATTTTTCTGAAGGGTATAGATAGGAGGGACTAATTTTTAAATTTCAAGATTACAGGATTGCAAAATTTGAATGTAAGAGTGATCCAACTGCTAATTAATTGATAAATATATTTTGTTTAAATGCTTTCCTTCTTCAACAATTCAACAATTAAGCAATTAAACAATTTAATTATTACTTTTTAGGAATTACGCTTTCTTTTAAAGCTTTTGCTACTGCCTGCGATTTTGAGTGTACGTGAAGTTTATCATAAATATTTCTTATGTGAGCCCTTATAGTGAATGTACTTAAGAAAAGCTTTTCGGCAATCATTTTATTATCATAACCCTGGATTAATAAATCAAGTACTTCCAGTTCTCTTGGTGTTAAATTGTAATCGGCTTTTGGCGGTGGTAAATGCTGTTTAAACATATCCAGCACTCTTCTTGCAATATGAGGTGACATTGGTGAAGCACCTGCAAATGCCTGCTCAACAAGATCAAGTACCTGGTTTGGCATTACTGGCTTTGCAACATATCCGCAAGCGCCGGCACAAATAGCTCTGAAAACATTATCATCATCCTGAAAAACAGAAAGTATTACTATCTGCACATGAGGATGTTCTTTCTTTAAAATTTCCGTAGCTTCAATTCCCGACATCCCAGGCAGTTCAATATCCATAAGCACAACATCAGGAACAATGTCATCAAAATTTTTAATCAGCTCTTCTGCTGTTTCGAAAGAACCAACTACTTCAAATGAGGGTGATGACTTTAAAACAAAAGTGGTTCCTATTCTAAGGTTTTCATTATCTTCTACAATTGCTACTGTAATTGCCATATTTTTTCTGGATTAGTTTATAAAATTTCTGCCGTCAATATCCTATAAATGATTTAACACGGCAATAGTTCATTTGTACTAATTAAATTTTTAGCTGCAGATTTATGATTGTACCCTGCCCGGGATTTGAAACTACTGTTACCTCACCACCAAGGTTTTCAGCCCGTTTTTTCATTGTATTCATACCTTTTCCTGAATAACCGGCAGAGGTATCAAATCCTTTCCCATTATCGATAATAATAATATTTATTGTATGATTTTTATACACCGCATGAAGAGCAATTTCTGTTGCACACGAATGTTTAATTGAATTTGTTACGGCTTCTTTAATTAATAGCCATATATTTTTTCTCTCTTCGGGTGCAAGGTTTTGTTTCGGAAGTTGTTCTTTTTCAGGAAGGTCAAGATTAAAATCTATATTCTTTGCACGGCAATGCATAATAAATGAATCTCTTGCTCGTAAAAGAAGATCATAAATTGTTTCCTGTTTAGGATCAATAGCCCAGATAATATCTCTTATAGATGAAACAGAATCCTGGGACATTGCAGTTATCTTTTCCATAAGCTGATTCATCATAGGGGAGATAACATTAGATTTTTTACTTTCATCCTGAATTATCTGGCTGAACATTGCAATGCTGCTTAAGTTTGTTGCAATATCATCATGTAAATCTGAGGCAAGCCTGTTTTTAATTCTTTCAATCTCAAGAAGTCTTTTCACCCTGTAACTATAAAGTGAATAAACTATAGATGCAATAACTATCAAAGCGATTAACCTGAACCACCATGTTAACCAGAAGGGAGGATTGATTATTATTTTTAATACAGCACCTTCTTCATTCCAGTAGCAGTCGTTGTTTGATCCTTTTACCCTGAATAAATATTCTCCCGGATCAAGATTAGTGTATGATGCAAATCTCCTTTTACCTGAATTAATCCAATTTTTATCAAAGCCTTCAAGTTTGTATTCATACCTGTTTTCAGAAGGATTTGTATAATCGAGCGAAGCAAATTCAACAGAAAAATAATTTTCAGAATACTCGAGAGTAATTTCTTTTAATGCAAAAACAGCTTTTGTGAATGAAACAGGTTTATCAAAAATTTTAAATTGTGTTATAAGAACCGGGGGAATGTTTGTATTCTCCTTTATGCTGTCAGGATAGAACCTGTTAAAACCGTTTATACCCCCAAAAAACATTTCTCCTGATTTGCTGAGGCAATAAGCTCCCTGGTTAAACTCATTACTCTGCAAACCGTCAGCTTCTGAATAGTTTTTAATTTCTTTTGTTGAAAGATTAATTCTGCTTAAACCATAATTAGTGCTGACCCATAGGTTGCCTGTTTTATCTTTTAGAATTCCATAAATAACATTATTAGAGAGACCATCAGCATCAGTTATGCGGCTAAAATTATCTGTTTCTTTTTTATAAATATTTAAACCGCCGCCCCATGTTCCTATTAAAAGATTTTTTTGATCATCCTCAGTTAAACAAAAAACGGTATTATTGCTTAAACTGGATGGTTCATCTTTTTGATTAAGATATCTTTTATGTTTAAAATTTTTAAGATCAAGTTTGGTTAATCCGGCTCCCCATGTACCGAGCCAGATATCTCCTGAACTGTCCTGGTAAATTTCCCATACATTTCTTCCGATTGTTCTGTCAAGATCAAGTTCATCCCTGAATCTTATAAAAGAATCTGTTTTTTCATCATATTTGTTGAGCCCTCCGCCTGTAGTTCCAACCCAGATATTTCCAGAACGGTCTTCAAAAATTTTCATTACAAAATTGTTACTTAAACTTTTCGGGTCAGTAGGATTATGTTTGTAATAAGTTATAGTTCCTTTTCTTTTATTATATTTTATTAAACCATCCCCTTCGGTGCCTATCCAGATATTCTTTTTACTGTCTTCAATTATTGAGTAAACAGATTTTATATTAACCTTAATTTCATCTTTCAAATATTGAAACTGTTCAGAATCTTTAAAGAATTTTGAAACACCTCCGTTTCTTAAACCAATCCATAATATGCCGTCACTATCTTCGAAAATAGATCTTACCACACCATCACCAAAAGTTTTTTCCATGCCGGATAGACTTTTATAATGTTTAAACTGATTTCTCTGATGATCATAAACATTTATTCCCCCGGAAAAAGTCCCGACCCACAGGGTTCGCTCATTATCAAGATAAATTGAAACTATACTGTTATCGGTTAATGATGAAGGATCATTTTTATCTGATATATAATTAGTAAATCGTTTGCTTGAGTAATCATAAAAGCTTAACCCGCCATCGAATGTTCCTATCCATATACCTTTTTTACTGCAGAGAAGAGTAACAATCTGGTTGCCTCCCACACTGTTTTTATTTTGAGTGTGATAGTAACGTGTAAATTTTTTCTTTTGAATATCAAGTTTATTCAAGCCATTTTCATAAGTACCTGTCCAGATATTTCCAAAAGCATCTTCACAAATACCAGTAACCTGGTTATGACTTATACTGTTGGGGTCATCGGGGTTATGAAGAAAATTTTCAAAATTATTTTTTTCTTTATTGTAAAGAGAAAGACCATTCCACGTTGCAAGCCACATTCTTTTTTTGCTGTCTGGAAAAATTGTTCTTATATCATTTCCGCAAATAGAATTCGGGTTACCGGGAATATTTTTGTATAAAGTTACCTCTCCGGAAATTAAATTTATTTTATAAAGTCCTGTACCCCATGTTCCTACCCAAAGAAAATTTTCATCAACAAGAAGTGAAGAAATATATTTATCACTTAACTGAAGAGAATCAACCGGCGATTTATAACGCTGAAAAATTTCTTCTTCGATTTTGAGTTTGTTTAAACCGTTTGCTGTGCCTATCCATAAGTCCCCGTTTTTATCTGCAATTGCAGCAGTAATATAATTATCCGATATTGATGTTGAATCACCGGTTCTGTTTTTGAAAACTGTGAATGTGTAACCATCATATTTATTTAAGCCATCCTGTGTACCAAACCAAATAAAACCGAATTTATCTTTAATAATTGTATTTATTGATGATTGTGATAAACCATCTTTCAGAGTAAGATGTTTAAATTTTATCTGTGCATTTAAAAAACAAAATGATGAGAAGAGGAGAGTGATAATTATCCGGGTAAAAAATTTCATTTTAAATGAAAAGTATAGTTGATGAGCAAAATTATTACAGAATAGTAATCAAAACAAGAAGCTTCTAACAGAACAGCTTTTAATCAATACATAATCTTCTTAATTTCTCTTTAAGAAAAATTATGAGATTTTATGAAAAGAATTTTGCTATTTGATGAAACAAGGAAAATGTTAATTTTGGACAGGAGAATTCAAAATGATAAGTAAAGAATTGCTTGATATACTCTGCTGTCCTGAATCGAAAGCAGACCTCGTTTTAGATGGAGATACTCTTGTATCAACCGACAGCAAAACAAGAAGAAGATATAAGATTGTTGATGATATTCCTGTTATGTTAATTGATGAATCGGAGCAATTAAGTTACGATGAATGGAAACAAATTATGATAAAACATGGGAAAGATGTGGAAGCTTCCCGGTAATTATTTAAATTAAAGTCCCGTTTAACTTTTTCAACTAACTAAAAGATAATCCAAGCAAAATTTTTTAAAGAAAGGAAGAATAATGTCTTTTTATACCTTTACTCTTTTTACAATTCTGTTTTCATTTGCTATATCTTCACAAGCTCAATGGATAAAAACATCAGATATCACTTCCAACGATAATGTTTTTGATATAGTAATTAGTAATACCGGGGCTGTATTTGCTTCAAGCTGGGTAAATGGTGTTTATAAATCAACTAATGATGGTGATTCCTGGGAGTTGTCGGGGCTTCCGGGTGCGCGTGTTTATGATTTAGCTGTCTCACCTGAAGGGGATATTTTTGCCTTCGCAACAACAACAAGCAATCATTCAATTCACCGCTCAACCGATGATGGATTAACATGGAGTGAAGTTTACAACGGTTCTCATCAGAATAATTTTGCTTTTGGCGGCGGCGTGGTATTTAAAGACAGCATTGCGGTTGCTGCAATGTCATTTACCTTAGGACCATTAATTGGAAATATTGGAGTTGATATTGTTAAATCAACTGACTACGGCGCTACCTGGCAGTTTGTTATTATGCTCAATGGTCTCGGCTTTGCTAACGACCTCACTCTGCTTGATGATGGAAGAATATTTGTCGCATCATCATTAAATGGAGTTTGTTTTTCCTCTGATATGGGTTCAACATGGTTTAACCTGCCTTCATTTCCTCAGATTTTCACTGAAAAAGTTTTATATCATTCAAACGGGAATGTTTATCTAGGCAGAAATACTGCCGGTTCCGGTGACGATCTTCTTTTCAAATCCACTAATAAAGGAAATAGCTGGCTCCCGGTGGGTATATTAACAAATACAAGCGGAGGAAATTTAAATTCAATTTATATTGATGATAATGATGTAATATATGTTCCTGTTGTTAAGTTTGGCCCTACGTATTTCACTGTTTACAGAAGTTCAGATGATGGTTTAACCTGGGATGAAATTTATGATGGCTTTCCGCCTTCAACTAATATAAGAGCACTTACAGGAAAAGGAAATATTTTATTTGCAGGTACTGAAGGCAGAGGTGTTTATAAAAGAGTAATTCCTGTTCCTGTTGAGCTGAGTTCATTCACTGCTTCTGTAAACAACAATGATGTTATTCTTCACTGGTCAACTGCTTCAGAAACAAATAATATGGGGTTTGAAATACAAAGATTGCAAAATTACAACCTGCCTGAGGGCAAGGCAGGCGTTACAAAATTACAAGATTGGGAAACCGTTGGTTTTGTTGAAGGAAAAGGTACTACAACTGAGCAGCAATTTTATTCTTTTGTTGATGAGAATCTTTCTTCAGGGAAATACCAGTACAGGTTAAAGCAGATTGATTTTAATGGTTCATTTGAATATCAAAAAACAATTGTTGAAGCAGAAATTATTCAACCTTCTGAATTTTTACTTAAGCAGAATTATCCTAATCCTTTTAATCCAACTACTACTATATCATTTGTAATTGGTCAACAGTCATTTGTGTCACTTAAAGTTTATGATGTTTTGGGTAATGAAGTTGCAGTTCTTGTAAATGAAGAGAAAACTCCGGGTTCTTATAAAATTAATTTTGATGCAAGAGATTTATCGAGTGGAATTTATTTGTACAAATTAACCACCGGAACATTTTCAGAAACAAAAAGAATGATGCTGTTGAAATAACATTTAAAGGCACCGGGTATAATTAAAAAGATTAATAATTTCTGTTTATATTGAACATCATCTTTTTAATTACTTCAGTAGATATAAATGGATCCAATTAATATTTTTGTTGCACTTAATCTTCTTGCCACATTCGGTGCAAATATATCCGGTGCCAAAAAAGGTTTAAAAGAAAAATTAACTGTTCATAAAGAAAAACCCCAGACTTATCTTCAGAAATATCCGCTCCTTCTTTCTGCTGCTTCTATAATTGCTTTAGTGCTTGGTGTTTTCCAGATAGGTACACTGGAGTATTTACCTGAAAATGAAAATATAAGACTTATAGGTCTGGTTGCTTATATCATCTTTTCATGGTTCCAGATTTGGGCATTTAAAACTTTGGGTGATAATTACTCTCAGGATGTTTTAATCTTAAAGAACCATCAATTGGTAAAAACAGGTCCATTTAAATTTATAAGACATCCCCAGTATCTGAGCCAGATATTACTGGATATTGGAGGTGGTATTGCAACATTAAGTTATATTGTTATTATTATTGCCATCCTTGAAATTCCTTTTTTAATAATGAGAGCAATCCTTGAAGAAAAACTGCTTTCAAAATATTTTAAAGAAGAATTTTCTGCATACAAAAGTAAAAGCGGTTTTATGTTGCCTTTTATCGGATAAGCTATAAGATTTGTTTTGATGAAATTAAAATTCTCACTTCTGTTTATTTTATTTGCCAGCGTATGTTTTTCCCAGGTTTCAGAACAGTTACAGGTAGTTACTCCAGCAGGAACAAAATATATTCCTGCTTATAAAAGACAGGGGATAATTTATTTTTCAGTCATACATTTTGCAGAAGCCGCATCAATAAATTATTACTACAACTCTGATGCACAAAAAATAGAATTAAAATTTTCAGACTATAACCTGAAGATAACTTCAAAAAATCCTTTTCTTGTTTTAACATCAAGAAAAAATAATTCTTCTGAAGAATACCAGCTTCCTACTTCAACTTATTTTTTTGATGAACAGATTTTTGTACCGCTGATATATTCTATAGAGATTTTTAAAAAAGCATCGGGAAATAATTTTTCTTATGAAGCAGGAAGAATAATTGTTAAAGGAGAAATTATTCCCGAAGTAACAGAAAAGAAAACAGGTTTTGATATTACGGGAATTTCAATTGATGAAAAATTAAATGGTACTCTTGTAAGAGTTAAATCAAAAAAAAGAATCCTAACCTACACAAGCTCCTATAAGAATAATGTTTTAAAAATAATATTCAGAAATGTTAATGCTGATGTTGAAAAATTAAAACTCAGCAATGGAAAAGGTTTAATCAAAAAGATAGATGCAAGAAACATTGGCAGCGATACCGAAATTGAATTCACACTTGGCAATGAATATACAACCAACGAAGTTCTGAATGCTGAAGGAAGTAATGACATACTTATTACAATTCATAATAAAATTTTTTCAAGAAATGAGGAGCGTGAAAAGAACAAACAAAAATGGGAATTTGATGTTATAGTTATTGATGCAGGACATGGCGGTAAAGATGCCGGCGCTATTGGTGTAAACGGAGTGAAAGAAAAAGATGTTAACCTTGGTATCGCCTTAAAATTAGGCAAGCTGATTGAAAAAAATATTAAGGATGTAAAAGTTGTTTATACAAGGGATGATGATACTTTTGTCGAACTTTTTAAGAGAGGAAAAATTGCAAATGAAAATGGTGGAAAATTATTTATATCTATTCATTGCAACTCAACAGCTAAAAAACCAAGCAATGCATCAGGATTTGAAGTTTACCTGTTAAGACCGGGCAGAACAGCCGAAGCTATTGCAATTGCTGAGCGTGAAAACAGTGTTATAGAGTTTGAAGAAAATCCTGAAAGGTATGAAAAGCTTACCGATGAAAATTTTATTCTTGTAACAATGGCTCATTCTGCTTATATGAAATATTCTGAGAAATTTTCAGATATACTTAATAAGCAGATGAGTGTTGATTTATCAATTCCATCCCGCGGAATTAAACAGGCAGGATTTTATGTTTTGGTTGGTGCATCAATGCCCGGTGTTCTGATAGAAACGGGTTTTCTCTCAAATAAAAATGATGCGGATTATCTTAAAAGCAATAAAGGACAGAATGAAATTGCAAATGCAATTTTTAAATCTATCCAAAGCTTTAAAGAATATTATGAAAAAGTAATGGAAACAGAATTATAATTGACAATTTTTTATGAATCTTTTTAATTATATATACTTCTAAACTATGCTGAAATTCTTAAAAACAGGAAGGAGAAAATGAAAAATATTATTGAAGGAACCGATCTTAATTTTGATCAGGAAGTATTAAAATCGGATATACCCGTATTAGTTGATTTCTGGGCTCCCTGGTGCGGTCCCTGTAAAATGATTGCCCCGGTTGTTGATGAAATAGCTAATGAATACCAGGGCAAACTGAAAGTAGTTAAAATAAATACAGATGATAATCAGAATGTTGCAATAAGATATGGTATAAGAAGTATTCCTACTTTAGGAATATTTAAAAACGGACAGGTAGTAGATGCTGTTATCGGCGCTGTGCCTAAAAAACATCTTGAAGAAAAAATTAAACCTTATATTGCAAGTGTAAACTAATTGCAGTTACATTTAAAAAGAAAAAGGCTGCTTTCTCAAGCAGCCTTTTTAATTAATAACCTTTCATTTTTGAGCCGGCCATAACTCCCAAAGCTCCGAGAACAGGATTTAGGATAAGACTTATTCCGGGGTTTACTGCTTTCTCCATTGCCTCCATATTTGATACTTCACCTTCTCTTACAAGATTAGCACTCTCATCACTAAACCGGGGAATAGCAAGCAGCAATCCGAGGACAAGAACAATTCCAGCCAGCCACATTGCAGCCTTTTTGTTTTTAGCAATTGTTGAACAAAAATAACCTCCGACAATTGCAGCAATAAAACCCAAACCAATGCTTAATATTGTCCAGGCTGTTGATACTTCATAACTGCCCGGTTGAAAAGAACCTTCTGTCCCAAGAATTAAATAGAGAATAGTAAATGAAATAAAAATGAATGCAGCCATTGCTACATATCCAACTATGACACCAATTATATTACGTGCCATTAAGCCTCCTGTTTTTTTTAGTTTATTCTTTCACCAGGCAGTTGCTGGTTATTCTGGAATAAAATTAATTTATCAACTTCCCCGTTTTCATTAGTAATAAACTCTATTTGTGCCGGGACAACAGTGTAATAAAACATAGTTTCATTCTTTGGATGAATTTCATACTCAGATTGACCTGTAGCCCTTGCAAAAAGTTTTGAACCATCTGCTCTTATTGTAATTGTAAAATTAGGAAATAATTGATACTCACCTTCATATTTTTTCAGAAGAGAAGAATCCAACATTAAATCCTCTTTTATATATTCAACTCCCAGTTTCTTTAACATTTCTATACCATTTGTATTCCCGGGATTCAGCTCTAACGATTTTTTATAATACTCAATCGATTTTTCCTTTTCACCTTTTTCCCTTAATGCTTCTGCATAACTGTCATAAGTATTAAACGATTCAGGGAAGAGATCTATATTAAGTTTAAATACTTCAAGAGCAATATCAATCTTATCATTTCTTAAATAACCATAGCCTGCACTGTTTATCTGGCTTTCGGAAAACTGGTAGTTATCTTTTTCTTCTTCGTATAATTTTTTAATGTAAGATACTGCTTCATCAACACCTTCCTCTTCAATTTTGGCGATAAGAATATTTGCAGCAGGCATCTTCGGATAAGTAAATTCAAATCCGTTTAATATTTTTGCTATCTCGCGTGCCATTGAACTTAAAGGTACCATTCCTGTATTATTAAAAAGAATTATTGTTTGATTATTATCAACAAACCGTACAAAGATTGTATTAAATCCATTAATTCCGCCAGTATGTAAAATTGCTTTTACACTATCTTCATCACTTAAATTATAATATGTTATAGCCCAGCCATACCCATAGTTATTTAGGAAAGGTGTAAACATTTTTTCTTTACTTTCTTTTGAAAGAATTTTTTCAGTATATAAAACCTGGTCCCACTTTAATAAATCTTCAACGGTTGAATACATATGACCTGCACCCATTGTATTAGGCATGTACATATAAAAATCACTGTTGTATGTGTTTCCGAATTTCAAATATCCTGTAGCTTTTTTCTTAATCATAATTTCCTCGTCTTCAGAACCTGTATCATTCATTCCTACTTTTTCAAATATTCTTTCTTTCAATAATTTCCCGAAACTTTCTCCCGTAACCTCTTCTGCTATAGCAGCAAGCAGATAATACCCTGTATTATTGTAAGAGAATTTTGTTCCCGGTTCATATTCTAAATCTCCGCTGTGGAAATGCTTTATAAAATATTCTTTATCATAATGATTGCGAAGTGAATCAGGCCATACATTAGGTATGTTAGTGTAAGATGGAATTCCGGAGGTATGTGTAAGAAGATGATGAATAGTTATTTTATCACCGGTATCTTTCCTATAGTCAGGAAGATAATCAGTTATTTTACCATCGAGTTTTATTTTACCTTCTTCAACAAGCTGTAAAATTATAACAGCAGTAAAGTGTTTTGAAATTGAACCTATCCTGAATTTGGTATCCGGTGTATTGGGAACATCCCATTCAACATTTGCATATCCATACCCTTTGGATAAAATTGCTTCACCATCCTCTGCAACAAGAGCAGTACCGTTAAATAATCCATATTCATAATATTTCCCTATAAAATTATCAATCAACTCAGCTTTATTCTGGGGATAGATAATAATTGACAGAGAAGTCAAAATGAACAGCAGCGAAAATAAACGTTTCATCATACCTCCTTGGAATGTTTTTTTGTAACTTTGGAAGTTAAGTATAAACTGAAGTGAAGGAAAATATTTTTGTTATAAATGGTTTTAAATAATGTTAAATAAACAAAGCCAAATTATTTTAATTTAAACCTATTGACTAATAATTACTTAAATCATAATTTTACTCACCAATTCCATTTCGCCTTAAAATTAGTCAGGATTCGGAAATAAACAAAGGAGTCGTTATGCGTACTCTTATTATTTTCCTGCTCTGTATTTTTATCTCCGGCTGTTCAATGAATGAAAAACCGGAAAAAAAGGCACCTCTTTTTAATAATTTGGGTAACCTTCAATTCAATATAACTACTTCATCAGAGCTTGCTCAAAGATATTTTAACCAGGGGGTTGCATTGACTTACGGATTTAACCATGCCGAAGCTTTCCGTTCATTTAAAGAAGTTTCAAGACTCGATCCTGAATGTGCAATGGCTTATTGGGGTATGGCAATGGTTTTAGGTCCGAATATAAACGCACAAATGGAAGCGGAAGATGGGGAGACTGCATACAGGTATATTCAGAAAGCAATTTCTCTTCTTGATGATGAAACAGAAAGAGAGAAAGATTTTATAAATGCTCTTTCAAAAAGATATTCCGATAATCCTGATGATGATAGAACAAAACTTGATTCCGCTTATGCTGATGCAATGAGGGAACTCTCTGCAAAATATCCTGCTGATTTAAATGCTGCAACAATGTTTGCAGAAGCTGTTATGGATTTACATCCATGGGATTACTGGATGAAGGATGGAACTCCGCAGTCATGGACAGAGGAAATACTTTTAACTTTAGAGTATGTTCTTACTGTAGACCCCGAACATATGGGTGCAAATCATCTTTATATTCATGCAGTTGAAGCATCTAAAAATCCTCATAAAGGATTACCTGCAGCAGAAAAGTTAGCTTATGTAGCTCCCGGCGCCGGGCATCTGGTTCATATGCCTGCACATATTTATATACGTGTTGGAAATTATCATGCCGGTTCAATTGCAAACCAGATGGCAATTAAGTCAGATGAAGAATATTTATCTCAATGCTATCAGCAGGGTTTATATCCTTTAGCTTATTACCCGCATAATTATCATTTCCTGTGGGCGACTGCAACTCTCGAAGGAGATAGTAAAACTGCACTTGAAGCTGCTATAAGTACATCTCAAAAACCACCTGATTCATTAATGAATATGTGCGGTTATCAAACACTGCAGCATTACTCTGTAATTCCTCTTTATGCTTATGTTACTTTCGGAAAATGGGATGAAATTCTCAAAGAACCTGAACCACCTGCAGGACGTTTATATCCCAAAGGAGTCTGGCATTATGCAAGAGGAATGTCTTTCACAGCAAAAAATCAATTAAGTAATGCTGAGATTGAATTGAATTATTTAAAAGAAATCTGTAACAGGAAAGAAGTTGATGAACTTTTTATCTGGGGAATAAATTCTTCAGGTCATCTTCTTAAAGTTGCTGCTGAAGTTCTTGCCGGGGAGATTGCTGCCAAAAGAAAAAACTATGAATTGGCTATAGAACATCTTAAAAAAGGAGTTGAACTGGAATCAATGCTTCGTTATGATGAACCACCAACCTGGTTTTATCCTGTAAGACAAAATTTAGGTGCTGTTCTTATTGAAGCAGGAAAATTCAGAGAAGCTGAAGAGGTTTATCTTAAAGACCTTGAAGAATTTCCTGAAAAAGGATGGGCTTTATATGGATTGTACCAGGCACTTTCATTTCAAAATAAATTTAAAGAAGCTGGTGAGATTAAGAAAAGATTTGATGCCGCATGGAAATATTCAGATGTGGTTTTAAAATCATCAAGAATTCTGTAAACAAAATCTTTTTCTAAACAGTACTTAATAAAACAGGAGGTATATGTTGAAATCTTTACTGGTTCTTATCATCTTTTTTTTAACTGTTCCTATTAAACCACAGATCGAATATACAGACTTTAATTTTGATTGGAATGGCTGGACTCCGGTTAACGGCAGTTATACTAATAAGTGGGAACTTGGCAATTCTCTTGGATATAATCTTACAAGAGGAGTGGGTATTTCCAACGATGGAGGATTATCTAATAATTACACAACCACTGAATTTTCAATTGTTCATTTGTATAAAGATATTGATTTTTCAGGCGCCTTTGGTAATCCTGTTCTTAATATAAGGTGGAGATGTAATGGTGAAGAAGGTTTTGATTTCCTGAGTGTGCATCTTGTTCCGACAAGTGTTGAACCTGTGGCTGGTGTAGAATTAGGAATAGGATTATTAAATGGAAAGGAAATGTCAGGTGTTGAATACTTCAGAGGAAAAACATTTTTATTAACCGATGATTTAATTACCGAACCCACAATGAGAGTGGTATTCACCTGGAGAAATAATGCCTCAGGTGGTATGCAGCCCGCAGCTGCCATTGATAATGTTGAAATAACAGACTTTAATGTAAACTATGGTATGTGGAAACAGCATGTACCGAGACCCTCAGGTGTTTATTATGGAGCTTCAGCAAAAAATTCATATAGTTTAGTTACTATTGGTGGATTAAATTCTATTAATGCTCCTCAAAATCAGGTCTGGGAATATAATATACCTGGCAACAGATGGGAACAGCTTCCGAATCTTCCTGCTTCTTATACTCATAACTCAGCAGCAAAGTTTGGCGGGTATATTTATAGTATCGGCGGATTTAAAGACGGAAGCACTTCGCCCACCAATGAAGTTTACAGGCTTGATCTTTCAACTTTTATGTGGGAGCAATTTGAATCTTTGCCTCTTAGCCTTTTTTATTCAAGAGCTCTCTCAACAAGAAAAGCATTATATGTTGCAGGTGGTTCAGATGAAAATAGTAACCTGGTAAATAATGTCTATTACCTTCCGAGAGGAGGAACATCATGGCTTGAAGCCACTCCTATGCCCGGCGAAGGAAGAGCAGACGGAGGTTTTGTTCAACTGAATAAATTTATGATGATGTATGTTGGTGGTTTTACAAATCAATTTGATAAAGTGCAGGTTGATAGTGTTTTTATAGGAACTATTAATCCGGATGACCCCGGCGATATAACCTGGAAACCAGGTCCGAATTTTCCGGGCGGAAACCGTGCACGTATTCATGCTTTTCCATGGGGTGATGGAAAAGCTATTGTAGTTGGCGGTACTCCGGGCACAGACTTTACAGCTATGAATGATGTTTGGGTTTTTGATGCAAACACCGAATCCTGGTCTTCATGGCAGCAGTTAGTAAATAAACCTTTTGCCGTGACTGCTTATCATGGAACTTCATATAATATTGATGATAACATCTGGATGCTGGTAATTACAGGAGGTGTTACAGCAGGCCCGGCTGTTACAAATATAACTGAAGTTTATATTGATACAGTACCGGAACCACTTTTTGTTGAATTAATTAATGATATTATTCCTTCCGAGTATTATTTATCCCAGAACTATCCCAATCCTTTTAATCCTGTTACAAAAATTAATTATAAAATACCTGCAGGAAATACTCCTGTAAATGTTGTGCTTAAAGTATTTGATATTTTAGGAAATGAAGTAGCTGAACTGATTAATGAAGAACAACCGGCAGGAGAATACAGAGTTACATTTAACGCAGAAGGTTTATCAAGCGGGGTTTATTTCTACAGGTTGAGTGCAGGTAAATTCACAGATACTAAAAAGTTTATTTTGTTGAAGTAAGAAAAAGTTAATCGTCAGTCTGAATAAAATTTTTCAGACTGACGTTAAAATATCTTTATTCTTTCCATCCTTTCCAGCCCGGGCCACGCACAACTCTCCCCGGTTTTTCTCCGGTATGTTCACCATCTTTTAAAACCTGAACACCATTTACAAATACGTCTCTTACTCCTTCGGAATATTGATGAGGTTTATCATAAGTTGCATTATCTTTAATCTTTTCCGGATCAAAAATTACAATATCTGCGAAGCAGCCTTCTTCAAGTCTTCCTCTTCTTTTTAACTTTAAATTTTCAGCAGGGAGGGAAGTCATTCTTTTTATTGCTTCTTCGAGTGAAATTATCTTTTCATCACGGACATACTTACCTAATAATCTTGCAAAATTTCCGTAAGCTCTCGGGTGCGGATTTGATTCCAGGAAAACACCTTCAGGCGCAAGAGAACCTTCATCTGATCCGAAACTTATCCATGGAATTTTTATTTTCTTTACAATATTTTCTTCGGACATAAGAAAATAAACTGTAACAACTCTGCTGTCATCATCAATTACAAGATCAATTGCTGTTTCCTCCGGAGATTTACCTCTTATGTCTGCAATCTCCTTTAATGTTTTTCCTGTGAGATATTTTAAAGTATCTGTTTTAAAACCTACCAGTACAATATTTTCCGGTCCGCCTGAAGCAATAAAAAAATTTTCCCATTCATCTGTGGGAGTTACCATTTCTTTCATTACTTTATTTCTTATCTGAGGATCCTGCAAATTTTTCTTCCATTCTTTAAATCCTCCCTCCTGTACCCATGGTGGCATCGCAGCATCAAGACCTGTTGCACCTGCGGTGTAAGTATAAATATTAGCAGTTATTTTTAATCCTTCCTCTCTTGCTTTATTAATTTTTGCAATAAGTGAATCAAGTTTATTCCAGTTAGATTCTCCAGCTGCTTTTAAATGATAAAACTCGGCGGGGATGTTTGCTTCTTTAGATATCCGGATAAGTTCATCCGCAGCTTCAAGAAGTTTATTACCTTCACTTCTTATGTGAGAAATATAAATCCCTCCATACTCTGAAGCAGTTCTGCAAAGCTCAATTAATTCATCGGTGTCTGAATAAAAATCAGGTGCATAAATTAATGATGATCCGACGCCAAGCGCACCTTCTTCCATCGCATTAGCAACAAGTTTTTTCATCTGTTCAAGTTCATCTTTATCAGGCGCTCTATCTTCATAACCAAGTACATTTATTCTAACAGTACCTGCACCAACAAATGATGCAACATTGCAGCTTACTCCTTTTCTTTCGAGATGTTCAAGATACTCACCGAGAGTTGTCCATCCGATATCAAATTTAATATCACCCTGAAGTTCTTTTTCTTCCTCCTTCATTTTATCATTCCAGGGACCCATAGACCATCCTTCACCCATAACCTCAAGAGTTACGCCCTGCCTGATATCGCTTTGAGATCTGCCGTCGTGAATGAGAGAAACATTTGCCCAGCTAAGCATATTAATAAATCCCGGAGATACAGCCAAACCCGATGCATCAATTTCTGTTTCTGCTTCGGCATTACTTAAATCTCCAATGAAAGCGATTGAATCATTTTTTATTGCAATATCTGAAATAAAAGATTTGCTCCCGCTGCCGTTATAAATATTTCCGTTGCGGATTATGATATCATACTCATTATTTTTATTACATCCTGCAATCAGAAAGAGAATCAAAATGAAAAAAGAAAAACGCATAACAACTCCCGAGGAAAATTTTATTTAGAGGTGCTTGAAATTTAACAAATTGCAGAGAATCGTCAATAAATTACATCTTTATCCAAAAGAATTAATTCTGTTATAGAAATAAAATTTTTTTCTTTTCTCAGTTTCATTTGTTAATTTAAAATCAATGGAGAACCCGCATAATATAACCCGTTTATTAAATGATTACAGCAGTGGAAACAGGGACGTTCTTAATGATATTCTCCCGGTGGTTTATAATGAGTTGAGAAGAATATCTTCTAAATACCTGCGGGAAGAATATCATAATCATACCTTTCAAACTACAGAGCTTGTTCACGAAGCTTTCATCAGGCTTACAGGAAATGAAAACCTTTCATGGCAGAACAGGGCGCACTTTTTTGGAATTGCCGCGCAATCAATGCGTCAGATACTGGTTGATCATGCACGTAAACGCAATGCAAAAAAAAGAGGCGGGGGTGCTGCTAATATTTCTCTTGATGATGTACTTGAAATTTCCGAAAACTCCGACGAAACTATTTTAGCTCTTGATGAAGCATTAAAAAAATTAGAATCACTTGAAGAAAGAATAAGCAGGATTGTTGAATTAAGATTTTCAGAACATGGTCTTCAAGAGGAGAACTTGCTGTCTGTTATCTTAAACAGAAAAAATATTCGAATGCAGAAAAATTATTAATACCTTCTTTAAATTTTCATCTGAATGATAAATTTAAGGATATGAAAAAAATTACAAGATATATGGAATATGCTTTTATCCTATACAAAGAAATGGGGAATAAAACCAAAGCCGAGTATTATCAAACCGAATTAGAAAAGTTAAATAACACAGCAGTGCAATAATCATCTTTTGCCGGCAACTGCATTTTAAAAACAAACGTGGAGAAATATATGATATGGTATCATATAAAAAATTATATCTGTTTACCTGTTGTTATGTTTTTATTAATATGTTGTAATAACGATAGCTTCGCCCAGTTATTTAATGAAGAGTGGGTTAATAAATGGTCACAGCCTTTACATACAGGCTCTGATAAAGCATTCGATCTTACTATTGATAAAAACGGTAATGTTTATGTTACCGGCAGTACAAACCATCCGGCAGAGCAGTTAAATTATATCACTATAAAGTATTCTCCCGATGGTGAAGAACAATGGGCAGTACAGTATAACGGAATTGATAATAACACAGATGTTGCATCTGCAATTACTACAGATGATGAAGGTAATGTATATGTTACCGGAAGAAGCAATATTTTCGAAAATGGATTAATGCAGAGTGACTATTTAACAATAAAATATAATCCGGGTGGAGAAGAAGAGTGGATTTCCAGGTACAGCGGTCCCGTTAATTCTGATGGCGCAAGTGATATTGCAGTTGATAAACAAGGAAATGTATACGTAACCGGCAGCAGTATTGGTGTAGATACCGATTCAGATATACTCACTGTAAAATATAACTCTGAAGGTATAGAACAGTGGGCTGCAAGATATGCTCCGCTTGAACATGGTAATGATGAATCCCGCTGTGTGGAGGTAGATATTAATGGTAATGTTTATGTATCAGGATTAAGTAAGCAGGATTCTGTTTCCGGGTGGGATCTTGCAATAATAAAATATAACACCGATGGTGATCAGCAGTGGGTTTCTGTTTATTCAACCAATGGAAATGATGAACCCTATGATATGGTTTTAGATGATTCCGGTAATGTGTATGTAACCGGCGAAAGCTCTGTATTTGCCACAGGTCGTGATTACATAACAATAAAGTATAATACAAATGGTGAAGAGCAATGGGCTTCAAGATTCACAGGTTTAAATACAACACAGAGTGAAAGGGCACATGCAATTGCTGTTGATAAACAGAATAATGTTTATGTAACCGGACAAAGTTACGGGGGAACAGCAGGCGGCTTATTAGATATTGCTACTGTAAAATATAATTCAATCGGCTCAGAGGAATGGGTAGCAAGATATAATTATGTTGACGCAGGTTTAGATACCGGTGAAGATATTGTAGTTGATGATGAAGGCAATGTTTATGTAGGAGGAAACAGTTTGAATGAAAATAATAATTACGATTATGTTTTATTAAAATATAATACAGATGGAGTTGAACAATGGGCAGCACGATATAACGGAACAGCAGATCAGGATGACGATCTGGAAGCTATCGGTATTGATAGTAAAAATAATATTTATATAACCGGTGGTGCCAGGGAAACAGGTACATCGGAAGATGTTGTAACAATAAAATATTCACAAACTTCAACAAATGTTAATGAGGAAGAAAAAAGTATTTCTGATTTTAAATTATTGCAGAATTATCCCAATCCTTTCAATCCTGCAACCTGTATTGAGTATAGAGTAGTTAGTAGTGAGTATGTAACTCTTAAAATTTATGATGTGCTGGGAAATGAAATTGAAGTTCTTGTTAATGAAGAAAAACCTGCAGGCATTTATGAAGTAAATTTTGATGCATCCGGTTTAACAAGCGGAATTTATTACTATAGGTTTCAGGCAGGTTCGTTCAGTGAAACTAAGAAGATGATGCTGATTAAATAGTTCCTTTAACTTTATGATTTTTTGTAAACCAATATTAATTAAACAAAAATCTGCTTGTACATTAAAATTGTACTGATTATTTTTTCCTCATTCCGCAATCAGCATCATTTAATAAATGAATATACTTTTTGTTATTTCCTTTTTAATCCCGGGATTTGCTGCAGGATCTTTTTTAGGCGGTTTAACTTTATCCGGAAATGAAGGACTTGCCGGAAGTGCAATTGATTTTTGGTATGGATTATTCGGAGGGATTTTCTTTTTTACAGCCGGTTATGATAAAAGAAAACTGGCTGAAGGTGAATCTTATTGATGATAATCTTAACAAAGTTGGTGAAGCCTGGCTTCAATGGCAGTCTGATGGACAATTACTAATCAGTTATAATCTTCTTTCATAAACATTGAGATTGCTTCACTCGAAGACTCGTTCGCAAATGACGTAAAGTTCAGTCATTGCGAGCGACACTTTAGGAGAGAAACAATCTACATCATTTTTAAACCATCCGGTTTGATAAAGGAAATCTTTAAGAAAAATATGTCATCCCCGAGAAAATGTTCACTTCACTTTTGGTGAAATGTTTTTATCTTAAATGAAATTAAAAAAGGAGCTTTTATGAAAAAAATTTTTTTAACATCA
>Ga0207873_1001438_pt1 | contig 22825 bp, 19 predicted proteins | sample BGWIniCompost_FD_187373 | JGI IMG/M metagenome (GOLD analysis project Ga0207873, IMG submission 187373) | Cellulose adapted compost microbial communities from Newby Island Compost Facility, Milpitas, CA, USA - BGW Initial Compost (SPAdes)... ...
AGGCCGCCCTTAGCGGGCTGGTTCTTGACAGCCGGGGTGAGTTCTGGCCCTTCTTCTCTAACCGTCCCGAGGAGCCGGAGCTACCTCTTGCGGCCCCTAAGTGGGTTGCTACGGGCGGGGTTTACCACCTCGCCCTCCTCCAACTGGCTCAGGCGCGAAAGAAAGAGCGTCTATGCGTCTGGTGTGGTGGGGGCATTTTGGGCCGGGGGGACAAGCGCTACTGCTCCAACGCATGCCGTCAGGCGGCCTATAGGGCCAAGAAAAAGGTGGGGACTATCTGAGCTTGCCTGATGAAGGCGCACCTCGAGGCTCCTCGGCCTCCTCAATGTTTCCTAGAACGACTCTACGGCCAGCCGGTTTATCAGCCGGTCTATCACCCCGGAAATGGCCGGCTATCGGAGTAGATTCCAGGAAGTGCTATTGGAGAAAACCGCGTCTGGAAGGGGAAAAACGGAAGATGACGGGGGTTCTGGGCTTGCCTCACACGCGAGAGGTCGTAGGTTCAAGTCCTACGCCGCCCACCAAAGGAACTCCCCCCGCCCTCAGGCGGGGGGAGTCGGTTTTTAGCGGCGGACCACCTGGGCGTCCTTGGGGTAGCGCTTGAGCTGGGCCTCCGTGAGGTTGGTCCGCTTGAACTCCACCACCTTGAGGTCGGCGAGGACCTTTCCCTTCTCGTCCAGGAAGACGAAGCGAAGGGGCCTGGGGTCGGCCTTGAGGATGTATAGCTCCATTGCGGCGAAGCCCTGGTTTTCCTTGCTTCGGCCCACGAGCTTCCAGGCCACCCCTTCCGGTAGGCGCACCTCGCCCTCGAGGCGGAGGTCCACCTGCTCCGAGAGGGCCTTCAGGTCGCCCAAGCCCTGGGGCGCGAAGCCCAGGCCTTGGATCTTGGCCTTCTCCCTGGGGGAGATGACCAGCTGGTTGGTGAGGTAGAGGTAATTCCACACCTCCTTCTCGGTGATCACGGTGAAGTTCCCCTCCAGGGAGCCCGGCTTCAAAAACTCCACCCGGAAGAGCCGGGCCTGGGGCAGGGCGTACACCCGGGCAAGGAGCTCCTCCTCTCCGCCCGGACCTTGGATCCGGCCTTGGACCGTGGCCTGCCAGGGGGTGGAGAGGTTCTTCTCCACCCGGTCCAGGATGTCCTGCGCCGACTGCGCCAGACCTAGGGAGAGCAACCCGACCAAACCCAAAAACGCCGCCAGCTTTCTCATGGCCACCTCCAGGCGTAGCGGACCCAGGCGTAGGGGGCGCCTTCGTACCCCGCCTCCAGGCCCAGGTCCCCAAGCCACGCCACCACGCTACCCGCCCAAGGGTAGGAGAGGGTGAGGAAGAGGCTAGCTTCCCCTAAGAAGAGGGCCCCCTCGAGGCGGTTTGTCCCTCCGAGGCGGAGGGAAAGCTCCAGCACCTCGCCCCCTTCCCCCACCTCCCCCTTCCAACCCAAAAGGGCGTAGGGCCCCGGGGCGAGGCCCGCGCCAAAGGTATAGGTCGCCCCTTCCCGGAAGGCGTAGCTTCCCTCCAGGCGCCAGGGGGAAAGGCCCGGCTGGAGCCCGAAGGAGAAGGGCCTGGGGGGGGTGGCCCGGGCGAGCTCCAGGCCCAGGACCTCCTTAGGGGCCGGGCGGTAGCGCAGGGCGAGCCTGCCGAAAAGGCCCTCCTCCGGGAAGAGGGGAAGGGCCCGCTTAGGCCGGTAGCCGATCCGCCCCTCCAGGGCGAAGGGCCCCGCGCCCCCTTCCCCGTAGGCCACCCCGCCGGGGCCCCCTTCCCCCACCTCCCCTTGGAGGCCGAAGGCGAAGAAGCCTAAGGGCCCCAGGGCGAGGCTTCCCCCGTAGCCCAAGGCGGCCCGGAAGGGGGCCAGGCGGAGGAAGACCTCCCCCTCCTCCAGGGAGAGGCCGGCCTCGAGGGCCGGGGCGAGCCCCGGGGGCGCGGCGTAGAGGCCGGCCTCGAGGCGGCCCTGGGCGAGGGCGAACCCTAGAAGAACCGTGAGGAAAACCGCTTTTCCCTTCATACCGCCACCTGCCTCCTGAAGCGGACCGAGGCCAGGAAGAGGACGAGGACGGCGAAAAGGGCCAGGGCCAGGAGGTCCGGCCAGAGGACCTCCCACCCCACCCCCTTGAGCATCACCCCCCGCAGGACCTCAATGAGGTAGCGGGCGGGGACCAGGTAGGAGAGGGCCTGGAAGAAGGGGGGCATGCCCTCTATAGGGAACTCTATAGGGAAGACGAAGCCGGAGAGGAAGATGGCGGGGAAGCCGTAGGCGTAGGTTCCGAAGATGGCCTGCACCTGGGTCCGCGCGAGGGTGGAGATGAGAACCGAAGCGGCGGAAGAGGGTCACCTCGCTCACCCCCGCCCGCCGGGCGATCTCCCGGGTGGTGGCCCCGCGGTAGCCCCGCTCCGCGAGGAGCTCCAGGGCGGCTTGGAAGAGGCGGCGCTGGATGGGGTCCCCCTCTGAAAGCAAGCGCATACTTTCTTCCCTGAGACTAAGCGCCCTTTCCCCAGCGCGTCAACTCCCCGTCCTTCAGGGCGCTTGGGTTCCGAGGGATCTCGGCTTCCTGGGGTCCGGATGGGGGCCCCGGCAAGAGGTTCCCTGGGGGCTTCTTTTGGGTCATCCGGGCCCGGGAGAAAGGGCGTCACTCATAGCGCAGGGCCTCCACGGGGTCCAGCCGGGCGGCCCGCCACGCGGGGTAGAGGCCGAAGAAGATCCCAACGAGGACCGCGAAGAAGAAGGCCACGGCTGCGCTTCCCGGCGAGAAGACCGGGGTGACCGTGAGCGCCCGCCCCACGGCCCCGGCGAGGCCCAGGCCCAGCACGACGCCGAGCGTGCCCCCGCCGACCGAGAGGACGATGGACTCGGCGAGGAACTGGGCCAGGATGTCCCGGGGCCGCGCCCCCAGGGCCTTGCGCACGCCGATCTCCCGCGTCCGCTCGGTGACCGAGACGAGCATGATGTTCATGATCCCGATCCCTCCGACGAGGAGGCTGATCGCCGCGACCCCCCCGAGGAAGAGGGTGAGGGTCCTCGTCGTGGCGTTCACGCTCTCCAGGGCGTCCTGCTGGTTCGCGACGGAGAAGTCGTAGTCGTTTGGGTCGGTCAGGCCGTGGCGCTCGGCGAGGAAGCGGGTGAGCCGTTCCTGCAGGTCCTTGAGCCGGTCGCGGCTTGCGCCCTGGAGGTAGATCGTGTTCACCTTGGCTTCCCCGGCCTCGGGCCTGGCGAGGCGTTGCAGGTAGGTGGAAAGCGGCACGAAGACCTGGTAGTTCGTGCTGACGAAGCCCTGGTCCCCCTTGTCCGGGAGGACGCCGACGACGGTGAACGGGATCCCGTTGATCCGGATCCGCTGCCCCAGGGGGTCGTCGGTTCCGAAGAGGTCCTCGGCGACGCCGTAGCCGAGGACGGCGACCCGCCGTTTGGCGGTCACGTCGTCCCAGGTGAAGAAGCTCCCCTTCTCGGGCTCGGCGTTCCGCACCTTGGCGAAGTCCGGCCAGGTGCCCACCACCGTGGCCTGGAAGTTCGTGCTCCCACTGCGGATCTGGAACCGCCCCTGGGCCACCGGGGCCACGCCCACCACCTCCTCGGCGAAGGCCTCCTGGATGGCGTAGGCGTCGGAGAGGGGGATGGTCTCGGGACCTCCTGCCCGCACCAGGCCGCCTCCCGGGCCCCGGTTCCCCTGGGCCGGTCCCACGGTGAGGAGGTTTGTCCCGAGGCCTTCCAGGAGCTGGGTGACGTTTCGCGTCGTCCCCTGGCCCACCATGGTGAGGGCCACGACCGCCGCCACGCCGATGATCACGCCGAGGGCGGTCAGGGCGGACCTAAGGGGGTTTGCGGCGATCGCCTTCCAGGCGATGCGGAGCGTCTCTGCGAGGCTAAGCCCGATGCGTTTTTCCTCAGCCATGGCGCCTCCTTTCGTCGGCGACGATCTCCCCGTCCAGGACCCGGACGATCCGGTTCGTCTTCTCGGCCACGTGGGGCTCGTGGGTTACCAAGATCACCGTGGTGCCTTCTCGGTTCAGTTCCTGGAAGAGGGCGAGGATCTCCTCCCCGGTCCGCGTGTCCAGCGCCCCCGTGGGCTCGTCGGCGAGGAGGAGGGGCGGGTTCAGGGCGAGGGCCCGGGCGATGGCCACCCGCTGGCGCTGGCCGCCGGAGAGCTGGTTGGGCAGGTTGTTCGCTTTTTCCAAAAGCCCGACCCGCTCCAAAAGCTCCAAGGCCCGCCGCCTCCGCGTCCCGGGAGGCACCCCGGCGTAGGCCAGGGGCACCTCCACGTTTTCCAGCGCGGAAAGCCGGGGGAGGAGGAAGAAGGCCTGGAAGACGAAGCCGATGAAGCGGTTCCTCAGGAAGGCCCGCTCGTCCTCGGTGAGCCTCGAGGTCGGCCGGTCCATGAGGACGTACTCCCCCTCCGTCGGTCGGTCCAGGAGGCCCAGGATGTGGAGGAGGGTGCTCTTCCCGCTACCCGAGGGGCCCATGATGGCGAGCATCTCCCCTTCCTCCACCTCGAGGTCCACGCCCTTCAGGGCGGGGAAGGCCACGTCGCCCATGCGGTAGACCTTTCGGATGCCTTTGAGCGCGAGGAGCATCCTCACCTCCTGGGCGGGGGCCCGAAGGGGATGGGGGTTGTGGGGCCTCGCTGAGCGGAGCCAGGGCTTCCCGTGCCACGGGAGCCCCCTGTTCCCTGGGGGAGGACCACCTGGTCCCCCTCTTGGAGGCCCTCGAGGACGGCGACCCGGGTGCTGTCCTCGAGGCCCAGGCGCACCGGCACCGTTTCCGTGGAGCCATCGGGGCGCAGGACGGTGACGGACGCTCCCCTGGGTCCCCGGCGCACCGCCCCCTTGGGCAGGAGGATGACGTCCTTGGCCTCCTGGACGACGATCTCCCCGTCGGCGCTCATCCCGGGGCGGAGGCGGGGGTCGGCGGGGAGGCGGACGGTGACCTCAAAGACGGGGATGTTGTTGACCAGTTCTGCCTTCGGGCTTTTGGCCACCACCTCCCCTTCCAGGGTTTCGCCGGGGAGGCCGTCCAGGGTGACGGCCACCTTCTGCCCCACCTGGATCTTTCCGATCTCGGTCTCGTCCACCTGGAGCACGAGGCGGAAGGCGGAGAGGTCGCCCAGGGTGAGGAGGGCGGTCTCTGGGGAGACCTGGGCGCCGAGGCTCGCCTCTTGCGACAGGACGACCCCGGAGAAGGGAGCCTTGACCTCCACCGCCTCTAGGTCCTCCCTTGCGGAGGCCAGGGTGAGCTGGGCTTGACGGAGGGCCTCCTGCAGGGCTTCAAGCTCCTTGGCGAGCTGGGCTTCGCGGAGGTTCAAGGCCTTCCGCTGGGCGGCCAGGGCCGCCCCGGCGTTCTCCAGGGCCCGCTCGGCGGCGGCGTAGGCGGCCTCGGCGGCGAGGAGGTCCTGGCGGCTCGCCCCGCCCGCCTCGTAGACGAGCCGGGTGGCCTCGAGGTTCTGCCGGGCGGTTTCCAGGTCCTGCTTGGCGTTCGCGTAGGCGATCTCGGCGCTTTTCACCGAGGCCGTAAGCGAGGCGAGGTCGCTTTGCCCCTGGAGGCGGGCGTTTTCCAGGTTGGCCTCCTGGCGGCGCACCTCCGCCTCGGCCTCGGCGAGGGCCCGGGCGAAGGGGGTGGGGTCCAGCCGCGCCACGACCTCGCCTTCTTGCACCTCCTGGCCTTCCTCGGCGAGCCAGACCAGGGTCCCCGTGATCTCGGGGCGGACCTCCAGGGTCTCCCAGGGGGAGAGCCAGCCGTAGCCGGAGACGGTCACCCGGAGGTCGCCCCGCGTCGCCTCTACCACTTGGAAGCCGGTCGCCTGGCTTTCCTCCGGTTTCGGGCGGAGGAGGAAGAAGCCGAGGGCGACCAGAACGGCGAGAAGGGGGATCCAGAGGAGCCGCCGGGCGCGCATCACTCCACCTCCAAGAGGCCCGTGAGGTCAACCCCGGCGGCCACGCCCAAGGCGGCCAAGGCCCTCAGGTAGGCGTTTTTCGCCTGGAGGAGGGCAAAGTCCGCTTCCGCCAAGGCCACCTCCGCTTCCAGGAGCTGGACCTGGCTTAAGGTTCCCGCGGCGAAGGCCTTTTGTGCGCTCTCCAGGCTGCGCTCCGCCGCCTTCCGGTTTTCCCGGGCGAGCTCCACCTGCCCCCAGGCGGCCTGGGCCTGCGCATAGGCGCTTTCCAGGTTCGCCTCGGCCTGGGCCAGGGCGTTCGCCAGGGCGCGGCGGGCACTCTCCAGGTTCGCCCGGGCCTTTTCCAGGGTGAGCCGGGGGGTGTAGTCGTTGTCGGCGAGGCGCACCTCCAGTTCGGCGAGGGCCAGGTTCTGACGGGCCTGCACGAGGGCGGGAAGCCGCTCCTCTAGGCCCTCCCGCAGGGCTACAAGCTCCGTCCCCAAAGCCTGGGGCTCGGGGAGGGGGGCGAGCTGGGGCTCGTCCACCGCTTTGCCCAAGGCCGCTTCCAGGGCCTTCACCCGCGCGGGACGGAGGGCGAGGGCGGCCTTCAGGTCCTCCTCCGCCTGCCGGAGGGCGGCCTCGGCCCGGATCACCTCCAGCTCGGTGGCGTTGCCCGCCTGCCGCTTCGCCTGGGCCACGGCCAGGTACCGCTCTTGCAGGGCCTTTTTCTTGAGGAGCACCGCCTCCTGGCCTTGGGCCTCGGCGAGGGCGGTGTAGGCGGAGAGCACCTCCTCAAGCAGGGAGAGGGCCGCCGCCTTGGCCTGGACCTCGGCGAGGGCGAGGGCGTGCTCCGCCTGGGTCAGCGGAAGGATGAGGGTGCTTGGGTCCGCCCTGAGGGCTTCCAGCTCAAGCTGGGCCGTCTGCAGGGCTTCCCGGGCGTTTTGGTACGTGGGGTTTTGCGCGAGGGCGAGGCGGAGCGCCTCCCTCACGTCCAGGGCGCCTTGGGCCAGGGCTAGTCCGAAAAACAAGAAAAGCCACCAACGCTTCACCGTTCACCTCCCAAAAGGTCTATCCCCATGGCGTCCATGAGGGCGTAGTGGGCCTGGAGGAGGTTCGCCTTCGCCTGCTCCAGGGTCCTTTGCGCTTGGAGGAAGCCCACCTCGGCCTGGAGGACCTCGAGCCGGGTCCCCGTCCCCGCCTGAAGCCGCTTTTTCGCCGTTTCCAAGGAGGCCTCGGCCGCCTTGAGGGACGTTTCCGCGGCGGCGAGCTGCGCTTCGGCGAGGAGCCGGGCCTGGTGCTTCTGCCTGAGGTCCAGTTCCCCGTCCTTCAGGGCCGCTTCCAGGGCGAGCTTGGCCTGGGCCACGCGGTTTTCCAGGACCTTTTGGTTCGCCTCCTGGACGGGCGCGAAGAGGGGAAGGCTGGCCCCGGCGCGAAGGCTCGTGCCCTCGGCGGCGCCCAAGGCGGTGTACCGCAGGGCGTAGCCCAGGGCGCCCGCTCCCAGGTCCAGGCTGAGGCTGAGGCCCAAGCCCCCCTGGGCCAGGCTCAGGGAAAGGCTTCCCTGGGGCAGGGTCCGGTCCCTGGAGGCCTGGGCCAGGGCCGCCTCGGCCTCCTCCAGCCGGAGCCTGGCCAGGGCGACGTCAGGGCGGTTCTCCAGGGCGGCCAGGGCCTCATCCAGGCTGGGGGGGTCCTGGGGAAGGGGGAGGGCTTTCGGGGCCACCTCCCGCCCCAGGATCCTTTCCAGCCGGGCCGAGGCCAGCGCCCGGGCGTTCTGGGCGGCGAAGAGGCTCGCCTTTGCTTCCGCCAGGGCGCTTTCCGCCTCCAGCACGTCCTTGAAGGTGGCCTGTCCCTGGGCCTCCTGGGCTTTGGCCGCGGCGAGCTGGGCCTCGTTTAGGGCCACCCGTTTCTCGGCCAGGGCCAGGTCCAGCTCGGCCAGCCTGGCCTCGAGGTAGCGGCCCAAGGCCTCCAGGAAGAGGGCGTTCCCCTCTGCCTTGAGTTCCAGGTCCGCCTGTTTTAGCGCCCGCGCTGCTGCGGCCAAGGCGTCCTGGGCGTCGCTCCAGGGTAGGACGGCGAGGCTTCCCCCAAGGCCTAGGGAGAGGCTTTCGGAAAGGCTTGTCTTGGCGTAGTCCACCTGGGGGGCGAGGGTGGGCAGAAGGCCGGCCCGGGCCGCCTCCAGGGCGAGCGCCGCCTCCGCGCGTTGGGCCTTTAGGGCCGCGTAGCCCGGGCTTTCCCGCACCCAAGAGGCCAGTTCCGCGCCCTGGGCCAGGGCGGACGAGAGGAAAAGGATCCACCACACCTTGCGCAAACGACCACCTCCTCGCTGCCCAAGGCTAGGGCGTCCCCGTTAGCCGGGGGTTAGCCGGCAGGAGGAGGCGGGCCGTGAGCCCGGTGGGCTTGCGGGGAACGAGGACGAGGGCACCCCCGTGGGCCTCGGCCACCTTTTTCGCCACGGAAAGCCCAAGCCCCTCCCCGGGCTTCGCCGAGGCCCGGAAAAAGGGCCTGCCCGCCGCCTTTAGGGCCTCCTCGGGCATCCCCGGGCCCTCGTCCTTCACCTCCAGGACGAGGTCCTCCCCCTCCTGGGAAAGCCGCACCTCCACTCCCTTTCCCTCCCCGTGGAGGAACGCGTTTCTGAGGAGGTTCCGCAGGGCCTGGGCGAGGAGAAGGGGGTCGCCTTCGTAGGGGAGGGTTTCGGGCCCCCGGTAGGGCACCCCGAAGGCCCTGGCCTCCTCCCGGGCGAGGGCGGCAAGGTCCAAGGGCACGGGCGTCACCCGGCCTTCCCTCGCCAGGACGAGGAGGGCCTCCACCAGGCGCTTCATGCGGAGGAGTTCCTCCTTCGTCGCCTGAAGGGCCTCGCCCTCGGATAGGTAGCCTGCTTCCGCCGCCTCCAGCTGGGCCAAAGCGGCGGCCACCGGGGTCCTGAGCTCGTGGGCCGCGTCCCGGGTGAAGCGCTTTTCCCGCTCCAGGAAGGCCTCGAGGCGCTCCAGCATGTGGTTGAAGGCCTCGGCCAGGGTCTTGAGCTCCCCGCCTCCCTCGGGGGGCACCCGGTGGGAGAGGTCCTGGGAGTCGGCCACCCGCCGCGCCACCTCCGTGAGGCGGGAGAGGGGCCGTAGAGCGGCCCCGGCGAGGTGCCCGGCGAGGAGGGCAAAGGCCAGGGTGAGGGCCGCTCCCGAGGCGAAGAGGGCCAGGCGGAAGCGGGAGAGGGCCAGGAGGGCCTCGGGCTCGTACCGGGCCACGGTGAGGGTGCCCCCGGGCGCCTCCATTACCCAGACCCGCCACCCCTCCTTCCAGTACCGCCCCGGGGCGAGGGGGGGCAGGTCGGGGAAGTTCGGGCTCTTGGTCTCCGCCCCGCCCTGGACGAGCCGGAACGCGAACTCGCCCCGGGGGCTAGGCCGTCCCTCGGCGAGGGCGCGGGCGTAGAAGAGGAGGGAGCGGTCCAGGTCGGCCTCCAGGAGCCCCTTGAAGGCCACGTAGCTCAAGGCCCCTTGGAAGAAGAGGGCGAGCCCGATGGAAAGGGCGAAGAAGAGGGCGAGCCGCGCCTTAAGGCTCATGGCCGAGCCGGTACCCTCCGGGCACGGTGCGCACCACCTCGGGGAAGAGCTTCTGCCGGAGGTAGTGGACGTAGACCTTCACCGCCCCCACCTTTTCGGGGTCGCCGAAGACCCGCTCAGCGAGCTCCTCGGGGGCGAAGACCCGGCCCGGGTGGAGGAGGAGGGTTTCCAGGAGCGCGAACTCCTTAAGGGAGAGGTCCACCCGCCTGCCCGCCACGTAGACCCCCCGCCCCGCCAGGTCCACCTCCAAGGGGCCAAGCCGCACCCGGGAGGCCTTCACCTCCGAGGCCCGGCGGAGGAGGGCCCGGACCCGGGCCAAAAGCTCCTCCAGGTGGAAGGGCTTCACCAGGTAGTCGTCCCCGCCCAGGTCCAGGCCCTGGACGCGGTCCTCGAGGGCGTCCCGGGCGGTGAGGAAGAGGATGGGCCCCTTGTAGCCCGCTTCCCGCGCCTCTTCCGCGAAGCGGAAGCCGCCGTCCTCGCCCTCGGGAAGGCGCACGTCCAAGACCATGAGGTCGGGCTCCAGCTCCAGGAAGGCCTCCCGGGCCTCTCCCAGGCTCCTGGCCCAGCGAACCCCGTAGCCCTGGGCGGCGAGGGCCCGGGCCACCGCCTGCCCCAGGCGGGGCTCGTCCTCCAGAAGAAGCACCTGCACCCTTCCAGTATGGACCGGCCCGGTTAGGCGGGGGTTACCCTGGGGGCGCTGAGGCCACCCCATGCTGCGAAACCCAGGTGGGGACGCTTAACGGCCGTCTAACTGGACTGCCACCGGCCTCACCCTGAACCACCCGGAGTGGTTCGGGGAGGGCGCCCCGAGGAAGCTTTCCGGGACCCTCCCCGGCGCGCCCTACCTCGAGGGCGAGGCCGTGGACTGGCTCCGCCTGGCGGAGGACCTAAGGGCCTTAGGCCTCAGGGGCCGGGTCGCCGACCGCGGGGAGGCGGGGGAGGAGGTCTGGATCTCCTTCCGCGCCCCCGGCTACGCCGCCGACGCCCAGGTGAACCCCAATACAGGGGCCTACCGCATGGTGGTCACCGACCACGGGCTCGTGGCCGTTCTCAACGACTTACACAAGGGACGGGATGCGCCCGGAGGGTGGAAGCTCTTTCTAGACCTCTCCGCCCTGTTCCTCGCCCTGGTCAGCCTCACGGGGCTTCTCCTCGGCGTCCTCCTTCCCAAAAGCCGCAGGGCGGCGCTTTTCGTCCTCGGCCTAGGGGGCCTCCTCTTCTGCGCCCTCTCCGTCTACGCCGTCCGTTAAGTTCCCGCTGCGGCTTCTGCGGGGGGCCGGGTAGAATGGAGCCGCTATGAAGCCCGGCCTCCATATCGTCCAGGGGCCGCCCGCCTCGGGGAAGACCCGTCTGGCGCTGGCGTGGGCCCTGGAGGTCCTCGGGAGGCGGGGCCGTGTCTTCTGGGTGGGGCTTCCCCACCAGCGGGCCTATGTCTACCGGCTGCTTTCGGAGGAAGGGGCCTTTTTGGGCCTGGAGTTCCTCTCCTTCCAGGCCCTCTACTACCGGGTTTTGGCCGAGGCGGGGTGGCTTAAGCCCCTCCTTCCCGGAGCGGGGCGGGTGGCCTTGGTGGGGGAGGCCCTGCGCCGGGCCGGGGAGGGGCCCGTGGCCCCGGGGGAGGCCCGGCTCTTCGCCCGGGCCATCGCCGAGCTGAAGCGGTACGGGATCTCCCCCTTCGCCCTGCCCAAGGAGGGGGAGGCCGGGCGGCTTAGGCGGGTCTACCGCCTCTACGAGCGCTTGAAGGCGGGAAGCCTAGACTACGACGACTTCCGGCACCGGGCCCTAAAAGCCCCCTTGCGCCTCTTCCCCTGGCCCGACCTCGTGGTGGTGGACGGGTTCCGGGAGGTGGGGCCTTTGGACCTCCGCTTTCTCCGGCGGCTTTCCGAACGGGTTCCCGTCCTCCTTACCCTGGAGGTGCTCCCCGAGGGGTGCGCCCCCCACCGCGTCCTCGAGGCCCGTCCGGTCGCCCGCCGGGTCTTCCGCCTCGCCAACCCCGTGGAGGAGGCCCGCTACCTCCTCCGGGCCCTGAAGCGGGCCCTGGCGCCCAAGGCGCTCGGGGGGGAGGGGCTTGCCCCGGAGGACGTCCTCGTGGTGGCCCCGCCGGAGCGCATCGGGGGACTCATGCTCCTTAAGGACGAATACGGCCTTCCCCTCGAGGACGGCCGGGAGCGCGCCCTGGCGGAGACGGAAGAAGGGGAGCGGGTCCTCGCCCTCCTCAACCCCTTCCCCACGGGGCGGGACCTTCTTGCCCTGGGCTTTTCCGCTTTGGGGCGGAAGGCGCTGAGGCTCGGGCTTGCCGGGGAGGAGGCCCTAAGGGCCTTGGCGGAGCGGGAGGGTTTGGAGGCGGAGTGGGAGGCCTTTTTGCGCCTCCGCACCCCGGGCCCCGACCTCGAGGCCTGGGCCGAGGCGGCCTTGGAGGCTTTGGGGGTAGAGGCCAAAGAGGTCTTCCTCTCCCGCTTCCGCATGGCCCTCCGGGTGGACCGGGGCGAGCCTTTGGCCTGGTGGCGGAGCCTCCTCCTGGACGAGGTTCTGCCCCCGGAGGTGGGCCGGGGCGTGGCCGTCCTCCCCCCCTTGAGGGCCACGGGGGTGCGGGCCCGGAGGGCCTACGTGCTGGAGTGGGTGGCGGGCCGGTACACCCTGGGGGAGCGGGAGGACTACTTCCTCCTGGAGGACCTGCGGGAGCAGGGCCTCCTGAAGAACCTTCCCCGGCGGCTTCGCGGGCTTGACCCCTTGTTCTTGGAGGAGCTTTCCACCCGGGGGGAGGAGGTGGTCCTCCTTTACCCCGAGGCCGGGCCCGGGGGGCCTGTGGAGCCCTTGGCGGCGGGGGAGCGGCCCGAGGCCCTGCCCCCGGCGAGCCGCCTCGAGGCCCTGCCCCAGGCCCCCTTCCGCCCCGCCCACCCCACCTCGCCCGCCTCCCCGCCCCACGTGGAGGCCCTCCGCCGCTATTTGGAGTGTCCCTTTAGGGCCTACCTGGAGCGCTATCCCCTCCGGGACGGGGAGGAAAGCCCCTGGCGCGCCCTACCTTCCCCCGTGGACCTGGGGGCCTTGGGGGGGCTTTTCGCCGACGGGCGGGTGGGGCCCTGGCTTCGCGCCCACGGGGCCCACCTCCAGGGCCTGAGGCTTTACGTCCTCTGGCCCGGGCGGCGCTACCGGCTCCGCCTGGACGGGGTGCGGTGGGAGGGGCGGGCGGTCCACCTCTACCGCCTCTTGGGCGAGGGGGCCGAGCCCGACTTAAGCCCCAAGCGGCGCTGGACGGAGTGGCTCGCCCTCAAGGCCCTCCTTCAGCGGGAGGACGTGGAGGCCGTTCACCTTTGGGCCTGGCCCTGGCTGGGCAGGCCCAGGCCCGTGGGGAAGGGGGTTTACCGCAAGGGGGACGCGCTTCCCGCCCTCAAGGAGGTGGAGCCCCTTCTGGAGAAGGCCCTCCGGTCCTGGGGCGCCTTTCCCCCGAGGCCCGGGCCCCACTGCCACGCCTGCGGCCTCGCCGACCTTTGCCGGAAGGAGGAGGAGTGAAGCTCTACGTGGCCTCGGCAGGCACGGGGAAGACCCATACCCTGGTGGAGGAGCTTTTGGCCCTGGTGAAGGGGGGCGTGCCCCTAAGGCGCATCGCCGCCGTCACCTTCACCCGCAAGGCGGCGGAGGAGCTTCGGGCCCGGGCGAGGAAGAGGGTGGAGGCCCTGGCCCGGGAGGAGCCGGGCTTTGGCGGGGCGGTCCGGGAGGTCCACGGGGCGGTCTTCGGCACCATCCACGGCTTCATGGCGGAGGCCTTGCGCCACGCGGCCCCCTTCCTCTCCCTGGACCCGGACTTCGCCGTGGTGGACGAGCTCCTCGCCGAGGCCCTCTTCCTGGAGGAGGCGCGAAGCCTCCTCTACCTCCTGGGGGAGGACCCGGGGCTTGAGGCCTTCCTCCGCCGCCTCTACCAGGGGCGGACCCTGGCCGAGGCGTTTAGGCCCCTGGAGGGGGCGGAGGGGCTTGTGCGCCTCTTCGCGGAGGCCCTGGCCCGGTACCGCCGCCGGGCCCAGGAGGTCCTGGGCCCGGGGGACCTCGAGGCCCTCGCCCTCCGCCTCCTCCGCCACCCCCAGGCCCTCGCCCGGGTGGTGGAGCGCTTTTCCCACGTCCTCGTGGACGAGTACCAGGACACGAGCCCCCTCCAGGGGCGCTTCTTCCGGGCCCTGGAGGAGGCGGGGGCCCGGGTGGTGGCCGTGGGGGACCCGAAGCAGTCCATCTACCTCTTCCGCAACGCCCGGCTGGAGGTCTTCCGCGAGGCCCTGGGGCGGGCGGAGGAAGTCTTGGTCCTGGACGAGACCCGCCGCCACGCCCGAAAGGTGGCCGCTTTCCTGAACCGCTTCGTGGCCCTCTTCCCCGAGGGGGAGCGGGTGGCGGTGCGCCCCACCAGGGAAGCCGAGGGCCGGGTGGAGGTCCACTGGGTGGAGGGAGGGGCGGGGCTTGAGGAGCGGAGGCGGTTTGAGGCCGACCTCCTCGCCCGCCGCCTCCTCGCCCTGAAGGCGGAGGGCTACGCCTTCGGGGAGATGGCCGTCTTGGTGCGGAGCCGCGCGAGCCTTCCCCTTTTGGAGCGGGCCTTCCGCGCCCGGGGCGTGCCTTACGTCCTTCGCCGGGGGCAGAGCTTCTTCAACCGCCTCGAGGTCCGGGACCTTTACCACGCCCTGCGGCTCGCCCTCCTCGAGGGGCCCCCGGGCCCCGAGGAGCGCCGCTCCCTCCTTGCCTTTCTGCGAAGCCCCTTCGTGGGGCTTGACCTCGGGGAGGTGGAGGAGGCCCTCCTCCAGGACGACCCGCTTCCTTACCTCCCCCAGGCGGTGCGGGACCGGGTGGCCTGGCTGAGGGGCCTCGCCGGGAAGCGGCCCCTCGAGGCCCTCAAGGCCCTGGTGCGGGACGAGGTCTTTCTTTCCCGGCTTTCCCCCCGGGCCCGGGCCAACCTGGACGCCCTCCTCCTCCTCGCGGGCCTGGAGCGCTTCCCCGACCTGGAGGCCCTCCTGGAGTGGCTCAGGCTCCGGGCCCTGGACCCCGAGGCGAGCGAGCTTCCCGAGGGTGGGGAAGGGGTGGCCCTCCTCACGGTCCACGCCGCCAAGGGGCTGGAGTGGCCGGTGGTGGCCGTCTACGACGTGGCCCGAGGGGAGCCAGGCCCGGCCTCCCCCGTCCTCGTGGGGCCTGAGGGGGAGGTGGCCGTGGCGGGGACGCGGGCCCACCGGGACCTCGCCCAAAGGCTTGCTCAGGCCCAGAGGGAGGAGGCGGTCCGCCTCCTCTACGTGGCCCTCTCCCGGGCCCGGGACGTCCTCCTCGTCACCGGGAGCCGCTCGGGCCGGGAAAGCCCCTGGGCCCAGGCCTTGGAAAGGCTCGGCCTGGGCCCGGAAAGCCAGGACCCCCTGGTGGCGCGCCACCCTGTGCCCCAGGGCTGGAGGCCGCCCCGTCCTGCGCCCGCCGCGAGGCGGGAAGGGCCTCCAGCCCCCTACGCCGAGCACCTCCTTCCCCCAAGGCCCCTCCCCCTCGTCCACTCCCCGAGCGCCCACCTGAAGGCGGAGCCCAAGCCCCTCGCCGAGGCCTTGGAGGGGGAGGCCGTCTCCGGGTTCGCCCGCGCCCTCGGCACCCTGGTCCACTACGCCCTCGCCCGGGACCTGGACCCGGAGGACGGGAGGGCCATGCGGGCCCTCCTCCACCAGGAGGTGGCCTTTCCCTTCGCCGAGGGGGAGAAGGAGCGGCTTTTGGCCGAGGTCCGGGCCCTGCTCCGGCGCTACCGGAGGATGCTGGGGCGGGAGCTTCCTGCCCTGGAGGCGCGGGCGGAGGATTACCGGGAGCTTCCCCTTGTCCTTCCCCTCAAGGGGACGGTCTGGCACGGGGTGCTGGACCGGGTCTACCGGGTGGGGGACCGCTGGTACCTGGACGACTACAAGACGGACCGGGAGGTCCGGCCCGAGGCCTACCGCCTCCAGCTCGCCCTTTACCGGCGGGCCCTCCTCGAGGCCTGGGGGGTGAGGGCCGAGGCCCGGCTCGTCTACCTGCGCGCCGGGCGGGTCCACGCCTTCGGCGAGGCGGAGCTTGAGGAGGCCTTGGCGGCCCTCCCCTCATAGCTCCAGGCGCTGGGCGTCGTGGCGGCCTCCCCAGAGGCGCTTTTCTCCCTCGGGGGTGAGGAGGAAGCTGTTGCGGTCGTCCCGGACCTGGCGCTTGAGCACCTTGAGGACCTTCTTCTTGGCCTCCTTGTCCAGGACGGGGAAGAGGAGCTCAAAGCGGTTCTGGAAGTTGCGGGGCATGGCGTCGGCGCTGGTGAGGTAGACCCGCCACTCCCCCCCGGCCCGGGAGGCGGCGGCCCGGGCCGCAAGGTGGTCCGGGGCCTTAAGGACGCGGCCCGGGAAGCCCTGGCGGAACGCTTCCTCTTCAAGAAGGGGGGCGTGGCCTGGCTGGAAGGCCGGCCCAGGCCCGGGGAGGTGGTCCTTAGGGCCTTTCTCCCCCCTAAGGTCTTCCGGATCTAAGGGGCCGCGTTACGGTGGGGGGCGCTTTCCTCGGGTAGGCTTAGGGTATGGAGGTCAAGGAAGCACCCACGGAGGCCCTCATCGGCGGGGCGTGGCGGCGCTTGGCGCGGAGGTTCCCCGTGGTCTCCCCGGCCACGGGGGAGCGGGTGGCCGAGGTGGCGGACTGCGGGGAGGAGGAGGCGCGGGAGGCCTTGGAGGAGGCGGTTTTGGCCTTCCCCGCCTGGAGCCGGGCCACGGCCTACGAGCGGGCCCAGGTCCTCAGGCGCTGGTACGAGCGCATCCTAGAGCACAAGGAGCCCCTCGCCCGGCTCATGGCCCTGGAGATGGGGAAGCCCCTCAAGGAGGGGAGGGCCGAGGTGGCCTACGCCGCGGGGTTCGTGGAGTGGTACGCCGAGGAGGCGAAGCGGGTCTACGGCGAGACGGTCCCCTCCCAGTTTCCCCACAAGCGGATCCTGGTGCGCTACGAGCCCGTGGGGCCGGTTTACGGCATCACCCCCTGGAACTTCCCCGCGGCCATGGTGACCCGAAAAGTGGCCCCGGCCTTGGCGGCGGGGTGCACCTTTGTGCTGAAGCCCGCGGAGGAGAGCCCCCTCACCGCCCTCTACCTGGCCAAGCTCTTCCTGGAGGCGGGGGGCCCCCCTGGGGTCTTCCAGGTCCTCCCCACCTCCAGGCCCGCCGAGGTCTCCCGCCCCTTCCTGGAGGACGAAAGGGTCCGCAAGCTCACCTTCACGGGGAGCACCGAGGTGGGGGTGAGGCTCTACGAGGAGGCGGCCAAGACCCTGAAGCGGGTCTCCTTGGAGCTTGGGGGTGGGGCACCCGTCTTGGTCTTCGCCGACGCCGACCTGGAAAGGGCGGTGGAGGAGACGCTTCGGGCCAAGTTCCGCAACGCCGGGGAGTCCTGCGTGGCCGCCAACCGGATCTTCGTCCAGGCGGAGGTGGCCGAGGCCTTCGCCGAGGCCTACGCCCGGAGGGTCCAGGCCCTGAAGGTGGGGGACCCCCTTTCGGAGGAGACGGACATCGGCCCCCTGGTGAACGAGGCCGCCCTTAGAAAGGTGCGGACCCACGTGGAAGACGCCCTCGCCAAGGGGGCGAGGCTCGTGGCCGGGGGTGAGGCCAAGGGGCTCTTCTTCGCCCCCACGGTGCTCCTGGACGTGAGGCCCGAAAGCCTCCTCTTCCGGGAGGAGACCTTTGGCCCGGTGGCCCCCCTCACCGTCTTCCGTGAGGAGGAGGAGGCGGTGCGCTGGGCGAACGGCTTCCCCGTGGGGCTCGCCGCCTACGTCTTCACCCGGGACCTCTCCCGGGCCTTCCGGGTGGCCGAGGCCCTGGCCTACGGCATCGTGGGGGTGAACGACGGCGTGCCCTCCACCCCCCAGGCCCCCTTCGGCGGCGTGAAGCGCTCGGGGCTCGGCCGGGAAGGGGGGAAGTGGGGCCTTTTGGAGTACCTAGAGGTGAAGTACGTGTCCCTCGGCCTCTGAGGCCCCGCGCCGGAGGCCCGACCGCAAGGCCCGCACCGCCTCGAGGGCGAGTCTCCCTTCCCGGACCTCCCGCTCCAGGGCCTCCAGGGCTTCCTCGGGCCTTACGGCCTTCCGGTAGGTCCTGCGGCTGGTGAGGGCGTCGTACATGTCGGCGGCGCTCAGGACCTGGACGAGGAGGGGGATCTCCGTGAGGCCGTCGGGGTAGCCGGAGCCGTCCAGCTTCTCGTGGTGCCAGCGCACGTAGGGACGGAGGCGGGGGTGGGCCTTCAGGGGCGTGAGGATCTCGTCCCCCTTGACGGGGTGGGCTTGGATGAGCCGCCAGTCCGCTTCCGAAAGCGGGGCCTCTCCCCGAAGGATGCGGTCGGGCAGGCCGATCTTGCCCACGTCGTGGAGGAGCGCCCCCATGTGGAGGTCCTGGAGCTCCTCCTCACCGGCCCCAAGCTCCCGCGCCCCCAGGAGGGCGTAGCGGGCGACCCGCTCCGCGTGGCCTGCGGTGTAGGGGTCCTTGGCCTCCACCGCCCGCACCAGGGCGAGGAGGGCCCGTTCCAGGTCCTCCAGCTTCTCTTGAAGCCGCCTCCGCTCCAGATGCCCCTTCACCCGGAGCCGGAGCTCGGTGAGGTCAAAGGGGCGGTTCAGGAAGTCGTCGGCCTCCGCCTCCAGGCCCCTAGGTAGGGGGAGAGTGTGAAAACCGTGTAAAAACCCTTACGGCCGGAAGGCCCCGGCCACGAACTCGCCCATGCCGCGGGCGCGGACGCGGTAGCCCCTGAAGCGGCCCTCCCCCGCCACGGGCCCTTCCCAGTAGGCCACCCGGGTGGTGCGGGAGAGGATCTCCCCCTCGCGGAAAAGGGGCCTCAGGACCAAGGCGATTTCCGGCCCTTCCAGGCGCCAGGCCAGGGTGTAGGCGCGGCCCGAGGGGCTCGTCCAGGTCTCCAAGGGAAGGAAGTCCAGGGCGAGGTCCTCCCTGTTGCCCAGGGGGTCCACCCGGCTCGCCAGGACCTGGACCACCCGCCCCGAGGCCCCCTTGACCCGGTAGGCCATGAGCTCGGAGCCGTCCGAGAGGTGGAGGCCGAACCAGTCCCAGGTGGCGGCAATCCCGGAGAGCTGTTCCCCCCACTGGTGGTCCAGCCAGGCCTCCCCCCGCGCCTCCTCCCCCAGGACCTCCCCCCAGGCGGCGACCCGGGTGTAGGACTGGTAGTGCATCCGCCCCGTCTCCGCGGTGCCCGAGGGGGGGTGGACCACGGGAGGCTTCAGGGGACGGAAGCGGAGGTCCACGCCCGGCGCCTCGAGGCGGAACCCCTCCCCCTCCCGGTAAAACCGCCACCCCATGAGGGCCAGCCGCGGGCCGGGCAGGGCCTCGCCCCTCTTGGCGAAGAGGTCCTGGTCCGCCACCTCCAAAAAGCGCCGCTTCCCGGTGCGGAGGTCGGTGAGGGCGAGGTGGGCGGCGTGGAAGGGCCCGAAGAGGCTTCCGGGGAGGCCCAGGATGCGGTAGGAGGGCGGGGCGTAGGCCTTGAAGAAGGCGAAGTGGAAGGCGTAGGGCTCCGCCCACCCCGAGGCGTACCACCACTCCAGCTGGGCGGGCTTGGGGTCCCAGTCCTCGGGCTCGGGAAGGCGGCCCGGGTCCACGGCGAGAAGGGCGGGGGCGCAGGCCGCGAGGAGGAGGGCGAGCCAGGCGGTCCGGAAGGGGCGCATTTTCCTCCATAATAGGCGCATGGTGGAGAAGCCCGCCATCGCCCTCGTGGGGGAGAGCCTGGTGGACTTGGTGCTGGAGGGGGAAAGCCCCCTTACCTTCACCGGGGCCTTAGGCGGCTCGGTCCTGAACACGGCCACGGTCCTCGCCCGGCTCGGCTACCCCGTTCGCTTCTTTTCCGAGGTGGGGGAGGACTGGCTTTCCGCCTGGAGCGAGGCGGAGATGGCCCGGAGGGGCCTGAACCCAAAGCTTCAGCGCCACCCCGGCCCCATGCCCTTGGCCCTCGTCCGTCTGGATCCGGAGGGGAACGCCCGTTACAGCTTCCACCGCTCCTTCCAGGCCCCCTTCCTGCCGGAGGCGGGCGCCTTGCGGGGGGTGGGGGCCTTCCACTTCGGCTCCCTCTTCGCCCTCGAGGCCCGCACCGCGAAAGGGGTGGCCGCCCTTTTGGAGGAGGCCGCGAGGGCGGGGGCCCTCCTTTCCTACGACCCCAACCTCAGGGGCCTCCCCTCGCCCGAGGAAAGGGCCCGGGTGGAGGCCTACCTCGGGCGGGTGGACCTTTTGAAGCTCTCCTTGGAGGACGCCCGCCTCCTCTTCCCCGAGGCGCCCTTGGAGGCCGTGCGCCGCCTCCCTCCCAGGCTCAAGGTCCTCACCCTGGGGCCCGAGGGGGCTTTGGCCTTCCTCGGGGAAGGGGAGGTGCGGGTTCCCGGGGTGCGGGTGCGGGTGGTGGACACCGTGGGCGCGGGGGACACCTTCACGGCGGGCCTCCTCGCCCTCCTCCTCAGGCGGGGCGGGGGGGTTTTGGAGGGCCTGGACCTCGAGGGCCTGCGGGAGGCTTTGGAGGCGGCCGTGGCCCTTTCCGCCTTGGCCTGCACCGTCCGGGGGGCGGGCCTCCCCGAGGAGGGCCTCGCCGCCTGGCGGGCCCGGTGGCTTGCGGGCTAGGCCTCCTCGGCCATGAGCTTCAGAAAGGCCTCCACCACCTCGGGGTCAAACTGCTTGCCCGCCTCTTCCCGGATGTAGGCCAGGGCCTTTTCCTTCGGCCAGGCCTTGCGGTAGGGCCGGTCCGAGGTGAGGGCGTCATACACGTCCGCCACGGCGAAGATGCGGGCGAAGAGGGGGATCTCCAGGCCCTTTAGCCCCCTCGGGTAGCCCGAGCCGTCCCAGCGCTCGTGGTGGGCGTAGGGGACATCCAGGGCCTTCTTGAGGAAGGGGATCCCGGAGAGCCACTCGTAGGCGTAGACGGGGTGGAGCTTCATCACCCGCCACTCCTCCTCCGTGAGGGGGCCGGGCTTGAGGAGGATCCTGTCGGGGATGGCGATCTTGCCCACGTCGTGGAGGATGGCCCCGCGCCTCAGGTCGTCCAGGTCCTCCTCCGGCACCCCCAAGGCCTCAGCCAGGCGCAGGGTGAGGGCGGTGACCCGCTCCGTGTGCCCCGCCGTCTCCTGGTCGCGGAGCTCCACCGCCTTGGCCCAGCCCCACAGGGTGAGCTCGTAGGCGGCCTCCAGCTCCCGCTGGCTCTTCTGCAGGTCCCGGAGGACCCTGAGGCTGTCCAGGGCCAGGGCGCTCTGCCCCACCAGGGCTTCCAGAAAGGCCTCGTCCTCCCCCAGGAGGTCCCAGGGCCTGCGGGTGAAGACGGCGAGCACCCCGAGGAGGCTTCCCCGGGCGAGGAGGGGGTAGGCCCTTTCCGCCACCAGGCCCTCCTCGCGGGTGAACTCCGGGTGGCTTCCCGGCTCCCGGCGAAGGTCGTCCACCGCCACCTTCTCCCCGGTGAGGGCGGCTCGGCCCACGTGCCCCTGGCCGAGGAAGAGGGTTTGGGGGGGGACCGGCGTGCGGAAGCCCCGGTGGGCGGCGAGGCGGAGCGCTTTCTCCCGGGGCTCGTAGAGGAAGAAGGCGGCGGCGTCCAAAGGAAGGAGGAAGAGCTTGTCCAGGAGGATCTCCAGGCTCGGGGCCAGGTCCATGGAGGCGAGGATGGCCTGGTCCACCTGCCGTAGGGCCTCCAGGTGGGCCACCCGCTTGGCGAGCTTCTCCCGAAGCTGGGCCCGGCGCACGGCGTTGCCGATGGTCTCGGCCAGGACCTGGATCCTCTCCAGCTCGGGCGGGGTGGGAAGGCGCCCCCCGGGCCAGGCGAGGAGGAGGACCCCCACCGGGTTCTTTCCTGCAAGGAGGGGGTGGGCGAGGCCCGCCCAGCCCTCGGGGATGTGGGGGCGGGCGGCCTCCCGGAGGCGGGGGTCGTTCTTGAGGTCGGGGCTCAACACCACCTGGCCCTTCAGGGCGAGGCCCGTAAGGCTTTTCTCCTCCAGCCTGGGGGCTCCAGGAAGGCGCCTGATGAAACCCCGGGCGGCCTCCTCGGTGAGGCGCGGGGGGTCTTCCTCGTAGAGGAGGAGGGCGCCCGCGCCGGCCTCGGTGATCCGCAAGGCGGCGTCCAGGGCGCTCTCCATCATCTCCTTCAGGTTCTCGCTCTGGCGGAGGGCGAGGGCCACTTGGGCGAAGGCCTCCAGGGTCCTTTCCCGCTCCTTGGCCTCGGTGATGTCCAGGCCCACGCCGAGGACGGCGGGCCTTCCCCTAAGCTCCACCCGGGCGGCGGAGTAGTCCAGCCAGCGCACCTGCCCCTCCTTGGTGAGGACGCGGAAGGCGTAGCGGGTGGGTGGGGCCTCCCCCTTTAGGCGGGCGAGGCCCCGGGCGCGCACCACCTCCCGGTCTTGGGGATGGACGAACTTCCATATGGGCCTGGCCTTGAGCTCCTCCAGGCTGTAGCCCGTGAGGCGCAGGGCTTCCTGGTTGACGAAGGCGAGGTGGGCGCTGGTGGGGTCCTTGGGGTCTTCCGCCTGCCAGAGCAGGATGAGGGCGGGGGCGGTCTCCGCCAGGGTGCGGAAGAGGGCCTCGGACTCCCTTAGGGCCCGCTCTCGGGCCACCTCCTCGCTCACGTCGTAGGTGTAGCCCGTGAGGAGCCGGGTTTCGGGGTCGTAGACCACGGTGTCCCGGAGCCAAACGTAGGCCCCCTTCTGCCCGTGGAGGAAGCGGTAGGTGGCGATCTGGACCTCCCCCGGGTGGGCCACGGCCCGGCGCACGGCCTCCTCCAGCCTGGGCCGGTCCTCCGGGTGGACCTTGGAGAAGAAAAAGGCGGGGTCTTCCAGGAGGGCCTCCGCCGGGTAGCCCAGAACCCCCCGCGTCTGCCTGGGGGCGGCGTAGATTAGGGGGGCGTAGGCGGGGTCTTGGCCCTCCTCCACCCGGGCCTGGTAGACCACGCCTGGGAGAGCTTCCAGCACGCTTTTCAGCCGGGCGCGCTCCTCTTCCAGCTCGGTCTCGTCGTGGACGTTGATGACGATCCCCCTGACTGCAGGGTCCTCCAGGAGGTTCCTTCCCCAGACCCGCACCTTCCGCACCCGCCCCCAGGCGTCCAGGAGGCGCAGGCGGAACTCCCGGGTCTTCCCGGGGTGGCGGAGGAGGTCCTCTAGGGCGGCCTCGGCGTAGGCGCGGTCCTCGGGGTGGACGAAGTCCAGGGCGTAAAGCGTCTCGCGGGCGTACCCTTCCGGGTCGTAGCCCAGGACCTGGCGCACGTTGGGGGAGGCGTAGCGGATCATGCCCTCCGCGTCCAGGACGTAGACCAGGTCCCTCGCGTTTTCCATGAGGGCCTGGAAGCCGACCAGCGTGCTTTTTGCCACGCTACCTCCGGTCGTGTAAGGATTTATGTGTAAGGGTCCGTGTTTAATAGGGGGGCACACCTTAGCACGAGGAGGTGCCCCGTGGACCAGGATACCTTGCGGATCTTGCTGAGGGAAGCGGTGCGGGAGAC
>Ga0207873_1001440_pt1 | contig 22801 bp, 18 predicted proteins | sample BGWIniCompost_FD_187373 | JGI IMG/M metagenome (GOLD analysis project Ga0207873, IMG submission 187373) | Cellulose adapted compost microbial communities from Newby Island Compost Facility, Milpitas, CA, USA - BGW Initial Compost (SPAdes)... ...
CGTCGTGATCGTCGTCGTGATCGTCGTCATCGTGGTCATCATCGTGATCCTGGAGATGAGCAGCCAGCACGGGACCAGCAGTAGCCGGCAAGCCGAACGCCACGATAGCGGCCCCGATCAAACTAAGGGTGAGCATTGACGCGGCGAGCAGGCGGGGCAATGCGACCGGGTGGCTCATGGTACTCCCTCCACGCTAAACGGCAGGACCGTCCGCGGTCTCGATTTGCTATTGATCCTCACCTTGTCGCGATACACGTCTTGTGCCAGCGCGAGTCGCCTGCACCCGCTAACCCCGGTCGAGCTCGGCCAGGACCGGCGCCATTGCCTCGATAGATTCAAGCGTGATCGGATCGAGGACCAGCTGGACGTGACTGATGCCGACGGCGGCGAAGGCGCGCAGCTCGGCCGCGATCTCCTCCGGTGTCCCTTGAAGCGGCACGGGACGCTGGTCGGAGCGATCCACGCTCCAGCGGCCCTCGCCACCGGGCAGCTCGATCAGGACGGCGACTGTTCGCTCCAGCGTTTTCGGGTCGCGGCCGGCCGCCCGGCAGGCATCGTCCAACCGCGCCATGATCTCGGGCAGGCGCCGCCAATCGTTGCCGTAGTAGGCGTACCAAGCGTTCCAGGCCTGGACGTGGGGCAGCGTGATGTCGAGCATTCGCTCACCGAGCGAGCCGACCATGAGCGGTGGCCCTTCCGGTCGCGGGCCGCGCGGCAACAAGACACATTCGCGCGTTTGGTAATAGTTCCCGGCGAAATCGATCTCTCCCTCCCGCAGCAACGTCCGTATGATTGTGAACGCCTCCGCGAAGCGAGAGACACGGTGATCGAAGGGAAAGCCGTAGGCGCGAAACTCCGGCTCATGCCACCCCGCACCGAGACCGAGGATGAGCCGTCCGCCGCTGATCTCGTCGATCGTGGCCGCCTTTTTGGCCAGCATCGCCGGGCTATGGAAGAGGGCGCACGCGACCAGCGGGCCGAGCTCGACGCGGCTCGTAACGGCAGCAAGCGCGGCCAGGAGTGACCACGCCTCCCACGGTCCGCGCGGCGGCTCTTCCAGGCGGCGGTACATGAGGTGGTCGCCTACCCACAGCGAATCGAAGCCGATGTCCTCCGCCAATCGAGCCATCGCCAGCAGCTCTGACCAGCGGACGACACGCTCAGCCTCCGGAAGCTGCAATCCGACCTTCAGCGGGCGCCGCCGCGCGGAGGTTTCGCTCGTCGCCTGTGCCTGGACCATGGTCGCCATCCCTCCTCACTTGGCCGCCGTCGCCGGCCGCGCCAGTCGCCCGACCGGCCCGTCACGCGCTACCATAGGTACCCATGCAGGATTGCGAACGTTCCCATTGTCGACTGCACCGGTTATTTGTTGCCTTCGGCGGCGGCAAGATGCCGGGCAGATCTTCTCATGAATTGCTCGGAGGCTTGTGATGAGCGTATCGCGGAGCTGGAAGCCACGACGGCCCTGGCTCCTCCCCTGGCTCGGTCTCATCGGCGCGATGATTTTCGCGAACATTGTGCCGCAGATGTGGAGCCCGAGCGGCAATGCCTTGGCGCAGGACGAAGCGGGCGTGCCCGTCGCCGTTTATTTCCTGCGCGACGGCTATGTCGCACCCGCCACGCGGGTCGAGCGGCCGGTCGAGGGCTCGATTTTTGACGCGGCGGTCAACGCGCTGCTAGAAGGCCCACAACCGGATGAGATCGCCTTTGGGCTGACGACGACGATCCGCGCCGGCACCCAGCTCCGCGGCCCAGTCGAGCTCGACCGCACAACGCGCACGGCCACCGTTGATTTTCTGCGCGGCTTCCGCTCGCAGGATGACACGCTGCAAGCCAACCGCATGGCCCAGGTCGTCTTCACGCTCACGCAATTTCCAGCCATCTCCGGCGTCGAGTTTCGGGTCAACGGCAAGCCGCTGACAGCGCGCGACGCTCGCGGCCGAGAAATTGACGGCCCGGCGACGCGCGACAACTACGAGTCGTTGATCCCGCCGCTCCAAGTGGAGCAGCCCGGGATCTGGGCCTCGGTGCGCAGCCCGATCCAGGTCAGCGGCACGATGCCCACTGAGTACAACGAGATCGGCTTCCGGCTCTACGCGCGCGACGATCAGGTCCTCATGGAGGGCTCGACGGTCTTCCGTCGCAGCCGGAATCCACGCCGGCCGTTTCAGTTTGCCATCCCGTACGAGTCGGAAGAGGCGCAGCGCGGCACGCTCGTCGTCTTTGGCGTGACCGAAGACGGGGCTGAGCGCGATGCGATCGCCATCCCACTCGATCTCGCGAGCACGGCGCCACCGCCGACGCCCACTCCGACACCGACCGACACACCGACTCCGAGCCCGACGCCGACGGAGACGCCAACACCAACGGCGACTCCAACCGCGACGGCGACCTTTACACCGACACCGCCGCCGACGGAAACTCCGACCCCGTCGGCCACGGCGACCCCGTCCGCGACGCCGACTGAGACTCCTGTGCCGACGGCGACACCGACGCCAGAGCCAACCGGCTCGATCACGTTCCGCGTCTTCGTCTGCCCGGTCGGCATGACCGCCGAAGATCTCGAGCGGGATCGCTGCCGGCCCGTGACCACGGGCTTCGAGGCGCGCTTGACCGGCCGGCCGCTGGAGCGCTCGCTTTCGCTCGATGACGCGAACGCCCTGAGCAACCAGCGGTACCGGTGGTCCGATTTGCCCTATGGCCGCTATCGGCTACGCCTGACCGAGCTCCCGCGCGGCGCGGACACCTACTTCATCGCGGAGAGCGACGTGGTCAACGGCTCCGCCGAGGACGGATACGTCATCACCATCGGCGAAGACGATCCTGACGTGCAGTTCCGCATCTACGCGCTGCGCGTCCCCGTCGGTTAGCGCGTCGTCCTTGCCGCGAGATTGCGACTAGGCGCGCGGCGGGTCGGCAGGCCCGGACGGGAGCGAGTACCAGCGTTTGAGCGCCGCGGCCCGCAGTTCTGGCCGCACGTCTGGATGCGCGATCGAGATCAGCAGCTCGGCCCGCCGCCGCAGCGGCACGCCTTCGAGATTGACGACGCCGTACTCGGTGGCAACGTACTGCACGTGGCCGCGGGTGGTGACGACGCCCGCGCCCGGCTTGATGGTGGGGACGATACGGGAGATCGTCCCGCCCTTCGCCGTTGACGGCAGGGCGATGATCGCCTTGCCGCCGGACGAAAGGCGAGCGCCACGCACGAAATCCATCTGCCCGCCAATGCCGCTGTAGATCCGCTCGCCGATCGAATCCGCGACGACCTGGCCGGTCAAGTCAATCTCGATCGCTGAGTTGATCGAGACCATCCGCTCGATCCGGCGGATCTCCCGCGTGTCGTTGACGATGTCCGAAGGATGAAACTCGACGAACGGGTTCGCATCGACGAAGCGAAGCACGCGCTCGCTCCCGAGGACGAACGATGTCACGATGCGGCCGCGCCAGGTCGTCTTGAACCGGTTCGTGATCACCCCAGCCTCGGCGAGCGTGACGACGCCATCGCCGAACATCTCGGAGTGGACGCCCAGGTCCTCGCGGTCCTGAAGACAGGCCAGCACGGCGTCCGGGATCGCTCCGATGCCGGTCTGGATCGTTGCCCGGTCGGGGATCAGCGTCGCGACGTGCTCGCCTATGCGCCGCTCCACCTCGCCGATCGCCGGCGGCTTGACCGTCGGCAAGGGCCGGTCCGTCTCGACCAACGCGGCGAAGCGGCTGACATGGACGGCGGAATTGCCCATCGTAGTCGGCACTTGTGGGTTGACGAGGCCAATCACGATTCGGGCATGATCAGCCGCGGCGCGAGCGCAGGCGATCGCGGTCCCGAGACGGCAATAGCCATGCGCATCCGGCGGTGAGACCTGCAGGAACGCGACATCCAGCCGCAGGACACCGCTAGCGATCAGGCCCGGCACCTCGGAGAGGAAGACCGGCGTGTACTCCGCGCGCCCATCGTTGACCGCCTCCCGCACGTTGGCCCCAACGAAGAGCGCGTTATGCCGGATGTGCCCGGCCAGTTGCGGCGCGACGTGCGGCGCCGGCCCCTCCAGGTGCAGCGAGATCGTCTCGACGTCGTGCAGCGGCGCGGATAGCGCCCGGCGCGCCAGCGCCTCGAGCAGCTCGATTGGCGCCATCGCCACTTCGTGGACATAGACTCGATCGCCCGATGAGATGAGCTCTACCGCCTCGTCGGCGCTCATGACCGGCGGCCAGCGCCGTCTATTTTCCTGTGCCACGATCTCAGCCCCCTTCATCTCGAACCTGCCCCACGTGATTGTGCGTCAAGGCTGGTTCCGCCGTCAGGAGCCAGCCGGGGCACAGGCCAGTTCAGGCAGCGCTTCCCGTCACTTTGCGAATTTGTAACGGTGCACCCTCCAGAGCCGACGATCCTGCCATGCCGCAAGGAGCACGATAGCGGCGAGGTGTTCGATTGGTCGCCCGTTCGCGAAGCGGCGCGGCCAGCCGCAAGAAGAGGAGTTATGAATGGCATCTCCACTGGCTAGCGCGGTCAACCGGCGGCGGCTGCTCGGTACGCTCGGTCTGGCGGGCGCGGGCGCGATGGTCACCGCCGCGGCCCCCGTCAATGTCCGCGTTGAGACAGGTAAGGCATCGGCGGCCACCGGTGGTCATGAGGAGCACTTGGCGGCTTCGGCCAACCAGCACTCCGAGGACATGACCGCGGACGAGATGGACGCGATGCATGAAGCCGGAGTCAAGTCTTTCCCGGCACCGACCGAGGGGCTCGGCGGGCAGCCGTTGGAATACGAGATGGACGGCGACGTCAAGGTCTTCAAGCTGACCTGCCAAGTCGTCAATTGGGAGTACGCCCCTGGCGAGCGGACCGAGGCGTGGACCTATAACGGCGTCGTACCGGGTCCGGAAATTCGCGTCACCGAAGGGGACAAGGTTCGGGTCATCGTGACCAACGAGCTACCGGAAAGCACCGCGGTCCACTTCCACGGACTGGTTGTACCCAACGCCATGGACGGCGTGCCGTTCATCACGCAGCCGCCCATCAAGCCGGGCGAGACCTTCACTTACGAGTTCCAAATCCGCGAGGGGAACGCCGGCTCCCACATGTATCACTCGCACCACAACTCCGCCGTTCAGGTGACGAAGGGCCTGCTCGGCGCGTTCATCGTCGAGCCGAAGGATCCCTCGACGCGCCCGGCCTACGACGTCGAGTACACGATGATCCTGAACGACGGGCCGATCGGCGGCTACACGCTGAATGGGAAGAGCTTCCCCGCCACGCAGCCGCTCTACGCGAAGAAGGGACAGCGCGTCCTCGTCCGCTTCATGAACGAGGGCTTGATGATCCACCCGATGCACCTGCACGGCATGCCGATGACGGTTATCGCCCAGGACGGCTACTTGCTCCCGCAGCCCTACATGTGCGACACGCTGAACATCGCTCCTGGGCAACGGTGGGATGCCATCATCGAGGCGACGGAGGTGGGTGCCTGGGCCTTCCACTGCCACGTGCTCACGCACGCGGAGGGCCCGACCGGGATGTTCGGCATGGTGACCGTGCTCTTCGTCGAAGAATAGCGCCGCCGCTCCGTTCTTCTCACCCTTCCGGAGACGCCTCGGGGGCGACGCCGAGGCGTCTCCGTTTTCGACAACTCTGGCTGGCTAGATTTGGTCAGCGCCGCCATCGCCGGATCCGCGGGCAAGTGCGATGCTACGACTGCCGAACCCGATCCGCTGGCCACGATGATGGGGAGCACGATGTCTGAAAGCGATCGGCGACGACTTCAGGCCAATTTACAAGCAGAGATTGACGGCGCCACGCTTTACCGCGCTCTGTCGGAGATCGAGGAAGAGCCGGCGCTGGCGACGGTCTACGCCCGCCTCGCCGCCGCCGAGGAGCGGCACGCTGAACTCTGGCGCGAAAAGCTGCGCGAAGGTGGCGTTACCGATCTGCCTCAGCGCCCGAGTTGGCAGACGCGCGTTCTGATCTGGCTCGCGCGCCGCTTTGGCACCGGCTTCGTCCTGCCGACCATCACCGCCCGCGAGCAGGCCGATGCCGACCGGTACCGGGGCCAGCCGGAGGCGGAGGCCGCCGGTCTGCCCAGCGACGAGTGGTCGCATGCCCGGCTGTTTCGCGCGATCGGACCGGCGCCGACCGGGATCGGCGGCGGGATCATTGCGCAGCTCGAAGGACGTCACCGCGCGACCGGGGGGAACGCCCTACGCGCCGCCGTCCTCGGCGCTAATGACGGGCTGGTCTCGAACGCGAGTCTGGTGATGGGCGTCGCTGGCGCCGACCTTTCGGGGCGCTCCATCCTCATCACCGGGTTGGCCGGGCTCCTGGCCGGCTCGCTCTCGATGGCGCTCGGCGAATGGCTCTCGGTCCAAAGCGCCCGCGAGCTCTATGAGCATCAGATCCGCATCGAGCGGGAAGAGCTTGCCGCGGTGCCGGAAGAGGAAGCCGAGGAGCTGGCGCTGATCTACCAGGCGAAGGGACTCCCCGCCGATCGCGCTCGTGAGCTCGCCGACCGCATCATCCAGGATGAGGCAGCCGCGCTCGATACGATGGCGCGCGAGGAGCTCGGCGTCGACCCGAGCGAGCTTGGAGGTTCGGCCTGGGTAGCGGCGATTGCATCCTTCCTCCTCTTCTCGATTGGTGCGATCGTTCCGGTGATTCCCTTCTTTTTCGGCAGCGGTCTTTGGGCAGCCGGCGCCAGCATCGCCCTGAGCGTGGCGGCATTGTTTGCTATCGGCGCGGGGATAACGCTTATCACCGGGCGCGGCGTCCTCTATTCTGGACTTCGCCAAGTCGCGTTTGGCCTAGCCGCGTCGGCCGTCACCTTTGGGATCGGCAGGGCGATCGGAGCGAACGTTGGAGGATGAGCCGATGACCGCCATGACGCAATCCGAAGCGGGAGAACTCACACTCCTCGATGGGACAGTCGTTCACTATCGCGCGATTCGGCCGGAGGATGCCCCGGCTCTGCAGCGCTTCCATTCCCGGCTGTCCGAGCGATCGATTTATCAGCGATTCTTCGGCGTCATGCCGGTCCTGAGCGATCAGCTAGCGCACCGCTTCACGCACGTCGACGGATACGACCGCTTCGCGCTCGTGGCGCTCGACCCAACTGATCCAAACGAGCTGATTGGCGTCGCTCGCTTCGATCGCGAGCCGGGCACCGACCGCGCCGAATACGCGGCGATCGTCGTCGACCAGTGGCAGGGGCGCGGGCTCGGCTTGGCGTTGACGCGGCGGTTGGTCGACGCGGCGCGTCGCCGGAACGTCCGGCATCTTTACGCGCTGGTCCTCCCAGAGAACGCGCGTATGCTGAACCTACTACGCGATCTCGGATTGCCGGAGCGTATCAAGCACGTGGATGGAATTGAGCGCGTGGAACTCGACTTGGACGGTGCGGCAGGAACCGCTGCTTCAACGGTGCGAGAGGAGTGAGCGATGGCAATCAAGCGTTTGGCGGTCCTGACCAGTGGCGGCGATGCGCCCGGCATGAACGCGGCGATTCGAGCGGTCACCCGCAAGGCGTCCGCCGCGGGCGTGGAAACGATCGGCGTCCGCAACGGCTACCGGGGGCTGATGACCGGAAATTTCCTGCGGCTCGACGATCGGGCGGTCGGCGGCATTCTCTCACGTGGTGGCACGATGCTCGGCAGCGCCCGCGCTCCGGAGTTCATCGAGCCGGCCGGCCAAGCCCAGGCGTTGGATGCCCTCCGCGAGCGCCAGATTGACGGCCTGATCGTGATCGGCGGCAACGGCTCGCAGAGCGGCGCCCTGGCACTCCATAACGCGGGCTTCCCGACCGTCGGCGTTGCCTCGACGATCGACAACGATCTCAACGGGTTCGACACGACTATTGGTGTCGATACGGCGCTCAACACGGCGCTCGAAATGATCGACCGCCTGCGCGATACCGCCTCGTCGCATCACCGCGCGTTCGTGGTCGAAGTGATGGGGCGGAACAGCGGCTATCTCGCGCTGATGACCGGGCTTGCCAGTGGCGCCGAGATCATCCTCACGCCGGAAATCCCATACCCGATTGAGCGGGTGCCGGACGTGCTCCACGCCGCCTACGCTCGCGGCAAGACGCATTTCATCGTCGTCGCCGCCGAAGGGAGTCCGGTCAAGGCGGCTGAGGTTGTCGAACGGTTGAACAAGGAGAAGGGCCGATACGAAGCGCGGCTTTCGGTGCTCGGGCACGTGCAGCGCGGCGGCTCGCCGCTGGTGTTCGACCGGCTTCTCGCCACGCGGTCCGCGGCGGCTGCCGTTGACGCGCTCATTTCGGGTCAAAGCGGCGTCGTCGCGGGGCTCGCGAGAGGGCGGATAAGTCTCGTTCCGACGGCAGAGGCCATACAGCCGTGTACCAAGGTGCCGCGAGAGATGATCGAGCTCGCGGAAACGCTGGCACGATGACGTGATGGATACCGGTGGGTCGGAGGTCAGCGGCCGGCTCAGCGGATGGAGGGTCCCGGTGGTTATTTGCACGTACAGGTGCGGGGCACTATGCTTCGAGTTCCGCCACACTGAGCGGACCGCACCACGTTCTGCCGCCGGACCCCGCAGGAGGGCACGACGATGTTCGGCACGGTCCTAGTTCTCCTCGACGCCACGCCGACCGCCGAGGCGGCGATTCCCTTCGCCGCGGATGAAGCCCGGCGACACGGCTGCCCTCTCGTTCTCATCCACGTGATTCCGCTGCCGGAGCCACCGACCGCGCGCGCGAGCCACGGGGGTCCGTCCGTGCAACCGCCGCCCTGGCCGATCGCGGAGGTCGAGCAGGCCAAACGTGAAGCGCACGCCTATTTGCAGCGCGTGATCTATCGCTACAACCTGCCAGAGGAGACGACGCGGGTGACGCTCGTCGGTGAGCCGTTCCGGCAGCTGCTCACCGAGATCGAGACTCGCCCCGCGCCGCTGGTCGTCATTGCGGCATCGCCCACTGGCGCGCTCGGCGAAGTGACGCGCCGGCTCCTACGCTCGGGCGCCGCCCCCGTGCTGCGCGTCGATCCGTCCCACCTCGCTCAGACGATGCCGACCCAAGATTCAGCCATCTCCCAGGTCGTTGCCTCTTCGATCCTGCGGGAGGACGGCGAGACTGTCTGCTGAGACGGGCTCATGCCGGCAAGCGCGGCTGCAGAACTCCTGCTCGCTCGAGTCCGGCAAAGATCGGGTCGAGCCGGGTCGGGTCATCGCGCGTCGTATCGATCTGGAAGGCCAACGTCCCCGCCGGGATCGGTGGCGGCGCCGACTGCAAGCGCTCCCGTTGCGCCTGGTAGATCGCCAGCGTCGCATCCGAGACCGCATCGCCACGCTCCGCTCGCCGCGTGATCCGCTCGGCAACGACGTCCTCGTCACAGATCGTCTCGACCAAGACGAACGGCACACCGGCCGCCGCGGCCACCTGGGCGGCGCGCTCCCGATACTCACCCTCGAGGAATGTGGCATCGAGCACGACCGGCTTGCCCGCCGCGAGCGTCTCCGTTGCGAGATCCAGGAGCCGATCGTAGGTCCGGCGCGTCCAATCCTGGCCGTAGATGCCCTCCCGCCAACCCGCGCTGACGCGCCCGCTGACGCCGGCTAGCTCCTTGCGCACGATGTCCGACGCGAAGCGCGGCGCTCCCAACGACGCGGCCAATGGAATCGCGACCGTTGACTTGCCGGTGCCGCTCAGGCCCGACATCGCGATCAGGACCGGGCGGACGGTCAGCGCGTCGCGCATCGCGGTCGCGAAGAGGCGCTCGATCTCCGCCGGGATTTCAGAGTGCGGCATTGCCGCGTTGCTCAAGGTGATGCTCTGCGTTTTGACGCGGACTAGTGCCCGGTGGGCGCGGTAGAGCCGGAGGAGCGCGGGCGGCAAGTCCACTCCCGCGGCGCGGTACGCCCCTTCGATCTCACCCGCGAGCCACTCCGCCCCGAGCCGCTCCAGATCCATCAACAGGAACGCGAGATCGCTGGCGACATCCGCGCAGCGGATCGCCGGGTTGAATTCCACGCAGTCGAACACCTGGACGGCGCCGCTCTCTTCGAGGCAGATGTGCTCCGCGCGCAGATCGCCATGCCCATCGCGAACCCAGCCGTCGCGGACCCGTTGCTCGAGGAGAGAGGTCTGCACCGTGAGGAACGATCGCATCGCCGTGGCGACGAGCCTCAGCTGCTCCGGGCCAAAGTAGCGGCCAGCGAACGGCTCGAGCTCGGTGAGGTTGTCGGTCAGGACGCGGGCGAGCGCCGCTGCCTTGCCATACGGCTCCGCGCCGCAATCAGCCGCAATGCGCTGGTGGAAGGGCACCAGCCGGTTCGCAATCCTCTCGCCGGCGTCGTCGGGGACCGCCTCGGACGCGAGCAGCGCATCCAGCATCCGGTCGGCCGGCAACCGCCGCATCAGCGTCGCCCATTCGACTGGCTCGCCAGCACCTTCGACGACGTACTCCTCGCCCTCCTGGACGATCGGGACGACGCCGAGATAGACGCCGTCGGTGAGGCGGCGGTTCAGCCGCACCTCCTCCTCGCAGGAATGGCGCCGCTGCTCCATTGTCCGGTGATCGACGAATGGGAAGTGGACGGGACGTTTGATCTTGACGACACGGTCACCGGCCAGGAAGACCCAGGAGATATGCGTCTCGATGAGTTCGATCCGGTCGGGGCGCCAGGGATACGCCTCAGGTCTGAGGAGCGAGGCAACGAGCCGCGACCGTTGCGCGGTGGTTTGATCGTCCATGTGCACTCCGGCTCAGTGAAGGCGCGCGCCGGCCCTCCGCTCGCGGCCAGCGCCACGGCAACCGCCAATCGCCGGCCGCATCGACACAAACAGGATACCCGGCTGGACGCGAACGGCGGAGGCACATCTGTGACGCCATTCTTCACCTGGCCGCCGCTGCCTTCACCGGATGGTATGCTGATGAGTGAGAAAGTGCACGGAGGCACGCGAGGGCAAGAGGTGGCTGCGTCGGTCGAGCACGATGATGAGCAATTGACCGATGAGGCATCGCGGGTACGACGCGAGCGCGCTTTCGCCGCCTACGTCGCAGCCCTGGCCGTCGCGTCCGAGGTCGATCTCCCCGCGGTGCTCCAGCGGATCGTTGACCTCGCGCGCGAGGTCGTCCCGGCCAAGTATGCGGCGCTCGGCGTCGCCGAGAACGGCCGCATCGTCGAGTTCATAACCTCTGGAATCACGCAGGAGCAGCGGGCCGCGATCGGTCCGCCACCGCAGGGGCACGGCTTGCTCAAGGTCCTCATCGAAAAGGGCGAGCCATTGCTTGTCCCGGACATCTCGGCCGATCCGCGCTCGCATGGCTTCCCGCCGAACCATCCGGTGATGAAGTCGCTGATCGGCGTGCCGATCAAGCTCGGTCAGCGGACGCTGGGCGACCTCTATCTCACCGAGCGACTCGATGGCCGGCCGTTCGACGAGCAAGACCTCGAGGTCCTGACCATCCTCGCCAGCCATGCCGCCGCCGCGATCGACCGGGCTTACCTCTATCGCGAGCTCGCGGCGAGCCGGACGCAGGCCGAAGAGCAGCGGGACCAGGTCCGCGCGATTTTGGATAGCCTCCCGTCCGGCGTCCTGATCCACGTTCCACCAGACGGCAAGGTCGAGCTCGCTAACGACGCCGCAATCCAGATGCTGCTCGGGCCAGCGCTGCCCGCCAGCACCATGCCCGTCCCTGACCGCCACTACACCCTCTTGCAAGCCGACGGCACGTCCCTGCCGAGCGACGAACGGCCCGGGATGCGCGCGCTGCGTGGGGAGTCGATTCGCAATCGCCAATTGCTCGTCGAGCGGTGGGACGGCCACCGCTTCCCGGTCCTCGTCCAGGCCAACCCGTTGCGCGACGCGCGCAGCCAGATTGTCCGCGCCGTCGTCGTCATCCAGGACATTACACGGCTGCGGGAAGCCGAGCAGCTCAAGGACGACTTCATCTCCCTGGTCTCTCACGAGCTGCGCACGCCGGTGACGACGATCTATGGTGGAGCTCACCTGCTAGCGCACGAGGGCGAGACGCTGGACGAGGGTACGCGCGCTTCGATTCTGGCCGATATCGTCGCCGAGAGCGAGCGGCTCGAGCAGATGCTCTCCAACCTGCTCAGCCTGGCCTCGATTCAGGCGGGACGGCTCGAGCCGAATACGGAGCCGGTGCTGATCAAGCCGCTCGCTAAGCGCGTGGCGGCAGAGGTCCAGAACCGGACGATTCGCCACACGTTCACCGTCGAAATCCCGACAGACCTGCCGCCAGTGGAGGCAGACCCGAATTTGCTCAGCCAGGTGCTGCGCAACCTGCTCGAAAACGCGGTCAAATATTCTCCCGACGGCGGCGAAATTTGCGTATCTGCCTCATTGGAGGCGCCGCTGGTCGCGATCCACGTCACCGATCAAGGGGTGGGTATCGCGCCGGAGCACGTCAACCAGGTATTCGAGCGGTTCCGCCGGCCGGGGGCGCCGCCGACTGTCCGCGGCATGGGGCTCGGACTGTACTTGAGCCGCCATCTCGTCGAAGCACAGCGCGGAACGATTTCCGCGACCTCGGCGGGTCCCGGTCAGGGCGCGACATTCACCATCAGGCTGCCGATCGCCCGTGACTGGGAGGAGGAATGAGTCGGCAGCCGGCACAATCCCGTCGGAGGGACTATGCGAAAGCGTCTCATCCTAGTTGTGGATGACGAGCCAGCGATCGTCCGGCTGGTGCGGACGAAGCTCCAGGCCGACGGCTACGCCGTCATCACCGCGAGCCGCGGCGAGGAAGCGTTGAAAATCCTCGAGGACGAACGGCCCGACCTGGTCATCCTCGATCTGATGATGCCGGGCATGGACGGCTTTGAAACGTTGCGCCGCATCCGCACCGACAGTCAGGTACCGGTCATCATGCTGACCGCGCGCACGGGCGACGCTGACCGCCTGAAGGGATTTCACGTCGGCGCCGATGACTACGTCACCAAGCCGTTCAATCCGGACGAGCTCTCCGCTCGCGTCGGGGCTGTCCTCCGCCGAACCGCGGGCGCGGCGCCGGCGGGTGGCCACAGGGTCCTGCGGTATCCCGGCGTGGAAATCGATCTCGAGCGGCGGCGCGTCACCGTCGGCAACGAGGAGGTCCGCCTGAGCCGGACCGAATGGGAACTGCTCTCGCAGCTCGCCGGTAACGTTGGCCGCGTCATGCTCCACGGCGAGCTCCTCTCGCGCATTTGGGGACCGGAGTTCCGCGACGAGGCGCACTACCTGCGGACATGGGTCAGCCGGCTACGCGCCAAGCTGGAGACTGATCCCCAGACGCCGCAGCTGATCACCACCTTCCCCGGACTCGGTTACCGGCTCGAGTCGCCGCCAAGCGAGGACTCTCAAACGGCGAGCGAATAGCTCCAGTGACATTGCTCCCAGACTCCTGGCGTACCCGCGGTGGCGGCGAACGCGTGCTAGCTCAATATTGATACGTCTCGGTTAGATCACATAAATCCAACGTATCACCAGTGTCGTAGCAATAGATGGAGCACGGATTGGGGACCCGGCCGGTCGGCCGCTGGCATTGGGCCGTCGGCCCCGCGGGCGATGCCCGCAATCCGGTGACCGGCCGCGCCGGATGGCAGAGGTCACGGTGATGAGCGGTGGCGAGTGATCGCCAGCAACACGCGAGTAGAAAGGAGGTGAACGGCGATGGAAGTCGGAACCTTCTTGCTGATGCTGGCGCTGGCCTATGCCGCGGGCGTGCTCTGGTATGACCTGCTGCCTGGCAGGCTGCCGGAGAGGGCGTGGCGAGTCGCCGCGTATCCGTTCCTAGGCATCTTCGCGGCGGAGGCGCTGCTGCCGAAGGTCTATGAGAACGATCCGACCTTTGGCGGCATCCACCTCGTAGCGGCGGCGGTAGGCTCGCTGATCGCGGTCGTCGTCGACTGGATCATCACTGGTGTCCGCCAACCCGCCGTTGCCGCGCCCGAGCCGAAGATCGAGCCGCGCGCGGCATAGCGGCGACATAGGCAGGCAGCGCGAACGGCGCCGGGCACCGCGCGGCAAGCGCTGGGACTGCCCGGCGCCGCCATTTTCCGCGACGTGTGTCGCCAGGTCACGGAAAGGAGAACTTTTTGTCACCTGATTACGTATATTCCGTAGAGAGCGGAGGTGTCCCCCCCTTCCCTCCCCTCCGCTCTCCGATCCCCCTGAGAGAGCGCCGCTCGCCAGCCCGGGCGGCGCTCACCTCGTTCGTACGCACTTTATCGAGCAACCCATCGCGACTGCAACCCCTCACAGCTCACGCACACTCGAGGTCGCTTCGACACCTCGTCAACGTTTGCCACGTTCTATGAGCAGGGTATAGCCTAGCCGGACGTAGAGCGCTCCGAGCGAGGCGTGTATGGCTGGAGCAGATCGCTCGCCGCTGTCGCCATCGGGGCTCATCACGGGTCAGGAGCCGGAGGGGAGGGAAATGGGCGAGAGCCATCGTGGGAGCAACATTGATCTCCTGGTTCCGTGGCGAGTCAGCCGCCGGCTGGTGTTGAAGGCCGCGGCGGGTGTAGCGGCACTCGCCGCGAGCGGGCTCGGAACGCCGGGGGCCGTCCGCACCACCGCGCAATCTGACACCACGCTCGCCTATGACTGGGTCGAAGCCGACGAGGTCGGGGGCATCTCGGCGGCTGAGGCGGGCGCGCAACGCGTCGTCCAAGCCAACTTTCCGTTCTACGCGATCGGCGCGCACTGGGATGCGGAGGGCGGCACTTCCCCGCAGATCGAGCTGAGCTTCAGCCAAGACGGCCAATCGTTCAACAACCCGATCGTCATCGGCGCCGCGCTCGAAGACCTCGGACGACCCACACGCAACAACCGCATCTTCACCAACCTGGTTTTCACCGACGGCGCGCGCTTCGTCCGATATCGAACGCTCGATGCGGCGGGGAATCCGATCGTCCTTCCCGGCTTCGCCCTCACCTACATTGACGCGACAGCCGGCCCCTCGGCAGGCGACGGGATGACGGCGGCAGCGCTTCCGACACTCGAACGGCCGGCCATCATCTCCCGCGCCGGTTGGGGCGCGAACGAGTCATATCGGTTCGACTCCTACGGCGAGGTCTGGCCGCGCGAGTATCAGAAGGTCACGCACATCATCGTCCATCATTCCGGGACGTCTTGGCACAACAGCGCCGAGCCCTTTAGCGTTGTCCGCTCGATTTACTACTACCACGCGGTTACCCTCGGCTGGGGCGACATCGGCTACAACTACCTCGTCAGCCGGCAAGGTCACATCTTCGAGGGACGCTACGGCGGGGAGAACGTCGTCGGCGGCCACGCCTATCAATACGCCTGGGGCTCCTCCGGCATCTGCGCCATCGGCGATTACAGCTTTAGCGACTTCCCGTCGGCCGGCCAGGCAGCGTTGATCGCGATCATCGCTTGGGTCGGGCGCAACCTCGATCCGCTTGGCCGCTCGACCTTCCACGAGGCCTATAACCTGCCGACCATCGCGAGTCACCGCGACGTGAATCAATCGACCTGCCCCGGCGACTTTCTCTGGAACGACCTGCCAGCGATCCGGAACGCGGTTGCCGAGGTCCTGAACTCAACCGAGAGTCCTCCCGACTCCTCGGTGCCGCCGCCGCCGAAGGTCAAATACGGCATCGGCGACAATGTCGTCACGGACCGGCAGCTCTATCTCCGCTCCGAGCCGAGCCAATCCTCATCCGCGTACACCCGACTGCCCGCAGGGACGCTCTGCGCGATCACCGGCGCGCCGCGGATTGTCAACGGCGAGGAGTGGTATTACGTTCTGACCTACACCAGCCAGGGCTACGAGGGCTATCTCAACGGGCGCTATCTCGATCCCGCTCCGACCGGCAATCCACCCGCCGCCAAGTTCAAGGTGGGCGACGTGGTTCGGTTCACACAGGGCTCCGATCTGCGACGCAGCCCGGGTCTGCCGCAGCGCGTCATCGGCTGGGTTCCTTCCGGCGCGCTCATGACCGTCAGCGGTGAGTCGGTCGCGGCGACCGGTCAACGCTGGGTGCCCGTCTACAGCCAGACCTACGCCGGCGGCTGGGTGGATCAGGCGGTCCTGGCGCTCGAGCGGCCCGCGCCAGCGCCAGCAGAACTCACCCTCTCCCGGTACCGAGGCTCGGTCGCGACGTCATTCACCGCGACGGTGCGCAATTTCCCACCGAACGCGTCGGTTGCGATCCAATGGGATGGATCCATCCGGGCGCGCGTGACGGTCAACAGCTCCGGCAGCGGCAGCGTCGACGTCAAGATTCCGCCGTCCGTCAAGGGCATGCACACGGTCCGAGCGGTATCCGGCTCCACCTCGGCAACAGCTCAGTTTGAGGTGATCCCGCGCGTACACCTCTCGCCGCGTGAGGGCAAGGTCGGCGACCGTATCACCGTCACCGCGCGCGGTTACGGTGCGAACGAGACGGTCGAGCTTCAGTGGCCGCAAGGCAGCGGCTGGACCACGATCAAGACTCGTGACACCGGCGCGACGGGCAGCATGCGGACGCTGATTACCGTCCCGAGCTTCGCGGTGCCGGGGACGGCATACGTCCGGGGCGTCAGCCCGACCGGCGACCACAAGGCGCCGTTCAACGTCACGGGCCCCTCGACGGTCGAGGAGCCGCCGGAACTCACACTTTCCCGGTATCGCGGGTCGGTGGCGACGTCGTTCACCGCGTTCGTGAGCAAGTTCCCAGCGAACACTTCGGTCGAGATTCGGTGGGACGGGACCATCCGAGCGCGGGTCACGACCGACGGCTCAGGGAGCGGCAGCGTCGACGTCAAGATCCCGCCGGCGGTCAAGGGCATCCATACCGTCCAAGCCGTGGCCGGCTCCTTGTCCGCCTCCGTCGAATTCGAGGTGATCCCGCGTGTGCACCTCTCGCCGCGGAAGGGCGAGATTGGCGACCGCATCACCGTTACCGCGCGTGGCTACGGCGCGAACGAGACGGTCGAAATCCAGTGGCCGAACGGCGATGAGTGGGTCACGGTCAAGACTCGCGACACCGGCGCGACGGGCAGCATGCGGACGCTGATCACCGTCCCGGACTTCGCGGTGCCGGGGACGGCATACGTCCGGGGCGTCAGCCCGACCGGCGACCACAAGGCTCCGTATGAGGTCGAGGGGACAAGCGCGGCGTCCGCCGAGACGCCGACGCCGGAGCCCTCGCCGACGGCTACGCCCGAGCCGGAGGCAACACCGGAGCCGACGGTGACCGCCGAGCCGACGCAGGAGCCGACCGCGACGCCAGAGCCGACCGAGACTCCGGAGCCCACAGCGACGCCGGAGCCGTCGCCGACGGCTACGCCAGAACCGACAGCCACGCCAGAACCGACGGCAACTCCCTCGCCGACTGCCACCGCTCCGGCTGAGGAGCCGACGCCGGAAGAGGAATCGGCGGCCGGCTGAGTGTCTTGAGTCATGCCTCACCACCGCGACCGCCCGCGCGGCTCGAGTCCGGCGCGAGCGGTCGCGTGTCTGTGGGGCGGAACGAGCCTAGCTCGGCGACCAGTCCTCGACATTCGGTCGCGTGAGATCACCAGTCATCATCATTCACATACACGGTGAGTGATCTTTCTATATGCGTGCGCGATCCCGCTTTGCTCTGCAATAATCCCGCGACATTGGCCGAGAGTCGCTCATCTTCCTGGCAGAGATGCCACATGTCGCAGCCAAGCCATTCCCTTGCGCGCAGGCGGTGTGTATGTGTACGTTCTCATAGGCGAGCGCAAGCGCGGGGGAGCGGCCTAGCACGGGTCATGCGACGGCCAGGAGGGAAACCGTGGCGCGACAAGCAGAACCTGTGAGGATCGAAAGCAGACGGTGGATCACCAGGGCGAGCCGGAGCGTCGGAGAGATGCTTGTGGTGTCGGCCAAGGGTCGGCGGTCGGCGCTCGGGCTCTTCGCGGTGCTCGTCTACTTGATCTTCGGACAGATTTTCGCGCCCGGCTTCACCCACTATTGGGGTTTCCACCTAGCGCAGACGCTCGCGATTCTGGCGACCGTCCTCGCGCTGGAAACGCTCCTCCTCCCGGAGGGTGGACTTTCCTGGCCGACGCATCTGCTAACGGTGGTGGTTACCGCGGCAGACACGCTCGGCACCGCCGGCGACCTGTATCACAGCTTCGACCTGTACGACAAAATCATCCACTTCTCGAGCGGCGCGACCGTCGCGGCCATCTCGTATGACATCCTCACCGCGATGCATCGCCGGCAGCGGCTGTCGCTCGGGAGCGGGGTGCGCCTGGCCTTGGCCGTCGCCGCGAGCTTCATTCTCGCCGGCCTCGGCTGGGAAGCCTACGAGCACTATGGTGACGTCATCTTCTCCACGGACCGCGTGCAGAGCCGCGTTGATACGATCCACGATCTGATCTCGAACGTCTGCGGCTCGATCCTGGCGGCCTCGGTGCTCTGGGTCCGCGAAGCCGCGGTTCGCGCGCCCGCAACCGATCTGAGCCGGGTATCGATGGATCGAGTCCGCGAGCAGCGCAAGGGCTGATCGCCGGTCGGCAGCCAAACGCGGGCACGGAACAGTCAATTCCCGTAGAAAACGCAACCGGGGGCGGCGAACCGCCCCCGGTTTTCTCTGGCGATCTCACCTGATGGGCTAGCGACGGCGCAACAGCGCACCAGCCGCGAGCGCCGCGCCACCGATCGCCGCCAGGCCCTGCCACAGCGCGAAGCCGCCAGCGGCACCAGCCAGCGCGCCAACACCCGTCGCCGGCGGGACCGTGCCGCCACCGACGCCGTCCTCCTCAGCGGCGGCGTCATCCTCGGCAGCGGTCTCCTCGTCCGCCTCCTCGTCGTCACCGTCGCCCGCATCGCTAACGATGTTGCCGCAGGCGATATAGACGCCGAGGTTGGTGTCCGACTCATGCAGATTGATCGCGGTCGGATTCGCTAGCAAGTCCTCCAGCGTGTAGGGGACATCCGTCTCGCTGAAGCCGTCCTCGTCAACCGTGGTCAGCGGATACAGCGGATTCGGATCGAGGTCGTCGCAGGTGCCATTGTGGATGTGCGCCGGGTGACCGCCGGTCGCGCCATCGACCTGGATCACCACGGTCGTCGTGCCGTCGCCGTTGTCGGTCAACTCAGCGGTGCCGGAGACACCAGAGTCGTTGAGCTCGCCCAGGTCGATGACGAGCACATCGTCCTGAGCCGACGCCGGTCGTACTGCCGCGAACGCCGCCACGGCTGCCAGCATGAGCAGCATGGCACCGATCCGCGCCAGACTGAACATCCCCCTTCGTTCCATGATTCCTCCCTCCATTCTCGACCGATCTCGCCCGCGGCGTAGGCGGGTAGATCCCCGTGCCCCGGCATGCCTCCCGGACGCTGACAGAGCGTCACGGCCGTCCAGCCACCGGGCCGACTGCTACAAGCGGCGCCGCGCAGCTCAGCCCAGCCGGGGGCGCTTCCGGAGGGTACTGTGATCGCAAGTTAAGCGCAAGCGCGCTGGAATCTCGACGCCAAGACGAACGACGACGGCACATCCTCGCGACGGTCACCCCTGTGACACAGAGGCGGCGGGAACGGCGCTGAGCTTGTCCGGATTGTTGACGATGCGGATCGCCGCGATGCGTCCCTCGACGAGCGCGAGCGACATCACTGACAGCGGCCGGCCATCGGCGTAGCGAGCGACGATCCCCGGCTCGCCATTGACCATGACAAGCGTCGCCGTCCAGCCAGCCGGCGCCAGTTGCGCGATTCGGAGCAGGAACGGAGCGACCAGATCCGCGCCGCGCAGCGGGTGGCGCACCGAGGGCACCTTGCCCCCACCATCGGCGACGAGCTCGACATCCTCGGTCAGGAGCGCCAGCAGGCGTGGCAAATCCCCTTCGGTGCAGGCGCTTAGGAACTCCGCGGCCAGCCGGTTGCCATCCTCAATCGCCGCTTGGAAGCGCGGCTGGCCGCCCCCGATCCGCTCCCGCGCGCGCCGCAACATCTGCCGGCACGCCGTCTCGCTCTTGCCGACCAAAGCGGAGATCTCCGCGTGGGCATAGCCGAAGACGTCGTGTAGGAGGAGGACCGCACGCTCCACGGGAGAGAGCCGCTCCAGCAGGATGAGGAACGCCATCGAGAGCGATTCGGTAAGCTCGGCCGCCTCCACGGCGTCCGGTCCCGGCACCTGAATCAATGGCTCCGGGAGCCACGGGCCGATGTAGGTCTCCCGCTGCCTCCGAGCCGATCGAAGCTGGTCGAGGCAGAGACGGGTCACTACCGTCACCAGCCACCCCTTCGGCGCCGCGATGTGCTCTCCTCGCGCCCGCGCGTGCTCCCAGCGTAGGTAGGCTTCTTGAACCGCATCCTCGGCATCGGTGACGCTGCCCAACATGCGGTAGGCGATCCCAAAGAGGCGAGGGCGGTAGCGCTCGCCGTCGTATGTCGCGGTCAGCCCCATCGGCAGCGGCTGTTCTGTCATCGAAAACGATCCTTCGCTCTCATCGCCACTCCACTTCGAATGACTGAGGAGCGGACCTTCCTGTGAGGCGGTTGTCACGTCGGCACCCTGCCGCGCGTCTTACGGTTGTAGAAGACGGCGAGGCGTGAAAGGAGGACCGCGGAATGAGAGTCTTTGTCGCCGGTGGGACGGGAGCCATCGGCCGCCGTCTGGTGCCGCAATTGGTAGAGCAAGGACATGCAGTCGTCGCCACCACCCGCTCAACCGCGAAAGCGCGGCTCTTGCGGGAGTTCGGAGCCGAGCCGGTCGTAATGGATGCCCTCGACGAGTCGGCGGTGGTGCGGGCAGTGGCGGTGGCCAAGCCCGACGTGATCATCCATCAACTGACGGCGCTTTCGGGCTTCCGCAACCTGAAGCGATTCGACCAAGAATTCGCCGAGACGAACCGCCTGCGCACCGAGGGCCTGGACTACCTACTGAAAGCAGCGCGGGCATCGGGAGTCCGGCGCGTGATCGCGCAGAGCTATACCGGCTGGCCGAACATCCGCGAGGGCGGACCGGTCAAGACCGAGGCGGACCCGCTCGATCCGAATCCGCCGGCGGCGATGGCGCAATCATTGCGCGCGATTCGCTACCTGGAGCGGACGCTGACCCAGGCGACCGACATCGAGGGGATCGTCCTCCGCTACGGCTCCCTCTACGGACCGGGCACCATGATGAGCCTGGCCGGCGAGCATGTGATGATGATCCGGCAGCGACGCTTCCCACTGATCGGCGACGGCGCCGGCGTCTGGTCATTCATCCACGTGGACGATGCGGCCCGGGCGACCGTCCTCGCCGTGGAGCGGGGAGCGCCGGGCATCTACAACATCGTGGACGACGAGCCGGCCCCCGTCTCCATGTGGTTGCCGTACCTGGCCAAGACGCTCGGGTCAAAGCCGCCACGCCGTGTGCCGGTCTGGCTGGCTCGGATGATGGTTGGTGAGCCGGGTGTCTCGATGATGACGCGGATCCGTGGATCGTCCAACCAGAAGGCCAGGCTGGCACTCGGCTGGCAACCGCGCTTCGCGAGCTGGCGCGAGGGTTTCCGCTCGGGCTTGTCCGACGATGCGGCGGCTGGCAAAGCCGTTGACCAACTGCGCGCGGCCTGAGCGCCGATCATGACGCCGGCTGGAGAAATGAACTGCGCCCCGGCCGGCGCCCGTCCTCCCAGTCTCGCATTCTGGCTGCGGAAATTACGTATGGCGCGGCGCGTCAGCTGTTCGAGCGCTTGGCCTGGATGAGCTGGCGAACCTCCCCGGGCGACAGGCTCTGGATCGACCGGCCGACGAAGGTTTCGATCGCGCTCTTCGTCTCGAATCCTTGCTCTCGAGCCCAGCGCCAGAACGCGGTCCAGGAGAAGTCCTCGAGCGGCGGGTCAGCTTCACCCGGCCGGGTTGCCGGCCTGGGGAATGGCGTCACTGGCGGCGTACCGCGCTCGGCAGAGGTGGCTCCTTCCGGCGAGACAGGCCGTTCCGGCGTAGCGGACTTCGGTGACTCAGGGCGCTTCGTCGGTTCTGGACGCGGCTGAACAGGAACCTGAGGCTCGGTTGGCGCGTCGGCGCCAGTGCCGATCGTCCGAATCTCCGCGCTAGCTCGGCGTGATGAGACCGGCGTGGGCGACGCTTCGCCCTGGGCAGGCTGAGCGGGGAAGCCGAGGACAGCCAAGGCGCGAGCCAGCGCTCTCAACTCCGCCGATTCAATGTAGGTCGCATCGGCCTGCGCCCGCACGCTGCCGTGGCCAGTCGCCTTGCCGCCACCGGGGATCGTCACCGTCGCGCGGAAAATCGCGATCTCATCGTCAATGCGGATGTGCTCGGTCACGATCTCCGCGTTGGGATGCTCCCGGCGCAGCGACTGCAATTGCATCCGGACTCCGCGATCGTCGCGCGGCTCCTCGTCGCCCATGGATCCTCCGCCTGCCCAAACTCGAGCACCGGCGCGGTAGGCCGGTCGCGTCCGCCAGTATAGCGGAGGCATCAGCCCAACTGACCGATCCTCGGCTCTGACAGAGTCGAGGCGACAGAGGGAATCCCCGTAACACTCCGACACTGACGTACTGGGCTACGTCGATATGCGTAGCCCAGCACGCATGTTGCGTGGGAGCGCAAATACGTCTTCCTGCCGATGTGCAAGGGGAGAAGAGACGGCAAGATAGGGACCGTGATCGGGAGGACCGATCGGGTTTGGGAGAGGTTAGGCTTGCGGCACCCGGCCGCTCGAACGGGTACGGCAGTAAGAGGATGGCCGACGATGCAAAACCAACTCATGTTGTTCGAAATGGTGAACGCGGTCAACCGCGAGCGGGTAATGGCCGACGCGGCGCGCAGAAGGATGATTGAAGAGAGCCTCAGGCTCGGCGGCGATAGCGAAGAGTCCGTGAGTCTGGTGGCACGGGTGATGGAGCGGCTGGGGCGG
>Ga0207873_1001442_pt1 | contig 22767 bp, 20 predicted proteins | sample BGWIniCompost_FD_187373 | JGI IMG/M metagenome (GOLD analysis project Ga0207873, IMG submission 187373) | Cellulose adapted compost microbial communities from Newby Island Compost Facility, Milpitas, CA, USA - BGW Initial Compost (SPAdes)... ...
TGGTAGCCGATGGCGGACGTGGCCGCTACCAGTTGTGCTCGTCCTCCTCCGGCCGGGGAGCGCCGGGCACGAGCGGGACAAAGCGGACGGGGCCGAGGCTATGGCGATGGAAGCGCCCCTCGCGGCGCTCGATGACGAGCAGTTCCTGCTCGTCGGGCGGGCCAACCGGGATCACCAGGCGTGCGCCGTCGTCGGGGGACAGTTGCTCCAGCAGAGCTGCGGGGACCTCCCGCGCGGCCGCGGTGACCAGAATGCGGTCAAACGGCGCGGCTGGCGGCCAGCCCTCGGACCCGTCGGCCACAATGATCGCGACGTTCCGGTAGCCGAGCGCGTCGAGCCGCCGGCGTGCCTGGATCGCCAGCGACGTGTGGCGCTCAATGCTCAGGACCCACCTTGCCAGCTCGCATAGGATAGCGGTCTGGTAGCCGGAGCCGGTACCGATCTCGAGCACGCGCTCGGTGCCAGTCAGTCGCAGCGCCTGGGTCATCAGACCCACCACCAGCGGCTGGGAGATCGTCTGACCGGCGCCGATCGGCAGCGCGTGGTCGGTCCAGGCGACGGGGCGGAGAGACGGGGCGACGAAATACTCCCGCGGGACGGTGGCGATCGCCAGAAGCACGTCTCGATCGCGTACCCCGGCCCGGTTGAGCGAGCGGAGGAGGTCCTTGATCTGCCTCGTGCGCGGTGAGTCGGACATCGCCAGGTTTCCTTGGTTGCGCTGAGCGTCGCCGGTAGCGTGCCATGGTGTCACGGAACCGGCAAGGGGTGGCTCTGCTGATCGGACTTGCGCGCAATAATTGTCCAAGTGCGTGGGGTGTGCGCAGGGCGTCGGGGCGCGATTTTCCTTGACATCGCTGGAAGCCGCCATCTATGATTCGGGAGGATCTGCGCTCAGGGAGAGAGGTCCCTCGCGACGCGGCGCACGACAGGCGAGCCGCGCTCGTGGCGCAGAACTTTTTGGAACCTTAACAACCGAACGGTCCAACGAGACGAGGAGTGTACCGTATGCTGACCGAAATCCTGGTCCTCCTCGCGGCGCTCGTCGTTGGCATCCTCGCCGCAGTCGCGACGCACCTCTACCTGCGCTCGACCGCGATGTCGAAGGTGCATCAGGCTGAGGCAGAGGTCCAGCGACGACTCGACGAGGCAGAGGCCCGGCGCCGGGAGATGATCCTCGAGGCCAAGGACGAAGCAATCCGTCTGAGGGATGAGCTGGAGCGGGAGTACAACCAACGCCGCAAGGAGTTGGAGCGCATCGAGCGCAGGCTCCAGCAGAAAGAAGAGCAACTCGACCGGCGACTGGAAGGGCTCGAGCGGCGTGAGCGCCGGGCACAGGCGCGAGAGCGCGAGCTCGAAGAGGCGCGAGAGAAGCTGCAAGACATCGAAGCGGAGCGCCGAGCCGAGCTGGAGCGCGTCGCGCAACTGACGACGGACGAAGCGCGCAGCTTGATCCTCGAGCAGACCGAGCGCGAGATGCGCGAGCAGATGAACCGGATGGTTCGCGAGATGGAAGCCGAGGCCCGGGCGGAAGCCCAGCGGCGCGCGCAGAACATCCTCGCCACTGCAATCCAGCGCATCGCGTCCGACTACGTAGCCGAAACCACCGTCTCCGTCGTCTCCCTTCCAAGCGACGACATGAAGGGTCGCATCATCGGGCGTGAGGGTCGCAACATCCGCGCGCTCGAACAGGCCACCGGTGTCGATCTCATCGTCGACGACACGCCGGAGGCCGTCACGCTCTCATCCTTCGATCCAGTGCGGCGTGAGATCGCGCGCCGTGCCCTGACCAAACTCATCCAGGACGGCCGCATCCACCCGGCGCGCATCGAAGAGGTCGTCAACAAGACGCGCCAAGAGGTGGAGCAGATCATCCGCGAAGAGGGGGAGCGGGTGGCCCTGGAGGCCAACGTGCAGGGCTTGCATCCCGATCTGATCAAGCTCCTGGGTCGCCTGAAGTACCGCACAAGCTACGGACAGAACGTTCTGCAGCACTCGCTTGAAGTATCCCTAATCGCTGGTGCGTTGGCCGCCGAGCTGGGTGCCGACGTCAACGTGTGCAAGACGGCGGCTTTGCTCCATGACATCGGTAAGGCAGTCGACCATGAGGTCGACGGACCCCACGCACTGATCGGCGCCGACATCGCCCGCCGTCTGGGGCGGTCGGCAAAGATCGTGCACGCGATCGCCGCTCACCACGGTGAGGAGGAGCCGCAGACCGTCGAGGCATTCATCGTCGCCACGGCGGACGCCATCAGCGGCGCGCGCCCCGGTGCGCGGCGTGAGATGGTTGAGGCATACATCAAGCGACTGGAGGCGCTGGAGGGGGTGGCCAACTCCTTCCAGGGGGTCGAGAAGGCCTATGCCATCCAGGCCGGGCGCGAGGTCCGTATCCTGGTCCAGCCGGACAAGGTCGACGACCTCGGTGCGATGCGCCTGGCACGCGACATCGTCAAGAAGATCCAGGAGAGCCTGGAGTACCCCGGTCAGATCAAGGTCACGGTCATTCGGGAGACGCGCGCCGTCGAGTACGCGCGTTGACCGGGGCATTGTGATCCCGTAGCAAACAAACGCCGGGATCGGGCATGTCTTGTGTCCGATCCCGGCGTTTTCCGTTCTAAGAACGGATGCCGGCTGCCGCACCAGGAGATTTCCCGGCTCGGGCCGGTTGACGGGCTCTCAAAGGCTGTGGTAAGCCTTTTCCGGGAAACGTCTGGGGTGGGCCCATGTGTGCCTGCGTCAGGCCGGGAGAAGGCGGCACGACCCGCCGGGCGACGGCGACGCAGCCGGCCCAGCGATCGCATGCGGGGAGCCGCGCTCTTCGACCGCGGTGGCCGTCTTCCCAGCCGGGTGATGTTCAACGGACAATCGTGGGAGGGTTGCGAGCGACAGAAGCAGCACGACGTCACCTCGTTAGAGCTACGGTACACTGGGCAGGGCGACTCCTGTCGCTCTGATGGAGGAGCAGGATGGATCGGTTCTTCAGCAAACTCGATCTGCGCGATATCAAGATCGATCCCGAGGCGAGCTTTCCGCCGGACGAGGATGCGTACGAGTCCACGGAGTCGGTGAGCACCTGGGACGGGGAAACGGGTGACTCGACCGCGGTGGCGACGGAGACTCGGCGCAGCGACGTTCTGAAGGTGTCGGCCCGGTCTCGGCCGAGCGCGGTTGCCGGAGCGATCGCCGGCGTCGTGCGGGAGTCGGGGCGTGCCGAGGTCCAGGCCATCGGGGCCGGCGCGACCAACCAGGCCGTGAAGGCGGTTGCCATCGCGCGGGACTACCTGGCTGAGACCGGCATTGAGGCCGTCTGCCTGCCGGCGTTTATCGATGTGACCATCGACGAGGAGAACCGGACCGCCATCCGGCTCATCGTTGAGCCGCGCTAGGGCCGAGCGCCCGCGTGGCATCTCGTCCGCCGTGCTGCCCATCGCCTGAGCGCAACCGGATCGGACTTGATGGGCGCTAACGTAGGGTACCGACACCAGATGGCAGCGACGGGCGAGTCACTCTCCACGGTTGATCTTCACACACATACCACCGCATCCGACGGTGTCATATCCCCCGCTGAGCTGGTCGAACTGGCCAGCCAGCGGGGGCTTCGTGTTCTCGCCGTGACCGACCACGATTCCACCGACGGCATCGATGAGGCGATCGCTGCGGGGCAGCGGCTGGGAGTGACGGTCATCCCGGGTATCGAGCTGGGCACCGAGACCGAGCACGGCGAGGTGCACCTGCTTGGATACTTCATCGACCACCGTGACCTGGCGCTCCAGGCACGTCTGACGGAGTTCCGCGAGGGGCGGGAGCGCCGGGTCGCACGGATCGTGGAACGCCTCGGCGAACTCGGTATGCCGATCGACCTCGCGGAGGTGCAACGGCTGGCCGCCGGTGGCTCGATTGGGCGTGCCCACGTGGCGCGCGTTATGGTGGCCGCCAGGTACGTAGACTCGGTTGACGACGCCTTCGCGCGCTTCCTGGCGTTCGGGCGCCCGGCCTACGTGCCGCGGCCCCGGCTGACCCCGCGTGAGGCGGTGGCGCTCGTCCATCGGGCCGGCGGGGCGGCGGTTCTGGCTCACCCGTATACCGTGGCTGACCTGGACGAGACGCTGGCCGACCTCGTTGACGCGGGTCTGGATGGGCTTGAGGTGTACTACGCCATCTACAGCGACGAGCAGCGCGACGCACTGCGTGACCTGGCGGATCATTACGGCCTGATCCCCACCGGAGGGAGCGATTACCACGGTCCAGGCCAGCAGGAAGGGCGCGAGCTGGGGACGGCGCCGGTGCCGGTGGAGACAGTCGAGCGGCTGCGGCAGGCAGCGCGCCGGGCGCGTTGACCGTCGCGACGGCCAGGTGCTACACTGCCATCCGGGGTGCACGTATCACCTGGGAGCGTTGTTCCGAGGCCGGCAACGACCCGCTCCCTGCGTGGCAGAGCCTTTCCTCCTGTCCGGTCTCGGTGCGCAGAGCGCCGGCCGGAGTCGCCTGGCCGCTCGGCCGGGGCATTTCTAGCATTGAGGGTGCGCGTCATGGCTGACCGACGCAGCCGCGTGCAGCGCGCGAATTCGACGCTAGGTCGCGTTCTGCGGTACTTGGGGCTGCTCGTCGGTATCGCCGTCGGCTGGCAGGTCGGCTCGCTCCTCCGGCCGGAGGGCCCGCTGGCCGACTACTACGGGATGCCCATCCTCTTCGCCGCGTCCTTTGGTGCGCTCCTCTTCCTGGTTGCTCCCTACGTGACGCTCGGATTCTTTGGCTGGCTGCGGCGTGAGATCCGCGGTCTGCCGGCGATCGACCTGGTCGCGGCCGGGGGAGGGCTGCTCGTCGGCGGTTTCCTCTCCTCGCTGCTGGCCTGGCCGATCTCCTTGCTGCCGAACCCATGGGGCCAGGTGCTGCCGTCGCTGGCGGCCGTGCTGATCTGCTCGCTCACGGTCGTCGCGTTCGTCACCAAGAAGCGGGAGATCCTTGGGATCTTCAGCAGGCGCTTTCACCAGGCCGACAAGGTGGGCGAGCCGATCGAACGCGGCCGGATGTTGCTCGACACCAGTGCCATTATCGACGGCCGGGTGGCTGAGCTGGCCCACCTGGGGTTCTTCCGTGATGACCTGGTCGTCCCGCACTTCGTCCTGCGCGAACTGCAACTTGTCGCCGACTCCTCCGAACCGTCCCGGCGGGTCCGCGGGCGGCGTGGGCTCGACATCCTGGAGCGCATGCGGCGCGACGAGCGGGTGCGGCTCGAGATCAGCGACCTCGACGCTCCGGAGGAGCCCGACGTCGATAGTAAGCTGGTCAAGCTGGCCGCGATGTACGGCTTCACCATCCTCACCGGCGACCAGAATCTGGACCGGGTCGCGGGGCTGCACGGGGTCACCGTGCTGAACCTGCACGAGCTTGCCCGCGCCTTGCGGCCGGCGATCGTGGCCGGGGAGGAGATCCCGATCAAGATCATCCAGCCGGGCCGGGAGTACGGCCAGGGGATCGGCTTCCTCGAAGACGGCACGATGGTGGTGGTCGAGGAGGGGAAGAGCTACATCGGACAGGATGTGACGGTCGTGGTGACGCGGACGTTGCAGACCGGAGCCGGGCGTATGGCTTTCGCCCAGCTCAAGCCGGTGGAGACCACCTCGTGAGCCGCTGCGGGGCGGTGATTGCAGCCGCCGGGCGCAGCCAGCGTATGGGTGCCGCACTCGATAAGACGGTCTGGCCCCTGGCGGGACGCCCGGTTATTGGCTGGGTGCTGGATGCCTTCGCAGCAGCGCGCGGCATCGATGAGATCGTTGTGGTCGCCAGCCCGGACAACCTGGAGGCGGTCCGCCGCGAGATCGCCGCTCGGCCGGAACTGCCACCGGCCACTGCCTGCCTGGGCGGCGCGACGCGCGCGGAGTCGGTGGCCGCCGGAGTCGCGCGCCTCGGCCCCGACGTGGAGCTGATCCTGATCCACGATGCGGCTCGGCCGCTGGTCACGCCTGAACTGATCGAGAATGGGATCGCCGCGGCAGAGCGCTGGGGGGCTGCCGTCGCGGCTGTCCCGGTTGCCGACACGATCAAGCAGGTTGGACCCGATGGGAAGATCGTGGCGACGCTGCCACGCGATGATCTCCGGGCGGCCCAAACGCCGCAGGTCTTCCGGCGTGACTGGCTGCTGACCGCCTACGCCGATGTCGGGGACGATCTGTCCGCCTTCACCGACGAAGCCAGCCTGCTCGAACGTGCCGGGCGGGTGGTCCACGTCTACCCCGGGAGCTACGAGAACCTGAAGCTGACCACGCCGGCCGACCTGGCACTGGCCGAAGCGATCGTGCGCCGTCGCCTCGACGAGGTGGTGCGATGATCCGAACCGGCATCGGCTACGACGTGCACCCCTTCTCGGAGGGGCGGCGGCTGGTGCTCGGTGGCGTCGAGATCCCGGCTGAGCGGGGACTTGCCGGGCACTCCGACGCCGACGTGGTGCTGCACGCCATCGCCGACGCGCTGCTCGGCGCGGCCGGGTTGGGGGACATCGGCCTGCACTTCCCGCCTTCGGAGCCACGCTGGCGCGACGCCGACAGCCGCGACCTGCTGCGCCGGGTTGTGGAGCTGCTTGGCGAGCAATGGGTCATCGCCAATGTCGATGCCACCGTCATCGCCGAGTGGCCGCGCATCGGGCCGCACCGGGAGGCGATGCGCGCGGCGATCGCCGCCACGCTTCGGATCGAGCCGGGGCGCGTCAACGTCAAAGCGACGACCAACGAGGCGCTGGGCTTCATCGGGCGCGGGGAAGGGATCGCGGCTCTGGCGATCGCGACGCTGCAGCAGCGGTAACGGCCAGGCCGTGGACTGCGGAGAGGGAGAGGAATGCGGGTACTGATTCAGCGGGTGAGCGAGGCCGCGGTGCGCGTCGACGACCGGGTCGTCGGGGAGATCGGCCCGGGTCTGCTGCTCCTCGTCGGCGTAACGGATGGGGACACTGAGGAGGAGGCCACCTTCCTCGCCAATAAGGTGGCCAACCTGCGCATCTTCGAGGACGAGGAAGGCAAGATGAACCGCTCGGCCCTCGAGCTGGGGCTGAGCGCGCTGGTTGTCTCGCAGTTCACCCTGTACGCCGACACCCGCAAGGGCCGACGCCCCAGCTTCATCCGAGCCGCCGCGCCGGAGGTTGCCAGTCCCCTGGTCGACTATCTGGCCCAGCAGCTCCGCGAGCTCGGCTTGAATGTGGCCACCGGCGAGTTCGGAGCCCATATGCACGTCTCGCTGGTCAATGACGGCCCGGTCACCATCTGGCTCGACACGGACGAGCTTCGCTAATACCCAGCCAACCGGCTCGCGGTACCTTCGTCCCGCCTCCTTGGCCGGCCGGACCTGCACGTCGGAACGATCGGCCCTCTGAGATTGGACTGATGTCCCTCCGGCACCGCGCCCCGTACCGTGTATTTTCCCGCTGGAGCCGCAGACACGTGGTATCGTCCGGCGCGTCATCGCAGCCGGGCCGAACTGGGTACGGGGGTGGCGATTGGACGAGGGAGGCTGGGCCCGCCCAAGGGCTCTGGGCGCGGATCTCGGACGCGCAAGGTCAGCGAGGAGCCGCGCATGGTCTGGGCGCCTCCGCGCCGCCGGTCCGCGCGAGTGGTCCCGGCGTGTCCAACTTGCGCTGCTCGTCGTCATCGGTGTCCTCGCCCTGGGTCTCACGCTGACGACTGCGCTTCTCCCCGTTTCGACGACCAGCCCCGTTGCGCCCATCTTCGCCGGGCTCGGAGCCGCCAGTTTCGTCTACCGCTGGCTGCGGCGATACCGGGGCGTGCCGCCGCGGCCCCTCTGGACCGTCCTCGAAGCCTTCGCCGTGTTGCTCGTGACCGCTGCCGGTGGCGGGTGGCTGTCGCCCCAGGGGTTGCTGGCGCTGGCGCTGATCTACGCGGGGTTGTGCTACCGCTCGCTGGGTGCGTCATGGCTGCAAGTCGTCGGAGGGGTGGTGCTCTACCTGGTGGCGCACGTGGCGGGAGTCATCGCCGCAGCGTCAGGACATCCGGCAGACCAGGAGTTGCTCGCTGGGGTGCTGCAGGCGCCGGGATTCGCCGTTTCGGCGGTGGTGTCCCGGGTGTTGGCCGAGGTGCTGGAGCGGCACGAGCGTGCCGCGGCCGGGGAGCGGGTTCTACTGCGTGCCGGGAAGACGCTGGCGGGCATGTCGAGCGCCGAGCAGGTCCTGGAGTCGGTCGTGGAGGCGCTCCAGAGCATTGCGGACCAGGCTTCCGTGGCGGTGCGGGCCGTTGCGGCGGTGAGGGGCGGCCGTTGGATCGAAGCGGTTGCCGGTCCCGGGAGGACTGTGCGCCTTGGCCCGGCCGAACCACCCTCGCTCCCCTGGACGTATGCGGCCGACCTCCAGAGCGGGCGGGTCGTCGAGTGTGCCCTTGGAGAGGCCGATCGAGGGGCATTCGGGATCGAGGAGGAGGCCGAACAGGCCGTCGTGGTGCCGCTGGTCCACGGGAGTCGCCTCGCCGGGCTGATCGTCGTAGCCGCCAGCCCGAAAGTGCCGGACGGACTGCGTTACGCCGCCGAGGCCCTCGCCCAGCCGGCCCTGGTGGCGCTCAACCGGCTGGCGTCGACCGACGACCTGCGACGTCGGGAAGCCTCCTTCCGGGCGTTGGTGCAGCATTCTTCCGACATGCTCCTGATCGTCGGCCCGGACTCCCGCATCCGATACCAGACGCCCGCAGTGGAGCGACTGCTCGGCTACCGCTCTGCCGAGCTGGTGGGACGGCGGCTGGTTGAGCTGGTTCACCCAGATGACGCACAGACGGTTGCCGCGTTCATCGACAGGGTGGCAGCGACGCAAAGACGCTTAGGGCCGGCCGAGTGGCGCTTCCGGTGCGCCGACGGCTCGTGGCTCCACGCAGAAACGGTCGCCACCAACCTGCTGCGCGACGCGCATGTCGGCGGGATCGTGCTCACGACCCGCGATGTCACGGAGCGGAAGCGCGCCGAGGCAGAGTGGCGGCACCGGGCATATCACGATCCGCTCACGAACCTCCCGAACCGCGCGTTCTTCATGGATCGCCTCCAATCCTCGCTCGCAGCGGGACAGCGCCGGAGCGACGCGGTGGCGGTCCTCTTCGTGGACCTGGATGGGTTCAAAGAGGTCAACGACACCCTCGGCCATGAGGCAGGGGACCGGCTACTGGTCGAGCTCGCGGACCGACTCCGTCGCGCCCTGCGCGAACAAGACGTGATCGCGCGCCTGGGCGGCGACGAGTTCGCCATCGTCCTCGTCGATGTGGTGGAACCGAATGACGCCGTGCAGACGGCCGAGCGGATCCTGGACCGCCTGCGGGAGCCGGTCCTGCTGGACGGCCAGCCCATCCCGATCCGCGCCAGCATCGGCATCGCGCTTGGGACGCCCGGTCGCGATCGGCCGGACACCGTTCTCCGGCAAGCCGACAGCGCGCTGTACGCTGCGAAGCGGGCCGGCAAGTCCTGCTATGCCCTTTACGACGAACAACTGGCGAGACCGGCGCTGGAGCAGGGAGAACTGGCTCGGGAGCTGCGGGCCGCGCTCGAGTCCGGCAGGCTCACGCTCTACTACCAGCCCCTCGTCGTGCTGCTCGATGGGCGGATCGGGGAAGTCGAAGCCCTCTTGCGCTGGGATCACCCGCAGCGCGGCCTGCTCCTGCCCTCCCAGTTCCTCGACCTGGCCGAGGAGACGGGTCTGATCTTGCCGATCGGCTACTGGGCGTTGGAGGAGGCATGCCGGCAGGTGCGGTCCTGGCAGAAAAAGCGCCCGAGCACGCTGCCGCTCACGCTGGCGGTGAACCTGTCTGCCCGGCAACTGCGGGAGCCGGGTGTCGCGGCCGCGATCGGGCGTGTGCTGGCACGGACCGACTTTGACCCGCGCCACCTCCGGGTGGAGGTCAGCGAGGCCGTCGTCCTGGCCGAGCCGGAAGCGGTGAAGACGCTGCAGGCGCTGCGAGCGCTCGGTGTCCGCATCGCCATCGATGACTTCGGTGCAACCGCGGCGGCGCTAACACCACTGACCCAACTGCCGGTCGACGCGCTGAAGATCGACGGAGTCTGGGTGGCCACTCTCGGGGAGGGAGCACGCGAGTCGGCTCTGGTGCGCGGCGCTGTGGCCTTCGCCAAGGCCAAGGGTCTGACCATCATCGCTGAAGGGGTGGAGACGGCGGCACAGGCGCGCCAGCTCCGGGAACTTGGCTTCGACCGGGGGCAGGGGTATTACTTCTCCGGTCCGCTGACCGGTGACGCCATCTACCGCTTGCTCCGCGGCGAGACGTGTGGCGCCTCCCGAGGGAACGACGGCACTACGGAGATGCTGATCGTGCACGACGCCTAGACCAGCCCCCGCCGCGGATCACTGACGCGGAACTCGTGACAACAAGTCACACGCAACGCGCAAGGCACCGAGCCGGGGTGGGCCCGCTTCGGCGGACGGATCGCGGTGCTTCATACCCGAATTCTCCCGTTTCAGGACTTCTAGGCTAACGTGCCAATCTCCTGTCCAATGATAGACTCGGATCGCGAAGGGACAGGCTCGACGCCCCGACGACCCGGTACTCCGCCGGGGCGCGGCGAGAGCAACGGGCGGCTTCGAAGGTAACGGGAGGTCCAGGTGTATTGCGCACAGTGCGGTACGAGCAATGACCCCGGTGGCGACACCTGCGATGTGTGTGGTGCCCCGCTGACGGCTGGAGCCGGCCCGGAGCGCTGCCCGTCGTGCGACGCACTGATCTCCGTTCATGACCGCTACTGCGGGTCGTGTGGGGCGTCGCTCGTCGGGCCGGAAGCCGCACGGTACGAGCCGGGGCCGAGCTTTGTTGACGACTCCAACCTGGAGGTCGATCCGGCGACGCTCCCGCCCTGGCTGCGGGACGTGGTCGACGGCTCACCCGCCACCGTCCAGCCGGCGACCGAGTCGCTGAATGGCGAGCAGATGCCGGAATGGCTCCGGGCAACGCGGCCCGATTTCGGACCGTCCGCGGCGCCGGTTCTGCCGGGCGCGGAGACGAGCAGCGAGCCGGTCGGGGCGGCAGGAGGCTTCTCCCTGATCGGTGAGGATGACCTGCCTGAGTGGCTACGCGCGCTGGGCGAGGAAGAGACCGATGCCCCGGCGTCCCCGGCGCGTGACGAGTCGCCCGCTCCCGTGGCCGCGGTGGCGGAGGTGCCGCGCGTCAGTCGCGCCTGGCTCGAGCGGCCGCGGACGATCGACCCGGCAGCGGAGGCGTCGGCGCGCCAGCAGTTCGCTCCCCTTGAAGGTGAGTCCGTCGCGGGGAGTGTCGCTCTTGGGGCCGTGCCCGCGGCAGCGCCCGCATCCGTGAGTCCCGTGGAGCCGGTACCCGCGGAGCCGGTTGGTGTAGTGCCGCCCAAGAACGACGCCGAGCGGCGGAAGCGCCGGGTGCGCATCCTGATTCTGCTGCTGGCACTGGCGGTCCTGGTTCTCCTGCTGGTGCTCTACACGGAAGGCAGCCTGGCATGACAGGGATCAACGTGGAGCGCTCGAGCGACGCCAGCAGCGGCGTCGAGACATTCCCGACGCAGGCAGGGATGAATGGCCCGCAGACGCGCGACGCGGTCCTGGTGGTGGACGTCGACGGGGCCGCAGCCAGGGCGCTGTTATTCGATATGGTCGAGGGCTCGCCGCGCTTCGTCGCGGTGGGGGTGAGCCGTTCGACAGCGGTACCGCCGCTGGATGACCCCGCTCCTGGGATCGTCCGCGCTATCCGCGACCTGGAGGAGCAGACCGGGCGCGCATTGATCGACGGCGAGCAGCTCATCACCCCGCAGCGCCCGAACGGTGACGGGATCGACGCCTGCTTCGTGACCGGAATGCCTGTGCCGCCGCTGCGCGCCGCGCTGATCACCGTCGGCCAATCCGACCTGCGCCGGGAGCTGGCGTCTGCGGCTCGGCGGACGACGACCATCCTGGCCGACTCGACCGAGGATCTGCCCGAAGGGGACGGAACCGTCTCGTCGACGGCGTTGCGCGAATGGCTGGCGCTGGCACGACCGGAGACCGTCGTGTTGCTCTGCGCGGGCGGCACGCCGGACGATTGGACGGTGGTGCTCGACGCGGTGGCCGACCTGGCGCGGGACGGTGTGGTCCGGTCGGGGATCGTCGTCAGCGACGACGCACACCAGCAGCAGGCAGCGGCTGCGCTCGGCAGCACCCTCGATCTCAGCGGGACGGATCCGAGCACGGTCGACGCGCGCGAGATCGCGAGCGCGCTGGAGTCGGAGCTGCGCGCAGCCTACGCTCGGCGGGTGAGTGAGGCGTCCAGCGGGCGGTTGCTGGCGGCCGCCCGATTCGTGGATCGGCCGCATGCGGTGCAGTCGGTCACCGCCTTCCTCAACCGGCGCATGGGCAGGAATGTCCTGGCCGTGTCGATGAGCGAGGGCACTGTCCTCCAGGCGGCGCTGGAAGGCCGTGGTGCAGCGGTGCATCGCGCCGAGCGCGACCTTGGCAGCGGGGTGCGCTCGCTGCTGGCGATCCCGCCTGAAGACGTGCTGCGCTGGCTGCCGGCTCGGACCTCCACCGAGGATGTCACCCAGTGGATCCTCAACCGTGCCCTTCGCCCGTTCACGGTCATGGAATCCCAGGCCGATCGCCTGATGGCCGCCGCGCTGCAGCGGGAGTTGTTGGCGCGGCTGGTCCGTGAGGCCGGGCTGCCAGAGCAACCGGACGTGGATCTGATCGCGGCGGGGCCGGCGTCCCCCGGCGAGTCCCTCATGCTGACCGTTCTCACGCTGCTCGATGGAATTCAGCCGACCCCCGCTGCGGGCGTGGTGTCGGTGGCGGCGGATCTGGAGGGGATGATGGTATCCGCGGGCGCCATCGCCGGCAGCGACCCGGCCTACGCCCGCGATGTCCTGGAGCAGGACTTCCTCACACCGCTTGCGACCTGCATCGTGATCACCGGGAGCGCCCCCGAAGGCGCGCTGGCGGTGCGCGGCGAACTGCGGCGCGAGGGCGGCGAGTCCACCCGCTTCAGCGTTCCGGCCGGGAGCCTGCACCGGCTACCGTTGCCCGAGGGGGAAACTGCTACCTTGATCCTGGAGCCGGAGCCGGGCTTCGCCGTCGGGAAGCGCGAGCCGGGCGAGGTAGTGCGGCTGGAAGGTGAGCAGCAGGTCTTCGGGGCAGAGCTGGGCGTGATCATCGACGCCCGCGGCCGGCCGATCAGCCTGCCGGACGACCGCGAGGCACGCGTGGCACGGCTGCAGTCCTGGCTCGCAGACCTCGGTGTACCGGCGGAATAGACGGAGGAAGCGGCCGAATGGCGCTGCAGGTGACGACCTTCGAGCCCGTCATCGTCGAGGACGCGGTCTTTCTCATTGAACGGGTGGTCAGGACCGCGGGCGAGGTCACGGCGCGCGTGAACGACCTGGTCGAGCCGGAGACGAAGCTGGCAACTGAGTCCAGTGAGGCCGGTCGGACCTTGACGCTCCACCTGGCGCGCGAACTGGGCGTCGCGCCCAACACGGTATCGCGCTACCTGACCAAGCCGATCGGTTCGGCCTTCCAGGCCGGCGAGGCCGTGGCCCGAACGCGGCGCGGGTTGCGCGTCATCACCGCCTCAGCGCCGAGCGCGGGGACGCTGACGGCGGTCGACGAGGCGACCGGGACGGCAACCCTGGCGCCGGAGGCTCCGACCAGGGAGTTGCCGGCCCTGGTCTACGGTCAGGTGGACACGGTGCTGGAAGGGCGCGGCGCGCTAATCCGCGCCAGCGGTGCCCGGCTGCGCGGCACATTCGCCGTGGGAGGCGAGGTCTGGGGCCCGCTGAAGGTGGCGATCGACCGCCCCGACCGGGAGCTGACCCCGGACGCCATTACGCCCGACCTTTCCGGGGCGGTGGTGCTGGGCGGGATGACCCTCGGTGCCGCGGCCATGCGCCGATTGGCCGAGGTCAGTGCCCGGGCCGTCATCGTCGGCAGCGTCAGCGAGGCCGAGGTGCGCAGGGTGCTCTCTCCGTCGGAGGTGCTGCCGCCTGCGGGAGTGTGGCGGTCTCTCGGCCGCGGTCGCGCCCTGGCGGCCGGTTCCGAACGGGCACCGGTGACCGTCTTCGTCACCGAGGGCTTCGGCCGCTGGCCGATGGCGGCGCCGATCTTCGACTTCCTGGCGCGCCGGGAGGGCCAGGTCGCCAGTCTGCTGGTACCGCGGGACGGCGCGGCACCCGAAGCGCCGCCGGAACTGTATTTCACAGTGGCGACGGTTGAGGACGACGCGAGCATCCAGCGCATCGAGCCGGCCGACGGCGTGGTTGCGCGGCTGGTTGACCCGACACACCTCGGCACGGTCGTGACCTGCCGCGGCGGCGTGCTGCTCGAGCGCGGGCCGTTCGGTGCCCAGGAGGTGGTGGAGGTCGAGTTCACCACAGGCACCCGCCGTCGCGTTCCTCTGGCGAATCTGGAACTGCTCACCGCCGAGGCGCAGTCGAGCTAAGGCTTTGTTCTTGAGCGTTCCGAGCCCCGTCACCCTCTGGCCCCCTCTCCTGCAGCGGGAGAGGGGGCTTCATGTTGACTGGGCACTACCACGAGCGCGGCGTCCGCGCCACACGAAACGAGCCGGAGCGCTGCGCTCCGGCTCGTGTGGCGTTCGGCGTTGGCCGCGGGGATCTACTCCTCGTTGCGGACCTCGCGGAACTCGCCTTCGACGGTGGCTTCCTCTTCGGCACTCGCCTGCTGACCGGCATCGCCACCATCCGGGCCGGTGCTGGTGGCACCTGCCTGCTCGTACATGGTGGTGCCGACCCGCGAGAGCGTCTGCGTCATGTCCTCGTAGGCGGTCCGGAGCCGCTCGATGTTCTCCCGGTCGTTCTCCAGGATGTCCCGCACGACCCCGATCTTCTGCTCCAGCTCGGCCTTGAGCTCCGCCGGGATCTTGTCGCCGTAGTCGTTGAGCGTCCGCTCGGCCTGGTAGCTCATCGCCTCGGCCTGGTTGCGGAACTCGATCGCCTCGCGGCGCTTCTTGTCTTCGGCAGCGTGCTGCTCCGCCTCGCGGATCATCCGCTGGATCTCTTCCTCGGTGAGCCCGCTGGAGGCGGTGATCGTGATCTTCTGCTCGCGGCCGGTGGCCTGGTCCCGTGCGGTGACGTTCAGGATCCCGTTGGCGTCGATGTCGAAGGTCACCTCGATCTTCGGCACGCCACGCGGTGCGGGCGGAATGCCGTCGAGGATGAACCGGCCGAGGCTCTTGTTGTCGGCGGCCATCGGCCGCTCGCCCTGCACCACGTGAATCTCGACCTGCGTCTGGTTGTCAGACGCGGTGCTGAAGATCTGGCTCTTCCGGGTCGGGATGGTGGTGTTGCGCTCGATCAGCGGCGTCGCGACGCCACCCAGGGTCTCGATCGAGAGGGTAAGCGGGGTGACGTCGAGGAGCAGGACGTCCTTCACCTCGCCGCCCAGCACACCGGCCTGGATGGCAGCACCGATCGCGACCACCTCGTCCGGGTTGAGCCCCTTGTGCGGCTCCTTGCCGAAGAACTCGGCCACCTTGCGCTGCACCGCGGGCATGCGCGTCTGGCCACCGACCAGCAGCACCTCGTCGATCTGGGCCTTGGTCAGGCCGGCGTCCTTGAGCGCGGCCTCCATCGGCTCGACGGTGCGGTCGATCAGGTCGGCGACGAGCTGCTCCAGCTTGGAGCGCGTCAGGGTGATGTTGAGGTGCTTCGGCCCGCTCGCGTCGGCGGTGATGAAGGGCAGGGTGATCTCCGTCTGCTGCGTGCTCGACAGCTCGATCTTGGCCTTCTCGGCGGCCTCCTTGAGCCGCTGCAGCGCCATCCGGTCGCCGCGGAGATCGATGCCCTCCTGCTTCTTGAACTCGTCGGCCAGCCAGTCGATGATCCGCTGGTCGAAGTCGTCACCACCGAGGTGGGTGTCACCGTTGGTGGCCAGCACCTGGAAGACGCCCTCGGAGAGATCGAGGATCGAGATGTCGTAGGTACCGCCACCCAGGTCGTAGACGGCGATCTTCTCGTCTTCCTTCTTGTCCAGGCCGTAGGCCAGCGACGAGGCGGTCGGCTCGTTGATGATCCGCAGCACCTCCAGCCCGGCGATGCGGCCCGCGTCCTTGGTGGCGTTACGCTGGCTGTCGTCGAAGTAGGCCGGGACGGTGATCACGGCCTTGTCGACGGTCTCGCCCAGGTAGGCCTCGGCGTCGGCCTTGAGCTTCTGCAGGATCATCGCCGAGATTTCCGGCGGGCTGTACCAGCGGTCGCCCATCTTGATCTCGACGCCGCCGTTCTGGGCGCGCCGGATCTCGTACGGCACGAGCTTGAGGTCACGCTGCACCGTCGGGTCGTCGTAGCGGCGACCCATGAAGCGCTTGACCGAGAAAATGGTGTTCTTCGGGTTGGTCACGGCCTGGCGCTTGGCAAAGCGCCCGACGAGGCGCTCACCGCTGGAGGTGATGGCCACGACCGATGGGGTAACGTGCTCCCCTTCGGCGTTGGGGATGACCCTCGGCTCGCCACCCTCGATGACTGCCATGACCGAGTTCGTGGTGCCGAGATCGATACCGATTGTTCGTCCCATGCTGCAGTCCTCCGTCACACTCGAACGTCCGCGCGACCCGCGTTACGCATCCGTGGGGGCCCGCCCATCTCCACTGGTCGCCTGCCCGACCTTCACGATCGCGGGGCGTAGGACGCGGTCGTGCAGCAGATAGCCGCGTTGGAACTCCTGGACCACGGTGTCGGCCGACTCAGCGCCCTCCTCGACGGTCACGGCCTCGTGCAGCGCCGGGTCGAACGGCTTGCCCACCGCTTCGATCGGGCGGACGCCTTCTGCCTCGAGGATCGACCAGAGCTTCCGCTCGATCAGCAGAATCCCCTGAATCCACGGGTCGTCGCGGTGCTCGGCGGGCACCGACTCCACAGCGCGGTTGAAGTCATCCAGTACCGGGAGCAGGCGAGCGATCAGGTTCTCACTAGCATGCTTGCGGATCTCCTGGACCTCCTGCTCGGTGCGGCGCCGGAAGTTGATGAGTTCGGCGCGCGCGCGCTGTGCCTGCTCCAGGTACTCCGCGGCTCGCGCGCGCTCCTGCTCAAGCAGGTTCTGCAGTTCCTGCGCGCTGGGTTCTTCCGTCGGTGGTGCTTCTGCCTGGTCGTCGCCGGTCGTAGTGGTCTCGTCCGGCGCCGGGGTTGGATCCTGTCGCTCGTCCATAACGTTCAGCGGCCCTCCACGTCGCGCGACTTAGTCTTCGTCTTCCTCTGCGTCGTAGATATCTCGCAAGAGATTGGTCATGACCTGCGCGATGTAGCGCACGGTCGAGATCGAGCGCCCATACGGCATGCGCGTTGGACCGACAACCCCGAGGAGCCCCGCCACCTGGTTTCGCGCCCCGTAACTCGCGGCCACGACCGCGAAGGGGTGAAGGTCGGCCGCCCGGTGCTCCTTCCCGATAATGACCTGGACGTCGTCGCCGGGTTGGAGTTGCGGCAGCAGCAGCGACAGGATGGCGCCGCCCCGCAGGAGTTCGAGGAGACGCTGGGCGATCGGCCCGCCCTCGATCTCCGGCTGCTGCAGCACGTAGTCGAGCCCCTCAGCGAAGAATTCGGTCTGCGACTCCTGCTCGGTCAGGCGCAGCAGGTCGGCCAGTTGCTCCAGGATGAACGAGGCCAGGCCACCTGCACCCGGGGCGAGTTGCCGGATCTGCTCGTGTGTCAGATCGCGGATCTCGGGGTTGAGCCGCTGGCTGAGGGCGCTCAGTTCCTCCTGGCTGACCTCGTCCTGGAGCTGGAGGATCACCTCCCGCACCGTGCCGGTCTGTGTGACCGCGACCAGGAGGACGACTCGCCCGCGCAGGTTGATCAACTCAAAGTGGCGCATGCGCTCCACGCTGCTGCGCGGGGGCGTCACCAGCGACAGGTTGCCGCTCATGTCGGCCAGCACCACCGCGGCCAGCTTGGCCCAGCTTTCGATCTGAGCCTCCACCTGGCGGAACTGGTGGCTGATCGTGATCTGCTCGGGGATCGGCAGCCGTGCCTCATCGAGCAGGTACTCGACATAGTAGCGGTAGCCACGATCCGTCGGGACGCGGCCCGCCGAGGTGTGGGGATGCGCCAGGTACTCATGCTCCTCAAGCTCGCCCATCTCGCTCCGCACGGTGGCAGGGCTGATCCCCAGGTCATAGCGCTCGATCAGGCTTTTTGAGCCCACCGCGCGCCCCGTGCGGATGTACTCCTGCACGATGAGCTTGAGAATCGTCTGCTGCCGTTGACTCAGTTCTGGCTGCACCGTTCACCTCGGTTAGCACTCCTAGTTGCCGAGTGCCAACTCAGCGTAGGATACCAGTTGATACTACTTGTGTCAAGGTTCCCGGGCGCTGAGCCAGGGGAGTTTCGGCACGGCGCCTCGGTTCGCTTGCTCCCAGCGCCCCCAGGCCGTAGGCTAGACCCTGCCGGGGTGACTTGCATGGTGGGTCGATCTGCCTCGTGGCTGGGGCAGGGGAATGAGCTGACGATGGCGTTATCGCCGCCCGGACGGCCGCCTCGATCCTGGTTGGACGGCGTGGGCTACGCAGCCTGTGCCTGGGCGCTCATCTTCTCGGCGCAGAGCTTCTACCACGCGGCAGGCGGGACGGCGGGCGCGGAGACGATCGGGCCGGCCATCGCCGAACCCGTGCTGGCGCGTGAGCCGCTGTGGGTCGCGGCCATGTGGATCACCGGCGGGTTGAAGGTCGCCGCGGCGCTGCTGGCGCTGGCCCTGGTGCGTCCGTGGGGCCGGCTCCTCCCGCGCCGCCTGCTCCTGATGGCGGGGTGGGGCGCGGTCGCGGTGATGGCCGTCTACGAGGGAGCTGCGAGCCTGGTGCAGCATGCGCTGATGGTGGCCGGGGTGATCGACATCCCGGCTGGCCTCGGCGCGACGGCCGCCCGTTGGCACCTCGCCCTCTGGGACCCGTGGTGGCTGCTCGGCGGGATCCTCTTCGGCCTGGCCACCTGGCGCTACCAGCGCCGCGACCAGGACGGCTCGGCGCCTGTTCCACCCGGGCCCCATTCCGAGTAGCCGGGCCACGCCCGGGGATGAGGGAGACTCATGACCATCTCCGTACCGACCGCACTGCCTGCCCGGATCGTGCTTCGGCGGGGCCTCGCGTACGCGATCGACGTCGCGCTCGCCTACGGGGTGTTTGTGGGCGTCCAAACGGCGCTCACCCCGATTCGCAACCGGCTTGACCCGGTGTGGATGACATCGGGCCCGCGCCTCGAAGGGTATATCTTCCTCACCATCTCGCTGCCCGTCTGGTGCTACTTCACGCTCTGCGAGGGATCGCGGTGGCAGGCGACGGTCGGCAAGCGGCTCCTGGGATTGCGCGTCGTCACTGCGACCGGAGAGCGCGTGGGGTGGGGGCGGGCGCTCCTCCGCACGGTGGTGAAGTTGCTCCCCTGGGACATTGCCCACGTGACGGTTGCCTTGCCGAGGCCACTCTTCATTGACCCGAACACCGGCGCGCTCGACTGGACGCGGGGTGACTTCCGTCCTGGATTCCTGCTCGCGTATGCGGTGCTCGCGCTCACGCTGGTAGCCGTGGTTCGTACTCCGCGCCGGCAGGCGCTGCACGATCTGGCCGCCGGGACGGTCGTGGTGCCGGAGCCGAGGCGCGGCGAGCGTGCAGAGATACCAAGTTAGAGGGAAGGTCCGCTCGCGTGGATCAGGCGTCACCCGGGTAGCCGAGCCAGGCTTTCCACTCCTGGTCGAGCTCGTCGAGGCTGATGCCGAGCGCGCGCTGGACGGCCTCGTCGTAGGAGACACCCTCGCGGAAGACGTTGATGAGATCGGCCATCGCGTCGGTTCCCTTCTCCTCGATGATGAAGCGCGCGATGCTTTCGCTCTCGGCGTAGGCCAGGATCGCAGCCGCAGGATCTGGCGGGAAGGCGGAGTTGAGCGCGCGGACGGTGTCGAGCCGCCCTTCTCGCACGGCGCGCTGGAGCACCGGCGCGAAGCGATCGTCCGGCACCTCTTGGTAGTAGCTCGCGATCCCCTCGTTGAGCCAGGGCGGCGGCGCATTGTAGGGGTTGGCGGTCGCCTGAGCCATGACGACGTGGACGACCTCGTGGCTCAGCATGCGGGCGACCTCGCCGGTGTCGCCGGGCTGGATCGCCACGACGATCAGGCCGAGGTCAGGCTCGGCGAAACCTCCCACCCAGTCGTCGCTGCCGACCGGGAGCGCGGCGCGAAAGTCACGGTCGTTGGCGTACATGACGACTCGGATCGGGCCTTCGGTGGTGACGCCGAAGGCGCGATCGAACCGTTCGATTGCCCGGACGGTGATGTCGAGGGCCTGCTGGGCGAAACTCTGGTTGCCCGCGTAGTAGTAGAGGGTGACGATTCCGTCCTGGAGCGACTTCCAGTCGTGCTGCTCATCCATGTAGAAGAGGCGCTGCTCGGGCGTCCTGACCGACTCGCCACTTGCCAGCGTGAGTTGCCAGTAGTAGCGCACATCGACTGCGGGGGGCAGGTAATCAAGCAGCAGGTCCACGGTGTGTGTCACATCGACGTGGGTGCCTGTGCGGGTCTGAGGACGGGCGACGTTGATGACCGGAACTCCGTCCGGGAAATAGCGCAACTCCACCCGGGTGACAGGCTCGGAGACATCGGCCTGCAGGCGGAAGGTGATTCCATTCGGAAAGTCCGGGATCGCTTCGCTCAGGTGCACGGTGAGCGTCGCGGCGCCGGCCGTGCTGAAGAGGGCCGACGCCGCGAGGGCCACGAGCGCCAAGATCAGCGCGAGGCTGAGCCGGGCGCGCGTGCTACTGCTCATCGGCAGCACCGAGTTGCTGGTGGAGGTAGGCCTCGATGAAGGGGTCAATTTCCCCCTCAAACACCGCCTGGACATTGCTGGTGCTGTACTCGGTCCGGTGGTCGGTCACCATGGTGTAGGGCTGGAGCACGTAGGAGCGAATCCGGTTGCCCCAGCCGACGGCGACGTGCTCTCCCTTGAGCTTCGCCTGCTCCTCCTCGCGCTTGCGGATGGCGAGCTCGGTCAGGCGGGCGCGCAGGATCTTCATCGCCGTCTCGCGGTTCTGGATCTGGGACCGCTCGTTCTGACAGGTGACCACGATCCCGGTCGGCAGGTGGGTGATGCGCACCGCCGAGTCCGTCTTGTTGACGTGCTGGCCGCCGGCACCGGAGGAGCGGTAGGTGTCGATGCGGATCTCATCGTCGCGGATGACGATTTCGGTATCCTCCTCGACCTGTGGCAAGACCTCAACCAGCGCGAAGGCCGTGTGCCGCCGGTGGGCCTGGTCGAACGGCGAGAGCCGCACGAGCCGGTGGGTTCCGGCCTCACCCTTGGCGTACCCGTAGGCATACGGGCCCCGGATCTCAATCGTTGCGCTCTTGATCCCGGCCTCTTCCCCCTCGGTAACGTCGAGCACCTGAGCCTGGAATCCCCGGTTGCTCGCCCAGCGCAGGTACATACGCATCAGCATCTCGGCCCAGTCCTGGGCGTCGACGCCACCGGTCCCGGCGTGGATCGCCATGATGGCGTCGTGCTCGTCGTACTGGCCGCTGAGCAGGAGGTTCAATTCGAGTTGCTCGACGCCGCGAAGGACACGCTCGGTCTCGGCCGCGATCTCGTCGCGGAGGTCATCGTCTGCTTCAGCCAGGTCGATGAGTTCACGCAGGTCGGCGGCCTGCTGGTGGAGCTCCGTCCAGGTTTCAACCTGGTTACGGAGCGCGCCGAGGCGGCGCATCACGCGCTGTGCGCCTGCGCCGTCGTTCCAGAACTCGGGGTCCGCGGAGCGAGCTTCCAGTTCTTCAATCTCGCGCTGCTTGGCAGGCAAGTCAAAGACGCACCCCGATCCGGTCGAGGCGCTCAAGCATCCCAGTGACAGTGGCTTCCAGGTTCTCGATCGTCATGCATCAGCTCCCGAATGACGCGCGAACATCCTGACAGCTATCCCCCGCGCGTCGTGCTTCACAGTATCCGATCAAGTATAGCATCGCCCGCGCGGTTTCAGGGAGGCCGCGTCGAGCTGCTGACAGAACAGGGATGCGGAGACGACATGTTCGTCAACCAAGGATCTATTGACATGTGCGCGTGTACAAGTTATGATACGAGTATCGCAGCTAAGGATTCCTGCTAAGGGAATAGGCGCCGCGTGCGTGTGAGGAGGCGCCATGCGCATCGCTATGGCCGATGGCAGTCGGATCGGCGTCATCGCGGTTGACAGTTCTTTCGTCGATGTCGGCGATCTCCTGCAACTGTTCAATCCGCTCGGTCCCGAGGACCTCCTGCCGGACCTCATCACCCACTTCCAAGAGCTGCGGGACACCCTCTCACAGCGAGTCGCAGCCGGGGGCGGGGTACCACTCGAGCGTGTGAGGCTTCGGTCGCCGGTGGTGCGCCCGTCGAAGATCATCTGCCTGATCGGCAACTACCGTGAGGGCACCGATCGCCCGCCGCAGATTCTCGACATCTTCTTCAAGTCGCCGGAGGGGATCGTGGGGCCTGGCGACACGGTAATCCTCCCGCCGCACCCCGCCACGATCTTCCACCATGAGGCCGAGCTGGCGGTCATCGTCGGCCGCGAGGCGAAGGACCTCGCGGCCGACGAGGCGATGAGCGCGGTCTTTGGCTACACGGTGTTCAACGATGTGTCCGCCCGTGGGCTGGGCCGCTCGGGGATCAACAGTTTTCTCGGCAAGTCGTTCGACACCTTCGCGGGTTTTTGGGCCGATGCATCAGAGGTCCGGCGCTAGCTCCCGGTAGACGGCGCGGGCGGCGGGATGATCTGCTCGCGGATCAGCTCGGCGAAGCGGCGGGCGCCTTCGGGGCGCAGGTGGATGCC
>Ga0207873_1001443_pt1 | contig 22761 bp, 15 predicted proteins | sample BGWIniCompost_FD_187373 | JGI IMG/M metagenome (GOLD analysis project Ga0207873, IMG submission 187373) | Cellulose adapted compost microbial communities from Newby Island Compost Facility, Milpitas, CA, USA - BGW Initial Compost (SPAdes)... ...
CTCCGGAAAAACGGAGTAGATTCGAGCGATTTTTCCCACGCAATAGGCGCTGATCCTCCCTACAACGCCCGATTTCCTGATCTCGCGACCCCGGCTCCCTCCCGAGTCTTTCCCGAACTTAACCAAATATCAGGGAATGAGCAATATCCCGGATGGAAGAACCCTTAAAACGAATACAAAAAAGCCCCCTTATTTGGGGGCTTCTTTCACGGACTGTTTTAGGATCAGGGCAACGACGTAAACTCGTCTACCCTGATTGACGCGACACGGGCAGCCTCGGCGTTGCGCAAGCGGTCCGCCTCGTCCTCCGTGATCACGCCCTTGCCCGCCGCTTCCTCGATCATCGCAAGCAAGCCGCCACCGCGAATCTCGCCGCTGCGGCGCGCCTGCTGCAGCTTGCGCTCGAGGTCAGCAACACTGGCAAGCCGGGTGAACGCTTCTTCAAGCTCGGAAATGCGCCCGCCCGCTCGCGACCCGTACATGCCGGCAACCAGGCGGTCTCGCGCGCTTCCAGGCTTGCGGATGACATCCGCCACGCGCGCTTCCAGTGCATCGCCCGGCGGCACCAGCCGCAGTCCGAACGGGAATACCAGCGCGCGCAACAGGAAGGCGAGCGGCTTTGAGTCGATGTTGGCAAAGACTTCGTTGAAAGCCTTTTGCATGCGCGCCAGCGCATCCTGCACCGTCCACTCGAGCAGCGCTTCATCCTCCCGCGGCTCGCCCTGGTCGCGGAAATGCTTGACCGCCGCCGAGGCAAGATAGAGCTGGCTGATGACATCCGCCATGCGCGCCGACAGGCGTTCGCGCCGCTTGATCTCGCCGCGATAGGTGAGCAGCAGCGCATCGGTAACGAACGCGAACGCCGCGCTCATGCGCGTCAGGCGCCGCAGGGCGCGTTGTACGACGCCGCCGGCATTCGGCACCGCTGCCAGCCGCCCGCCCGTCATGCCGAACACCAGGCTGCGCACGGCGTTGCTGGCGGCAAAACCGATGTGGCCGGTCACCGCTTCATCGAAGTTCGCCAGGGCGGTTTCCTGGTCTTCGGTCTGTGCGGCGATGAGTTCGCGCAGCAGGTAGGGATGACAGCGAATCGCGCCCTGGCCGAAGGTGATGAGATTGCGCGTCAGAATGTTGTGACCTTCCACCGTCACCGCAATCGGCGGGAAGGAATACAGCTGACCGAGCGGATTGCGCGGGCCAAGGCAGATGCCCGCGCCGCCGTGCACTTCGATGGCGTCATTCACCACCTGGCGCGCTCGCTCGGTGAGGTTGTATTTCACGATGGCGGAGATGACGGACGGCTTGTGGCCCTGGTCCAGCGCGGCGAGCGTCACGAGGCGTGCGGCATCCATTGCATAGGTGTTGCCGGCGATGCGCGCCAGCGCTTCCTCGATGCCCTCGAAGGCGCTGATCGGCATCTTGAACTGCCGCCGCACCACCGAGTACGCGCCGGCGAGCCGGGCGCTCACCTTCGCCGCCGCGGTGGACAGCGCCGGCAGCGAGATCGCACGGCCATCGGTGAGGCTCTCCATCAGCATGCGCCAGCCCTTGCCGGCGTATTCCGGGCCGCCGATGATCTGCGCAAGCGGCACGAACACGTCCTTGCCGCGCACCGGCCCGTTCATGAAGGACATGTGCATGGGATCGTGGCGCTTGCCGGTCTCCACGCCCGGCGTATCGGCGGGAACAAGCGCCAGCGTGATGCCGAGGTCCTTGCGATCGCCCAGCAGCCCGTCCGGATCGCGCAGCCTGAAGGCCACGCCGAGCAGCGTCGCCACCGGGCCAAGCGTGATGTAGCGCTTGTCGAAGCTGAGCCGGATGCCCAGCACTTCCCTGCCCTGGTACTCGCCCTTGCAGATCACGCCGACATCCGGAATTGCACCCGCATCCGAACCGGCCTCGGGCGCGGTCAGCGCGAAGCACGGGATTTCCTCGCCGCTTGCCAGCCGCGGCAGATAATGCCGTTTCTGCTCCTCGGTGCCGTACTTCAGCAGCAGCTTTCCGGGACCGACGGAGTTCGGAATCATCACGGTGAGCGCGGCGCTGATGGAGCGCGTGGCGATCTTCATGACCACCGCGGCATGGCCGTATTGCGAGAAGCCCTTCCCGCCGAATTCCTTCGGGATGATCATGCCGAAGAAGCCCTGCTCGCGGATCAGCTTCCACGCCTCGGGCGGCAGGTCACGGGTGCGGTTGTCGATCTCGTAATCGTTCAGCATCGCGCAGAGCTCCTCGACGGGGCCGTCGAGGAAGGCCTGCTCCTCGGCGCTGAGCGCAGCCGGCGGGAAGTCGAGCAGCTTCTGCCACTCGGGCTTGCCGGTGAACAGCTCCGCATCCCACCACACCGTGCCCGCTTCCAGCGCATCGCGCTCGGTCTGCGAGATCTCCGGCATGGAAGAGCGATAGAAGCGCAGCAGCGGGCCGCTGACGAGCGCGCGGCGAATCTGCGGCACGTTGAACACGATGGCGATCGCGGCGTACACGGCGAGCACCAGCAGCTTGCAGAAGCTGCCGGCGTCGACCAGTACCAGGAAGCCGAGCACCGCAGCGCCGGTAAGCGCGAAGCCGGTCTCGCGTCCGGGACGCTTGTAGAGAACCGCCAGCACGACCGCCAGCAGCAACAGCCATCCAAGCCAGGCGTTGATCATGGTTTTCCTCGTTACGAAAAAAAGCGCCCGCTCGCGCGGGCCTTGTCCGGAACCGGTTGTCGCCTACCGGTAATTATTCCGCATCCGGCTGGCTGGCCGGCGCTGCCTTGATGAAGGCATCCAGCTCCATGCAGGCCGCGTTGATGCGCGCGATGGTCGGATACAGCGCCATGTCCACGCCGAAGCGCTCGGCGTTGAACACCTGCGGCACGAGAAACACGTCCGCCATGGTGACCCGGTCGCCGTAGCAGAAGCGTTTCACGCGCGGGTCCCGGGACAGCACTTCCTCCAGCGCGTTGAAGCCCTGGCCGATCCAGTGGCGAATCCAGTGCACGCGTGCGGCCTCATCCAGGCCGAGCTCGTTTTCCAGGTAGCGCAGCACGCCGAGGTTGTTCAGCGGATGGATGTCGCAGGCAACCGTGAGCGCCAGCGAGCGTATCCAGGCACGGTCCGCCTCGTCGGTGGGCAGCAGCGGCGGATTGGGATGAATCTCTTCCAGGTATTCGATGATCGCCAGCGACTGCGTGATGGGAATGCCGTTGTCGACGAAGGTCGGCACCCGGCCGAGCGGATTGAGCTGCCGGTACCTGAGGCTCTGCTGCTCGTTGCGCACCAGGTGCACCGGGTGCAGGTCCGCCTCCAGTTGCTTGAGGTTCAGCGCGATGCGCACGCGGTAGGCGGCCGAGCTGCGGAAATACGTGAAAAGTTCCATCACGCCCTCTCGATGACCTGTTCAATGCTGCCGAAAATGGACTTGCCGTTGCCGTCCAGCATCTCGATCTTCACCCGGTCGCCGAACTTCATGAACGGCGTCGACGGCTTGCCGTCGCGGATGATCTCCAGCATGCGCTTCTCGGCCAGGCAGGACGCGCCCTTGGATTCGTCCTGGTTGGCGATGGTGCCGGAGCCGACGATGGTGCCGGCACCGAGCGGCCGGGTCCTGGCCGCGTGCGCGACCAGCTCGGCGAAGTTGAACTGCATGTCCACGCCCGCCTCCGGCTCGCCGAACCACTCGCCGTTGATCCAGGAGCGCAGCGGCAGGTGGACCTTGAAGTCGCGCCAGGCATCGCCGAGCTCGTCCGGCGTCACGAACACCGGCGAGAGCGCCGAGCGCGGCTTGGACTGCAGGAAACCGAAGCCCTTGGCCAGCTCGCCCGGAATCAGGTTGCGCAGCGACACGTCATTCACCAGGCCGACGAGCAGGATGCCGCGGCCGGCCTCCTCCACGCTGGCGTGCATCGGCACGTCACCGGTGATGACCACGATCTCGGCTTCGAGATCGATGCCGTAGTCCTCGCTGGGCACCTTCACGGCGTCCCTCGGACCATAGAACCCTGCGCTCACCGCCTGGTACATCAGCGGATCCGAGTAGAAACTTTCCGGCACCTCCGCGTTGCGCGCCTTGCGCACCCGCTCGACGTGCGGCAGATAGGCGGAACCATCCACGAACTCGTAGGCACGCGGCAGCGGCGCGGCGAGATCCTCGAAGCGCAGCGCGAACGCGCCGCCGGCCTTGCCCGCATTCAGCTCCTCGTACAGCGCCTCGAGGCGCGGCGCGACCGACTGCCAGTCATCCAGCGCCTGCTGCATGGTCGCGGCGATGCCCGTGGCCTTCACGGCCTGCGTCAGTTCGCGGTTGACGACGATCAGCTCGCCGTCGCGACCCTTCTTGAGACTTCCGAGCTTCATGGACTCTCCAGAGATTCTTTTTTGACAGGATTTACAGGATGAACAGGACCAGGGAGCAAAGAAGCCCCCTGAATCCTGCCGTCCTGTCCATTCACTTCCTTTTCGGATTGAAGTGCTTCTGCAGCCCCGACCAGCACTGCTGGTAGTCGGCCTGGCGCGCCGCGGATTCCATCGCCTGGCGGGTCGGACGGAAGGCAAAGCGCGTCTCGAACATGAACGCCATGGTATCGGTGATGTGCTGCGGCTTCGTGGTGTCGGCGCGCACGGCCTTCTCGAAGCTGCCCGCATCCGGCCCGTGGCCGCTCATGCAGTTGTGAATGCTCGCGCCGCCCGGCACGAAACCGCCGCTCTTGCCCGCCTCCTTGGCGTCGTATTCGCCGTGGATGAGGCCCATGAACTCGCTCATCACGTTGCGATGGAACCAGGGCGGACGGAAGGTGTCCTCCATCACCAGCCAGCGCGGCGGGAAGATCACGAAATCCATGTTGGCCGTGCCCGGCGTGTCCGAGGGTGAGGTCAGCACGGTGAAGATGGAAGGATCAGGATGGTCGTAGCTGATCGAGCCGATGGTGTTGAAGCGGCGCAGGTCGTACTTGTACGGCGCAAGATTGCCGTGCCAGGCCACCACGTCCAGCGGCGAGTGATCGATGGACGCCGACCACAGCCGGCCCTGGAACTTGCCGACGAGCTCGAAGTCGCCTTCCACGTCCTCGTAGCTCGCCACCGGCGTGAGGAAATCGCGCGGATTGGCAAGACCGTTGGCGCCGATCGGGCCGAGGTCCGGCAGGCGCAGGATGGCACCGAAGTTTTCCGCCACGTAGCCGCGCGCCTGCCCATCCAGCAGCTCCACGCTGAAACGCACGCCGCGCGGAATCACCGCGATCTCCTGCGGCTCGACTTCGAGCACGCCGAGCTCGGTGCAAAGGCGCAGCCGGCCGAGCTGCGGCACGATCAGCAGTTCGCCATCCGCGTCATAGAAATAACGGCCTTCCATGGAACGGTTGGCGAGATACATGTGCACGCCGATGCCGGCCTGCACCGCTGGGCTGCCGTTGCCGGCGATGGTGAACAGGCCGTCGAAGAAGTCGATGGGCGCGGACGGGAGCTCGAACGGGCTCCAGCGCAGCTGGTTCGGCGTGGCAGGAAGTTCGTCGAAGCGGTTGTGGAAATGCCCTTCCGCCAGCAGGCGGAACTCGCCGTGCATCACGGCGGGACGGATGCGGTACAGCCAGGAACGCTTGTTGGCGTGACGTGGCGCCGTGAACGCCGTGCCGGAAAGCTGTTCCGCGTACAGGCCGTACGCCACCTGCTGGGGCGAGTTGCGGCCCTCCGGCAGCGCGCCTTCCAGCGCTTCCGTTGCGAACTCGCTGCCGAAACCGGACATGTAATTCTTCTTCGCCGACATTTCCCTGTTTCCTTCAAAAAACGTTGGGGTTCGCTGCGCTCACCCCAACCTGATGCTTGCCCGAAGCCCTGCGGTGTAACGAGAAGATTCTCATTCCTGGCGCGAAGCGCGGTCGTTTTCCGGGAGGGAGTTTACGGGTTGTAAATGACCGGCCGGAAAACGCCGCGCGACAAAGCCAGGGGCGAAAGGATTCCGTTACAACACGCCGCGCTTCATCTGGTCGCGCTCGATCGACTCGAACAGCGCCTGGAAGTTGCCCTCGCCGAAGCCTTCGTTGCCCTTGCGCTGGATGATCTCGAAGAAGATCGGGCCGATGCAGTTCTGGGTGAAGATCTGCAGCAGCTTCTTCTGCTTCGTTTCGGGATCGGCGTCCATGAGGATCCGATTGCGCTTGAGGCGCTCGATGTCCTCATTGTGGTTCGGGATCTTCTCCTCGATCACCTCGTAGTAGGTGTCCGGGGTGTCCAGGAACTCGATGCCGTTGGCGCGCAGGCCTTCGACGGTGTCGTAGACGTTGTCGGTGAACAGCGCGATGTGCTGGATGCCCTCACCCTTGTACTCGCGCAGGTACTCGTTGATCTGCGATTTCTCGTCGGAGGATTCGTTGAGCGGAATGCGCACCATGCCGTCCGGCGCGGTCATCGCCTTGGAGACGAGGCCGGTCTGGGCGCCCTTGATGTCGAAGTAGCGGATCTCGCGGAAGTTGAACAGCTTCTCGTAGAAGTCCGCCCAGGTCTTCATGTTGCCGTAGAAGACGTTGTGCGTGAGATGATCGATGAAGGTGAGACCGAGGCCCTTCGGACGGCGGTCGTCGGTGATGTACTCGAACTCGTCCTCGTAGGCCTCGCCCTTGTCACCGTACTTGTCGACAAGGTACAGCGCGGCGCCGCCGATGCCTTCCAGCGTCGTGGTCGAGAGCGCCAGCGTCTCCGGCTTGTTGGCGAAGAACTTCGCGCCGTTTTCCTTCGCGAGCTTCTCGGCCTTGGCGCCGTCCTTCACGCGGATGGCGAAGCCGCAGGCGCAGGGGCCGTGGGCGGCCGCGAACTCGGCGGCGAAGCTGTTCGGCTCTTCATTGACCAGGAAGTTGACGTCGTTCTGGCGATACAGCGTGATCTTCTTGCTCTTGTGTTTCGCGATCGCCGTGAATCCCAGCTTGCGGAACAGTTCGTGCAGCATCGCGCCGTCGGGGGCTGCGTATTCGACGAACTCGAAGCCATCCACGCCCATGGGATTCTCGAAAAGATCTGCCATTTCACACCTCGCAGTTTGAGTGAGTCACGGGCGGCTTGCGCCCGGAGCGCCGCGGATTATACGGGCTTGCAGGCATTGCATGCATCCGCGCAACACGGCGAATTTCGGGTATTGCCTGATTTTTCAGTCACTTGCCGCCATGCGGCATTGATCCAGATCAACCGAGCCGCGTGCGGACGTCAAAGAGTTCGGGGAAAAAGGTGAGATCGAGGGCCTTGCGGAGGAAACCGACCCCGGAGGAGCCGCCGGTGCCGGGCTTGAAGCCGATGATGCGTTCCACGGTCTTCATGTGTCGGAAGCGCCACAGCTGGAAGTTTTCCTCGATGTCGACCAGCTTCTCGGCCATTTCATAGGCGTCCCAGTACCGCTCGCGGTTCTCGTAGATGGTCTTGAACACCTCCACCACCGCTTCGGATCGCTCGTAGGGCTGCGCCCAGTCGCGCTCGATCCGGTCTTCCGGCACCGGCAGGCCCTTGCGGTGCAGGTGCCGCAGGAACTCATCGTACAGGCTGGGCGCCTCCAGGATGCCACGCAGCCAGGCCTGGGTTTCCGGGGCATGCGCGAACACGTTGACCATGTCCGGGTTCTTGTTGCCGAGCATGAATTCCAGCGCGCGGTACTGCGCCGACTGGAAGCCCGAGGCGTGGCCCAGCACGCCGCGAAACTCGGCGTATTCGGCGGGCGTGAGGGTTTCCAGCACAGCCCACTGGCTGAACAGCTGGTATTGCACCTGCTTCACCCGGGCGAGAATCTTGAAGCAGGACGGCAGTTCATCCTGCTGGACGAAGCGGATCGCGGCGGCGAGCTCATGCAGGATCAGCTTCATCCACAGTTCCGAGGTCTGGTGCTGGATGATGAACAGCATCTCGTCGTGGTGCGGGGGATCGGACAGCGGCTCCTGGGCACCGAGAATGCGATCCAGCCGCAGGTAGCCGCCGTAGGTCAGCTCGCCGGCGAGGTCCGTGCGGATGCCCGCTTCGAGTTCGCGCTTGTTCATTATTTATATGCTCCCGTTCCTGCCCGGTTCTGCCCGCGAGGGGCTTTTGCTAAACTGCCGCCCGCGTCGACTCGGGCTTCCCGGGGCGGCAGGGGGCGAAAGCGTCATTCTAGACAAACGGGGGCCCTGCCCGCAGCCGGTTGCTCATCGGTGATCGACGGTCCGCTGGACCCGCCTCGAAACAGATTTACCCATCAAAAAGCGATTGCCCGCAGCGCATTGCGCGGGTGATGCGGTTAGGAGGAGTTCCCTTGAAAACCGTGGCAAAGTTCGAGATCAAGTATCTCCAGTATCTCGACCCGGACGGCAAGCCCGTCCAGAAGACGCTGCCGAAGTTCGCGCAGGACGTGAACGAGCTCGTCGAGATGTACAAGAAGATGAGCTTCGTGCGCGTCTTCGACGCCAAGGCGATTGCCCTGCAGCGCACCGGCCAGCTCGGCACCTACGCCTCCTGCCTCGGCCATGAAGCCATTCATGTCGGCATCGGCCTCGCCATGATCCCGGAAGACGTGTTCTGCCCGATGTACCGCGAGTACGGTGCGCAGTTCGAGCGCGGCGTGCAGCCGCACGAGGTGCTGCTGTTCTGGGGCGGCGACGAGCGCGGCAACAACTTCTCCGGTCCGAAGCACGATTTCCCCTGGGCGGTGCCCATCGCCACCCAGAACCACCACGCCACGGGTGCGGCGTTCGCGCTCAAGTACCAGGGCAAGAAGGCCGCCTCCGTCTCCGTCATCGGCGACGGCGGCACCTCGCAGGGCGACTTCTACGAGTCGCTGAACTGCGCGGGCGCCTGGAAGCTGCCGACGGTGTTCGTGATCGCCAACAACAAATGGGCGATTTCCGTGCCGCTCGAGATCCAGACCGCCTGCGAGACGCTGGCCCAGAAGGCGATCGCAGGCGGCTTCGAAGGCATCCAGGTGGACGGCAACGACATCATCGCGATGCGCGACGCCATGGAAAAGGCGCTGGACAAGGCGCGCAATGGCGGCGGCCCGACGCTGATCGAGGCGCTCACCTATCGCCTGTCCGACCACACCACGGCGGACGACGCCCGCCGCTACCGCAAGGAAGAGGAAGTGCAGGAGAACTGGGCCAAGGAGCCTCTGATCCGCCTGCGCAAGTACCTGGAAAGCCTGGGCGCCTGGGACGACGCGAAGGAAGAGGCCTGGAAGGCCGAATGCGCCGCGCGCGTCGACGAGGAAGTGCAGAAGTACAAGGCCGCCGGCAAGCCGCCGGTGGAGAGCATGTTCGACCACATGTTCGCGAACATGCCGGAAGACTTGCTGAAGCAGCGTGAGCAGGCCATCGAGGAGGCGAAGCACCATGGCTAAGGTGACACTCATTGAAGCTCTGACCATGGCCATGGCGTGGGAGATGAAGCATGACAACAGCGTTGTCGTGCTCGGCGAGGACGTCGGCGTCAACGGCGGCGTGTTCCGCGCGACCGCCGGCCTGCAGGAACAGTTCGGCAAGGACCGCGTCATCGACACGCCGCTGGCGGAAGCGCTGATCGTCGGCATTTCCATCGGCATGGCGACGCAAGGCCTGAAGCCGATCGCGGAGATCCAGTTCTCCGGCTTCATCTATCCGGCCTTCGACCAGATCACCAACCACGCTGGCCGCATCCGCACCCGCACCCGCGGCCGCATGCACGTGCCGATGGTGGTGCGCGCGCCCTCGGGCGGCGGCATCCACGCGCCGGAGCATCACTCCGAGTCCAACGAAGCGCTGTTCGCGCACACCCCGGGCGTGCGCGTGGTGATGCCGAGCTCGCCGAAGCGCGCCTACGGCCTGCTGCTGGCCTCCATCCGCGACCCGGACCCGGTCATCTTCCTGGAGCCGACCCGGCTGTACCGCATGAACAAGCAGGAAGTCGAGGACAACGGCGAGGCGCTGCCGCTGGACACCTGCTTCGTGCTGCGTGAAGGCACGGATGTCACCCTGGTCTCCTGGGGCGCGATGATTCACGAGACCCTGCTCGCGGCGCAGGAAATGGAGAAGGAAGGCGTCTCCTGCGAAGTCATCGACCTCGCCACCGTGAGTCCCATCGACTACGAGACCATCCTCGATTCCGTCGAGAAGACCGGCCGCCTCGTGATCATTCACGAAGCCCCGAAGACCGCCGGCCTCGGCGCGGAGATCGCCGCCGAAGTCGCCGACCAGGCGCTGTTCTCGCTCGAGGCGCCGATCGTGCGCGTCACCGGCTACGACACGCCGATGCCGCTGTTCAAGCTCGAGCATGACTACATGCCGAGCGTGGCGCGCGTGCTCAAGGGCATTCGCCGCGTACTGGAAGATTAAGAGGAATCGCAATGAAGACTTTCAATCTCCCCGATCTCGGCGAAGGCCTGCAGGAAGCGGAAATCGTCGAATGGAAGGTCAAAGAAGGCGACATCGTCAAGGTCGATGACCCGCTGGTCGCCGTCGAGACCGACAAGGCCGTGGTGGACGTGCCCTCGCCCTACGCCGGCCGCATCGCGAAACTGCACTGGAAGAACGGCGACGTCGTGCCGACGCACTCGCCGCTGGTGGATTTCGACATCGAAGGCGAAACCGCGAGCGCGCCTGCGCCCGCCCCTGCCGCCAAGGGTGACGCGAACAAGGGCGAGGCCGCCGGCAAGCCGGCCGCGAAGCCCGCCGCAAGCGGCGCCGTCACCACCTTCAACCTGCCGGACCTCGGCGAAGGCCTGCAGGAGGCCGAAATCGTCGAGTGGAAGGTGAAGGAAGGCGACACGGTCAAGGTCGACGACCCGCTGGTCGCCGTCGAGACCGACAAGGCCGTCGTGGATGTGCCCTCGCCCTACGCCGGCACCATCGCGAAGCTGCACTGGAAGAACGGTGACGTCGTGCCGACGCATTCCGCGCTGGTCGACTTCGTCGTCGAGGGCGCGGGCAACGTCGCCGAAGGCAGCACCGACACCCGCGAGAAAGGCGCCGAGAACGAAGGCAAGGGTGACGACTCCGGCACCGTGGTCGGCAAGATGGCGACCAGCGACGAGGAACTGCAGGAAACCGTCATCATCCGCAAGAAGGGCGCCCGCCGCGAACGCGGCAAGCCTGCCGCGGCAGGCGCAGCCCCTGCAGCGCGCCTGCGTGCCGATGGCGCGCGTCCCAAGGCCTCGCCAGCGACGCGCATCTACGCCCGCCAGCTGGGATGCGACCTGACGCTGGTCGAAGGCACCGGCTCCAAGGGCCAGATCACCAAGGCGGACGTGGACCGCTTCATGCAGTCCGGCGGTGCCGCGGCGCAGCCTGCCCCGGCAGCTGCCGCACCGATGGCGTATGCCGCCACCGGCCCCTGGGAAATCCCGGCGGCGAAGACGGACGTGGAATACGACCGCCCGCAGCCGCTGCGCGGTCCGCGCCGCGCCATGCACAACTCCATGACCGCCTCGCGCAACCAGGTAATGGAATGCACGCTGTTCGATGACGCCGACATCCACGCCTGGATGCCGGGCCAGGACATCACCGTGCGCATCATCCGCGCCATGGTGGTGGCCTGCCGCACCGTGCCGCAGCTGAATGCCTGGTACGACGGCGAGAAGCTGGAGCGCGTCATTCACAAGCACGTGGACCTCGCCATGGCAGTGGACACGCCGGACGGCCTGATCGTGCCGGTGATCCGCAAGGCCGACACCAAGAACGGCCAGCAGCTGCGCGCCGAGCTCAACACCATCAAGGAAAAGACCCGCAACCGCACGGTCGCGCCCGAGGACATGAAGAACCCGACCATCACCCTGTCGAACTTCGGCATGATGGCGGGCCGCTACGCGACCCCGGTGGTGGTGCCGCCGCAGGTCGCCATCCTCGGCACCGGCGGGCTGCGCCACGATGTCGTCGCCGTCATGGGCGGCGTCGAAACCCACAGGCGCATTCCGCTGTCCCTGACCTTCGATCACCGCTGCCTCACCGGCGGCGAGGCCTGCCGCTGGCTGGCCGCCCTGATCAAGGACCTGGAAAAGCCGTACTGATCGAGGCGACTGTGGGAGCGGCTTCCAGCCACGAAAGAAAAAACGGCGGCCATTGGCCGCCGTTTTTTCCTGTCTTCAAGCAATTTTGAAGCCGCCTCCACGCTGCTACTTCGACTCGAAGACGAGATAGCGTGCGTTACCCGCGTCGGTCACGATCAACCTGTTGCGCACCGGCATCACACCAGATGGAAAGCCGAGAGTATTAGCGCCGGGAAGATCCTGCCCGGCATTGAGTTCGCCATGGGTGAAATCCGGCTGACCGAGAACCACATCGGCCGGCTGGAAGCTCTCGCCTGGGAAGGCATTCCAGACCAGTACCCTGTTGTTGTCCGTGTCAGCGACGAACAACTGAATGCCATTGGAATAGACGCCGGCGTATGGCGCATGCAAGGTACGAGCACTCGGTGTTTCATCGCTGCTGCCATCGCCGTTGTCATCGTTCGGCGCCGACAGTGTTCCGCCCTCCTGGTCAAGCACGATATCAGCGGGTTGACCATTTTCCGTAGGAAAGGCCTGCCAGATCAGCACACGATTATTCTTCCTGTCCGCTACGACAATTCGTACCCCATCGCTCCAGACAGCTGACGGCGAATGCAGGGTGGCAAGCGACGCCGCTTCTCCCCTGTCGGATTCGCAGGAATCAAAATCCGCCTGGCCAAGCACGAGATCGGCAGCCGCGCCATCCTCTTCCGGCAACTGGTTCCAGACCAGGACTCGGTGGTTTTTAAGGTCAGCGACAAGAAGCTTGCCATCGGGTGTCACGTGGTGACTGACAGGAATATCGAAGCTATTCGCACTGCACGCAGCATCGTCACCGTTCTTGTCGCCCTGCCCGAGCACCACGTCCGCGTCATCGAGTTCCAGGTCGGTGAGCGCATCAATATCGTTGAAGATCGATACCCGGTTCGTTTCCGCCTGGGTGACGATGAGCCGCCCATCATGAACGCTGGCCTGGGCCGGATACGCCAGCGAAGAGGCGCCAGTCGGGAGCTGTTCGACATCGGTGAAATTTTCCTGCCCGATAACATGGTTCGCGTTCGCGCCATCGACGCCGGGCAAGCCCAGATAAACAAGCACTCGTGCGGCTTGGTAATCGCTCAGGAAGAGCCAATCACGATCCTCATCGTAACCGGCGTTGCCATGCGGATCGGCAAAGGTTCCTGCACCGGCAGCTCCGCCCTGGTGGTCTTCGCTGGAGAAAAAGTCGCGTTGTCCGATGACGTTGACGGCAGGCTGGAAGTTTTCGAACTGGAGCCGGATCAGCAGCGGCTGTTCGGGCACTTCGATCATGTTCCCGGCCTTGTCGGCGACACGGAACCCCAATGTCTGGACGCCGCTTTCCCAACCCGGCGTGCCAAAGGTTGTCGGCAGGGCAGTCAAGGTCAGGGTGTCGTTTTCCACCACCGTGCCGGACCAGACACCGCCATCGCTCATTGCCGCGATGCTTCCGGCAAGTTGCAGCGATTCCGGGTCCATCGATTCATTGAATGTCACCACGATCGGTGTCGTCGCGGTGTAACCAGGCATAAGCGTGGGGACCGGGGCGGTCGTGTCAGGTGCTTCCCCGCTGCCGGGAGGGTCATCTCCGCCGTCGCCCCCGCCCCCGCCGCAGGCGGCGAGGACGAGACAGGCAGCCAGGGACAAGGACAGGAAAATGGATTGTTTGCTCATGGCGACCTCCTTGTGAGTTGCCTTCCATGCGCGAATGCGCGGATACCGGCGCATTGTTCCCGGGTCAAAGGGATGCGGCGCTCGGGGGTGCCCGGATTTGGGGCCGGGTGGACGGCGTTGGGGTTGACGACGGCCCGCCGGATGGAGAGTCGCTTTTCGCGGTTGAATGCCGGTCCTGCAACCCGGGGCGAAGCCGCGCCATGAAAAAGGTTTCAAACGGCCGTTTTCCCCTCCCCGGCCGCCTCGGCGGAACACCCCGCCACCCCGGGGGATGCCCTGCTTTTTCCCGGCGGAAAGGCTAGAATTGGCGACTCTTTATCCACCCACCCTTCACGTTCTCAAGAGGCGGTCACCTGACATGTCCAAGGCGAGCGACGCGCGCACCCGGCAGATCGAAAAAGTCATCAGTCACATCGGCAAGAAGGCGAAGAAGGAGGACGCGGCCCTCCTGGAGTCCTTCATCACGCACTACTACAGCGCGGTGGCGGTCGAGGACCTGCTGGAGCGCAGCCCCGCCGACCTGTACGCCGCCGCGGTCGCCCATTTCGAGTTCGCGCGCAAGCGCACGCCCGGCAAGCCGCGCATCCGCATCTACAATCCATCGACGCGCGGCGAGGCCTACAAGTCCACGCACACCATCGTCGAGATGGTGAACGACGACATGCCCTTCCTGGTCGACTCCACCAGCATGGCGCTCGCCAAGCACGGTTATGCCGTGCACCTGACGATTCACCCGATCTTCAAGGTGATCCGCGACAAGCGCGGTGAACTGGAGCAGATCGTTGCGCCGCACGAGGATCTCGTTGGCGCGCAGCAGGAATCGTTCATCCGCGTCGAGATCGATCGCGAGACCAGCATGTCCGACATCGCGGCGCTGGAAGCGGAACTGGCTGCATACATGGACGACGTGCGCGCCGCGGTCGAGGACTGGGCGGCGATGCGCGGCAAGGCTTCCGAGATCGTCAACCTGCTGAGCAAGCAGCAGCCGCCGCTGCCCGCGGAGGAGGTCACGGAAGGCATCAAGTTCATCGACTGGCTGGTGAACAATCACTTCACCTTCCTTGGCTACCGCGAGTACGACCTCGTGCGCGAGAACGGCGAGGACATCCTGCGCACCGTGCCGGGTACCGGCCTCGGCATCCTGCGCAACAGCGCGGACAAGTCGCAGAGCTTCATGGTGCTGCCGCAGGACATCCGCGAGAAGGCGCGCGCCAAGGAACTGCTGATCATCACCAAGGCGAATTCGATCGCCACGGTGCACCGCCCGAGCTATCTCGATTACATCGGCATCAAGCGCTTCAACGACCAGGGCGAGGTGATCGGCGAGCGCCGCTTCCTCGGCCTGTTCACTTCCAGCGCCTACTCGCGTTCGCCGCGCGACATTCCGCTGCTCAGGCAGAAGGTCGAGCAGGTGATGCTGCGCTCGCGCCTGCCGTTCAACTCGCATGCCGGCAAGGCGCTGCTGCACATCCTCGAGACCTTCCCGCGCGACGAGCTGTTCCAGGCTTCCACCGAGGAGCTGTTCCGCGTCGCCACGGGCGTGCAGCAGCTGCAAGAACGCCAGCGCGTCAAGGTGTTCATCCGCCGCGACAACTTCGGCCGCTATTTCTCCTGCCTGGTCTACGTGCCGCGCGACCGCTACAACACGCAGGTGCGCGAGAAGATCCAGGACCTGCTGCGCGAGCGCCTGAACGGCATCGACGTGGAAAGCTCCGTGCAGATCTCCGAATCGGTGCTGGCGCGCGTGCATCTCATCGTGCGCACCACGCCGTGGCAGTTCCCGGAATACGACGTCGCCGCGCTCGAGGTCGAGCTCGAGGCGATCGTGCGCTCCTGGCAGGACAAGCTGCGTGATGCGGCCGTCGAGATGTACGGCGAGGAGCAGGGCCTGAAGCTGTTCCGCCGCTACGGCGAGTTCCTGCCGGCGGCCTACCGCGAGGACGTGAAGCCGAAGGCGGCGGCCTTCGACCTCGCCAAGATGGACGGCCTGAACGCCGACACCGACCTGCACATGAGCCTCTACCAGCCGCAGCACAACCCGCAGGGTGAATGGCGCTTCAAGATGTTCCGCGCCGAGCAGCCGCTGCCGCTGTCCACGGCGATGCCGATGCTGGAGAACATGGGGCTCACCGTGATCTCGGAGCGTCCCTATGAAGTGAACATGGCGGACGGCTCGATCATCTGGATCCAGGATTTCGACATCGTCTACAACACGCAGGAAACGCTGCAGCCGAATGACGTGAAGGACATCTTCCAGGAAGCCTTCGCGAACATCTGGCTGGGCAATGCCGAGAACGACGGCTTCAACAAGCTGGTGCTGGCGGCGCGCCTGACCTGGCGCGAGGTGGCGCTGGTGCGCGCCTACTGCAAGTACCTGCTGCAGGTGGGCGTGCCGTTCTCGCAGGCGTACATGGAACAGGTGCTGGGCAACAACGGCGCCATCGTGCGCAAGCTGGTGGAACTGTTCGCGACGCGCTTCGATCCCTCGGTGGACATCAAGGATCGCGATGCCGCCGCCGACGCCGTCATCGCGGAGCTCAACGCCGAGCTGGAAAACGTCACCAGCCTGGACGACGACCGCATCCTGCGCGCCTTCCTGAACCTCATCAACGCCACGCTGCGTACCAACTTCTACCAGCTGCAGCCGGGCAGCAACGAGGCCAAGAACTACATCTCGTTCAAGTTCGATCCGGCGCGCATCCCGGAGCTGCCGCTGCCGAAGCCGATGTTCGAGATCTTCGTGTACTCGCCGCGCGTCGAGGGCGTGCACCTGCGCGGCGGCAAGGTCGCGCGCGGCGGCCTGCGCTGGTCGGATCGCCGCGAGGACTTCCGCACGGAAGTGCTCGGCCTCGTCAAGGCGCAGCAGGTGAAGAACACGCTGATCGTCCCGGTCGGTTCCAAGGGCGGCTTCGTGGTGAAGCGGCCGCCGGCGCCGGGTGACCGCGAGGCGATGATGAAGGAAGGCGTCGAGTGCTACCGCACCTTCCTGCGCGGCATGCTCGATGTCACCGACAACATCGTCGATGGCAAGATCGTGCCGCCGAAGAACGTGGTCCGCCGCGACGAGGACGACCCGTATCTCGTCGTCGCCGCCGACAAGGGCACGGCGAGCTTCTCCGACATTGCCAACGGCGTTGCCGAGGAATACGGCTTCTGGCTGGGCGACGCGTTCGCCTCGGGCGGTTCGGCCGGTTACGATCACAAGGGCATGGGCATCACCGCGCGCGGCGCGTGGGAATCGGTCAAGCGCCACTTCCGCGAGCTTGGCATCGATACCCAGACCACCAGCTTCAGCGCGGTCGGCATCGGCGACATGTCGGGCGACGTGTTCGGCAACGGCATGCTGCTGTCCCGGCACATCAAGCTGAAGGCGGCCTTCAACCACATGCACATCTTCATCGATCCGTTCCCGGATCCGGAGGTCGCCTACCAGGAGCGCGAGCGCCTGTTCAAGCTGCCGCGAAGCACCTGGGCGGATTACAACCCCGAGCTGATTTCCAAGGGCGGCGGCGTGTACTCGCGTTCCGCGAAGAGCATCAAGCTCTCGCCGGAAGCGCGCGAGGCGCTGAGCATTGAGGAAACCGTGCTTACGCCGACCGAGCTGATCCGCGCCATCCTCAAGGCGCCCGTGGACCTGCTCTGGAACGGCGGCATCGGCACCTACGTGAAGGGCAAGTCGGAAAGCAATGCGGAAGTCGGCGACCGCGCCAACGACGCCGTGCGCGTCAATGGCGAGGACCTGCGCTGCCGCGTCGTCGGTGAAGGCGGCAACCTCGGCTTCACGCAGCTCGGCCGCATCGAGTACGCGCTGAAGGGCGGCCGCATCAACACCGACTTCGTCGACAACTCCGGCGGCGTGGACTGCTCCGACCACGAGGTGAACATCAAGATCCTTCTCAGCCTTGCACAGAAGGAGAAGAACCTCACCCTGCGGCAGCGGAACAAGCTGCTCGCCGACATGACCGACGAGGTCGCGGCGCTCGTGCTGCGCGACAACTACCTGCAGACGCAGGCGCTGTCGATTGCCGAGGCGCAGGCCGTCTCGCGCATCAACGAGCACGTGTTCCTGATCCGTTCGCTGGAACGCAGCGGCCTGCTGAACCGCCAGCTCGAGTTCCTGCCGAGCGAGGAAGCGCTCGCCGATCGCCGCGCCGCCGGCAAGGGCCTGACGCGCCCCGAGCTTGCCGTGGTGTTCGCCTACGCGAAGATGGACATCTACGACTCGCTGCTGAACTCGGACGTGCCGGAAGACAGCTACCTGGCCACGGAACTGCAAGACTACTTCCCGAAGCCGCTGCAGCGCCGTTACAAGGACCTGATGCCGCAGCACCGCCTGCGCCGCGAGATCATCGCCACGGCGATCACCAACAGTCTGGTTCACCGCATGGGCCCGACCTTCACGCATCGCCTGCGTGAGGAAACCGGCGCCTCTGCGGCGGCGATCGCTCGCGCCTACACCATCGCGCGCGAGGCCTTCGGCATGCGCGCCCTGTGGGCGGAAATCGAGGCGCTCGACAACCAGGTGCCGGCCAGCGTGCAGACCGCCATGTACGTGCAGATTTCCAGGCTGCTCAAGCACGCCACGCAGTGGCTGCTCGACCGCCCCGAGAACTCCGCCGACATCGCCAAGGCGGTGGCACATTTCGCGCCGGGCATCGCCTCGCTGACCAGCGTGCTGCCGGAAGTGGTCGGTCCGGTGGAAAGCCTGCGGCTCGACGAGGCGGTCGCGCAGTTCGTCGATCTCGGCGTGCCGGCGACGCTGGCTCGCCGCGTCGCCTCGCTGCGCTCGCTGTATGCGGCGCTGGACATCGCCGACATCGCCGAGAAGCAGTCGGCGGATGTACGCAGCGTTGCGCTGGCGTACTTCCACATCGAGACGCGTCTCGACATCGGCTGGCTGCGCGAGGAAGTCGAGAAGCTGCCGGTGGACGGTCACTGGCAGGCCATCGCCCGCGGCACGCTGCGTGACAACCTGTACGCGCAGCAGCGCCGCATCACCGCACTCGCGCTTCGCCAGCACAAGAAGAACGCGGATCCGGTGGAAACGGCGGAAGCGTGGCTGGCCGAACGCGACGCGCGCGTCCAGCACGCCGCGCGAGTGCTGGCCGACATGCGCACTGCCGGCACGCTCGACTTCGCCACGGCCTCGGTAGCGGTCCAGGAGATCAGGAAGATCTCATGACGCGTTTCGAGCTGGATGCACGGCTGGCGGCAGACACCGAGGAAATCGGTGTCCTGCCGCTCAGCCGCGTGCTGCTCATGAAGGACAGCACGTATCCCTGGTGCGTGCTGGTCCCTTCACGTCCCGGCATCCGGGAAATGCATGAACTGGAAGCCGGCGACCAGCAACAGCTCATGTCCGAGATCACCGCGGTATCGAGCGCGCTCCAGCGCGAGTTCGCCGCGGACAAGATGAATGTTGCGGCACTGGGCAACCAGGTGCCGCAGCTTCATGTTCACGTCATCGTCCGTTACACAACCGACCCCGCCTGGCCAACGCCCATCTGGGGCAGGCAGCCCGTTGCCCCCTATTCCCCCGAAGAGCTGCAACAGCAGCTCGCGCGCATTCGCGCAGCGTTCGAAAATATTCCCGGTTTCCGCTCGCGCCTGTAGGAAAGAACCTATTTTGAATCCGCGAGGCAGTCTCTATTCTCGAAACTGCCTTTCAAGAACAGGAGCACGGCAATGGCGAGCGTGGCGGCGGACGTGATGGCGAGCGACTTCACCTTCGTCGATTGCGATGTGACAGTCGCCGAAGCGGAGGAATATTTCGAATCGGGCCAACTCGGCGGCCTGCCGGTGCTGAATCCGGACCGTACGGTGTTCGGTGTACTCACGCCGCAGAACCTGGTGGCCTTCCATCGCCGCTCTGCCGCGAATCCGTACACCGTGCGTGCGTGGGAAATCTGCGATGCGCGGCCGCTGGTCGCCAAGGCCAACACGCCGCTCGACGAAATCGCCGAAGCGGTGTTGCTCACCTCCGGGCGGCACGTGCTTGTCGTGAACGACGAGCGCCAGCTGGTCGGCCTCATCACCAGCGACATGCTGGTGCGTCATTACGCGCTGGCCGAAGACACGATCACCACGCTGGAGCAGGCTGCCGCCAACCAGGTGCTGAACGGCAGCAATCGCCGACCTTCCTGAGTCACTCTTCCCCGGGGAGCTTCCAGCCTCCCACCCAGGTGCCCCTGTCGAGCTCGCAGCTCATCGGACCGAGCTCAATGCCCATCTCGGCGCCGCAGTGGCTTTCCAGGAAGTTCCAGTAATACCCCTTGCCCGTCGGCCAGATCCCGGTCTCGAGTTCCGGTTCGCCCGGCAGGTGCCGCAGGAAGGCGACCAGCTGGTGGGCCATCAGCCGCTCCTCCATGTCCGGTCCGTTCAGGAACTGCCAGTTGTAAAGCTCATAGGGGTACGGACGGTTGACGTCGCTGACCCGCTGTTCGGCGTATTCGATCTGCCTGCTGATCTTTTCATTCCTGATCAGATCGGGCAGCACTGCCGCCAGCATGCTGGCGACCATGAGTACCGAACCGACCGGCGCGACTACCGAGTTTGCCGCGGCCAACGCCAGCGCCTGGGGGCCGGCGCGCATCGCGTAGGGGAAGATCGTCTTCACCAGCGGCATCAGGAATCCCGCGCCGCCGACCGCCGCTATGCCTGCTTCCGCGAAGATGCCGCTCTCGTCGAGCCTGGCCCAGGCAAACAAGGCCTTGTGCGCTTCCATGATCGCTTCGGGATAGTCCCGCTCGTAGCCGAGCATCTCGAACTCGTACTGCACGCCGACGCCGACCACGGCGGCTGCCGCCGCATCCTCGACCCAGGACGGTGCGCTGCCGCCGAGATCGAAGATGGTGAGCATGGGCGGCGCATTGTAGAGATGGTTCTCGTGGCCGTCCCGCCAGTACTGCCAGTTGAAGGCCGCAACCGCCGCCGCGCGCTTCTGTTCCGCCCAGATCGCGCGCCGCAGGTGCTGGATGTAGGCCCGCTCGGGTTCTTCCAGCCGGCTCAGGAAAATCGCATCCAGTACCGCCCGGCGCAGCGGGTCCGGGCCAGGCTCATACGGGTAGTCCTTGAGGATTCCGGACAGCTCGGCCGCGAGGAACGGGAAAACGCGTGCCGCCACGCAGGTGTCGCCGCGCTCCAGCAGCCGCAGCACCTCGTTCACGGACAGGTCGATGGCGCGCACGCCGGTGTTCTTCAGCTCGCCGCAACGGAATATGCCCCAGGTGTACTGGGCCATGGAGATCGACTCCTCCTCGTTGAACTCGATGACACCCAGGCCCCGCCGGCTGATGACGTCACGCATGTCGTGCACGCGCTGGATGGCCGCCTGCCAGTTCTCGATGGCCCGCACCAGCACCGGCGCCGCGGCGTTGGGCACGCCGGCCGTGAACGCATGCGAATAGACGTCACGAGGCGTATCCGCGCGGTGGTAATACTCGGCGGGATCATGCGGATGGAACTTCCAGACCCACTCGTCCGGCGAGGGAGTGGGATCGGGAGTGATCACGAAATAACAATGGCCGTGCTCGTTCCGCAGCCAGCCTTCCGGGCAGGGCTCCTCCGGCTCTTCGCCCGGCTCCTCTTCGGGAGGCTGGATGGGCAGCTCCGGCTCGTCGTCGACAGGCGGTTCCGGCTCGTCGTCACCCGGCGGCGCCTGGTCGTCCGGCAGGGCGGTATCGTCATCGGCCGGAGGCGTTTCTTCTTCCACCACCGATGCCGGCGGCAGCGTGCTGTCGTCGCTGTTACAGCCGCCCAGCATCGCCAGCACGGCGATCAGGCACAGGTAGTAACGAGGCATGGCAGGTCCTTCGCGAACGGATGTTGCAGGTGCGAGAAGGTTAGCGAAGGCGACAGGGCGGGACGAGAGACGGAGCGTCTCAATACGGTCTCAGGATGTCTCGTCGGGCTCGCAAGCGAGCGGCGAGATCACCTGCCGGCGGAACTCGCCCGGCGTCATGCCGAAGCGCGCCTTGAAGGCGCGGTGGAAATGGCGCGCGCTGGCAAAACCGGTGTACGCCGCCACCCGCGCGGTACTGATGGCGGGTCGCCGCTCCAGCAGGGACCGCGCCCGCGACAGGCGCGTTTCGCGAATCCACTCGCCGACCGCCTGCCCGCACGCCTCGAAGGCGCGGTACAGCGTCGCTCGCGAGCAGCCCAGCGCCGCGGCGACGCGTTCGGCCGACAGCGCCGGATCGGCGACATGCGCGTCGATGTAGCGTCGTGCCGCCGTCAACAGGCTTGTCTGGCCGCCGGCAAGACCGGGAGTCCATTGCTGCGCGAGCGCACCCTCCAGCATCGCAATGGCGAAATCCTCGGATGCCTGCAGGTAGGTCAGCTGCTCGCCGGGCGACATCCGCGGCACCTGGCTGCAGAACTGCATGAGCTGGGCGCGCAGCAGCGGCGACAGGCGGGAATGTCGCAGCGCTTCGGTCACCAGGCTGGGCGCGGGGAAGCGCGTGCCAAGGATGGGCGCCAGGCGCGCGCGGGGAAGATCGATCTGGATGAAGGAATGGCGCCCGTCGAACGCCAGCGACAACGGCCGCGCGGTATCGAGCAACAGGAACTCCCCGGCCTCCACCACCAGCCCGCTGTCGTCTTCATAGTCCGCGCGTACGCGTCCCTCGACCATGTAAAGCAGCGCGGTTTCGTCGTTGTCGTCGCCCCGGATATGCGCCCGGGTGCGCCTTCCTGAGAAACCGTCAGCCCGCTCGAGATGCATCTCCCCGGTAGGAGTCGCCAGCGACAGCGCAAGCGCATTGAAGTCTCGCGTCTGAAGCTCGTCGGGCGCGTCCACGGCAAGACCCCGGATCAGCGACTGCGTCCAGAAGTCATAGCGCTCCGCCGCCGGCACCACGTCCGTACCGACCTCCTGGTAGACGTGATCGCGCGGCCGACCCAGGGCGAAATGATGGAAATCCCGCGGCTCGGATATCGTCATGTTGGTAATTATTGGCCACAACTACCGGGTTGTCAGGTAGGCCCGAGACAAAGGGAAAGGTCTGCGCCGAGCTGCGTCGGGAGCCGGGAAAAGAAAAAGCCCCTCGATTTCTCGAGGGGCTTTCTTGTGGCGCGCCCGGAAGGGTGAGCGCGGGAATTGCCGGAGCACCGCTCCGGCCCGCGCGAACG
>Ga0207873_1001445_pt1 | contig 22742 bp, 19 predicted proteins | sample BGWIniCompost_FD_187373 | JGI IMG/M metagenome (GOLD analysis project Ga0207873, IMG submission 187373) | Cellulose adapted compost microbial communities from Newby Island Compost Facility, Milpitas, CA, USA - BGW Initial Compost (SPAdes)... ...
GAGCCGCTCCACTCCATTCGCGACGTGCGCGGCACCGCGTTCGTCGGCTCGCGCGCGGAGCCCGGCTGGATCGAGATCGATTCGACCGATATCGACACGCCGGGCCCGATCGAGAAGCCCGCGGACCCGTATGCGTTCGAGCCCGAGCGACGAAGCCCGGCGACGCGCGAGCCCGGCGTGCACGTCGTGAAATTCTCGCGCCGAGTGCCCAGAGCCGATCGCGAGCATTCCGTCATCCGGCTGCCGAGCTTCGAGGCCGTGCGCGACGATCCCGTGCTCTACGCGCACGCGTCGCGCATCCTGCACGCCGAGACGAACCCCGGCAACGCGAGAGCGCTCGTGCAGCGGCACGGCAACGTGGACCTGTGGCTCAATCCGCCGCCGATTCCGCTGACGACCGCCGAGATGGACCGCGTCTACGAGCTGCCGTACACGCGCCGCCCGCACCCGTCGTACGGCGACGCGCGTATCCCGGCCTACGAGATGATCCGCTTCTCCGTGACGATCCAGCGCGGCTGCTTCGGCGGCTGCACGTTCTGCTCGATCACCGAGCACGAAGGCCGAATCATCCAAAGCCGCAGCGAAGAATCGGTGCTGCGCGAGATCGAGACGATCCGCGACACCGTTCCGGGATTCACCGGAGTGATCTCGGATCTCGGCGGTCCGACGGCGAACATGTACCGGCTCGCGTGCAAGAGCCCGGAGATCCAGGCCGCGTGCCGCAAACCGTCGTGCGTGTACCCGAGAATCTGCTCGAATCTCGACACGAACCATTCGCCGCTGATCCGGCTCTATCGCCGCGCGCGCGCGCTGCCTGGCATCAAGAAGGTCTTGATCGCATCGGGCGTGCGTTACGACCTCGCCGTGGAGTCGCCCGAGTACGTGAAGGAGCTCGTGCAGCACCACGTCGGCGGTTATCTCAAGATCGCGCCGGAAGCGATCTCGGAAGGCCCGCTGTCGAAGATGATGAAACCCGGCATCGGCAGCTACTACCGCTTCAAGAAGCTGTTCGACCGCTACTCGAAGCAGGCCGGCAAGGAGCAGTATCTGATTCCTTACTTCATCGCCGCGCATCCCGGCACGACCGACGAGGACATGCTCGAGCTCGCGCTATGGCTGAAGCGCAACGGCTTTCGCGCGGATCAGGTCCAGGCTTTTCTCCCGGGTCCGATGGCGACCGCGACGGCGATGTACCACTCCGGAAAGAATCCGCTGAAACGCGTCTCGCGTGACAGCGAGGAGGTCTACGTGCCGAAGGGCCTCAAGGTGCGCCGGCTGCACAAGGCCTTTCTGCGCTACCACGACCCGAACAACTGGCCGCTGCTGCGCGACGCGCTCCGGCGCATGGGACGGGAGGACCTGATCGGCAACGGGAAGCACCACCTCGTGCCGAGCTTCCAGCCGCCCGGCACCGGCGACGCGCCGGAAGGGCGACGGCGGCCCCGGCACGCCAAAACGGGCCCACGCTCGCCGAAGCGTCACCAGCGATTCGCGACGCAACATACGCGCCGATGAGCACGACGCGGCGACGAGCGAAAAAGACGTCGAGCTCGAGCCGCATGCCGCGGAAGATCGTCGCCGCCCTCTGCGCGATGGTGCTCGGTGCGACGTTGCTCGGCGAGCGCGTCGCCGACGCGCAGCGCGCCGCGGACGTCCGCCGCTCGAACGGCGGCGCGTGGTGGGCCGACGGCGGCGCGAAACCCTGGGAGCACGCCGCTTCGGCGCGCGCGCAGCTTGCGGAGGCTCGCGCGGACTTCCTCGCGGCATGGGAGAGCGTCGAGCCGGGCGGTCCCGAGCTTGCGGCGCAAGACAGCGAGAACCTGCGCGCATACCCGCTCTACCCCTATCTCGAAGCCGCGCGCATCGCGGCGGCGCTCGCGCGCGCGCAGGATCCACGAACCGCGGCCGACGCGCACGCGGAGGCCTTCTTGGCGCGCCATGCCGACGAGCCCGTCGCGCGCATGCTCGTCCGCGCGCGTCTCGAGAGTCTCGCGCGCCGCGAGCAGTGGCGCGAGCTCCTCGTCGCGGCGCGCGCGGCATCCGACGACGACGCCTGGCTGCGCTGCGTCTCGCTCAGAGCGCGTATCGCGCTCGACGATATCGAAGGTCTTGCGCCCGAGATCCTCGACCTGTGGCTGACCGACCGGCAGCTTCCGCTCGAGTGCGAGCCCGTTTTCCAGTGGCTGCGCGGCGAAGGGCTTCTGACCGACGATCTCGTCGAGCGCCGCGTGCGGTTGCTGCTCGAGAGCGGGCAGGCGGCGTTCGCGCGCGTCATCGCGCGCCGGCTGCCGCGCGAGCGCGCCGCCCCGTTCAACCTTTGGGCGGATCTTCTCGAGCGTCCGCTCGAGACGCTCGACGCGCTGCTCGACGGCGACGACAAGCCGTTACCGGACGGCGCGCTCGAGGCCGGCTGGCGGCGCCTCACGCGCGATCGACCGCTCGACGCGCTCGCGCGGTACGAGGCGCTCGTCGATCGATTCGCGCTCGATGCGAGAGCCCGAAGCCGAGCCGCTCTCGCGCTCGCGCTCGGGCTCGCGTGGGATCGGCGCACCGAGGCCCTCGACTACTTCGCGCGCGTCTCGCCCGAGGACCTCGACGATTACGCCCTCGGCTGGCTCGCGCGCGCGGCGCTATGGGCCGGCGACTGGCGGCTCGTCGAGAAGACGATCGAGCGAATGTCCAGCGAGACTCGTGACGAGACGCGCTGGCGCTACTGGGCCGCGCGCGCCGCGGAAGCGACCGGCGAACGCGAGCGTGCGCGCGAGCTCTATCGCGCGATCCTGCCGCGGGACAATTACTATTCGGCGATGGCCGCGGCCCGGCTGGGCATGCGCGCGACGCCGAGGCATCGCCCGGTGCCGCCGGACCAGAGCCGGCTCGCGAGGCTCGAGACGCTTCCGCCGTTCGTGCGGGCACGCGAGCTCTACTTCAGCCGACTGCCGTGGCTCGCCACGCTCGAATGGCAGCACGGCTCGGCGGAGCTCGATGCCGACGACGGCCTGCAGACGATCCATCTCGCGATGCGCTGGGGCTGGTACGATCTCGGCGTCGCGACGGCGACCGCTCGGCAGGTCTATGACGACTATCGGCTGCTTTATCCCACGCCGTACGACGCCGAGGTCCTCGCGGCGGCGGAACGGACCGGCATCGATCCGACGCTGCTCTACGCCGTGATTCGGCAGGAAAGCCTATTCAGGCCGGACGCGGCTTCGGCCGCGGGCGCACTCGGCCTCGCGCAGCTCAAGCCCGATACCGCGCGACGCGCGGCGCGCCGCCTCGGTCTCCCCGCGCCCAAGCGCGAGGACCTTCTCGTGCCCGCGACCAACGTCGTGCTCGGCGCGGCCGAGCTCGCGGCGCTGCTCGACGAGTTCCGCGGTCAACTGCCGGTCGCGCTCGCGGGCTACAACGCCGGCCCTCGCGCCGCCAGGCGATGGCTGCCGCAAGAACCGCTCGACGCCGATATCTGGATCGAGAACATCCCGTACAACGAAACGCGGAGCTACGTGCAGCGCGTGCTGTGGCACAGCGTCGTGTTCGCGTGGCTCGATAGCGGCGAAGCACGCGATACGCGCGAATGGCTCGTGCGCGTCGGCCCGGCCGACGACGACCGCGAGCTGCACGCGGACAGCCGCCCGTAGCCTACCGCTCGACGAGCGTCACGACTTGTCCATATCGGTCTGCTGCCGGCGCCCGAACGGGCACCAGCACGAGACGTATGCGCCGCCGCCCGTCCGGTTCCCGATCTTGAGCTCACCGCCGATCGCGCGGGCGCGATAACGCATGATGTGCAGCCCCATCCCGCCGCTCGTCGAGCGCTGCGCGCAGAATCCCCGTCCGTTGTCCTCGACGGTAAGCATCAGACCGTGCCTGCCGACGCGCGCGCGAATGTCGATCTCGGTCGCGTTACCGTGCTTGACGGCGTTCGTGACCGCTTCCTGCGCGATCCGATAGAGATTGTTCGCGCACTGCTCGCTCAGGTTCTCGTCGAAGCGCGCCGGGGCCTCGACGCGGCATTCGACGCCGAAAACCGATTGCGACCGCTTCGCGAGCTCCTCGAGAGCGTGACCGAGCGTCGCGCCCGCTTCGCGCGGCACCGGGCTCAGGCCCCGCGCGAGCTCCGACGTCTGCGCGATCGCCTGATTGATCAGATCGACCGCCTGCTGCAGGTTGCGCGCGTCGGGGTCGGCGGCGGCGGATAGCTTTCTGCGCAGCGGCTCGAGCATGAGCTTCACGCCGGTGAGGATTTGCCCGAGCCCGTCGTGCAGATCGTGCCCGATCTTGTACCGCTCCCGCTCGACCATCTGGACGACTTGACGCTCGAGATCGATTCGATCCGTGACGTCCGTGATCGTGATCGTGACCTCGTTCTCGCCGACCGGCACGAACCGAGCCTCGATGAAGCGGCGTCTGCCGTTCAAAACGCGCGTGAACTCCCACTTCTGCACGCCGCCGTTCTCGAGCGCGGCTTGGCGATAGTACGCGTGCATGCGCGCGAACTCGGGCTCGAAAATCTCGTCGACGCGCTTGCCGACGAACTGGTCGGCGGAGTAGCCGAGCCGGCGCGTGACCTCCTCCGGGACGTGGGCATCGAGATAGAGGCCGTCGCGGGTCACCCGAATGATCGAATCCGGATGCGCGTCCATCATCGCCCGCAGCCGTGCTTCGGACGCACGCAGCGCGAGCTCGGCCTGGTAGCGCTCGGTGATGTCCTCGACGTGGTGCACGACGTGATCGTCGCGGATCGGAATCAGCGTCACGTAAAGCCTGCGAACCTCTCCCGACCGGTAGCGGTAGTCGCCTTCGAATTTCCGAACCTCGCCCTGGTCGAGGCAGCCGCCCAGGATGCCCACGAAGTCGACGTCGTTCTGCACCGTTCTCGCGCGGCAGCCTAGATGGAACTCGGGCGCCTTCGTGCGAATTCGCTCGAGCGCCGCCTTGTTCAGCGCGACGAGCTCGAAGTCGTCCCCGCATCGTCGCCAGATGTAGGCGGGCCCCGGCAGGTTCTCGAAGTGGAGCTTGAACAGGCTCTCGTCGACTCCGCGGCCGAGAATCTCCTCCAGAGGATCCTGCGGCCGCCGCTCGGCTGCGGTCACGGTCGAACGGCTCCCGAGTTTCACGGAGCCGCAAGCTTACCCGAACCCGGGCGCTCCACACATGACATGCCGCTCAAGGCATCGCGGCGCGGCGAGCCCGTTCGGGCTCCCGCAGGCGACGCCGCCGCGACGTTCATGGACAATACCGCTCGACCGTATCCGCCAAGCATGGAGAGGACTCGATGCTCGTCAGCACGGACGCGATCCTGACCACGCACGTCGGCAGCCTGCCGCGCCCGCCCGCGGTCGTCGATCTCCTGCTGCGGAAGGAGAAGGGCGAGCCGTACGACCCGGCCGACCTCGCCAGCGCCGTCGAGCAGGCCGTCGACGAGATCGTCCGCCGACAGGTCGAGATCGGCCTCGACGTCGTGAGCGACGGCGAGACGAGCAAGATCGGCTACGCGACGTACATCAAGGATCGGCTGTCCGGATTCGAGGGCCACTACCCGCGTCCGCCGCATCTCGATCTCGCGCCGCATCCCGAGTTCCGCGAAGCGATGGCGCGCATGACCGGCCCGCAGCAATTCAAGCGTTCCGCGTGCGTCGGTCCCATCGAGGTCGTCGACCGCACCGCCCTCGAGCGCGACCTCGCGAACCTGCGCGCCGCGGTTTCGCGGCACGGGCCGCGCGAGGCCTTCATGAACGCCGCGTCGCCCGGAGTGATCTCGGCGTTCCAGCAGAACCGTTACTATCCGACGCACGAGGCCTACGTCGAGGCGATCGCGAACGCGATGCGGCCCGAATACGAGGCGATCGTCGCCGCGGGCTTCGTGCTGCAGCTCGATTGTCCCGACCTCGCGATGGCGAGGCATACGGGCTTTCAGGAGTTGAGCGAAGCCGAGTTCCTGAAGCGAGCCGAGCATCAAGTGGAGGCCCTGAACGACGCCGTGCGCAACGTCCCGGCGGACCGCATGCGGATGCACATCTGCTGGGGGAACTACGAGGGACCGCACGATCACGATATCCCGCTCGAGAAGATTCTCGGAATCGTGCTGAAAGCGAAGCCGCAGGCGATCCTGTTCGAAGCGGCGAATCCCCGTCACCGGCACGAGTGGACGGTATGGCGCGACGCGCGCATTCCGGACGACAAGATCCTGATCCCGGGCTGCATCATGTCGACGACGAACTACGTCGAGCATCCCGAGCTCGTCGCGCAGCAGATCCTTCAATACGCCGATATCGTCGGACGCGAACGCGTGATCGCGGGCACCGACTGCGGCTTCGGCACGTTCGCCGGAACGTCGCGCGTCGATCCCGGCATCGCGTTCAAGAAGCTGCGCTCGCTGGTCGAAGGCGCCGCGATCGCGTCGCGCGCGCTGTGGCGGCGATGAGCCGGGCGCCTCGGCGCTGACGTCCCGCGCGGCGCCGAGCGGAAGCGGCCCTCACTCCCACTTCGTTCGGACGGTGCCCGATCTCGGCGGCGAGTAATCGAGCACGTATCGCATCGCCTCGGCCGGCGTCGCCGCGACGTGAAACAGCGCGCGCGTGTCGGGGCTCACGAATCGGTGGGTGTAGAAGTGCTCGAAGAGCGCGAGCAGCGGATCGAAGTACGAGGCCGTATTCACGAGCACGAGCGCCTTCTCGTGATAGCCGAGCTGTTTCAGCGTCAGCACTTCCATCAGCTCTTCGAGCGTGCCGTAGCCGCCCGGCAGCACGATGAACGCGTGCGCCAGGTTGAACATCAGCGCCTTGCGCTCCTGCATCGTCTGCGTCTCGACGAGATCGTCCGCGACCTCGTACGCAACGCCTTCGATCGCGCGCAGCGCTTTCGGAATCACGCCGAATACGCGTCCGCCGTGCTCGTGCACCGCGCTCGCGACGACGCCCATGAGTCCCACTCGCCCGCCGCCGTAAACGAGCGTGTGCCCGCCGCGGCCGATCAGCTCGCCGAGCTCGGCGGCCGCCTCGACGTAGACGTCCGCGATCCTGTTGCTGGACGCGCAGTAGACGGTGAGGTTCATCGAAGAAAGCCGCCGGCGTTCGTCGGATTCGAATTACGAGAACGAGATTCGGCGCCGCCGGCGCTGCCCGGCGCCTGAAGCGTGGTGCTGGCGGACGGATTCGAACCGCCGACCGGCTGATTACAAATCAGCTGCTCTACCAGCTGAGCTACGCCAGCCCCGCCGCGCATTATAGCCGTGAAAACGAGGGGCGCCTCGAATGGGCGCCCCTTCGCGTCCTCCGGCTGCGTCCGCCGTCGATCGGGAGCTTACTCGGGCTTGCGCGCGCGGATCAGAATCTTGTCCGTCTTGCCGGCGACCGACGGATCGCGCACGCCGACGGTCTTCGGATCGTCGGGATTGTCGAGCAGATCCGACTCTTCCTCGACGACGAAACCAGCGGCTTCTAGCACTCGCTTCGCGGAGCCGGCATCCACGCGGTGCAGCTCCGCGTTGTTGCCACCGGGGAGCCCCTCGTGGTCGATCAACCCGAGCACCCCGCCCGGCTTCAGCGCCTTGAAGATGCCCGCCAGAAACGCGACGCCGCCTTCGTCGCCTCCGCGGTTGTACATGTCATGGAAGTTGTTCGACGTGATCGCGACGTCGACCTGGCCATCGATACCGGCTTCGGCGAGATCGCCATGCACCGGCTTCACGTTGCCGAGACGTTCGACGATCGCTCGCTCCTGGTCGAGGAAACCTTCGCGATTCACGAAGAACGCGGGATTCTGCATGTACACCGTCCCCGACGGCCCGACCGCCGGCGACAGCACGGACGTCCAATAGCCTCCGCCGGACACGACGTCGAGCACCGTCATACCTTCTTCGACGCCGAGGAAGTCGAGCACCTCGGCCGGTTTCGTGTTGGCGTCGCGCGCCTTGAATTCGGCCGAGCGTTCCGGCGATGCGAGCGCGTCGCGCAATCGACTCGAAAGATCCTGGGCAAATGCCGCCACAGCCACGAGACCGCCGACGCCGAGCACCGCGAGCGGCAGCCACGTCCGCTTCATGAGTTTCATGCCGTCTCCTTGAGATTCCCGATCCTCGCTCCCCAACCTTAACGCAACCGCGCGGCGCGCGGGAATCGGCGCGGCGGCGCCGAAGCTCAAGAAACGCGAATATTCCCGGCCGTTCAGTTCGCCGCGGCGCCGCACGCACGCTGCTCGAGCCGCGTCACTCCGCTCGGCACGTCGAGCATCTCGAAGTCGAGATCGACGCCCGCGGGCAACTCGATATCGATCCAGTGCGCCGTGCCGCGGCGCGAGCGGTCGACGACGTTCGGCTCGAAACCGAGTCCGCGCACCTGCTCGCGCAGCCTGCCGGCACGCGCGACGTCGGTGAACACGCCGAGCGAGATGATGTGGCCCTCGTCGTCCGGAATCGCGTACGCCTCGCGAATGCCGTTCTCGCGGAGCTTGGCGAGGATGCGATTCGCTTCGGCCCGGCTCGGGATCGCATCTATGCGCACCCAGTACCCGACCCAGATGTCTCCCTCGGCGACCCGCTGCGAAGGCTCCAAACCCGCCGCGCGCAGACGCGCCGACGCGGCCGCGGCGTCGGCCAATTCGGGGAACGGCCCGACGCTGACGCAGCGGCTCGATGCGACAGACAGCTCGGCGGGGCCGTCGAGCCGATCGGTCGTCGCCGCCTCGTCCGACGTCGCGGCTTCCTCGGTCTCGGTGGATGCGCCCGCGACCTCGCTGACGAGCCGGATCCTGGTCCCGCTCGCGGGCGCCGTGGGTGTCGTGCGCGGCTCGGGCGCATACCACGCGGACCACGCGCCGAAACCGAGATTGGCGAGCACGAGCGCGAAGAACAGGTTTCGCATTCAGCGAGCGTCCGGACGACGAGCGGCGAGCGCCGCGCCCCCAGGCGGCGTCTCCGCGGCAATGAGCGCAAGTCCCTTGAGGACCAAGTCTGCCTCCACTTGCACCTCGGTTTCCAGCCACGGCGCGAGCGCCGCGGCATCGCCTCCGGCGAGATAGACGACGGGCGGAATGCCCAGCTCTTTCGCGACGATCGCGGCGGCGCGGTCGAAGGCGGCGGCGGGCGCGAGCATCGCCGCGAAGCCGACGCCCTCCTCCGTGCTGCGGCCCAAGAGCTTCAAGCCCGCGGGCTTCGTCGTCGCCGGCGGCGTCGGCCCGATGCCGCGCGTGCCGCGCGCGAGCGCGTCGGCGGCGAGCCGCGGGCCCGGCAGGATCAGGCCGCCGAGGTGCCGGCCGCGGGCATCGACGGCGTCGAAAGTCATCGCGGTGCCGGCGTTGATCACGACCGCAGGCCGAGGGCCGTCGGGCCGCGCCGCCGCGGCGTGATGAGCCGCGACGACCGCGACCCAGCGATCCACGCCGAGCCGAGACGGATCACGATACGCGCAGCGTACGCCGAGCGTCTCGGCGGCGGTCGCGACGTATTCGGGCTGGACGCCGACATGCTCGCGCGCGAGCGTGTCGAGCCGCTCCGCGATCGACGGCCCGCCGACATTGGCGACGACGATGCGCTCGACGGGCGACGAAGCCAGCGCCGCGCGGAGCGCCGCGAGGGCTTCGTCCTCCGCGCCCGCGTGCACCGCGTGCTCCTTCTCGCGCAGACGCCGCGCGTCGGCGCGGGCCCACTTGATCCGGGTGTTCCCTATATCGACGACGACCGTCGTCATGGTCGGCCTCTCCTTGCCGGGCGACGCGTCCGCGCTCGAGCCCGACTGCACACCGTGTCGAGCCGCGCCGTCATGCCGGCCGCACCGTGACGTCGCCGGCGAGGATTCGCCGGCACCGGCCTCGCTCGTCGGCGACCAGCAACGCTCCGTCGGCGTCGATCCCGGCCGCGACCCCGATCGTCTCGCGATACGCGTCCGTCACGACGATACGTCGGCCTTCGAGCGCATCGGCCGCGCGAAGCTCGCCGAGATACGGTACGAGCCCGGTCTCGGCGTAGCCGCCGAGCACCTCGACGAGCCGCGCGATCAACGCCGCCGCGAGCTCGGTGCGGCTCGGCGGCACGCCGCCGAGCGCACCCGCGAGATCGGCCGCGCCGCCCGGCCAGTCGCTCGAGGCCGCCGCATCGCGCGGCAGAGCGACGTTGATACCGACGCCGACGACCGCGAGCACGCCGCCTGCGTGTCGAGGCACGGTCTCGACGAGAATGCCACCGAGCTTGCCGCCGTCAAGAACGAGGTCGTTCGGCCACTTGAGCGTAACGTCCAGTCCGCACGCGTCGTGAATCGCTCGGCGAGCCGCGACGCCCGAGGCCAGGGGCAGCGCAGACAACGCTTCCGGCGGCTCGACGAACGACCATGCCGCCGACAGGCACACCCCGGCGGCCGGCGGAACGATCCAGCGGCGTCCTCGGCGGCCGCGGCCCGCGTGCTGGTACTCGGCGATGCAGATGCGCGCAGCGCCAGGCCGAGGCGGCTCGCTCTCGAGCAGCCTGCGATTCGTCGAATCGAGCGACACGAAGAGCTCGAGCTGCTCGATGCGTCTCGCCGCGGCCTCGGGAATTCGCCCGAGCAGCGCATCGGCGGCGAGCAGGTCGAGCGGCCGCGCGAGCCGGATCGTGCCGTCGTCGTTGCGAATGACCGTGAGACCGCGACGCGCCAGCTCGGCCAGCGGCGCATCCGGCGGAACGTCGCTCGCGACCGTGCCCGCGAGCAGCGTCTCGACGTCGTGGGGTCGACCGTCCGCAAGACCGACGAGCAGCGCATCGGCGGCGATCGCGATGCGCGAATGGCTCGCGTCGGCCGCGAGCGCGCGGCTCGACGGCGTATCGGAACCGCGAAGCGGCATCGTCCCGCTCCGCGGCTTACTTGCCGCCCGCGGCCCGCCCGAAGCGCGGCTCGGTCCGGTTCAGCATCCGCCGGATATTGCTGCGGTGGGTGAAGATGATCAGCGCGGCGACGCACGCGGCGAACAGCACGAAACCTTGTTCCTCCGGCCAACGCAGCACGCCGGCCGCCGCGGCTCCGAGCACGGCCGCGGTCATCGTCGCGAGGCCGACGTAGCCCGTGAGCGCGACGACGCCGATCCACGCGGCGAGCACGACGGCGCCGAGCACCGGGTCGAGAAAGATCAGAAGACCCGCGGCCGTCGCCGCGCCCTTGCCGCCGCGGAAGTCGAACCAGACCGGAAAGACGTGACCGAGGATCGCGCCGAACGCGACCGCGTAGAGCACGAGGTCGCGCGAGACCGCGGGATCGAAGCCGACGCCGGGGATCGACCACCCCGGAAGCCACGCCGCGGCGACGATCCCCTTCGCGACATCGATCACGATGACCCACAGCGCGAACCACTTGCCCTGCGTGCGGAAGGCGTTCGTGCTGCCGGGATTCCCGCTGCCGAGCCGGCGGATATCGACGCCGCCCTTCAGATAGCCGACGACGAGGCTGCCAAGGACCGAGCCCAGCAGGTACGCGATCGTGAATTTCAGTCCGAGCTCGAGCATGCGCTGCGAATCTTACGCCGAACCGGCCAGCCAAGCCTCCCGGCGCGCTCGTGCCTGCTCGTCCGCGTTCTCGCGGAGCTGCAGCCAGCAAGTATCGCGCGGCGCCGCGGCGAGCACGAGGCCGAACTCGAGGAGCTCGTCGCCGCGGAACACGGTCGCGCTGATCCGCTCGCCGTCCTCGAACCGTTTGAGCCGGGCGGCGAGATTGCCCGCGTCGACCTTGAGCCGGTCCAGGGCGATCAGCACGTCTCCCGGCTCGAGGCCGGCCCGCTGCGCCGGCCCGTCGTCGAGCACCGCGGTGAGCTCGAGCCCGCCGTCGGGCCGGGCGCGGTACGTCACCCCCAAGCCGAGCGGCGGCTCGCCGTTCGATGCGGACGAGGACGCGGAGCCGGCCTGGGCGCTCGTGCCCGTCCGCGGCGGCAACAGCCCGCCGCGATCGTCCGGGCCGGACGCGGGCCGAAGCTCGAAGCCGATGCCGACGGATTCGAACAGCTCGGCGAGGGGCAGGTCCTCGGTGCCGCGCACGGCACGCGCGAAGAACTCCGCGAGATCGATTCCCGCGACCTCGGCCGCGAGCGATTCGAAACCGTCCTCGGGCACGCCGATGCCTCGCGCGCCGTAGCGCCGCCACAGCTCGCGCACGACGTCGTCGAGGCTCGCCCGGGAGCGGCGCCTGAGCTCGAGATCGAGCGCGAGCGCGACGAGCGCGCCTTTCGTGTAATAGCTGATCGACGCGTTCGGCGCGTTCGGCTCGGGCTTGTAGAGGATGTCCCACGCGTTGAAGCTCGCGTCGGCGAGAGACTGGCGAAGCCGGCCCGGCGTGCGGTAGACGCGCGTCAGCGCCTGCGCGAGGCGCGTCAGAAACGTGTCGCGGCCGACGAGACCGCTGCGCAGCAGAAACAGCTCCTGGTAGTAGCTCGTGATGCCTTCGAAGACCCAGAGCAGCCGCGTGTGGTTACGGCGGTCGAGGCGATACGGCACGAAAGCCGCGGGCTTCGTCCGCTTCACGTGCCACGCGTGGAAGTACTCGTGGCTCGCGAGCGCGAGGAAGCGCTGGTACGCGGGCGGGATGCCGGGCTCGCCGATCTTCGGCAGGTCGTCACGGTCGAACATCAGGCTCGACGACGCGCGATGCTCGAGCCCGCCGAAGGCGCCGCCGGTCGCGACGCATAGAAAACAATAACGATCGAACGGCGGCGGGCGGCCGAAGAAGTCGATCTGCGCTTCGCAGAGCTGCTTGAGATCGGTCGCGACGCGCTCGAGGTCGCCATCGAATCGCCCGGCGACGACGAGCCGATGCGGAACGCCGGCCGCGTCGAACTCGACCTCGTCGAACGCGGAGATCTCGAACGGATGATCGATCAGCTCGTCGTAGTCGGCCGCGCGATAGCGTCCGAAGCCCCGCTCGTCGACCGCGACCGGACGCATCGCCGTCGCGACGCGCCACTCGGCGCAACGGGGATCCGAAGGCGGCTCGAGGTCGAGCTCGACGGCCTCGCGCTCTCGATCCTGCGGAATCAGAAACAGCGACGTGCCGTTGAAGAACGCGCGCCTCGTATCGAAGAACGCGCCGCGCACCGACGGATCGAGCGCGTAGATCTGCGCCGTCACGACGAGCTCGCCTTGCGCGCCTCGGCACCACCACGAGCTCTTGTCCGCTTGCTCGATGACGATCGCTCGCCCGCGGCTCTCCGCGCGAATGCCGACGATGTGACGCGCGAACTCCCGCAGCAAGTAGCTTCCGGGAATCCACGACGGCAGACGAACGCACTGCGATGCGGCGGGATTCTCGAGCTTCAGCTCGACCTCGAACAGATGGCGGCTCGGATCGAGCAGCCGAACGGTATAACGGACCAGATTCAGCCTCCTTGCAAACGACACGCGGCGAACCGCGGCATTCTCGCATAGTCTTGCAAATCGGCACCGTGACTCCTATCGTTCCCGAAGGCGGTGCTCTGCCGGAGTCAAAAGGGAACGCAGTGCAAGTCTGCGGCTGTCCCCGCAACTGTGAACGGCGAGGTTTCGCGTAGCGCGGCCACTGGAGAACGCTCTGGGAAGGCACGCGGAACCGCTCGAGCCGTGAGCCAGGAAACCTGCCGCCGATGTCGTCCTTCCGCATGCCGGGGAAGCGCGCGGAGCGGCCCATCCGTCGTGGCGACAACTCTTTGAAGTGATCGCGGGGCGGTACGCCTCGCGCGTCGGACGTCGCACGCGCAAGCGTTGCGCCGATGACTTGGGAGTTGATCATGCCGATGCTCGAGCCTTCGTCGAGACCGCGCGCGCGCGCCGGGAACGCGAGCCGCGGCGAGCGTCGGCCGACGGATCGGCATGCGTATCGCCGTTCGGTCCGGATCGCGGCGAGCGTCGTCGCCGCAATGCTCGTCGTCTTCGCCGCGCCCGCGCGCGGCGCGCTGCCTCGCGTCGCGTCGATCAATCTCTGCACGGATCAGCTCGTGCTGCGGCTCGCCGATCCGAGCCAGATCGTCACGTTGAGCTGGCTGTCCGCGGATCCCGAGGAATCGCTGCTCGCCGACGAAGCCGCGCGCTACCCGCTGAACTACGGCACGGCGGAGGAGCTCTTGCGCTACGATCCGGACGTCGTCGTCGCCGGCGCGTTCACGGGCGCGTACACGCGCTCGTTGCTCCGAAGCCTCGGCTACACGGTCGTCGACGTGATGCCCGAGCTCACCGTCGACGACATCGAGAGCAACCTGCGCGTCGTCGCCCGGGCGATCGGGCGCGCCGAGCGCGGCGAGGCGCTGATCGCCGAGATGCGCGAGCGCATCCGGCATCTCGAGCGGACGAAGCCCGCCGAGCCCGTCGCCGCGGTCGTCGTACGGCCCGGCGGCTTCACCGCCGACGCGGGCTCGCTCGCGCACACGCTGATGACGCTCGCCGGCCTGCGCAACGTGCCCGCGGAGCAGGGGCTCGACCGTTGGGGCAGCCTGTCCGTCGAGACGCTGCTGCGAACGCCCGCGGAGCTTCTGATCGTCACGCCGTATCGCACCGACGAGCCGTCGCTCGCGAACGCGGTGCTCGCGCATCCGGCGCTGCGCGCCGTCGCGACGCGGAAGACGGCGATCGAGATTCCCGGCGCGTACTTCGGCTGCGGGCTGCCGGACAGCCTCGACGCCGTCGAGATCATGCGCCGCGCGAACGAGCGGCTCGGCGCGGCGAACGGAGACGCGCTGTGATCGCCGACAGAAAGCTCGCGGCCGCGACGGCGGAGTCGCAACCGCTGCTCGACCGTCGTTGGATCGACCCTCCGTTCGCGCGGCCCTTCGTCGTGCTGATCCCGCTCGTCGCGATTGCGGCGCTCGCGTCCATCTGGGTCGGACGTACGAGCAGCGGCCCCGCGTTCGGGCTCGGCGACGCGGCGCTCGCGCGGACGATCCTGCTCGAGATCCGCGTGCCGCGAACGCTGCTCGCGCTCCTCGTCGGAGGAACGCTCGGCCTTTGCGGCGCGGCGCTGCAAGGCCTGCTGCGCAATCCCCTCGCGGAGCCGGGGTTGCTCGGCGCGTCCAGCGGCGCGGCGCTGGGCGCGGTGATCGTGTTCTATTTCGGCATCGCCGCGGCCGACTCGCTGCTGTTGCCGCTCGGCGGCGTCGCGGGCTCGATCGGCGCCCTCGCGCTGCTCTATGCGCTCGCCGGCCGCCGCGCCGCGCTCGTGACGATCGTGCTCGCCGGCATCGCGATCAACGCGCTCGCGGCCGCGCTGACGTCGCTCGCGTTGAACTTCGCACCGAGCCCGTACGCCGCGCTCGAGATCCTGTTCTGGATGCTCGGCTCGCTGGCCGACCGCAGCCTGACGCACGTCGGGCTCGCGCTGCCGCTGATGATTCCCGGTTGGCTGCTGATCGTCGCGGCCGCGCGCGGTCTCGACGCGCTGACCCTCGGCGAGGAGGCCGCGGCGACGCTCGGCTACGCGCCGGCACGCACGCAGTGGCTCGTCGTGGGCGGCACCGCGCTCGCCGTCGGCGCCGCCGTCGCCGTCAGCGGCGTGATCGGCTTCGTCGGGCTCGTCGTGCCGCATCTGCTGCGGCCGTGGACCGGGCACCATCCGAGCCGGCTGCTCGCGCCGAGCTTTCTCGCCGGCGCCGCGCTGACGCTCGCCGCGGACATCGCGATCCGGCTGATGCCGCCCGGCCCGGAGCTCAAGCTCGGCGTCGTCACCGCGCTGATCGGCGCGCCGTTCTTTTTGCATTTGATCCTGCGCCGCAGCGGAGAGCTCGCGTCATGACGACGCTCGCGCTCGACGACATCGGCGTTCGGTACGGCGCGAGGACCGCGCTCGAGCCGGTGTCTCTAGACCTTCGGGCCGGCGAGCTCGTCGGGCTGATCGGCCCGAACGGCGCGGGCAAGAGCTCGTTGCTGAAAGCGATCGCGGGGCTCGTTCCGCATCGCGGCACGGCGACGTGGCAGTCGCGTCCGCTCGTGAAGATGAAACGGCTCGAGCGCGCTCGAACGCTCGCCTACTTGCCGCAGACGCCGGCCGCGCACTGGCCGATTCGCGTCGCGGAGCTCGTCGCGCTCGGCCGGATGCCGCACCTCGCTTTCGGACAGCGCCCCGGGGACGACGACGCCGCGGCGGTGCGTTGGGCGCTCGAGCAGTGCGAAGCGCTCGATCTCGCGGATCGCAGGGTCGATCGCCTCTCGGGCGGCGAGCGGGCCAGGGCGCTGCTCGCGCGAGCCCTCGCCGTGCGCGCGCCGATTCTGCTCGCGGACGAGCCTATTCAGTCCCTGGATCCTTACCATCAGCTGAAGATCATGGGCGTGCTGAAGAGCTACGCATCGCTCGGAGCTCTCGTAGTCGCCGTGCTGCACGATCTCGCGCTCGCGGCGCGCTTCTGCACTCGCCTCGTGCTACTTTCGCACGGGCGCGTCGTTGCCGAAGGTCGGCCCGAGGAAGTCCTGACGCGGAGCGCGCTCGAGGACGGGTACCGGGTCGAGCCCTTCTTCTCCCGTCACGAGGGCGAGCTCGTCGTCCTCCCGTGGCGACAGGCCGGGGACGCTTCGAAGCGCGGCTGACGGCACGCCGTCTTATCGTCGCCGTGGGCAATCCGAACCCGCGCGTATAATCGGCGTCATGGCCAATCTCGTGACGCTGAGCCGGCTGATCCTGCTGCTCGTGGTCGTCTGGCTCGCTTACCAGCCGATCAGCGCTTGGCATTTCGCGAGCTTCTTTCTGGTCATCCTGATCTTCGTCACCGACGGGCTCGACGGCTATATCGCCCGCAAACGCAACGAGACGAGCCTGTTCGGCGCGCTGTTCGATATCGCCGGCGACCGCGTCGTCGAGCTCACGCTGTGGGTCGTCGCCGCGGATCTCGACCTGATCCCGATCTGGGTCCCGCTCGTCTTCATCATCCGCGGCGTCGTCGTCGACACGATTCGATCGAGCAACTCGGTATCGCGGGGCGTGGCGCCGTTCGCGCTGATGCGTACGGCGCTCGGCAAGTTTCTCGTGTCGAGCCAGTTCATGAGGATCTTCTATGCCGTGGTCAAGGCGTGCGCCTTTGCGGGACTCGCGCTGCTTCGGCCGTTTCCGGTCGTGCTTCCCGCGATCTGGGAGCGAATCGATGCGCTGATCGTCGGCCTGACCTATCTCTTCGTCTACCTCTCGGTGCTGCTCTGCATCGTGCGCGGATTACCGGTCATCGTCGAGTTCGTGAAGTCGCAAAAGGACGATATCCTGGGCACGATAGGGCAGAAGCGATGAGGCTCGCGATCTTCGACATCGACGGCACGCTCGTCACGGGGAGCTCCGAAAGAGCCTTCTGGCGGTATCTGCTGCTGCGCGGCAAGCAGGGCCCGCGGCAGGCGCTCGCGTTCCTGCTGTTCATGGCCCGCTATCTGCCGATCGGCGGCATCCACACGCCGAGGAAGAACAAGGCGTACCTCTCGGGTCTGCGCGTCGAGGAGGTCGAGGCGCTCGCACGGGAGTTCGTTGCCGAGAAGCTCGTGCATCGACTCTACGAGCCCGTCGTGCAGCGGCTCAAGCAGCATCAGAACCGCGGCGATATCGTCGTGCTGATGTCCGGCACGCTGTATCCGATCGCGCGGGCGCTCGCCGATCACCTCGGCGTCGGGTACGTCTGCGCGACGCTATTGAGCCAACGCAACGGCCTCTATCTCGCGCAACCGCCCGAGATGCACCCGTACGATGCCGCGAAGCTCGTTCTCGTGCTGCGCCTCTCCCGAGAGCTCGGGTTCGACCTGAAGGACGTGACGGCCTACGGCGATTCGCGCCGAGACCTGTTCCTGCTGTCCGCGGTCGGCGAGCCGGTCGCCGTGCGGCCCGACGGCACGCTGCTCAAGGTCGCGCTCGAGCGCGACTGGGAAATCATCGCGGAAGGATCGCGCGCGTCCGCGCTCGTTCGCTGACCCGCGCCTCGCGGGTCAACTCGGGGAACTGCGCTCGATCAGCGTCGCGAGGTGGCTCAATGCCGCCTTGAGCTGCGCGAAATCTCTCTCGACCGCGCCCGTCAGGGCCTCGATGGCGTCGACCAAGGCATGTCGCTCGCACAGCGCATCGCCGTCCTCGAGCGCCTGCCGCAAACGATTCAACGAATTACGAACCTCGTCGTACGGCATTGAGTCGTTCCTGAAACCTACGCCCTTCGCTTGCCTGAAGCATCGTCCGCCGGTCCTCGGCCCCGTCTGCAAGCAAAGCATCGTCGCGGATTACCGTGGGCAACCCGCGACTGACCACGTAGCATCGATCGTCATGGAAGGCGAGACAATTTTCGACGGTCGGGTACGGCTCGAAAAGGTGTGCAAAGCGTATGGAAGCACGATCGTGCTCAACAACGTTAATTTCTCTGCAAAACGCGGAGAATTTGTCGTAATCATGGGCCGCAGCGGCTCGGGGAAATCGACGCTGCTTCGGCTGCTCGGCGGGCTCGAGACGCCGGATGCGGGCAGCGTCGAGCACGGCGGCGTTCGGCTCGAGCGGATGACGGAGGCCGAGCGCGCGCGATTTCGCCGCCGGGAGATCGGCTTCGTCTTTCAGTTTTTCAATCTGATTCCGACCCTTACGGTCGCGGAGAACATCCGGCTGCCGCTCGCGTTGAACGGCATCGACGGCGCCGAGGCCGGCGCGCGCGTCACCGCGCTGCTCGCCGAGCTCGGGCTCGAAGGCACGGGCGATCGCTTCCCGGAGGAGCTTTCCGGCGGCGAGCAGCAGCGGGTCGCGATCGCCCGCGCGCTCGCGCACGCCCCCGGGCTCGTGCTCGCCGACGAGCCGACCGGCAATCTCGATCTCGAAACCGCCGAGCGGGTGCTCGGCCTGCTCGACGACGCGTGCCGCAAGCACGGCGCGACGCTGGTGATGGCGACGCACAGCCGTGAGGTCGTCGGGCGCGCGGATCGCGTGCTGACGATCCGCCACGGCCGCCTGCTGCCGGCCGATGCGGCCGAGGAACGATGAAAGCCCTCCTGCTCCTCGCCGCGCTGCGCTTCTATCGCCGGCACCCGTGGCAGCTCGCGCTCGCGATCGCGGGCGTCGCGCTCGGCGTGGCCGTGCACGTCGGCGTCTCGCTCGCGAACGACAGCGCGAGGCGCGCCTTCGAGCTTTCGTCCGAGGCGCTCGTCGGCCGCACGACGCATCGGGTGCTTCCCGTCGGAGATGCGCTACCGGAATCGCTCTATGCCGAGATCGTCACGGACCTCGGCGTCACGGCCGCGGCGCCGGTCGTCGAAGCGGAGGTCGAGCTCGCCGTTAAGCCGCCGCAGCGCGCTCGCCTCCTCGGCATCGATCCGGTCAAGGAACCGATCGTCCGCAGCCTGGTCGGGCTCGTGCCCGGCGGGGCCGACGAAGCTTTCGACCTCATGACGGTGCGCGACGCGGTGCTCCTGCCCGACGCGCTCGCGGACGAGCTCGGGATCGGAGACCTCGGCGTCGACGGCGAGCGCGGGACGATCGCCATCGACGCGCGCATCGGCGGACGCGTCCAGGCGTTGAGGCCGGTCGGGACGGTCCGCGGCGGCTCGCCGGACGCCGAGCTTCCGCTCGTCGCCGACATCGCCACGGTGCAGCGGCTCGCGGACCGACGGGGCTCGCTCGACCGTATCGATCTTCGGCTCGACGCCGCGACCGCGGCGCGGCTCGCGGCGGCTCTGCCGGCCGGCGCGACGCTCGTGCCCGCCGGCCGGGATCCGGCCTTCGAGCAGCTCACGACCGCCTTTCACACGAACCTCACCGCGCTCGGCCTGCTCGCGCTCGTCGTCGGGATGTTTCTCATCTACTCGACGATGGCTTTCGCGATCGTGCAACGCCGCGCCGCGATCGGCACGATGCTCGCGATCGGGCTTGCGCGGCGGGAGCTGTTGCTCGGCGTGCTCGGCGAAGCGCTCGCGATCGGCGCGATCGCGACGGTGATCGGGCTCGCGTTCGGACATTGGCTCGCGCGCGGCCTCGTCGAGCTGATGCTCGACACGATCAGCGACCTCGCGTTCGCGGCGCGCGTTTCGGCGGCGTCGCCGTCGCCGTGGCTTTATGTCGGCGGCGCGGCGCTCGGTCTCGGGGCGACGCTGGTCGCGGCGCTCGGCCCCGCGCTCGACGCCTCTCGCGGCAAGCCGGCCGACGTCATGCAGCGCTCCGCGCTCGAGCGGTCGAGCCGCGCACGGAGCCGGGTCGCCGCGCTCGCGGCGCCGCCCGTCCTCGGCACCGGCGCGCTCCTGCTCGCCGCCGCGCCGAGCTCGCTCGCGACGGCTTTCGCGGGGCTGTTCTGCGTTCTCCTCTCCGGAGCGCTCGCGACACCCGCCGCCACGGCCGCGCTCATGCGCGTTCTAGACGCACCGGCCGGCCGGGCGTTCGGCCTGCCCGGCCTGCTCGCGGTGCGCGGGGTCACCGCGTCGCTCAGCCGAACCGGTGTCGCCGCGTCCGCGCTCGCGGTCGCGGTCGCGACGGTCGTCGGCATCGGGCTCATGATCGCGAGCTTCCGCGCGAGCGTCGTCCGATGGCTCGAGACGACGCTGACGGCGGACCTTTACGTGTCGCTCGAAGGCGACGAGCCGGTCGACGCGCTCGTCGCATCGCTGCGGGAGCTGCCCGGAGTCGAGGGCATCGGCCTGACGAGGGTCGCTCGTCTGCCGACGCGCTACGGCGAGCTCGTGCTCAGGGCCGTGACGCCGGGTCCGGAAGGTTTCGGGCTCGTGCTCGTCGCGTCGTCACAGGACGCGCTCGAGAGGCTCGCGCGCGAGCCGAGCATCGCTCTATCCGAGCCGTTCGCCTATCGGCAAGGGCTCGAGCTCGGAGACCGTCTCGTGCTGCCGACGAGCACGGGCGAGCGGGCTTTCCCGATCGTGGCGATCTATCGCGACTACAACGCGGCGGGCAGCGCCGCGCTCATGTCGCTCGAGCAATACCGGGCGCTGTGGAACGACCGTGCGATCTCGAGCATCGGCGTGCACGTCGCCGATCGTGCGCGGATCGACGAAGTCGCGGCGCGGCTCGCCGCGCTCGTGCCCCGCGACCGCGGACGAATCGTGTCGACCGAGGGCGTCGTCGACGTCTCCCTCGCGGTCTTCGATCGAACGTTCAAGATCACGGAGGTGTTGCGGCTTCTCGCGGGCTCGATCGCTTTTCTCGGCGTGCTGAGCTCGGCGCTGTCGATCGAGCTCGAGCGCGCGCGCGAGCGCGCCGTGCTGCGCGCGGTCGGGCTCGGTCCCGGAGGGCTCGCGGCATTGACGCTCGCGCAAACGACGCTCTTGGGCGCCGCGGCCGGGCTCGCGGCCGTGCCCATGGGGAGCGTGCTCGCGGCGTTGCTCGTTCACGTGATCAATCGCCGCTCGTTCGGCTGGACGATGAGCCTCGAGCCGGATCCGCGGCCCGTGCTCGTCGGCATCGCGCTCGCGGTCGGCGCAGCGTTCCTCGCGGGCATCTATCCGGCGTCGCGCGCACGGCGCGTCGAGCTCGGCAGGGCGCTGCGGGAGGAATGACACGATGGCTCGCCGATGCGCCGTCACGAGACTCCTTTGCGGTATCACCCTTGCGAGCGCTTTGGTCGCCTCGGGCTGCGAACGCGCGCCGAGCACGGACGTCGCGCGGCGCGACGTCTCGAGCCCGACCATCGCGCGCTCCGACGTCCCGACCGGCATTCGATTCCTCGCCGACGACACCGGGCAAGTCGGGGACTTCGCGCGGGTGAGCTCTCCTCGGCCGTTCCGTTTTCCGGAGGATCACGCGAGTCATCCGGAATACCGCACCGAGTGGTGGTATTTCACCGGCAATCTGACGAACGAGTCGGGCGATCATTTCGGCTTCGAGCTCACGTTCTTTCGCTTCGCGTTGACGCCGACGGCGCCCGACGCCGATTCGGGCTCCGCGTGGAGCACTAATCAGGTCTATATGGCGCATCTCGCCGTGACGGATACGCGCCGACGGCAATTCGTCGCGGAGGAGCGGCTCGCGCGAGCCGCGCTCGGCCTTGCCGGCGCGCGAAGCGATCCGCTCGCGATCTGGGTCGAGAGCTGGCGCCTCGAAGGGGACGACGACGGCGCGGCGAAGTTCTCGCTGGACGCGCGCGGCGAGCGCATCGCGGTTTCCCTGGACGTCGAGAGCTTGAAACCGGCCGTGCTTCACGGCGATCGCGGCGTCGATGCGAAGGGTCCGGAGCCCGGCAATGCGTCGTACTACTACTCGCTGACGCGCCTTGCAGCCCGGGGCTCGATCACGGTCGCCGGCCGTACCGAGGCCGTCGAAGGGCTCGCGTGGATGGATCGCGAATGGTCGACGAGCGCGTTGTCTCCCGACGTCGAAGGTTGGGATTGGTTCGCGATTCAGCTCTCCGACGGAAGGGATCTGATGCTCTATCGGCTGCGCCGGCACGACGGCTCGACGAGCCCGTTCAGCGGCGGCTCCCTCGTGGAGGCGGACGGCACGCGTCGATCGATCGGCCCCGGCGATTTCGCGCTCACGCCGCTCGAGCATTGGCGCAGCACGCGCAGCGGCGTGCGTTATCCGATCGCATGGCGCGCGACGCTTCCGCGGCTCGGGATCGAGCTCGAGATGCGGCCGGTCCTCGACGAGCAAGAGCTCGTGTTGAGCGTGCGCTACTGGGAGGGCGCGGTCAGGGTCTCGGGGCGGGCGAACGGCGAGCCGGTCACAGGTCACGGCTACGTCGAGCTCGCCGGCTATCGTTGACCACGGCACCGCGAAAAAGCCGTCCTAGAGCAAAAAAACCCCGGCCGCGTTCGCCGCAGCCGGGGTTCTCGTGATCAAGTGCCTGGCAGTGACCTACTCTCGCGTGGGCAAGCCCACACTACCATCGGC
>Ga0207873_1001448_pt1 | contig 22729 bp, 24 predicted proteins | sample BGWIniCompost_FD_187373 | JGI IMG/M metagenome (GOLD analysis project Ga0207873, IMG submission 187373) | Cellulose adapted compost microbial communities from Newby Island Compost Facility, Milpitas, CA, USA - BGW Initial Compost (SPAdes)... ...
AGTGCCGGTCGCCAGTGGCGTCGGGCACGTACTTCACAGTGACAACGATCCTCAAGCTCACGCCGGCTCTCCTACTGCATCGTCATTTCTGGCTGCCTGTCTTGCAGGCAGCATAGGCACCTGAAGGGGGTGATCCCGGTCGGGGCGACCCGCGCTCCGCACATCAGGTTACTCGCCAGTACACCCAGTTCGTTACGCGCCAGTACACCGAGTTCGTCTCCGCTAAGCAAGCGCTTTGAACTGTGACCTTTGCAACGCAGCGTAACCGGAACTGGACGCGCACGCAGCGCGGGAGGCGAGCGGCTCAGTCCCGCAGACCGTGGTAGCGGCCGTGGTGGTACAGCAGGGGACGCCCGGGGCGGGCGGGGTCGCCGGGGTCGCCGAGCAGCACCTCGGCGATCACGATGCGGTGATCCCCGGCCGGGACCCGGGCCACGACCCGGCACACCGTCCAGGCCAGCACTCCGTGCAGCAGCGGCACCCCCTCCGGCCCGTCCCACCAGGCCGTGCCCGGCCCGAAGCGGTCGGCGCCGGGGCGGGCGAAGGTGACCGCCAGGTCCTGCTGGTCCTCGGCGAGCACATGGACGCCGACATGGTCACCCGTGGCTATCACCGGCCAGCTCGAGCTCGCGGTGCCGATGCCGAACGAGAGCATCGGCGGGTCTGCGGAGACGGAGGCGAGGGAGGTGGCGGTGAAGCCCACCGGCCCCGAGGCGCCGCGCGCAGTGATCACCGCCACACCCGCCGCGTGCCGCCGGAACACGGAGCGCAGCAGATCGGGCGAGGCGGGCCGGGCGTGGGTGGCGGGCGGGGCCGTCATGGAACTGTCCTTCCGCGGGAGACGGGGCGAGGGAGCGGGTACCCGCGACGGGCGAAGGAGTTCCGAGGACATGCCGTCAGGCTGACGATGTGCGGAATGCCCCGTCAAGTCGGCCCTGTGAGGTGGGAGATGACTCACTGCGGGCCCGCGGGACGTCATACGGCCTCGCCGAGGGCGGCGATCACATCGGCCTTGCGGGGCTGTCCGGTGGCGCGGCGCACCACCCGGCCGCCGGCGTCGAGGACCAGCACGGTGGGCGTCCTGAGGATGTCGAGGCGGCGCACCAGGGCGAGGTTGTCCTCGGCGTCGATCTCGACGTGCGCGACGCCGGGGACCATGCCGGCCACCTCCGCAAGCACCCGGCGGGTCGCCCGGCAGGGGGCGCAGAAGGCGCTGGAGAACTGCACCAGCGTGGCCCGTTCGCCCAGCTCGGCGCCCAGCTCCTCGGCCGCCAGCCGGCTGCCCTCGTCCCGCGCGCGCACCCGCACCCTCCCGCTCCGCCGCCGCTGCAGCACTCCGAAGGTGCTCGCCGCGGCGAGCACCAGCACACACACCACCAGTCCGGTCACACCAGCTAGAAGCATTCACACAACCGCAAAGATTCCCGCCCCCGCCCTGAGCCTTCCGTGCGGAATGCTTGATTCATGGACATCGATGCGAGGGGGCCCCGCTTCGGGGCGGCGGTGACGACCGTGGTGCTTGCGGTCGTCATGATCACCGGGAACGCATGGCTGCTGGCCTGGCAGACGCTGGCGTTCGCCTGCGGCGCGGCGGGCGGGGTGGGCCGGTCGCCGTACGGCTGGCTGTACCGGAAGGCGGTCCGGCCGCGGCTGGGACCGCCCACGCGGTTCGAGGCTCCGCAGCCGCCGCGGTTCGCGCAAGCGGTCGGCCTCGTCTTCGCCGTGACCGGCCTCATCGGCTTCGTCGCGGGCCCCGGCTGGCTGGGCCTGGCCGCCACCGGGGCGGCGCTCGCGGCGGCCTTCCTCAACGCGGTGTTCGGCTACTGCCTGGGCTGCGAGATGTACCTGCTGACGCGGCGGCTGACGGCCCGCGCGGGATGACGGCTGCGCAAAGATCCGAGGCGGGCCGGGGGGGACGTGACGAGAATCTCGCCGCTCGCGGGCTCCGGGGCTGGTTCACGGCGCGTTATTCGGGCACCATCAGCGACAAGCCGTGAACCTACGGCTGCGTAACTTCGACTGGGAGAGGCTCCTTCCCAGCAGAGACGGAAGGGTTCCATCCCGCCCATGGCAGAACTCGTCTACCGCCCCGTGATCGGTTTCGCCCGCACCCTGTTCAAGGTGTGGGACCTCAAGATCGACCTGAGGGGTTCGGAGTACATCCCGCGCACGGGCGGCGCCGTGCTGGTGAGCAACCACATCAGCTATCTGGACTTCGTCTTCAACGGTCTGGCCGCACTGCCGCAGAAGCGGCTGGTGCGCTTCATGGCGAAGGAGTCGGTCTTCCGGCACCGGATCTCCGGACCGCTGATGCGGGGGATGAAGCACATCCCGGTCGACCGCGCCCAGGGCGAGGCGGCGTACGAGCACGCGCTGCGCTCGCTGCGGTCGGGCGAGATCGTGGGCGTCTTCCCCGAGGCGACGATCTCCCAGTCGTTCACGCTGAAGAGCTTCAAGTCGGGTGCGGCACGCCTGGCGCAGGAGGCCGGCGTGCCGCTGATCCCGATGGCGGTCTGGGGCACCCAGCGCCTGTGGACCAAGGGCCGCCCGCGCAACTTCAAGCGCAGCCACACGCCGATCACCATTCGCGTGGGCGAGGCGCTGGAGGCGTCGAAGGACACCTACGCCGGTGTGATCACCCGGCAGCTGCGCGAGCGGGTCCAGGAGCTGCTGGAGGCCGCACAGCGGGCCTACCCGGTGCGCCCGCGGGGCCCCGAGGACACCTGGTGGATGCCGGCCCACCTCGGCGGCACGGCGCCCACCCCGGAGCAGGTCCGCGCGGCCGAGGCCCACTGAGTCAGGCGGCCCGCCGGCGCGCGGACGGACGCGCCGGCTCCCGGTCCGGCCCACCGGCTCACGGGCGGCCCCGCTCCCGGCAGCTCTGCTCCGCCGGCGAGGTGGGGAGCATCTGCCACAGGTCGGCCCGGTCCCGCGCGGTTCCGGGGGCCGTCACGACGGCCGGATGCGGTGCCGCGCAGCGGCCGGGGTGGTCGCGTTCGCCGGCCGCCGGGTCGGGCGTGAAGGCCGGGCGTTCGCCGCGCAGCGAGAAGCGGCGTCGACGCCGGGCCTGTTGCCGCGCGGGTCCTGCCGGTGCCAGGCGCCGCCGCACGAAGGCTCGTCGCGCGCAGTCATGCGGATCGGCGGCCTCGGCCGCCGGGCGGGCCGCCGACGCCCTGACCAGCGGATGCCCGTGGCCGGTCACGTCGTCGGCGGCCAGTACGCGGAGAGGTCCGGGTCTTCCCGGATCGGCTGCGTGCCGCCGGAGCGCAGGAGAGCGGCCGGTCGGATCGCCATGGATCCCCGACCGGCCGCACATCTGCGCACAGCTCGTGGCTCGCCGGGCTAGTGGCGCGCCATCTCCTCCTTGAGGGCCGCGAGGAACGTGTCGACGTCCTCCTCCGTGGTGTCGAAGGAGCACATCCAGCGGACGTCGCCCGCGGCCTCGTCCCAGAAGTAGAAGCGGAACTTCTTCTGCAGGCGCTCGCTGACCTCGTGCGGCAGGCGGGCGAAGACCGCGTTGGCCTGGACCGGGTAGAGGATCTCCACACCGTGCACGGCGCGCACGCCCTCGGCGAGACGCCGGGCCATCTCGTTGGCGTGCCGGGCGTTGCGCAGCCACAGGTCCCGGGCGAGCAGCGCCTCCAGCTGCACCGACACGAAGCGCATCTTGGAGGCGAGCTGCATGGACAGCTTGCGCAGGTGCTTCATGTGCCGGATGCCGTCCGGGTTCAGCACCACGACGGCCTCTCCGAAGAGGGCGCCGTTCTTGGTGCCGCCCAGGGAGAGGATGTCGACCCCGACGGCGTTGGTGAAGGTGCGCATCGGCACGTCGAGCGAGGCGGCGGCGTTGGCCAGCCGGGAGCCGTCGACGTGCACCTTCATGCCGCGGGCGTGGGCGTGCTCGCAGATGGCGCGGATCTCGTCCGGGGTGTAGACGGTGCCCAGCTCGGTGGCCTGGGCTATGGAGACCACCTGCGGCATGGCCCGGTGCTCGTCCTCCCAGCCGTACGCCTCCCGGTCGATCAGCTCGGGGGTGAGCTTGCCGTCCGGGGTCGGCACGGTGAGCAGCTTGATGCCGGCGACCCGCTCGGGCGCCCCGCCCTCGTCCACGTTGATGTGGGCGCTGTCCGCGCAGATCACCGCGCCCCAGCGGTCGGTGACCGCCTGGAGCGCGACGACGTTGGCTCCCGTGCCGTTGAAGACGGGGAACGCCTCGGCGGTCGGGCCGAAGTGACTGCGGATCACCTGCTGGAGGTTCTCCGTGTAGGCGTCCTCGCCGTAGGCGACCTGGTGCCCGCCGTTGGCGAGGGCCAGGGCGGCGAGCACCTCCGGGTGGGCTCCGGCGTAGTTGTCACTGGCGAAACCGCGGACGTCCGGGTCGTGATGACGACGGGCGTCGGTCCGCGGTGGGTTCACGGCTTCTCGGTCAGCCACAGACGGTTTCCGTTCACTTCCGCGGCGGGCTTGTCCCAGACGCCGGCGATGGCCTCGGCCAGGTCCTTGACGTCCGTGAAGCCCGCGAACTTCGCGTTGGGGCGTTCGGCGCGCATCGCGTCGTGCACCAGCGCCTTCACCACCAGGATGACAGCCGCCGAGGTCGGCCCCTGCTCGCCCCCGGCCTTGCGGAAGTAGTCGGCGAGGGCCAGCGTCCACGCCTCGGCGGCGGCCTTGGCGGCGGCGTAGGAGGCGTTGCCCGCGGTGGGCTTGGTGGCGCCGGCGGCGCTGATCAGCACGTACCGTCCGCGGTCGCTGCGCTGCAGCGCCTCGTGGAACGCGAGGGAGGTGTGCTGCACGGTCTTCACCAGCAGCAGCTCCAGCAGGTCCCAGTCGTCCAGGTTGGTCTTGGTGAAGGTCTCGCTGCCGCGCCAGCCGCCGACGAGATGGACCAGGCCGTCGACCCGTCCGAACTCCTTCTCGGTGCGGGTGGCCCACTCCCGGGTGGAGTCCAGGTCCAGCAGGTCGACCGTGTCGCCGGTGACGGTGGCGCCGCCGTGCGCGTAGCGCGCCGCGTCCACGGCCTCCGCCAGCCGCTCCGGGTCGTTGTCGGAGGCGACGACGGTCGCCCCCGCATCGGCCAGCCTCAGCAGCGCCGCACGCCCCGCGGGTCCTCCCGCGCCGGCCACCGCGATCACCGCACCGTCGAGCGCCCCGTTCCCCATGTGTCTCGCCTCCTGAGCAGTTGTGTGAACGCGATCGCTCACGCGGCGACCCGCTCGGCGCTGTCCGCCGTGATGCCCTTGGTGGAGGCGATCACGTTCTTCAGCTTCTTGGACAGTGCCTCATAGAACATGCTCAGCGGAAACTCGTCCGGAAGCACGTCATCGACGAGTTTGCGCGGGGGCAGCGTCAGGTCAAGGGCCTCGGGACCCTTGGCCCACTTGGAACCGGGGTGCGGGGCGAGGTAGGTGGAGACCAGCTCGTAGCCCGCGAACCAGTGGACGAGCTTGGGGCGGTCGATGCCGTCCCGGTACAGCTTCTCGATCTCCGCGCACAGCTGGTTGGTGATCTGCGGAGCGCGCTCCCAGTCGATGGAGAGCTTGTTGTCGGTCCAGCGCACCACGTCGTGCTTGTGCAGGTAGGCGAAGAGCAGCTGGCCGCCCAGGCCGTCGTAGTTGCGGACCCGCTCGCCGGTGACCGGGAAGCGGAACATGCGGTCGAACAGCACCGCGACCTGCACGTCACGGGCCTGCGGCACGCCCTCGGCGGCGAGCTTCACGGCCTCCTTGAAGGCGGTGAGGTCGCAGCGCAGCTCCTCCAGGCCGTACATCCAGAACGGCTGGCGCTGCTTGATCATGAACGGGTCGAAGGGCAGGTCGCCGTGGCTGTGGGTGCGGTCGTGGATCATGTCCCACAGCACGAAGGCCTCTTCGCACCGCTTCTGATCGTGGACCATCGCGGCCACGTCCTCGGGCAGCTCCAGGCCGAGGATGTCGACGGCGGCGGAGGTGACCCGGCGGAAGCGGGCGGCCTCGCGGTCGCAGAAGATGCCGCCCCAGGTGAAGCGCTCCGGCGCCTCGCGCACGGCGATGGTCTCCGGGAAGAGCACCGCGGAGTTAGTGTCGTAGCCGGAGGTGAAGTCCTCGAAGGTGATGCCGCAGAACAGCGGGTTGTCGTAGCGGGTGCGCTCCAGCTCGGCCAGCCAGTCGGGCCAGACCATGCGCAGCACGACCGCCTCGAGGTTGCGGTTCGGGTTGCCGTTCTGCGTGTACATGGGGAAGACGACCAGGTGCTGCAGGCCGTCCTCACGGTTCTGGGCGGGCTGGAAGGCCATCAGGGAGTCGAGGAAGTCCGGTACCCCGAAGCCGCCGTCGGCCCAGCGGCGCAGGTCCTTGACCACGGCCTCGTGGTACGCCCGGTCGTGCGGCAGCAGCGGGGACAGCTGCTCCACGGCCTCGGCGACCTCGTCGACGGCGCGCTCGGCCTCGGCGCGCCGGGGGGCGCCCTCGGCGTCGAAGTCGATCGAACCGTCCTTGTTCTGCCAGGGGCGGATCCGCTCCACGGCATCCTTGAGCACGGGCCACGCCGGGTGCTCGATCACCCTGCCCTCCGAAGGAACCTTCGCCTCCGTACCCGACTGCACAAGAATTTCCGTCATGTCCCATCCTCCACTGGAGAACCTCTCGTACGCCGACCGTATACATACGAGGTTTCTCCCAGCAAGGGGAGCCCCGGGAAAATATCCTGCATCACCCCGGACCTCACCGCATTTTTTCCTGCGATGCACGCGAGTGGGCGATGTCGCGCTCGAACGTGGTTCAGCCTCTGGACGATGCGGGCACAGGCGATACGGTCCAGGAGGGCCGCAGGGACGCGGTCCCCCGCCGCCGTCGACGGAAGCGAGTCGGATCTTGAACTTCCTCACCATCGGTCACCGCGGAGTCATGGGTGTCGAACCGGAGAACACCCTCCGGTCCTTCGTCGCCGCCCAGGAGGCCGGCCTCGATGTCATCGAGCTCGATCTGCATCTGAGCAAGGACGGCGCCCTGGTCGTCATGCACGACGCGGACGTGGACCGCACGACGGACGGCGCGGGCCCGATCGCCGACAAGACCCTCGCCGAGCTGCGCGCCCTGGACGCCGGGCGCGGCGAGCGGATCCCGCTGTTCGAGGAGGTGCTCGACGCCGTCCGGGCGCCGCTGCAGGCCGAGATCAAGGACACCCAGGCCGCCAGGGCGCTGGCGGAGGTGATGAACGAGCGCGGCCTCGCCGAGCGGGTCGAGGTGTCCTCGTTCCACGACGAGGCGATCGCCGAGATCGCCCGGCTGGTGCCCGGGGTGCGCACCGCGCTGGTCGCCAGCCGCTACGGCACCGACGTGGTGGACCGGGCGGTCGCGGTGGGCGCCGCCACCCTGTGCCTGAACATCCGGCGGCTCACCCTGGAGATCGTGGAGCGGGCCAGGAAGGCCGGCCTGCGGATCTTCGGCTGGACGGTGAACACCCAGGACCATCTGCGCCTGGTCCGCGCCCTGGGCCTGGACGGCGCCACCACCGACTACCCGGAGATCAAGCGCACGGGGCGCTTCACGGCGTGAACGGCGGCGGGCTCACACCGTGAGACGCGGCGGGCTGCTGGTCAGACGAGCTCCTTGACCAGCAGCTCGAACTCCAGGTCGTCGCGCTGCGGGATGCCGAAGCGCTCGTCGCCGTACGGGAAGGGGAACATCTTGCCGGTGCGGTGGTAGCCGCGCCGCTCGTACCAGGCGATGAGGTCCTCGCGCACGGAGATCACCGTCATGTGCATCTCCCGCACACCCCAGGTCTCCCGGGCCTGGCGCTCGGCCTCCGCGATGATCGTCTTGCCGAGGCCGGCCCCCTGCAGGGCGGGGCTCACCGCGAACATGCCGAAGTAGGCGTGGTCCCCGCGGTGCTCCAGCTGGCAGCAGGCGATGATCCGCTCGTCGCGCTCCACGGTCAGCAGCCGGCTGTCCGGCGACTCGATGACCTCCCGTACCCCCTCCGGGTCGGTCCGCTGCCCCTCGAGGATGTCCGCCTCGGTGGTCCACCCGGCCCGGCTGGACTCACCCCGGTACGCCGACTCGATCAGCGCGACCAGCTCGTCCACGTCGGCCTCGGTCGCGTCGCGGAATCTGGGTGCGGTGTCGGTGACGGCGTCCATGGGCAACTCCGGTTCCTGTGCAGCTGCGGCAGGGACGAGACTAACCCGGCGGCGCCGGGGCCCTGACGGGCGTCCTTCCTCCGGGACAGGCCCTAGGCTCGGCGGCATGGTGCACGTACTGGGCAGCCGCGTCCTGATCCGGCCCACCGACCCGGAACGCTCACGGACCTTCTACGGCGAGCAGCTGGGCCTCGCCGTCTACCGGGAGTTCGGCACCGGGCCGGAGCGCGGCACGGTCTACTTCCTCGGCGGTGGCTTCCTCGAACTCTCGGGCCGAGCGGAGTCCGCGCCCCGTCCGGGGCTGCGCCTGTGGCTCCAGGTCGCGGACGTCGAGGCGGCGCACCGGGAGCTGCTGGACAAGGGCGTCGAGATCGTCCGGCCGCCGGTGAAGGAGCCCTGGGGCCTGATCGAGATGTGGATCGCGGACCCGGACGGCACCCCGATCGTGCTGGTGGAGACCCCGGCCGATCATCCGCTGCGGTACCGGCCGGGGATCTGAGGTGCCTCTGCCGGGCCGGGTCGGGCCGGGCGCAGCTCCCAGCCGCGGTCGGTGCGCGTCAGTTCGATGAAGCCGGCCCCGGTCAGCAGGCCGTGCATCTCCGTCTCCTCCTCCCCCAGGTGGGCGGCGAGACGGTCGGCCCCGCACAGGCGCAGCCAGCCGGCGGCGTGGGCGAGCAGCCGGTGTTCCAGTCCGGTACCGAGGGCGGCGGGGTCGATGTGCAGGTCGCCGATGTCCGCGAGGCCGTCGGCGCGGAGGTGGCGTTCCGGCCGGGCCAGCGCGGTGTCGACCTCGATGAAGCCGAGGGCGCGCCCGTCGGCGCAGGCGGTGAACCGGGTGCCGCACTCCCCCACCGTCCGCCGGAAGGTGACGCCCCTGACGGGCTCGGGGTGCGGCAGGTCCGCCACCCGCGCCAGCAGGATCACCTCGGTGTCGCCGACGTGCCGGAAGCCCGCGGCCTCGTACACCGCGCGGATGTGCGGCCAGGTGCGGGGCAGCCCGTAGACGACGGGTGCGGGCAGGGCACCGTCGGCGTGGACGCGCCGCACCTTCCAGCGGGCGAGCCGGGCCAGGCAGGCACGCGTCAGCAGCTCGGCGGCGTCCAGGGCGTCCGGCCGGAAGGAGGCCGGCGGACGGCAGACGAACCAGTTGATCTCGCCGCTGTCGCGGTAGGACTCGCCGACCTCGGGGCCGGGCCGGCAGCGCAGCAGATGGGCGCCGGCGACGACGCTGCCGCGCTGCTCGGCGACGAGCGTGACCCGCTCGCTCACCCAGGGGTCGGTGATGAACTCCTCCGGCTGCCGTTCCAGGTCGCTGAGCACGGTGTTGACGGAGACGGAGACGCCGGGGACGACGGCCGCCACATGGGTGTTGACCAGGTCGGTGAGCTGATCGCGGTCGGCGCGGCGGAAGGGAACGCACACCGGGTGCGGGCGCGAAGGACCTCCGGGCAGGGGTGGTTCCAGGATCCGGTGGCCGCCACGCGATGCGGTACGGACAGGAGGGTACGGCGCCTGCGGCGGCCCTCACCAGCCCGGGTCCCGGTCCGCCGGTTCCACCGGCCGCCCCGGCGACCCGGATGGCCCACCGGGACGGGCGGGTCTAGCGTGCTCGGAGGGGCGGCCGCCGCGATGGGGTCGCCCGGGGAAGGAGCGCCATGAAGCCGACCGCGCCGGTGAGCGGCGGACCTTGCTGGGCCGAGCTGGGGACCACCGACGTCGACGGGGCCAAGACGTTCTACACCCGGCTGTTCGGCTGGCTCGCCGAGACCGACACCCGTGAGCAGGCGGGCGGCTACACGGTGGCACGGCTCGGGGACGCGCCGGTCGCCGCGCTGACGCCGCTGTTCGATCCCTCGCAGCCGGTCGCCTGGAACGTCTCGTTCTCGGTGACCGACGCCGAGGCCTGTCTGCGAGCGGTGCGGCACGCGGGCGGGACGCGGCTGCTCGGGCCGATGGAGGTCTTCGACCTGGGCCGTTTCGCCGTGATCGCCGATCCGGACGGCGCGGTCCTCCAGCTGTGGGAGCCGGGCACCTTCCCCGGCGCCGGGGTGCTCGACGTGCCGGGCGCGCTGGGCTGGGTGGAGCTCCTCACCGGCGCACCGGAGCAGGCGGTGGCCTTCTACACCACCGTGTTCGGCTGGAGCGTGGACACGAGCGGGCCCCGTCCGCGGTGGAGCATCGGCGGCGCCGGCTTCGGCGGCATGACGGCCGTGGACGAGAAGTTCCCGCCCGAGGTGCCCTCGCACTGGCTGCCGTACTTCGCCGCCGAGGACGTGGACGGGACCGCGGAAGCGGCCGCCCGCGGCAGGGGCACGGTGCTGATGGAGCCCACGGCGGTCCCCGGCGGCCCGCGCGTCGCGGTGCTGCGCGATCCGCAGGGGGCGGTGTTCGGGGTGTACGCGGCCTCCCACGAGCGCTGAGCGACGAGGAGTGCGGGCGGGGGGAGTCCGCTCAGGGGCGCAGTGCGCCGAGGCGGCCCTCCAGCTGGGCGAGGAGGGTGCCCAGGAGGGCGGCGAGTTCACCCAGTTCGGGGCCGTCCAGGCCGGACAGCACCGCGGCCTCGTGGGCGAGCTGCACGGGCAGCAGGTCGTCGACCAGGTCACGCCCGGCGCCGGTGAGGCGGACGTGGGTGACCCGGCGGTCACGGGAGTCGCCATGGCGCTCCACCAGGCCCCGCTGTTCGAGCTGCTTGAGGCGTTTGGTCACCGCGGCGCCCGAGGCGAAGGTCTCCCGGGCCAGTTCGCTCGGGGTGAGTTCCTGTCCGGTGCGCCGCAGCGCGGCGAGCAGGTCGAACTCGGGCCGGGTCAGTCCGGCCCGGCGCAGCGGAACGTCCTCGGCCTGCTGGAGCAGGGCCGCACAGCGGGTGATGCGGCCGACGACCTCCATGGGCGCGGTGTCGAGTCGGGGGTGCACGGCCCGCCACTGGCGCACCACCGCGGCCACCGTGTCGCCTCCCGCGCCGGCCGGCGGGGCGGGAGGCGCGGGATCCGCCTTGGCGTCGTCGGGGGGCGGGGTGGCTTCGAGCGCCGTCATGGCCGTGCGTCCTCCGTCGTCGTGCGCGGGCCGGGGTCCGGGGGCCCTGGCGTCGTACCGTCGCCGCGAGCGTACGGGCGTGCGGCCCGCCCGGCCCGGACGACCCGCTGCCGGGGCGGCACGCGCCGCCGCCTTTCACCCGGGGCGCCGTCGGCAGGGCGGGCGAGACCGCTGCTCGCCCATGCCCTGAGCTGCCGTGCACTCCCCCGCACGCCCCCGCGTACCTCCTTGCGCCCGCGTGCGCACCGCCGGGTCCGGGCATCCCTTGACCGATCGTCGAGGTGCCGTCGAGGTCCGGTGACGGGCGGGGGGAGACGGGAGTGCACGGACCTGCGTCGACCGGCTGGCTGCTGGTCGCGCTCTGCGCGGCGACCGGCGCCTACTGTCTGCTGCGGATGCGCAGCGAGGTGGAGGAGCAGCGCCGTGCGGCGGGCGGCGAGGCGCTGATGGGTTTCGGGATGGCCGCCATGGCCGTCCCGGGCGCGGTGTTCACCCCGCCGGAGTGGGTCTGGACCGCGTATGCGGCCGTGTTCGGCGCGGCGGCGCTGCACGCGCTGTGGGCGGCCCGGACGAGCGCGCACCATCTGCACCATCTGGTCGGGGCGGGCGCCATGGTCTACATGTCGCTGGCCATGGGCGCCGCGCCGGGGCACGGGCACGGCGGTTCGGGTCTGCCGCTGCTGACCGGGGTGCTGCTGCTGTACTTCGCGGGCTATGTGCTGGCGACGGGGGCACGGCTGGTCCCCGTGGCGGCGTCGGCCCGAGGCACCGGAGCCGTCGGCTGGGGGGACCGTCCGGAGCTGGCCCGGGCCTGCCGCCTGTCGATGGCGATGGCGATGGTGGCCATGCTGCTCACGATGTGAGCGGCGAGGCGCGCTCCCGTTGAACAAGCCGGGACAGCGCAGGGACCCTGAACGAGCCGGGAGCGCAGGGGCCCTGAACGGGCCGGGAAGGCAGGGGCCCGTCCCCTGAACGGGGCGAAAGGGCAGGGGCCCGTCGGACGGGCGCATGGGCCGTTGAGTACGTCACTTTGCCCTCTTGGGCCGTATCCCCGACCGTGCGGCGCTCATAGGCTGCACGCATGATCCTTCCCGCCGTCCTGTTGCTGCTCGGCGTGCTGACCGCCGTGCTCGGCCCCCGGCTGCTCGCCCGGGCCGACTGGCCGGACCGGGAACCGGTGGTCGCGCTGTGGGTGTGGCAGTGCGTCGTCGGGGCGGTGCTGCTGTGCTGTGCGCTGTCGATGACGTTCAGCGCCGCGGCGGCCTGGCACGCGGTCGGGGGGCGGGTGTTCGCCACGGCGCCGCGCGCGGTCGTGGAGGCGTACGCGCTCGGCACGGCCGGCCCCTGGGCGGCGACCACCGCGGTCACGCTCGCCTGCGGGGGCCTGTGGACGGCGGCCATGCTGGTCCGGGAGATCGGGCGGGCCCGGGCCCGCCGGCGGGCGCGCCGGGCCGAACTGCGCGAGCGGGTACCGCTGCTGCCGGGCGAGGAGCCGGGCTCGGACCGTCTGGTGGTGCTGGAGGGCGAGCGTCCCGAGGCCTGGTGGCTCCCCGGGACCCCGCCTCGACTCGTGGTCACCACGGCGGCGTTGCGGCGGCTCAAGGGCCGGCAGCTGGACGCGGTCCTCGCCCATGAGCGGGGGCACGCGCAGGCCCGTCACGACTGGCTGCTGCACTGCTCCAGCGCACTGGCCGACGGGTTCCCGCAGGTGCGGGTGTTCGCCGCGTTCCGCGACGAGATGCACCGGCTGGTGGAGCTCGCCGCCGACGACGTGGCCTCCCGCCGGTTCGGCCGGCTGACCACCGCGCTGGCCCTGGTCGAACTCAACGAGCACCGGGGCGTGTTCGGTCCCTGCCCGGCCACGCAGGCCCAGGTCCCGGCCCGGGTGAACCGGTTGCTGACCCCGCCGGACCGGCTCACCGCCGCCCGCCGGCTGCGGCTGACGGCTGCGGCGTCCCTGGTTCCGGTGATCCCGGTACTGGTGGCGTTCGCCCCGGGATTGCGGGCACTGGGGTAGACGAGACTCGAGAGCGTCGGAGCAACGGGCTCCGGGCCCGTTTCCGTCGTCAAGGATTCCCGTATGCACACCCCCCACGTCGAGTCCCCGCCCCGTCTGTCCGGCGGGCGCGGCCCCACCGCCGTGTCCGCCGGGGTGCTGGGCCTGTGCTCCGCGCTGCTGCTGGCGCTGGTCGCCGTCGAATGGCACCCGCTGACCGCGCTGGACGGTGACATCTCCCGGACCACCCACCGCTGGGCGGTGGAGGAGCCGGGCCTGACGCAGGCGTGCCGCGTCCTGACGGACTGGGTCTGGGATCCGTGGACGATGCGCATTCTGTGCGGGGTTGCGGCAGCGGTCCTGGTGTGGCGGTTCGCGGCCCGCTGGACGGCGCTGTGGCTGGTGGTGACGGTGGCCGCGGGGACGGCGCTGCTGCAGGTGCTCAAAGCCGCCGTGGGCCGTGCCCGGCCCGTCTGGTCCGACCCGGTCGACAGCGCCCAGTACGCGGCGTTCCCCTCCGGCCACGCGATGACCGCCACGGTGGTGTGCGGGCTGCTGCTGTGGCTGCTGCACCGCGGCGGTGCGGGCCGGGCGCTGCGGCGTACGGCGCTGGCGGTCGCGGCGGTGTCGGTGATCGGTGTCGGGCTGACCCGGGTCTGGCTGGGCGTGCACTGGGCCACCGACGTGCTGGGCGGCTGGCTGATCGGCGCCCTGGTGGTGGTCGTGGCGGTCCGGGTGCATCTCCACCGGCACCCGTGACCGGGCCGCACCGCCGGCCCTGACCGCACCGGACCGCGCGGCGGCGTCCGCCCAGGCCATCGGCCGCTTCCCCGCCGGACCTGCTCCCCCGCCTGCGGCACGGCGGATGCACCGGAGAACCCGCTGCCGGGCCGGCCGTCGGACGCGCCGCACACGGTGCCACGACGACGCCCTCTGAGCCGCTGCGCTCCCCTCGCCTCCGCAGCGATTCTGGCCGGCCCCTGGCAGGGAAGTAGCCTCAGGCTACCGAACGGGTTCTGACGTCCGCCTCGGACGATCCCCCGCGTCGCCCGAGACGGACGGCAGCCCGAACAGGCCCACCAGGGGCCTGACCGGACGCGTTGAGTATAGTTGGCTGGCAGCCAGTCAACGCAGGAGTCCAGCATGTCCCCGCGCAGCGCCTTGGTCAATGAAGAGTTGCGGCGGCGTTCCAAGGAGCGGCTCCTGCAGGCCGCCGTGGAACTGGTCAGCGAGCGGGGTTACGAGGCGACCACCCTCGGTGACATCGCCGACCGGGCAGGCTCCGCACGGGGCCTGGTCTCGTACTACTTCCCGGGCAAGCGCCAGCTGGTGCAGTCCGCCGTGCACCGGCTGATGCACCGCACCCTCGAGGAGGAGCTGGAGCGCGAGCCCCGCACCGAGGACGGCCGGGAGCGCATGGCACGGGCGATCGACGCGATCCTGGGCCTCGCCCGGGACCGGCCCGTGCTGATGCGCCAGCACATGGCCGGGCTGCTGCAGGCCGAGGGCTTCGTGCCGTGCCCGGAGCAGCGGCGGCTCGCGGAACTGCTGAGCGACACGGTGGCCCGGCACGGCTCCTCGGACGTGGACAACGACTACCCGATGCTGCGCGCGCTGCTGATGGGAGCGGTGTACGCCGCGGTCATGCCGGGGGCGCCGATGCCGATCCCGGTGCTGCGCAGGGAGCTGTTCCGGCGTTACCGGCTGGACTGGGAGATGGGATTCCCGCCGGACACCGAGGTGCCCGGCGGGACGGGTGACGCCGGACCGTCGCAGCGGGCCGATCTGTCGCGCTTCTTCGCCACGGGGCCGGTCACCTGTGCGCGGTCCGGGGCGGAGCCGAAGTCCCGGCAGAAGCCCGGACCGGCACCTGAGGCGCCCGGATCACCCGAGGCCGGACCGGAGTCCGGCGCTCGGCCGGCTCAGTCGAATCAGTCGAGTCGGCCGAAGTAGTCCGGCTGCGTCTGCACGTTGAGCTCGCGCAGATGGATCCGTCGCGCGGGGTCCGTGCGCCGGTCGTCGATCTTCAGCACGTCCAGCCCCTTGGCGATGTCGTTCGAGTAGATGTGGCCGTTGTAGTAGTACGCCGACCAGGAACCGCCGGTGACGATCCGGTCGGTGGTCAGCGGACCGCGCTCGAAGTAGGCGATCTCCCTCGGCCTGGACGAGTCGGTGAACTCCCAGACGGAGACGCCGCCCTGGTACCAGGCCTGGACCATCAGGTCCCGGCCGCGGACCGGGATCAGCGAGCCGTTGTGGGCGACGCAGTTCTCCGTGTCGGCCTGGTGGCGCGGGATCTTGAAGTAGCTGCGGAAGACCAGCTTGCGCTTGTCGCCCTTGCCGACGATGTCGTAGATGCCGTCCGCACCTCGGTTCGGACCGATCTCGGCGTTGCAGGTGGCGCCGCTGCCGCCGCCCAGCTCGTCGGTGAACACGACCTTGTCGGCGCGCTGGTTGAAGGTCGCCGAGTGCCAGAACGCGAAGTTGGCGTTGTCCTGGACGCGGTCGATCACCTTCGGGCGCTCGGGGTTCTTGATGGAGAACAGGATGCCGTCGCCCATGCAGGCGCCGGCGGCCAGGTCCTTGGACGGCAGCACGGTGATGTCGTGGCAGCCGGTGGTCTTGGAGACGCCCGGGTTGGTGGGCGCGCCCGGGTTGCCGCCGCCGTCCGGACCCTCACCCGGGAACAGCACCGGGAAGGCGACGACCGCGGCCTTGTGCGGGGCGTGCCGCGGAACCTTGATCACGGAGATGCCGTCGTGCGGCGGTTGACAGTCCGGGTAGGCGGCGTTCGGGGAGTACGAGGAGACGTAGATGTAGACGTTCCTGCGCTCGGGCACCAGGGTGTGGGTGTGCGAACCGCAGGCGGTCTCGACGGCGGCCACATAGCGCGGGTTGCGCTTGTCGCTGATGTCGAAGACCTTCATCCCCTCCCAGGAGGACTTCTCGGTCGCCGGCTGGGTGGTGCTGTTGCAGCTGCTGTCACTGCGCGAGGAGTCGGTGGAGAGGAAGAGCAGGTTCCCCGAGACGGAGATGTCGTTCTGCGAGCCGGGGCACAGGACCTGGGCCACCGTCTTCGGCTTGCGCGGGTTGCTGATGTCGAAGATGCGGAAGCCGTCGTAGTTGCCCGCGAAGGCGTAGCGGCCCTGGAACGCGAGGTCGGAATTGGTGCCGGGGAGAAGGTCCTTGGGGACGTTGGCCAGGTGCCGGATGTTGGCCGAGTGGACGACCTCGTCCTGGCCGGGGATGTCACCGTTCTGGATGGCTCTGCGGGCCTCGGCCTGGTCACCGCGCGAGACCTCCCCGGAGGGCGCCGGGGCGTCACCGGGGTCGGGGATCGCCGCGGCCGGGCCCGCCGCCAGCATTCCGGCCAGCAGCGCGCCCGCCGCCACCGCGACGTGCAGGCGTCTGCGCCGGGATCGGGAATTGCCGAACAGGATCACTGTCTGCCTCCCTGCTTGGGTCAACCCGGAACGGGTTGCGCAAGGGCAGTATCCCTTGAGCATGTACATACCAACAGAGGGCATGCTTGGAACGCAGTGCGCCGATCAGCGACACACGTGGCGGTGCCGGGGCGGCCCTCCGGCGCGCAGACGGTGTCCCAGCCGCAGGAGGTTCTTGTGCTCTGTCGCCGTGTGCCACGCGGGTCCGCCGTCGCGGCCGGACTGACCGCACTCGCCGTGCTCGGGCTCGCCGCCTGCGAGTCGGGGTCCGGCGGCGCCGACCGGGCGGCGGCGAGCGGCCCTTCGGTGATCGTGCCGGGCGAGCCCGGTGAGCCGAACCGCACCCTGTCCGCCGAGGAGGCCGGCAAGCAGCGCGCCGAGGACGACTCCCCCAACTCCGCGGACGTCTCGTACGTCCGCATGATGATCGAGCACCATGCGCAGGCGCTGGAGATGACCGAACTCGTCCCGGACCGCGCCGAGTCACCGGGGATCGTGAAGCTGGCGGGGCGCATCGCCGCGGCGCAGCAGCCCGAGATCAAGGCGATGAAGGGCTGGCTGAAGACGCACGGCAAGCAGGAGAAGGACGACAGCGGCGGGCACCACCACGCGGCCATGCCCGGCATGGCGACCGAGGCCCAGCTGAAGAAGCTGCGCGCGGCCGAGGGCAAGGCGTTCGACCAGCTCTTCCTCACGCTGATGATCACCCATCACGAGGGGGCGATCACCATGGCCTCGGACGTGAAGGGCCAGGGCAACAACATCCAGGTCGAGGAGATGGCCGACGATGTGATCGCGCAGCAGACGGCCGAGATCAACCGCATGCGTGACATGGCCCGGGGCACGCAGAAGAGCTGACGGCACTGACGCGGCGTCAGCGGTCCGGGGCGGCGGCGCGGCGCCGGGCGTGACGGGGAGTCAGCAGGCCCGCGTCCCGGGCGCGGCCGATCAGGCGGAGGGCCCCGCGGCGGCTGCATCCGGTGGCGCCCATCACGGCCAGCACCGGATCGGTCCCCGCCAGCTGGGCGGCACGGTACTCGCGCGCCACCAGGCGTCTGCCCTCGGGGCCGGTCGGTCTGATCCGGCGTCCCCGGTGCGCCCCGGTGCCGTCTTCCGGTCCCGCCCCGCAGGCGCGGGCCAGGGGCGCCTCGATCCAGTGGGCGAGCTCCGCCAGGTCCTCCAGGGACAGCCCGGGCCCGGCCCGCACCTCCTCCACCCGGACGTCTCCCTCACCCACCACCGCGAGCGCCTCCACGCCGGCCCCGTCGGCGAAGGCGAGCCGGACCCGCAGCCACCGTGTCGCGCGGCTCCCCTCCCGCACCTCCCAGGCGGGGCACACGGACACCGTGCCCTCACCCGGAGAGCGGTCGGCGAGTCGAAGAGCAGACACCTCGGACACACACGCAACGTAACCGTGCGAACCCGCCCAGGCGAACGAACACGCTTCCCGGACGTCGCACGGCACCCTGTCAGCACAACGCCGTCGGTGCGATGCTGGAGGCGTCGGCGCCGGATGCGCTGGAGCGGTCTTTCGGCGCTGGATGGTCTCCTGAAGATCCCCTCGAGGGTGAGGAGCGCGGCCGTGCTGCGAGTCGCCGTCGTAGGTTCCGGCCCGAGCGGTTGCTACACCGCCCAGAGCCTCGTCCAGCAGGACCCCGGGGTGCGGGTCGATGTGCTGGACCGGCTGCCGTGCCCCTACGGCCTGGTCCGCTACGGCGTGGCACCGGACCACGAGAAGATCAAGTCCCTGCAGAACAACCTGCGCTCGGTGCTGGAGCACGAGCGGGTGCGCTTCCTCGGCGGGGTCGCGGTGGGGCCCGGCGGGGTGCCGGCCGCCCGGCTCGGGGAGCTGTACCACGCGGTGGTGTACTGCGTGGGCGCCGCCACCGACCGGCACCTGGGCATCCCCGGCGAGGACCTGCCGGGCAGCTGGTCGGCGACCGAGTTCGTGTCCTGGTACAGCGCGCATCCGGACGCGGCGGACGGCGGGTTCGTGCACGGGGTGCGGTCCGCCGTGGTGATCGGCATGGGCAATGTGGCGGTGGACGTCACCCGGATGCTGGCCCGGGACGTCACCGAGCTGGCCCCCACCGACATGCCGCAGGCCGCACTGACCGCACTCGCGGAGAGCAGGGTGACCGGGCATCCACATGGTGGGCCGGCGGGGCCCGTCCCAGGCCCGGTTCACCACCAAGGAGCTGCGCGAGCTGGGCACGCTCCCGGACACCGCGGTGCTGGTGAACCGGCGGGAGGCCGGGACGGACCCGGCGTTCCTGGCCCCCTCCGGGCTGCCCAACGCCCAGCGGCGCAATGTGGAGGTGCTGCGCGGCTGGGCCGACGGGCCCGCAGTCCCGGACGCCCGGCGGCGGATCCGGCTGCGCTTCTACCTGCGGCCGGTCGAACTGCTGGAGCGGAACGGACGGGTGGGCGCGGTGCGCTTCGAGCGGACGGCGCCGGACGGGAGCGGCGGAGGGGGTGTGCGGGGCACGGGCCGGTTCGAGGAGATCGAGGCGCAGCTCGTGCTGCGGTCGGTCGGGTATCGCGGGGTGCCGCTGGAGGGGCTGCCGTTCGACACCGCGACCGGCACCGTGCCGCACCGGGCCGGCCGGGTGCTGCGCGGGGACACGGCGGCGCCCGGCGAGTACGTGGCGGGCTGGATCAAACGGGGCCCGACGGGCGTCATCGGCACCAACCGGCCGTGCGCCAAGGAGACGGTGGCCTCCCTGCTCGCGGACGCCGCCGCACTGCAGCAGCGGCAGGTGCCCTCCGATCCGCTTCCCCACCTGCGGGCGGCGGGGGCCGACCCCGTCGGCTGGTCGGGCTGGTGCGCCATCGAACGTGCCGAGGCAGCCCTGGGCGCCTCGCTGGGCCGCAGGGTCGTCAAGCTCCCGGACTGGGAGTCCCTGCTCGCGGCGGCGCGGACGGCACGGGCTTAGCGGGACGGGACGGGACGGGCCGGGCGGCTCCGGCTCGGTGCCTGCCGGGCAGCAGGCGGTTCCGGTGGTGGTCGGGGGATCGGAGTCCAGGGCCGAGCCGCGGACCGGCCGGGGCCCGGGCAGCCGTCTCGCCCCAGGAGCCGTCCGGCGGCGACGTCACGACCCGTGCCGTCCGGGCGTTTCTTCTCGGCCTCCGGTTCAGGCCGAGCCGCCCGTCACATGGGCGTGCACCTGGCTCGCCAGCTCCTGCTGGTAGTCGGTGTAGGCGGTGCGCAGCGCCTCGCCCGGCCAGTCGGGGGGCAGCAGGGCGGGCGGCAGGACGGGGTCGGCGAGGAGGTGGCGGACCACGGCGGCGAAGGCGGTGAGCCGGTCGGCGGGGTGATCGAGGCGTTCGATGTGTGCGAGCAGCGCACGGGCGTCGGCGGACCAGGTCCCGAGCGGCCACAGGCCGGCGGCGAGGTCGCGGGCGGGCTGCTCGGGGCGGGCGGTGTAGTGCTGGGCGACGGTGCCGAGCGCCGCCGGCAGCGGGCGGTCGAGGTTGGCGGGACGCAGCCAGACGCCCTCGCGCAGTTCGGCGAGGCGCAGCGCGGTGAGGCGCGAGCGCAGCTCCGCGCGTTCCGCGGGGCCGCGGCCGGTCGCGGTGACCACGACCATCTCCCAGTCGCCGTCCCAGGGCCTGGTGCGCGGCCGCACGGCCTCGTCCTGCCGGCGCTGGCGGTCCAGGAGCCGGTCGCTGAGCCGGTAACCGGTCTCCGTGCGCCGCAGGTCCCCGGCGGCCATCATCCGGCTGAGCGCGGCGCGCAGGGTGGACCCGCCGACGCCGAAACCCGCCATCAGACGCGCCAGGTCCCGCGCGGGCAGCTCCGGCGGGTGGGTGCCGAGCAGCAGGCTCAGCACGATCGACCGCGCGGACAGGGGCCGCAGACGGGGCTCGCCGGGGCGCGCGGGGTCGTTGATCGGCATGGGTCCGTACTGTACGTCGGCCAAGCCTGTTGCACTATTGCTGCGACCGTAGGAAGAGTGCAACACTCGCCCCATGGTCATGACTTTCGCGGAAGAGCAGGGCCCGGAGCCGGGCGCACCGGGCGGCGGACACGGCGGGTACGCCACGCACGAGGTCACCAATCAGGCGGGCCCGCTGGCCCCCTACGACGCCTCGGACGACGCCGCCCTTCTGGAGGGGCTGCGCCGCGAGGGCGCCGGGTGGGCCGAGGAGGATCTGCGCCGGCTCGGCCGGGCCGCGGGCAGCGAGCAGGTGCAGGAGTGGAGCGATCAGGCCAACCGCCACGAGCCGGAGCTGCGCACCCACGACCGGTTCGGGCACCGCATCGACGAGGTGGAGTTCCATCCGAGCTGGCACCACCTGATGCGCACCGCCGTGGCCGAGGGGCTGGCCGGGGCGCCCTGGGCGGACGAGCGGCCCGGCGCCCATGTGGTGCGCACCGCGGGCGGCCTGGTGTGGGGCCACACCGACGCGGGACACGGCTGCCCGACCTCCATGACGTACGCGGCCGTTCCGGCGCTGCGCCGGCAGCCGGAGCTGGCAAAGGTGTACGAACCGCTGCTGACCAGCCGGGAGTACGAGCCGGGCCTGCGGGTGCCCACCGAGAAACGCGGGCTGCTGGCCGGCATGGGGATGACCGAGAAGCAGGGCGGCTCGGACGTGCGCACCAACACCACCGTGGCCACCCCGACGGCCGAGGAGGGCGTGTACACGCTGCGCGGCCACAAGTGGTTCACCTCGGCGCCGATGTGCGACGTGTTCCTGGTGCTCGCGCAGGCGCCGGGCGGGCTGTCCTGCTTCTTCGTGCCGCGCGTACTGCCCGACGGCACCCGCAACACGTTCCGCATCCAGCGGCTGAAGGACAAGCTGGGCAACCGCTCCAACGCCTCCTCCGAGCCCGAGTTCGACGGCACCGTGGCCTGGCTGGTCGGTCCGGAGGGCCAGGGGGTGAAGACCATCATCGAGATGGTCAACTGCACCCGCCTGGACTGCGTGATGATGTCGGCGGCGCTGATGCGCAAGACGCTCGTCGAGGCGGGGCACCACGCCCGGCACCGCACCGCCTTCGGAGCGCGCCTGGCCGACCAGCCGCTCATGCGCAACGTGCTGGCGGATCTGGCGCTGGAGTCGGAGGCGGCCACGACGCTCACACTGCGGCTGGCCGGCGCCGCCGACCGCGCGGTGCGCGGGGACGAGAAGGAGCGGGCGTTCCGCCGGATCGCCACCGCCGTCGGCAAGTACTGGGTGACCAAGCGGGGTCCGGCGTTCACCGCCGAGGCGCTGGAGTGCCTGGGCGGCAACGGCTACGTCGAGGACTCCGGGATGCCCCGGCACTACCGCGAGGCGCCGCTGCTGTCCATCTGGGAGGGCTCGGGCAATGTGAACGCGCTGGACGTGCTGCGCGCCCTCGGCAAGGATCCGGCCACCGCCCAGGCCCTGTTCGACGAACTCGCCCTGGCCCAGGGCGCGGACGGCCGGCTGGACGCAGCGGTGGCCCGGCTGAAGCAGCAGCTCGGCGACGCCTCCCCGGTGACGGCCCGCCGGCTGGTGGAGCAGATGGCGCTGGCCCTGCAGGGCTCCCTGCTGGTCCGGCACGCCCCGGCCGCCGTCGCCGACGCGTTCTGCGCCACCCGGCTCGGCGGCGACTGGGGGCACGCCTTCGGCACGCTCCCCTCGGCGGCCGGCCTCGACACGATCCTGGAGCGTGCGCTGCCGGACGAGAACTGACCCGGCATCAAGCCACCGGCCGCAAGGTTTGCGCACAGTCACCCCTCGGGCGCGCATCGTTGTCAGTGTCGTGGTGCAGACTCGCGAGCAGTTGGCACTTCGCCCGGGGAGGACAGCGTGTTCACGGGGATCGACGAGGTCGACTGGGCCTCGATGCGGCATGCGTACGGGAGCGCGGAGGACGTGCCTCTCCTTCTCGAGGGGCTCGCCTCCGGGGACGCCGCCGAGCGGGAGACCGCGCTCGACGGCATGTACGGCGCCGTGCACCACCAGGGAAACGTGTACGACTCGACGCTGGCCTGCGTCCCGTTCCTCTTCGCGCTCGCCGACCGCGAAGAGGTGCCGGAGCGGGCGGGGATAGTGGACCTGCTGGTGAGCATCGGCGGGGAGGATCCGGCCGGCGGCGGCGCCCCGGACGACGGCACGGCGGACGGCACGACGGACGTCGACGCAGCGGGCGATGCCGAGCCGGAC
>Ga0207873_1001450_pt1 | contig 22690 bp, 18 predicted proteins | sample BGWIniCompost_FD_187373 | JGI IMG/M metagenome (GOLD analysis project Ga0207873, IMG submission 187373) | Cellulose adapted compost microbial communities from Newby Island Compost Facility, Milpitas, CA, USA - BGW Initial Compost (SPAdes)... ...
AACCGGCACCCCGGCAGTATGTTCCTGAATTGACTTACCTGCTTTCATTCTTCGGGAGGATCAATTACAGTTACAAGGACCGCTACCTCCTGACCCTTACGTACCGCACCGACGGGTCAAGCAGATTTTCTGAGGACAACCGTTGGGGATCCTTCCCCGCCGCGGCGTTTGCGTGGAACATTGCGAACGAGCGCTTCATGGCACCAGCTAAAGACGTTCTGTCAAACCTGAAACTGCGTCTCGGCTATGGTATTACGGGACAACAGAATATTACCATTCCGGGTAGCCCCAATAGTTCGTATCCGTACCTTCCGGTCTATCAGATCAGCACCAACACGGCGCGGTATCAGTTCGGCAATACGTTCTACAACACGCTTCGTCCCAACGCCTATGACGGCAACATCAAGTGGGAGGAAACCACAACGTACAATATCGGGCTTGACTTTGGTTTCCTTAGGGACCGAATCACTGCGACAATAGACGTATACAAACGCGAAACCGAAGACCTGCTGAACAACATCCAGGTAGCAGCCGGAAGCAACTTCTCGAACTTCCTGTGGACCAACGTAGGGTCGCTGGAAAACAAAGGTGTTGAAGTCACGATCAACGCCCGCGTGATCGAGAAAAATGATCTTTCCTGGAATGTTGGATTCAACTTCACCCACAATCAAAATGAAATCACGGGTCTGCTGCGCACCCAGGATCCCAACTATGAAGGTGTAGCAGTAGGAGGAATATCCGGAGGTGTAGGCAATACCGTGCAGATTCATACAGTAGGCCACCCTGCAAATGCATTCTACGTCTTCCAGCAGGTGTTTGATCAGGACGGAATGCCCATTGAAGGCCTCTATGTCGATCGTTCAGGCAGCGGGGGTAATGTCGCCAGCAACGGACGCAACAAATACCACAAACATTCCCCCTATCCCGATTACCTCATGGGTATCAACACCAGCCTACGCTACAAAAACTTCGATCTGTTTCTCGCGGGTCGCGTGAGCCTGGGCAACTACGTGTACAACAATAGGGCGTCCGGTACAACGTACTCCGCTTTGTACATCAACACGGGCTTTTTCAACAACATCTCGCCCAGCATCCTGAACACGCAGTTTATCAACCCGCAATACTGGTCAGACATTTACGTAGAAGATGCTTCCTTCTTCAAGATGGACAACATCAGTCTGGGTTACACGGTCTCTCCGGGAGAACGGTTTAAGGCGAGGTTCAGCCTAACCGTGCAGAACGCATTTACGATCACGGACTACACCGGCATCGATCCTGAGGTAAACAATGGATTTGATCCAGGTATCGACAACAACATCTATCCGCGCTCGCGCAACTTCGTTCTTGGCATTAACCTGACCTACTAACCGTAAAAATGAGAATGCTTATGAACTCAAGAATATATGCAATAGCAATGGTCGCTGCCTTTTCGTTTACCGCGACCTCCTGCTTTAACGATCTGGATCCGCAAACTCTTGGAAAGACGGTTAAGACCTCCGCGGACGTATATGACAGTCCGGAAGCTTACAAACAAGGTCTTGCCAAGCTGTACGCAACCTTTGCCCTCAGTGGACAGCAAGGTCCTGCAGGGCAGCCGGATATCGCCGGTATCGATGAAGGCTTTGGCAACTATCTCCGTCAATACTGGAATTGTCAGGAGCTCACTACCGATGAGGCTGTGATCGGATGGAATGACGCCACGATCAAGGATTTTCATTGGCACACCTGGACGCAAACAGACGTTTTCATCGGCGCTATTTATTCCAGGATCATGTACACTGTTGCGTTGTGCAATGAATACATCCGCGCCACGGCAGGCAATGAGGACGCCAACATCAGGACGTATCACGCTGAAGCACGTTTCCTGCGGGCGCTGGCGTACTACCACGCGCTTGATCTTTTTGGTAATCCTCCATTTGTAACGGAAGCCGATCTGGCGGGATCATTCTTCCCGAAGCAGATCAAACGCGCCGACCTGTTCGACTACGTGGAATCCGAGCTGGCAGATATCGAAGATGATCTCGGTGCGCCGCGGTTTGAGTATGGCCGTGCCGATAAGGCTGCGGCGTGGATGCTCCAGGCCAAATTGTACCTCAACGCTGAAGTGTATATCGGAACGGCTAAGTACACAGAGGCACTCACCGCTCTTAACAAAGTCCTCGGCGCTGGTTACACGCTTGCACCGGCTTATCTCATGAATTTCGTCGCCGATAATAACAACAGCCCTGAGATGATCTTACCCATAACATATGATGGACAAAGCACGCAGTCTTACGGCGGTATGGTGTATCTCGTTCATGCACCTATTGGCGGATCGATGTCGGGTGTGGCCATGAGCATGTTCGGAGTTGCCGGCGGATGGGGTGGTGTACGCACTACATCTGCGTTCGTTGAGAAGTTTGACGATATCACCGGTGAAACAGATTCCCGTGCGCTCTTCTGGACGGATGGTCAATCGCTTGAGATCGACGACATCGGACAGTTCACGGAAGGGTACGCGATGACGAAATACAGGAATCGCAATTTTGATGGAACCCTCCCTGCGGACGCACACGCTGATTTTGTGCATACCGACTGGCCTATGTTCCGCCTTGCTGACGCGTACCTCATGTACGCAGAAGCCGTGCTGAGAGGAGGACAGGGAGGTACCGTTGCTGAAGCGCTTAACTACGTGAACGAGATTCGCGAGAGAGCATACGGTGACGACTCCGGAAACATCACGACCGGCGAACTCACACTCGACTTCATCCTGGATGAACGCGCACGCGAACTGTACTGGGAAGGACACCGTCGCACTGACCTGATCCGGTATGGCAAGTTCACCGGCAGCAGCTATGTGTGGCCGTGGAAGGGAAATGTTAAGGAAGGTACCGGTACGGAATCATTCCGCGATCTTTTCCCTATACCTGCAGCCGACCTCGGCGCGAATCCGACTCTGGTACAAAATCCGGGATACTAATAACTCATGGGAAGTATGAAAACACTGATAATGAAAAAATATAATCGCGCGTTTGCACTTTGCATGATTGTTCTTGCTGCAAGCTGCGCCGATGAAGGACCAAAGCCGACACTCGGGGATGAGAGCACGTTTACTCCACCCGTGTTTAAGAACAACGCAACGGGGGGTCCGTTCGAGCTGTTGCCCGATAAGGCGGGTGAAATACTCGAAACGTTCGAATGGGAGCGCACGGATTATGGCGTTCAGTTGTCGACCAGCTATCAACTTCAAATGGACGTCGATCCGGATTTTCCTGCGCCGCGATCACTTGCGGAAACGACGACCGCGAGTGCTGCCATCACCGTTGAACGTTTTAACAATACGATGCTTGCACTGGGCGTGGCTGGATTTGAAGAAGGTACTGTATACCTGCGAGTGCGTTCCACAATAAATGGTTACTCTGGTCGGGAGCCGGTCTACTCTCAGGTGATCACACGAACTGCGACGACTTATCAGGACAGTGAGTGTGGTAATTACTGTACCATTGGCGTGCTCGGTTCGGCGACACCGGGAATGTGGGATTTCGACATCGATATGCACCTCGCGGACCCTACGAAGGCTGACAAGTCTACCTGGACGCTCACGACTTATCTAACGGCTGGTGAGCTGAAGTTTAGAGCCAATGACGATTGGGCGATTAACTGGGGAGCCAACGCTTATCCGAGCGGCACGGGCGTTCAGGACGGTCCGAACGTGCCCATTCCTGAAGACGGGTATTACAAACTTGAGCTCGACGATCTTACAGGTAATTACACGGTTACCAAACTTGACGACACGCCTCTCGCAACGGTTGGCCTTGTGGGAACCGGACAGGCCGGGGGCTGGGACAACGACACAGACCTGACACAGGATCCCAACGACGAGCACATCTGGACTGCTACACTGACGCTCACGGACGGTGAAGTTAAGTTCCGCGCTAACGACAACTGGGATAAGAACTGGGGAGCTGATACGTATCCGTCTGGCTACGGATTCCAGGGCGGACCCAACATCCCGGTGACCGCAGGCACCTATTTCATATGGTTCAACGATCAAAGCGGCCAGTACTTCTTCATGCCTACCGACAGGTCGACGCCCTACAATGCAGTGGGCATACTTGGCGACGGTACTCCGAATGGATGGGATGCTGACATCGATCTGATCCAAAATCCCGCCATCCCGTATCTGTGGTCTAAGACAGTGTCATTCGAAGACGGAGAAGTGAAGTTCAGAGCGGATGATGATTGGGAAGTGAACTGGGGTGGATCTGATTTTCCCGGTGGTATCGGAACGCAGGGAGGACCTAATGTGCCGATGAAGGCGGGAACGTATTTCGTCACCTTTAATACTGGGACCGGCGAATACTATTTCCTCAAATAAACCTGGCGTCACTTTGTGCTATGGCGCCCTTGCGGTGGATAAATGACAGGAAGACAGATTAGTTGACTTAATCAGGGTTTGAGCCCGCACACAGACCAGCCCGTCCGGAGTAATGGCGGAGGGCTGGCTGTGTTCGCGGCGCGGTGTAAAGTGTTCATGAAAAAAATCTACTTAGCACTCATATTCACATTGACGGTGGTCGTGGTATGGTCGAAAGAATCGATCGACCCAACCATAACACCGGCACTGTTCCGACCTACCGATGAGATCACGGTCGTGTACGATGTAACGGGTACCCCGCTTGCCAATCTCTCATCAGCGTGGGTATGGGTGTGGATCCCCGGCAGCAACATCGACGCGAAGTCGAACATAAACCCTGCAAGCAGTAATCCAACACTCACCACTCCTGCGAAGTGTACTAAATCTGTCTCCGAAGGCAAGACGTTGTTCACAATCGTCTTTACGCCGTCAGCGTTCTTTGCAAGCGACATCACCAATGCAACCCAGATCGGCATCCTGTTGAAGGGGAACGACTGGTCCGACGGTCAAACGACGGATTACCTTGCGTCATTCTGGGATGGAGGCTTTGAACTAAAGCTCACCGAACCGACTGCGCGACATCTCTTTGTAGATGCAGGAACCAGCATTGCCATCGCGGCCGAAACACCGACAACCGCTGATTTCTCTCTTTATGTGAACGATAACCTTGTCGATGATGCGCAAGGTACCACGTACAGCTTTACGTATGTTATTCCCGCGACGCCTGAGGCCGCGATCATTAAACTCGTGGCCGAAGCCAATGGCGATACCGATGAGGAATCGTTTCAATATATCATAAGAAAGGCGAGTGCTGAGGTTCCGCGCCCGCCTGGTATTATCCCCGGTATCAACTATGCAACCGGCGATGATACGCGCGTGACCCTTTGCCTGTGGGCCCCGGGAAAATCAAGTGTCTATGCGCTTGGTGATTTCACGGATTGGCAAGTGCAGTCGGACTACCTTATGAACCGTGATGGTGAGTATTTCTGGATAGAAGTGAATGGACTGACACCAGGCGTAGAGTACGGCTATAAATATCTCATTGACGAATCGATTTACGTCGCCGATCCCTATGCCGATAAGATACTGGATCCCGAGGACGTGTACATACCCTCATCTGTGTACCCTTCGCTTAAACCATATCCCGCTGCCGCCCTGCATTCGGAATGGTACTTCAACCGGGTCGCGGTGTTTGCAACCGGAATCGCGCCATATCAGTGGCAAGCCAGCGACTATGTTAAACCCGAAAAGGAAGAACTCGTCATCTATGAGTTGCTGATTCGAGACTTCTTCGGACCCGGTGAACGTTCCTATCAAAACCTGATTGACACACTTTCATATTTTAAGCGACTTGGAGTGAACGCCATTGAACTGATGCCCGTAATGGAATTCAACGGCAACGAAGGATGGGGATATAACCCGACCTTCATGTTCGCGCCTGACAAGTATTACGGCACGCGGGACAAGCTCAAAGAGTTCATCGATCGTTGTCACCAGGAGGGTATCGCTGTAATTCTCGATATCGTCATGAACCATCAGGATTTACCGAATCCGTATGTGCTGATGGATTTCGACTTCACCGCTATGAAACCCGAGGCGGACAACAAGTGGTTCAACACGGACGCAACACACCCCTTCAACGTGTTCTTCGACATGAACCATGAAAGCTCGTACACGCAGGCATACCTTGATACCGTAACTTACTATTGGTTGAAGGAATTCAAGGTTGATGGCTTTCGATTCGACTTATCAAAAGGTTTCACACAAACTCCCAATCCTTCGAACGTTTCAGCGTGGTCGGCCTACGATGCGAGTCGGGTCGCGCTCCTGAAACGAATGGCCGACGCCATCTGGGAACACACACCGGACGCCTGGATCATTCTCGAACACTTCGCCGCAAACGAGGAAGAGAAGGAACTTGCAGAATACCGTGCTGATGAAGGAAAGGGCATGATGTTATGGGGTAACCTGGTGCATGCCTTCAATCAGAATACCATGGGCTATCAGGAAGAGTCGGACATCAGCTGGATCGACTACCAGGAGCGTGGGTGGAGCGCTCCGCACGTGGTGGGATACATGGAAAGCCACGATGAGGAGCGCATTATGTATAAGAACCTTACCTACGGCAATGTATCGGGTACTTATTCGGTTAAAGACCCGGTAGTCGCCTTACGCCGAACGGAGGGTGCGGCTTTGCTTTTCTATTTAACGCCCGGCCCCAGGATGCTGTGGCAATTTGGTGAACTGGGCTACGATCAAAGTATTAACCGATGTGAAGACGGCTCGATCAGCGATGGTTGCAGGCTGTCGCCTAAACCGACAGGCTGGAGTCTTCGCGACGAAGGGCCGAGAAAGCGTTTGTTCAACCGCACAGCGGATCTCATCAGGCTTCGACAGGAGTATGCTGTGTTTACGGAAGGCACCGCTGAATTTCGTGGAGGAACAACTTTGCTGAAGCAAGTTACATTAAGGAACAACCCATACACGTCTTCACCTTCAAGTACGGATGAAATGAACGCTCAGCTTGTAGTTAATTTCAGTCTGAGCCAGCAGGGCATCGTTGTAGAGTTTCCCCACACCGGGATGTGGTACGACTATTATGCGCATGGCGAACCGCTAGAGGTGAATTCCACAGCGACTGTTGTCACGCTTCAGCCCGGGGAGTATAAGCTTTATACAGATGTGCCGATAGAAAATCCCCTTGTTACGGCTGTCAGCAGCGAACAGAAAACGCGACTTTCAGTGTTCCCAAACCCTGTGCGGTCTTATCTTAACATATCTTCGGACCATGGACCTGTTACCGGTGTTACGGTAAGAAACCTGTTCGGACACAGCGTTGCGTTGCAGCGATATGGGGAGAGCCAATGGAGTATGGAGGGATTGACGCCGGGTCTTTACATCGCTGAAATCCAGACCCTGCATCACCGGTATGTCGTCAAACTTGTAAAGGAACCTTAACATGATGAGAATCCGCCTTGTGTTCGTGATCGTCGCCGTGGCAGCGACGTCTTACGCACAAAAGAATACGTTAACCATCGACCGGGTTGAACCACCGTTTTGGTGGACTGGGATGGCGAATGATCACCTGCAATTGCTCGTAAAGGGCAATGACCTTTCCGCAACTTCTGTGACCATCGACTATCCGGGAGTGGAAGTTACCAACGTCACGCCTGCCGCTCACCCCGGATTTCTTTTTATCGATTTGAAGATTTCGCAGGACGCAAAAGCTGGTACGGTTCCAATTACTTTCACAAAAGGAAAGCGCACACGCAAGTATTCTTATGAGCTAAGGGAACGCGCGTCACGCGGGCGCGGACTAACCGGAGGGGATGTGATATATCTCATCACTCCAGACCGTTTTGTGAACGGCGATCCTGGTAACGATGTCGTCAAAGGTATGAAGGAGGGAAACATTAACCGGTCCTTCCCGGGTGGACGACATGGTGGCGACCTGGCAGGAATCCTTTCCAAACTGGATTACATCGAGGACCTTGGCGTCACAACGCTGTGGCTCAATCCGATACAGGAAAATGACATGCCCGAGTATTCCTATCATGGATATGCTATTACGGATTTCTATAAGGTGGATCCGCGCTATGGCACGAACGATCTGTATTTGACGCTGTCATCTGAACTGCATCGTCGCGGAATGAAACTGGTGATGGACGTGGTGTTCAACCACTGTGGCCTTGAGCACTGGTGGATGAAGGACATGCCTTTTCCGGATTGGGTTCACGATTATCCCAACTATGAGGTCACCAACTATGCCATTGCTTCGTTGTCGGACCCTCATGCCGCGGAACGCGACCAGCGTCAAATGGAAAAGGGATGGTTTGTTCCCACGATGCCCGACCTCAACCAGGACAACCCGTTCATGGCCACATACCTCATTCAAAATACGATATGGTGGATCGAATACGCCGGCCTGGATGGCCTTCGCGTCGACACCTACCCGTACAACAGCAAAGAGTTCATGTCGCGCTGGTCTCTTGCCGTTGCCCGTGAGTTTCCCGGCCTCTACGTGGTGGGAGAGACATGGATTGGAAGTCCTGCGTTGGTAGCATGGTGGACTGACCGAGGGGCCGACTACAAGGGGTACAACTCGCATACAAAGGCTATGGCCGACTATCCGCTGTACTTCGCGATGCTGAATGCATTTCGCCCGGGTGGAAATGTGTGGGCACTGTATGAAGCATTGAGCCACGACTTTCTCTATGAATACCCGGAGACACACAAGGTATTTGCGGATAACCACGACGTGGATCGAATCTTTCATAGCGTGGGTGGCGACATGGCCCGGTTCCGGCAGGCTATGACGTTCCTTCTTACCACGCGCGGCATACCGCAGATTTACTACGGCACCGAGATATTGATGAAGGGTTCGGGCGATCACGGTGTGATACGCGAAGACTTTCCAGGCGGATGGCCGGGTGATGCACGCAATGCCTTTACTACAGAAGGACGAAGCCACGAGGAACAGGAAGCTTATGAATTCCTGCGCCGTTTGCTGAATTGGAGAAAGGATAGCGAAGCAATTGCCAAAGGTACACTAAAGCATTTCATTCCACGGGATAACGTGTATGTTTACAACCGAAAGTCAGACAATCAGTCGGTCTTGGTGATGATCAACAATGGTGATACTTTTGCCACGCCAAACATGTCTCGCTTCGCGGAGGTGTTGACAGGTTACGGCGCGGCAAAGGATGTCCTTACAGGCAGGACCTTTGACGACCTGAGTTCGATCTCACTAGAACCCCATTCGACGCTGGTGCTTGAATTAAAACCCAGCGGTAAATCAGTGGAGTGATGGTATCCTTTTTTTAACCTAAACGATGAAGAAAGGTGGAGCTTAGTCTCCGCTTTTTTTTGAACCCTGAAGTCAAGGTACTTCAGGGTACCTCAGGGCAACAAGTGTGTCTATACACACAATCCATCGACAAAGAATTTTGACTAACTTCCCCCCGTCGTTGTGCAACAACGCGTGGCTTTATACCTCTTGAAAATCTGATTGATATGAGAACTTTGATAATCGCTCTTCTGGTTGCCGTCTCTGCGAACGTCAGCGCGCAGAAGAAAATCTTCAATGGGAAAGATCTTAAAGGCTGGAAGATTTACGGCACGGAGAAGTGGTATGTGCAGGATGGCTTGCTGGTGTGCGAAAGTGGTCCGGATAAGGGGTACGGTTATCTCGCAACTGAAAAGCAATACCGCGATTTTGAACTATCACTGGAATTCAAACAGGAGGCAGATGGCAACAGCGGTGTCTTCTTTCGATCAAGCATTGAAGGCACGAAAATTACGGGCTGGCAGGCTGAAGTTGCCCCTCCCGGCCATAACACGGGTGGCATTTATGAATCCTATGGACGTGGATGGTTGATCAAACCCGATCCCGAGAAGGATAAGGCGTTGAAATATGGCGATTGGAATACGATGAAAATTCGCGTCGTCGGCGGCGTTGTCGAGACCTGGCTGAATGGTGAACCGATGATCCGGCTCGAAGATGAAAAGATCGCACAGGCCACCGGCAGCATCGCGCTGCAGATCCATGATGGTGGTGGCATTAAGGTCTACTGGCGCAACATAAAGATTAAGGAACTCTGAGCAAACCTGCTTTCTTCAACACGCTCACGTGTAGGTTTTCTTTACGCCTTCGATGAGTCCTTTGATGTAACCGATGGCGAACAGGGTTCCCAGTTCGCTGTAGCCCGGATGTTCGTTGCTGTCTCCGGCGACGGTCGGAACATGGTCGGGACGCATCGGACCATTGAATCCCACTTCGAAGTAGGTTTTCATTGCGTTAAACATGTCGGTTTTTCCTTCATCGTGAAAAGTCTCTTCGAAGTTGAATCGGTCTCCCCGGATATCGCGAAAGTGCACAAAGAAAATTTTCTTTCGCTCACCAAAATATCGGATCACCGAGGGAATGTCTTCGCCCATCGTCGCGAATGTTCCCTGGCATAGCGTGAGTCCATTGTTCGGACTTGGCACTAGTTCAATAAGTTTTTTAAACGCGTCCGCAGTTCGCATGATCCGGGCAATGCCTCTGATTTGCGGCACCGGAGGATCGTCGGGATGCAAGGCGAGCTTGATGCCGTTCTTCTCGGCTTCCGGAACGACTGCCTTAAGGAAGTATTCGAGGTTTTTCCACATCCGCTCTTCGGAGACTTCTCCGTATTCGGTAAGAGGCATCTTTGCCGCTTCTTCGTAGTCGAATGCGGTGACGACCGCGCCCCCGCGTCCCTTACGGGCGGTGTCGGTGCGTGTCCAGTTTATGACGGGCATCCAGTTGTAGCAAATAATTTCCACACCGACGCGTTTCAGGTTTCGCATCAACGTGATGAAGTTGTCAATTTCCTGATCGCGTCCATCCAGTCCCAGCTTGACTTTGTCGAGTGGCGGGGTGCCTTCCAGGACTTTCCATTGCAGTCCGTTCTTCTCGTACGCCGCCTTTACCGCGGCTACAGCCTCATATTCCCAGGGTTGCTTGTCCCTCATGCCGATGGCCCAGGGCGAAGAGGGAGAAACTACGCCAGTTATTCCCATTTGTTTCTGCAGGGCCATCTTGCGTTCCTGCATTCCATAGAAATAGGCGAGGCAAAGATCAACGTTTGCCGCGGAAGGTGCGCTGCCCGGTTTGGCGAGCGCTGAATCTAATCCCATCGTCGCGAGTGCCGTGAGCGCTGCGCTATTCCGAATAAATTGTCTGCGGGTGTTCATATCATCAAGCGTGTGTCCGAAAGTACGCATCGCGAAGATGTTATGCGCGGGCTTTGTTGGCAATGGACAAAGTTCCCCAGGAATGGCGGCAAATTGAATATGATGTCAGTCATATGACTTTCGCCGAATCGGGCCGAAATTTGGCGTTTGAAAACGTTGAATTTGTCAGTAACTAACGCCGAATGAAAAGCTACCAGCGGGCTCTTTTTGCGGCATTTGCCTTCATCAACCTTGTTGCAGGGGTTCTCGCTGGGTTTGGAAGACTTGGCCTGAGTTTTCCTCTTTCACATGCCGTCATCCATCACGGTGCCATAATGGTCGGCGGCTTTCTGGGGACGCTAATAAGCCTTGAGAAGGTAATCCCTCTCAAACGGAAGGCGCTGTTGATTATCCCTGTCGTCAGCGCGCTGTCCATCATTCCATTCAGTAGCGACATGCTTCCCGTAGGTGCCGGCCTGTTGCTTGCAGCAAGTGCCGGACTGGCAGGAGTATATCTCACCTACCTGTCGCGGCAGCGTGCGCTGCACCTCTACGTAATGTTTGGTGGCGCGATCTGCTGGGTGATTGGGAATGGCGTGCTGTTCCACGGCCGGTTTTTTCCAGCGGCGTTTCCCTGGTGGATGGGTTTCCTGTTGTTCACCATCGTCGGGGAACGGTTGGAGTTGTCGAAGTTTCTTCCGGTGAGCAGTCGCGCAAGAGCAATTCTGTTTGCGTTCATGGCGCTCGTAGTCGCCGGGCTTATTGTTCCATTTCACGAGTATGGCTCTTACATCGCGGGTGTGGGCATGGCGGGTATCGCCGTATGGCTCATGCGGTTCGATATGGTTGGGATCAGCATCAGGAAGGAGGGGCTGACCCGTTTCATTGGCTACGCCCTCATGAGCGGATACTGTGCACTGATGTTGGAAGGAGTGTTTCTGCTTTCGCTTCCGGATGTACCCTTCGCATATGATATTATTGTCCACACCTTTTTTCTGGGGTTTGTGTTCTCAATGATATTCGCGCATGGGCCGATTATCCTTCCGGGGGTGCTTGGAGTCGCGGTCAAACCATACCACCCCTTGCTTTATCTACCTTTGGTGTTACTTGTGAGCTCCGTTGTGTTACGCATCCTGGCAGGCATGAACGTGTTGCCTTATGAATTTCGCATTACGAGCGCGTGGATGACGGCGTCTGCCATGATTCTCTACTTTGTTACGCTTGTATCAATGTTGATCTATGCCAGCCGTAAGAAGCCTGTATAGAATCCCACTGATCTTTTTTGCGCTCGCCGCATGTTTTGGGCTGCTGCTTCGATGGCACGTCGTGTATCCAGTGGAAGCGATTACCTACCCTTATGTATTGCACGCCCATTCGCATCTTATGTTCCTCGGATGGGTGACCAACGTTCTCCTGGTTTTTATCATTGAATCATTTGTATCAGAATCAAAGGCTACCTGGTATCGAAAACGCTTCTACTGGGCGCAGGCATTGCTGACCGGCATGGCCGCGACCTTTCCGCTCCAGGGATACGGTGTGGCTTCCATCGTGCTGTCGACATTGCACACAGCGCTGATAGCCGTCTTCGCGTTTCGATTTTTTTGCGAATCAAAGTCGTTGCCCGAGTCTGCATCGCTCTTTCACATGCGCATCGCGCTGATCTATTTCCTCGTTTCCGCGGCAGGACCAATCGCCATCGGTGCCACGGGTGCGATGGGTTTGGCACAAAGCAAGTGGTACTATCTTTCTGTCTATTACTACCTGCATTTTCAGTACAATGGCTTCTTTACCTTCGGTGTCATCGCCGTGCTGCTGCGCCTTCTTGACATAAAGGGAATCCAATATGATGGGGCGGAGGTTCGGCGAGGGGGAAGATTCCTGGCAGTGGCTTGTGTGCCTGGCTACTTCTTGTCAACGCTATGGGCCGATCCGGGGATCGCGTTCAACGGAATAGGGTTTTTCGCGGCGGTCCTTCAGGTCATATCGTTCGTGTTGCAGCGGAGAGGACTTCGCCCGGCGGTTGTCGAATTATCAAAGAGCATGGGTCGGGTAAGCGTTTGGCTGCTCATGCTCGGATTCGTGTGCTATGCCATCAAGCTTTTGGCGCAATGGCTGTCTGCGTTTTCCGGAGTGGCACACCTGGCTGCCGCGAACCGACCCTATGTGATGGCCTATCTTCACCTTGTTCTCATAGGAACGATATCGTTGCCACTGCTCATATGGTATCTTGAGCGAGGTCTTTTCCGTCGGCTTGCTCATGCCGGCCTGTTTGTTCTTGTAATCGGCTTCATGCTCACTGAGGCGCTCCTGATGTTTATGCCTCACGCGCCCCTTGTTGGATTAGGCGGTATTATGGCGCCTGCCATGCTCGCGGCAACCATCGTACTTACCCTCGGTGTAATCACCCTGCTGATCTCTGGTCGGAAAGCTGACAAATCGTAACTAATACGTCTGACATGTGTCATGTTTTTTCACCCTCGGCTGGCGGTACTTTGAACTCATGGAAGAAACGCCGACACTTGAACGGCTAATTCGAAAATACGATGTGCCGGTACCGCGATATACGAGCTATCCGACGGTGCCGCACTGGAATGTTCAGGATTTCAACCCGGAGTCGTGGCAGGACGCAGTGAAGCGTTCGTTTGATGAATCAAACGACGAAAAAGGCATTAGCCTGTATGTCCACCTTCCTTTCTGTGAAAGTTTGTGCACCTACTGCGCGTGTAACACGCGCATTACGCGGAATCATGCCGTTGAAGAGCGTTACATTACCACGTTGCTGAGTGAATGGAACGCTTATCTCAAGCTGTTCGGAAAGCGACCAATTGTTCGTGAATTGCATCTGGGAGGAGGAACACCTACGTTTTTCAGTCCGGAGAATCTCGACCGTTTGCTGACTGCCCTCCTTGAAACTGCTGATATCCATCCGGAGCATGAATTCGGATTTGAAGGTCATCCAAATAATACAACTGGGGCGCATCTTGAAGTGCTGCGTGCACTGGGTTTTCGTCGCGTGAGCTTTGGGGTGCAGGATCTGGATGAACGCGTGCAAAAAGCCATCAATAGAATACAACCATTTCACAATGTGGAACGGGTAACGCGGTTGAGCCGCGATCTGGGATATTCTTCAATTTCCTTTGATCTCATTTTTGGTCTGCCTTATCAGACGCTGATCTCCATTACTAACACCATAGAAAAAGTGATTTCACTCAGACCCGATCGCATTGCTTTTTACAGCTACGCTCACGTGCCATGGCTGCGGCCCGGACAACGTGGTTATGAAGATGCTGATTTGCCGTCTGATGTAGCAAAGCGTGCACTTTATGAACAAGGACGAAAGATGTTTGAAGACGCAGGCTACATCGAGATCGGGATGGATCACTTTGCCCTGTCTCATGACGCACTAGCCCGCGCCAGGTACGATGGCACACTACATCGCAACTTTATGGGTTATACAACGACCCATACAGATTTGCTGATCGGACTAGGAGCATCTTCGATCAGTGATGCAAAGTATGCCTATGCTCAGAATGAAAAAGTTGTAGAGAAATATACACAGTTGGTATCGGATCAGAGGCTTGCAGTATACCGCGGTCATATTCAATCGCCGGATAACATGCTCAGGCGTAAGGCCATCCTGGATATCGCCTGCAGAGGCGTTTTATCTGGCGACGTGCTGCATATGATAGCTGACCAGGGTACCATTGTGCGATTGACCGAAATGGAAATGGAAGGACTGGTAACGCTAACGGAGGATGCTTTGATCGTAACTGACCTTGGAAGAGCGTTTATCAGGAATATATGTGCGGTCTTGGATCCACATCTCGCGCATGGGCAAACCAGCAACATTTTCAGCAAGGCCATCTGAGTTGGTATGATGAAATTTATCGGTATTCGTCAAACAGCCTGAACGTGATTGGTGATGCCAAATATTTGGGTAAATTTAGTTTATCAGCGATGTGATCTCGATCATAAATCTACTGTCCTCCGAATACTAGTTTCGAATCCGAAAACACCTCAATTATGGACAAAACAACACTCTTATCTGGCACAGGCATCAGGGCCGGTGTAATGGTATTGCTACTGGCGGTATGGGTTGCTGCCTGCAAACCCGATCGACCCGCGTCACAATCAACAACCCCTGCGGGCAGGGATGCTTCTTCGGCAGTTGCTGAGAACGCGGACCCCTCGAAAGGCATTGGTCAGGTGCAACATGTGACACTCAACACGCCGCTTGAGCAGGATCGCATTAAGCGGGGGCAGGCGATTTACGAAATGAAATGCCAGGCTTGCCACAGGCTGGATGAGACACGTGTTGTTGGGCCGGGATGGGCAGGAGTGACGAAGCGCAGGAAGCCGGAATGGATCATGAACATGATCACGAACGTTGACGTGATGCTGGATCAGGATCCCGAAGCTCAAAAGCTGCTGGAGCTCTGTCTTACGCGTATGCCAAATCAAAACGTTTCGATCGGTGATGCCCGCGATATCCTGGAATTCATGCGCAAGAATGACGGGGAGGAATAGACATAAAACATGACAACAAAAATATGAAGACAACATTCAGGCTACCGGTCACGCTCATAGTGTGCGGACTGGTTGCTGTCGGGTGCAAACCGAAAGGCCCCGGCGACATGGCGATGGGCGATGCTGCAAGTAGAGTATATGTGGCGCCCGGACAGTACGATGAGTTTTACAACATCGTTTCAGGTGGCTTCAACGGTCAGATCGGAGTGTACGGCATTCCTTCAGGCCGGCTGCTGAAGATTCTTCCGGTGTTTTCCGTTTCCCCTGAAAACGGTTGGGGTTACAGCGAAGAGACCAAGCCCATGCTGAATACAACACATGGGTTTGTGCCGTGGGACGACCTTCACCACATTGCGCTGTCGACCACGAACGGTGAACACGATGGTCGATGGGCGTTTGCGAACGCAAACAACACACCGCGTGTTGCCCGTGTCAATCTACGCACATTCAAGACTGAAGAGATCCTGGAAATCCCAAACAGCGGAGGGAACCACTCTTCACCTTTCATCACTGAGAACACCGAGTATGTGATCGCAGGCACGCGATTCAGTATACCAATGGACAACAAGGATGTGCCTATCAGTTCCTATAAAGATAACTTCAAAGGATCGATTTCCTTTATCAAAGTTGATCCTCAGTCCGGAGAAATGAGCATCGCGTTCCAGCTTAGAACACCGGGCTTCAACTTCGACCTGAGCCGTGGTGGAAAGGGGCCGTCGCGCGACTGGTTCTTTTTCTCATGCTATAACACTGAACTGGCCTATACTCTTCTTGAAATCAACGCTTCCAAGAATGATAAGGACTTCATCATGGCTGTGAACTGGAGAAAAGCCGAAGAGCTGGCTTCGCAGGGTCAAGGCCGACTTGAAAACGTTGAGTATGTTCACAACGTCTACGATGAAAGGACGCATACCGCAACGTCAACAGTAAAGAAAGGCGTTCGGGTATTGGACATTACGGAGTTCCCTGAACTGGTATACTTCATCCCGTGTCCGAAATCACCGCACGGTTGTGACGTCGACCCGACTGGAGAATACATTGTAGGTAGCGGCAAACTTGCAGCCACGATGCCGGTGTTCTCCTTCACGAAATTCCAGAATGCCATAGCCAGCAAGGATTTTGAAGGCGATTTCTCCGGGGTGCCGGTACTTCGCTATGAGGCAGTACTTCATGGTGAAGTGCAAAAACCGGGACTTGGCCCATTGCACACGGAATTTGACGGGAGAGGGAATGCCTACACGTCAATGTTTGTCTCATCTGAAATCGTTAAGTGGAACCTGGAAACCCTTGAAGTCCTCGACCGTGTTCCTACGTACTATTCCATCGGTCACTTGAGCATACCCGGCGGTCCTACAGCAAAGCCTCATGGCAAATATGTGATTGCCTATAACAAGATCACCAAGGACCGCTACCTGCCGACCGGACCTGAGTTAGCACAGTCGGCACAGCTCTATGATATATCAGGCGACAAGATGCAATTGCTTCTCGACTTCCCGACTGCCGGTGAACCGCACTATGCTGAGGCGCTTCCGGCCAGCCTAATACGGGATAACGTGGAGAAGTTCTATCGAATTGAAGATAATGAACACCCATACGCAGCAAAGGGAGAGGGCCAGGCACGGGTTGAACGAAATGGAAAGGATGTTCATGTGTACATGACCGCCATACGGTCGCACCTGACACCAGACAACATTGAGGGGGTGCGCGTTGGTGACCAGGTTTATTTCCACGTGACGAACCTTGAACAGGATTGGGACGTGCCTCATGGGTTCGCAATTAAAGGCGCGACCAATGCTGAAATACTCATCATGCCTGGTGAAACACAGACGCTGAAGTGGGTACCCGACAAGACGGGCGTATATCCATTCTACTGCACCGACTTCTGCTCGGCCCTCCACCAGGAAATGTCAGGGTACATCCGGGTTTCTCCTGCAAACAGCAACACGCCACTGAAATTCTCAACGGGCGTGATTGAAGGAGAGGCCGCGGCCGCACAGTAAGGGGGTTAAGGGGTGAGGGCTTTAACTCTGTGAGTGAAGCCTTCACCCTTATAAATCTAAAATGACATAATGCAAAAACTCACAACATTGACCCGTCTGGCCGTTGCCGTGTCGGCGCTCCTTCTGATCTCAGCATACTTCGTGCCCCTTTGGCAAATTCTCATGTGGGCTCCTCAGTATCCGGAGGGGTTGGAGATGAAGATATGGATCGACAACATTACGGGCGATGTTAAGATCATCAGCGCCCTGAATCACTATATCGGTATGAAGCACATCGATGTCAGTATGTTCCCCGAGTTCGGATACATGATCTACATCGTAGCATTTATGATCGGCGTTGGGTTGCTGGCATCGATACTAAACAGACGTGCCGGATTGATTGTATATGTGATCCTGCTCATCGCAGGTGGTATCGCTGCACTGGTGGATTTCTATCTTTGGGGATATGACTACGGCCATAATCTCGACCCTAATGCAGCGATTGTGGTGCCGGGCATGGCTTACCAGCCTCCGGTAATTGGCACGAAACAGCTGCTCAATTTTACAGCGTTTTCGGGACCTGATACGGGAGGCTGGATTTTTCTTGCGTCCGGCCTGATCGCCGTTGGCGCCCTTGTCTATGAAATCATTTTATCACGGAGAAAGGCATGAAAACATCTGGCCTTATTCTGATCCTATGTGTACTGTGCCTCGCATGCAGCGTAAAACCAGAACCGCTGCAATACGGTGTCGATGCCTGTCACACCTGTAAGATGACGCTTGTCGACAGGAAGTTTGGCGCCGAAATAGTGACGAAGAAAGGGAAGGTGTTCAAGTTCGATGACATGAACTGCATGGTAAACTTCCTCAATTCGGGAGAAGTACAGGATCGCGATGTGGCATACCGGCTGGTCGTGGATTTCGCCACACCCGAAAAGCTTATACCCGCCGGTGACGCATTTTATGTGAAGTCGAATGAGATTCGTTCGCCGATGGCGAGTGGGATCGCAGCATTCGAATCGGAGGGTGCCATGAAGGAGCAACTTCGCGCGTGGAAAGGCATCTATTTGACGTGGGGAGAATTGGTTACTCAGTTCAAGTGAAACGACTTAGCAAATGGTTTGGGTGGATGACGAGGCCGGCGCGACTGGCAGGTGTGGTGGTAATAGCGCTGTGGTGCGCACAGACGGAGGCTGCAACGCTTCGCGTCGGAAAAGAAGAGGCCATCCAGTCGATTCGAAAAGCCATTGACATCGCGCAACCGGGCGACACGATACTCATTACGGGAGGCGTGTATCGCGAGGGAAACCTGCGCATTGAAAAGCCCCTTGTATTACTTGGTATAAACGATCCGATACTTGACGGCGAGCGCAAGTACGAATTGCTTACCATCGCGTCGTCAGACGTAACCGTCGCGGGAATTGTTTTCCGGAATACGGGTCGCGCCAGCATGCACGACCTTGCCGCGGTAAAGCTGCTCAACGTGTCTCGCGTAACGGTGCGGGACAACCGATTCGAAGACGTTTTCTTCGGAATCTATCTCTCAGGGTCATCACATTCACATATCTGCAACAACACACTCCAGGCCACGCCGGGCAATGAACAGGATACCGGCAACGGAATTCACGCGTGGAAGTCCCATAACATTACTATCGACAGCAACGTCGTAAGAGGCCATCGGGATGGCATCTACTTCGAGTTTGTAACGTCATCACGAATCCGGTACAATACCAGCGAAGGCAACATCCGATATGGCTTGCACTTTATGTTTTCGCACGACAATGAGTATCGTCATAACATGTTCGTTCGCAATGGTGCTGGTGTAGCCGTTATGTACACAAGAGGTGTGCACATGATCAACAATACGTTTGGAGACAACTGGGGATCCGCGGCGTATGGGCTCTTGCTAAAGGACATCCGCGATAGCGAAGTCGTTGGAAACAAATTTGTCCGCAACTCGGCCGGAATATTTATGGAAGGCAGTAGCCGCATCACATTCAGGGAAAACAGTTTCACTTCGAATGGTTATGCGATACGCCTGCAGGCAAGCTGCGATAACAACACGTTTGAACGCAACAACTTTTCATCCAACACATTTGATATTGTAACCAATGGATCGCTCGTACTGAACACGATCCGAAATAACTACTGGGACCGGTATGAAGGCTACGATCTCGATCGTGACAATACGGGAGATGTACCTTACCGACCCGTTAGCATGTACAGTATGATTGTCGAGAGAATGCCTGTTGCCGTGTTATTATGGCGCAGCTTTCTCGTTTTCCTGCTCGACAGGGCGGAGCGGGCTATGCCGGCAATGACCCCGGTGAATCTTGAAGACAACGCCCCATCAATGAAACCACATGATCTCGGTTGAAAACATATCAAAAAACTTTGGCCGGCTTAAAGCCCTTAACGGCGTGAACCTTCAGTTATCACCTGGCAGAAGCTATGCACTTATTGGGCCAAACGGTTCCGGTAAAACAACGCTCATCAAATGTATTCTGGGGTTGGTCGTGCCGACGTCGGGAGACATTCTTTTTGACGGCAAAAGCACGCTCGGCGATTGGCGATACCGGGAAAGGATCGGCTACATGCCCCAGATCGGGCGTTACCCCGAGAACATGCGGATTGGCCAGCTCATCGACATGATGAAGAACATCAGGAAACCGACACAAGACACGGATGAGGAACTTATCGAAGCCTTTGGTCTTGACCGCATGATGGACAAACGCATGCACGCGCTGTCAGGAGGTACACGGCAGAAGGTGAGTGCCGCCCTTGCATTCCTCTTTGACGCGCCAGTGTTGATACTGGACGAACCCACGGCGGGACTCGATCCGGTGTCGGTCGAGATCTTGAAGGAAAAGGTTCTTCGCGAAAAGCGGCTGGGAAGGTTGATTGTCATCAGTTCGCACATCCTGAGCGACCTCGAAGATCTGACGAGCGACGTCATCTATATGTATGAAGGAAAGATACAATTCGACGATACCATCGAGGCGCTGAAACGGGATACGAATGAATCGAAGCTGTCGAAAGCCATCGCTACGCTTGTCCGTCAGCGCGAACTGATCCATTCAGTAATAGATTGAGCCATGACCAGGATCGTACGATATATATTTATTGATATCCTCAGAACCAGGTTTACGATGCTGTATACCCTGTTCCTGCTCGTGAGTACATTCGCTTTGTTTCACCTCGACAGCGACCCGGGAAAGGTTGTCCTTAGCCTTCTCAACGTCGTTCTTATGGTTGTACCGTTGGTGAGCATCGTGTTCACGACGATTCATTTCTTTAACTCCTACGAATTCATTGAACTGATGCTCGCGCAGCCGGTCGCGCGTAGGGTGGTTTTCCTGGGCGAATACATGGCTGTTGCGTTTTCTCTCTGTTCAGCGTTTCTCGTGGGCGCCGGAGTGCCGCTGTTGATGTTTGGTGGAGGCCCGGGAGCGTGGACGCTGCTGTTTTCCGGGCTGATGCTCACGCTCGTGTTTGTGTCGTTGGCGTTTCTTTCGTCCGTGCTGACACGAGATAAAGCTAAAGCGATCGGTATTGCATTGCTGTTCTGGTTTTACTTTTCGCTGATATACGATGGTCTGCTGTTGTGGATTATTTATAGCTTTGCCGACTACCCCCTTGAGAAGGTCACACTGGCGCTGATTGCGTTCAATCCGGTGGACCTGGCACGGATCGTCATGTTGCTGCAACTTGACATTTCAGCGCTAATGGGTTATACCGGCGCCTTCTATAAGAACTTTTTTGGAAGCAATTCCGGTATTCTATTTTCCGCCGGTATCCTTGTGATTTGGGTATTGACGCCGCTTTGGATTGCGCTGCGCGTCTTTACCAGGAAGGATCTGTAAGCAGGCATTGTTATATACTATTGACTGATTTGTACCAGCTATGAATGAAGTGAAGAGCGATTTGGAAAGCAGGGCAGATATCGAGCGGCTCGTCGACTCATTTTACGACAAGGTTCGAAAGGACGAATTGATCGGTCCGGTGTTTGCACATGTGGACTGGCCAGCGCACCTGCCGACGATGTACAATTTTTGGGCTTCGATGATGTTGGGGGAGATGAGTTACCGCGGTAATCCCTTTCAGAAACACGTGAAGCTGCCCATCGGAAGTGAGCATTTTGCGCGATGGCTGGACCTTTTTGAGGAAACTGTTGATGCGCATTTTTCGGGGCCTCGCGCCACTGAGATCAAGCAGCGCGCGCAAAGCATCGCCGGGATTTTTCAGCATAAGATGGGCTTGTTGAAATGATGCGTCGCCTGACGGCGACATTTTTTCCAGGTAACCACATTCGATCACGTCCACTGCTTATTCGGCAGGTATCGCAACATCAACACACCAACACATCAAAACAGCAACACATTAAACACACCAACACATCCAAATATCAGCTTCCACCCTTGACATTCGTCATCCTCGCTGGATTCCACCTTCGCTACCTTGTGGGTAAATAAATCAGAGAAACATGAGCACGCATTATTATAACGTTGACGTAACCTGGAACGAGGAAAGGAAAGGGATCATGTGTTCGCCGGAGTTGTCTACCGGTCTGGCGGCAGGGGATGGTGGATGCATCCAGGTGGCTACCCCGCCGCAGTTTCCAAAAGGAGTTGCAGGAATATGGTCGCCGGAACATTTGTTCACCGCGTCTGTGGCTAGCTGTTTGATGAGCACCTTCCTGGCCGTCGCTGAAAATTCAAAGCTGGAGTTCACGGCCTTCACATGTAAGTCGCGCGGCAAGCTGGATATGGAAGATCGCCAGTACCGGATGACGGAGATCATTCTCGAACCTCACATTACATTGACCCGCGAAGAAGACCGCGCGAAAGCCGAACGGGTAATCCGGAAGGCGGAGGAAAGGTGCCTTATAACACATTCCATTCGATCGGATGTTAAGGTGAATCCGGTTATCGTAGTCCAGTCGGCGGAGGAGGTAGTGTAAATTCTATGTCCCTATGTGGTCCAAAAAGGAGTAGAACCACATAGATTCTGTGTTGAAGTCAAAGGTTTTTTGGCTTTTTTGTTTGAGATGTGGGAATGTGGATAACTCTGTCCAGTAGGTTCGTTTGGAGAA
>Ga0207873_1001454_pt1 | contig 22651 bp, 19 predicted proteins | sample BGWIniCompost_FD_187373 | JGI IMG/M metagenome (GOLD analysis project Ga0207873, IMG submission 187373) | Cellulose adapted compost microbial communities from Newby Island Compost Facility, Milpitas, CA, USA - BGW Initial Compost (SPAdes)... ...
CTTCAGGGATATCTTTTTCGATTTTGCCAACCAGATCCGCACCAACGTCGGCTGCTTTGGTGTAAATGCCGCCGCCCACGCGCATGAAGAGCGCGATCAGGGTACCGCCGAAGCCGAACCCGAGCAGCGCATCAGGCGCCGCGGTACCGAAGATGATGAAGATGACGGTGCCTCCTAACAACCCGAGGCCATCCGTCAGCATCCCGGTCACTGTGCCTGCATAGTAGGCGACGGAGAGCGATTCGTTAAAGCTGCGCCGGGAAGCCGCTGTGGCGCGTACGCTGGCATGGATAGCCATGCGCATGCCCAGCTGGCCAACCAGCAGTGAGAACGTCGCTCCGACGATGAAGGCGACGGTGCGGCCGATTGCGATGATGATTTGTGTGTTCTGGGGGAATTCCGCCTTTGCTTCTGGGCTGGGCGGTACAACGTAAACGCTCAAAAAGAGCAGGACTGTCAGGACGGCAATAACGGGGAGAATGGTTTTTAACTGGCGGTTGAGGTAGCTGTCTGCGCCGATGCGAATGGCTTCCCACACGCGCTGCATTTCGGGATCCCCCTTGTCTTTTTTCAAGACAGTCGTGCGCAGCAGCCAGGCGTATATCAGGCTAATGAATGCAACCACAACCACGCCAAGCACAGCAATTTGCTCGAACGCGTCGAGTCCGTGTCTTGCAAGACCAAGCAGGTTCATCAGGCCTCCTTATACAATTGGCAATAATTCTTCTGTAACGGTAGAAGGAGGGAACTGTGCCGGCGCTGATATTCTAAAATTTATTTTTTAGGATATTTCTCGGGCGCCGGAAACACACTTCCTTTACCCTTCTTATGATTGTTTTCAGCGGATTTTAACTTCACACCTCCTTACCGCTGCCTGATCCTGTATTCAGGAGAGGCTGGCAGCTTCAATGCCTTTCCGAGAATCAATAAATAAACGCCTTTTTGGTGGGATCTGCAATATTATTTGCCTAAGCGTATAAAAATTTAAAACAGCAATGGCGAGCGCCCTGCGTTTTTGTCAATACAAACTGTGCCCTCGAAATTTCAGGTGGAGGGGGTTAGCGGTGCTCCTTCAAACAAAACAAAAAGACACCAGTATCAGATTATAACCATATTTGTGTAGAGGGCAATGTAAAATGTATGGTCGCGGGCATGACATTTATCAGTAATTTTTCATGCAAAGGGATTTTTTGCCTGCAGGAGCCCGCTTCGACCGGGACCTCCTGCAGGCATTACCTTCACAAGCCTGCCTAGCGAACCAGTAAGGGGATAAACAGGGCCTCTGTCAGCACCTCAGGACGGTAAATATTGATGCTGCGGGAATGGCTGTTGGAAGTTCTGTCATAGGCCTGCGCGAATACTTCGGTAAAACCTGGTTGAAGATCTTCAAGCGACAGATCATATTCAAATATTTCCGGGGTGTCTGGGTCCTGGTGGACAGTTTCGAGGAGAAGGTGCTGCTCGCTGGAGACATCCCAGCGCAGAAAGCGCACGCGTACCACCATATCATTATCCGTCGCCTGCACCCTTAGGCGCAAGGTTTTGATCCACGGCTTCAGATAAATGGTTGGAGTGATCTGGGGATCGTCGCGGCTGGTGGTCACCGGCAGTATCCAGATCACCTCGGGCCGCTGGGTATCACGAACCCTCAGCGTGACGGTGGCAGTATCGGCATTCTCTTCTGGATCGATAGCCTGATAGACGAACGCGTCTTCACCGACAAAACCTTCGGGCGGGCTATAGGTGAACGAGCCATCCGGCTTCAGGTCTACAACCCCGTGCTGCGGGGGCTGGACGATCCGTGCTGCCAGCTGCTCGCCATCGGGATCATGGTCGTTTTCCAGGACGCCGATGGGTTCAATCCACAACGGTTGATCCTGCAGGAGGCGGTAGATGTCATCTTCCGCCATCGGCTGCCCGTTAGCCGGTCCTTGCTGGGAATCGCGAAAAAACCCCCTGTTCTTAAGTTTATTATTGGTCGTTAATAACAGATGGGCGGTTTGCTTTTTGGGGAGTGAGGCTCTAATGATGGCCGAGTCCGGTGTCGACGTGTGTGTTGAAGTGTAGTGATGACCTCCAAGCAATAATGCAGGCAGCAAAGCAAAAAGCAGACCGCGGATGAGACGAAGATTTCCGTTCATCGCGTTCGGCTTCTCCTTGCCCGATAAAAACAAGATAAAAAGGATTTCTGTTAAGGGACAATATGTTTCCCTTCATTGAATATACCCAGAGAAGGAGAACAGCACAATAAGGGAAACCCCGAACCAGCCTGCTGATTGATGGTGACCTGCCCGCATTGCTTTACGGGCAGGTCACCATCTGAATTATATCCTGCCTTCGCCCCGGTCAGGGTTTAAGACGCTAAAGCTCCTTCAAAGTGGGCAGCGCCCGGGTCGGCCGTTCCGAGAAATCGGGCAGCTGGGGAGGATTTTCAGCCAGCAGCCTCAGGATTTCCTCGATGGCGCGTTCCAGCTGGGGATCGACGCCGCGCACGTAGTCCTGTGGGCGGATGTCGACCTCAATGTCGGGATCTACACCGTAATTTTCTACACCCCAACCCACATCGTTGAACCAGAAGGAAAACTCCGGCTGGGTGGTTTGCGTGCCATCCACCAGGCTGTGACGCGGCCAGATGCCGATCACGCCGCCCCAGGTTCGCTTTCCGATCAAGGGGCCCAGCCCCATGGCTTTAAAGCCGTGAGAGAAGATATCACCATCCGATCCGGCATATTCGTTCGTCAGGGCGACGATGGGACCGAGCACCGATTCCACCGGATAGGGGGTGGGGATCTCACTCCAGCGCGCCAGGTCATACCCCAGGCGCTTTCGGGCCAGCTTTTCTAGCAGCAGCGAGGAGACATGCCCACCGCGGTTATAACGAACATCCACGATCAGGCCTTCCCGGTCGATTTCAGATAGAAATCCCCGGTGAAACTCGGCATAGCCCTGAGGTCCCATGTCGGGGATATGCAGGTAGCCGATGCGGCCACCGGTCGCATCGTGCACCCGCCGGCGGTTGTTTTCCACCCAGTCGCGATAGCGCAGGCCGACCTCGCTGCGCAGCGTCTTTACGGTTACCGTGCGTGCGGATTTCGCGGGCTCCTGGTCGCCGTCCGACTGCGGGAGGATGGTCAGCGTGACTTCCTCCCCCGCCAGGTTAACCAGTGCAGCGGCAGGCGATACAGACCGTGACAGGCGCTGGCCATTCACTTCGACCAGACGATCGCCTTCGCGAACCTGGACGCCCGGCTGGCTGAGCGGCGACGAGTTCTGCGGGTCCCAGGAATCCCCCTGGTAAATGCGGGTGATGCGCCAGGCATCGCTTTCCGGCTCATATTCGAAGTCAGCGCCCAGAAAACCCTGCTGGTAATTGGGTTCTGGACGGTAATCGCCGCCCAGCTCATAGGCATGCGATGTGCCCAGCTCTCCCTGCATTTCCCACATGAGATCAGAGAATTCCGAGCGGCAGCTCACCCGGTCGACGAGCGGGAGGTAGCGATCGTGAACGGATACCCAGTCGACCTGGGCCATATCGGGCGTCCAGAACTGATCTCGCTGCAGACGCCAGGCCTCGCGGAACATCTGGCGCCATTCCGCGCCCGGGTTGACGGATACCTTGACGCGCCCCAGGTTCAGCCATCCGCTTTTCCGGGATGGACTACCGTCATCGGATGGCTTTTCGCCTGCTTTTAACACCCGCAGGCGGTTATCGGCGCGGTAGACCATCATTGAGCGGTCACTGGAAACATCGAAATCGGTGATGTTGTTGACCAGGGTCTCTTCACGCTGGTCCTGGAAATTGTAGACCAGCAGAGAACCGCGTGCATTGTGATTGCCGCTCTGGGATCTGGCAATGGCTCCTTCTACCGGATAACGAGAATAGAGCACCTTATCATTTTTCAGACCGATCACACGGCCGTAGATCCCCTCAGTCACCGGGAAAGCGATAACGCGCTGCTGGATGCCGTCCAGATCGATGCGCAGCGCTTCTTCCCCTTCCTTTTTCTCCTGTGTCTTCTCAGGTTCCTCTTCACCTGCGCTGTCTCCAGCCCCGTCTTTGCTGCCGTTCGTCTGCTCAGCAGCCATGCCCGCTTCCTGTTCCTGCGGCTTTTCTTCTTCTGTTTCTTCTTCCGACCCGGTGTCCAGGCGCGGTTTGGGTATGAAGGGGGATTCAAGGTCCTTTTGCAGGGTGATCAGGTAGGGCTTCATGGCCCGTGGAAAGCTCAGGTCGAACTGCACATTGTCGTATACCGGGTCGAATGAGCGGTAGGAGAGGAAGTAAAGATACCGGCCTTTAGGGTCGAAAGAAGGGGCGACGTCACGCAGCAGGGACTCGGTGAGCGGGTAGATCTCTCCCGTTGAAGCCTGCCATAATTTGAGCGCCATCGTCGAAAGCGAGATCGAGACACTATAGGCCAGCCATTCCCCGTCGGGAGACCAGTCAAAGCCTGCAATTGGGGAGGCTTTACCCCGGTCGATCCGTTTCAGTTCACGGGTGTTCAGATCCAGGCAGAACAGTTCGTAGCGGTGATTGCTGAAGGCAATCTGATCTTTTTTGGGGTTGGCACGGATGCTTTCCGGGCGGCCGATATCCAGCCCTTCAAGTGAGATGACCGGTTCGCTGCCATCCGCCTGCCAGATCATAAAATATTCTTCACCACCCTGGTCAGTGATCCCGATCAGCCGCTTTCCATCGTTGAGCCAGGTGGGCAGGCGGCAGCGCACGCCTGTAGTCACGGCCCCGTTCTGGCTGGAGGAGGCGCTTTCTGCATCCGCAGGATCGACCCGGTGCTGGCGGACGGCGCCTTCCCAGTTGGCAAACGAAAAGATCTTCCCCCGGGTTTCAATTGCCATCGCCTGTCCCTTCGGGTGAATCGACCAGTGGCTCAGGTAGCGCGCTGCGTCGACAAACCTGCGGTTGCGCTGCACCCTGGGAGAGTGGTAATCCACCTCGATCATGCGATTCTCGCCGCTGTGTGGATCGAAAATGTAGAGGTCCGCTCCGGAATGGTAGACAATGCGCTTCCCATCGGTGCTGGCGTGACGCGCATAATACACGGTGTGGTTGGTCTCCCGGCGCAGATCCTCTCCCTCCGGATTGCAGGAGTACAGGTTGCCGATGCCCTCATGATCGGAAATAAAGAAGATCCGATCGCCAATCCACATGGGGGATGCCAGGTTGCCAGGCAGCTTAATCAGCGGGTGGAACTCGCCGCTTCCGGTTGGATCGATCCACAGCCGCCCAACCGTTCCGCCGCGGTAGCGTTTCCAGCGCGCCGGGTCATTGGTGTTGCGCCCGAGCACCACCGCCCCTCCTGGATGAATGGCGATGGCATGCGCCAGGCCGTAGGGCAGCGGGCGGATCAAACCGCTGGAGATATCTGCAGCATAGAGCTGGGTTGCGCTCGAGTACCAGTGCTGCGCGCTGCTGGCGAAGATGATCTCCCCTTCCCGGGTCCACCCGGCGGTCGTGCAGGAAGGACTGCCCAGGTAAGTGATGCGGCGGGCGGGGCCTCCATGAGCGGGCATCAGGTAGATCTCAGACGTTCCCTCTTCGCGCCCCACGAAAGCAATCTGCGACCCATCCGGTGAAAAGGAAGGGCGTGAGGCCGCTCCGAGGTTCGCGGTCAACCGGCGGGCGATGCCTCCAGCGGCGGGCACTGTCCAGAGATCGTCTTCGCTCACGAAAACGACGGTGTCATCATGAATTGTGGGAAAGCGGTAATAACCTGCAGGCATGAACTCCTCCCCGCGTTTTCTGCTTCGTTCTATCTTTATCGGTTACAAGTCTACCATGACTGGCGGCCGCCAGAGGCGACCTGATGAGCACCGTGCATCTCTCCCCCCTATAAGTAGCAGCAAACAGGCCCTGCTTGCGAACGCAAGGTTTGAGATGCTATAATGCAGGCCATGATTTTGGTCACCGGCGGCACCGGCTTTGTGGGAAAAGCCCTGATCCGTCATCTGGTTGAAAACGGGCTCCCCGTACGAACGCTGATCCGTCCATCCACCAGATCCCCGAATCTTCCCAGAGGCGTCCCGGTGGATGTAGCCGTAACTGCCCTGAACGATGAGCGCGGTTTACGGGCAGCCATGGTTGGGGTGGATACGGTTTATCACCTGGCCAGCGGGGAGTGGAAGGGCGCGCGTGCTAGCCTGATGGAAATCGATATTCAGGGGACGCAGGCGGTTGTGCGCGCGGCGCAGGATGCGGGGGTGGAGCGCATCTTTTATATCAGTCATCTGGGAGCCGATCGGGCTTCTGCTTACCCGGTTCTCAAAGTTAAAGCAATTGCAGAGGAGTATATCCGCCGGAGCGGTTTGGATTACACGATCCTGCGCTCGGCGATCCTGTTTGGCCCCGGCGACGGGCTGACCACCGGCCTGGCGCGCATTATGCAGGCAGTACCCTTCGGCCTCTTAACCCCTGGAGATGGAAGTGTGCTTCTCCAGCCGCTGTGGGTGGAAGACCTGGTGACCTGCCTGGTTTGGGCCCTGGATGACCCGGATACTCGCAACCGCACCTTTGAGGTTGGCGGCCCCGAGTACCTTACCTTTTCTCAAGTCGCGTCGCTGGTGATGCAGGCCACTGGCAGGCACCGCAGGCTGATTGGAATCCGCCCCCCGTATCTGCGTGCGTTGACCGTGTTTCTTGAGTTCATTTTCCCCAATCTGCCTGTATCCGTCTACTGGCTGGACTATCTGGCGGTCAACCGCACATGCGCTCTGGATACCATCCCCAGAGTATTCAACCTCATGCCGTCGCGCATGTCACAGCGGCTGGCATACCTGCAGGATCGCAGTCTGCAGGGTTCTCTGGTACGATCCCTGTTCCAGCGGGGATAGGGGGAAATCCGGGTACCGGCCCGGTGCAGCTGACATCACGATCAGGGAAAGCAACCAGGAGCGTGGAATGCCAAGCTGGACGTTGCATTTACTGGACACGCCAGAGGAAATGCTGGCGGTCGAAAAGTTACAGCGGCTGATATGGCCTGGCAGTGATCTCAGGGTGGTCCCGGCTCACACGATGCTGACGGCGGTGCACAACGGCGGCATCGTGATCGGCGCGTTTGCCGGGCAGGTGGGTGATATTAACCCCTTTCAGCAGGAGAAACCCGACCTGCGGGACCGCGAGATTATTGGCTTTGTTTTCGGGTTCCCGGGGATGTATTTCACGCCGGATGGGCCGCGATCCAAGCATGTTTCGCATCTGCTTGCGGTGCACCCCCAGTACCGTGATCAGGGGGTAGGGTTTGCCTTGAAGCGAGCCCAGTGGCAGATGGCTCGCCGCCAGGGATTGGACTGCATCACCTGGGTTTACGACCCTCTGGACAGCAAAAATGCCTATCTGAACATCACCCGCCTCGGAGCGGTGTGCAGCGTGTACCGGCGAGACTACTACGGTCCGGGGATGTGGCCTGAGGACAGCGGGCTTCCTTCAGACCGTTTTCAGGTCGACTGGTGGATCAACACCAAACGGGTCAACCGGCGCCTGAGCAAGCAGGCCCGCCTGCAGCTTGATCTGGCTCACGTGCTGGCTACCGGCGCCGAGATCGCGAACCCAACCCGGGTCGATGATAGCGGGCTGCCGCGGCCGCCAACCGCACCGCCGCGCATAGAGCCGCAGGGGCAGGAAGAGGCCGCCCGGGATCATCCCATCCAGTTGATCGAAATCCCGTCAGATTTTCAGCAGTTAAAGGAGCGTGCGCCGGATCTGGCGCTTGAGTGGCGCATGCACACCCGCCAGTTGTTTGAAGCGCTGTTTGCCCTGGGTTATCTGGTCACCGATTTTATCCACTTACCCGGCGCCAGCGCGCGCAGTTTTTACATCCTCAGCCACGGAGAAAGCACTTTTTAGCCCCCGCCTGGTGAATACCCCACAGGGATTTATTGAATTAATTCACGGATCTGGCGAATGTGCAGCCGGTCGTGAGCGGCGATAATTCCGACCAGTTCGGACAGCCGGGTAGGGCCCAGGATGGCATGGCGCGCCGTGCGCTGCCATTCTTCGTCGGTGAGGTTTTCCAGGGTTTCCAGAAGCTGCAGGCGTACGCGGGTGAAGGCCTGCAGGGCCGCTGGACCGGGCTCGTGAATGTAGCCGCGTTCATCGGCCCAGGGATCGGTATCTTTGCCCGGGATGAAGGGGTTAGTTTCCTCCAGCACCTTTTTGACCCGGGGGTAGTTCACCTCTCCATCTACATCGCGCAGGTGACACAGGATTTCGGTGATCGACCATTCATCTGCAGACGGCCTGATGTTCCAGCGTTCCAGCGGCACATTTTTTACATAGGTGTCCAGAGCGGCAGGTGTGGACAGCAGGACGGCGAGCATGGCGGATGGCAGCGAATAATCCGGCTCCAGCGCTTCAGCGGAGAGGCTGTCTAACCAGGGGAGGAAATCTTCAATCTCCCCGCTGGCGCTCGGCCCAAAGGGCCCGTCTGGGGGCTGGACGCCATCCTTCTTCAGCCAGAAGGCGGGAATGCCCAGCATCCTGGCGGCGCGAATGTCGTTATCCAGGTCATCTCCCAGCATGACGACCGGTTCTTCAGGCCATCCCAGGGTCGCCAGGATCTCGGCGTAATAGGCCGGGTTGGGTTTACAGAAGTGGAATACTTCGTAGGACGTAACCAGCGGAAAACGATATTCCTGGGGTGAGAAACCGGCCCAGCTCAGGCGGTGCAGCATGGCCTTGCGCGGGAACAGCGGGTTGGTGGCGATCACCAGGCGGTAGCCGCGCCGGAGAGCTTCCTGCACCAGCGTGACGCTGGCCGGCCGCGGGCTGGTGATGTACTGCAGCGTAGGGAAGACCTCATCATAAAAGCGCTCGATTGGCTCCGCCAGCGCTTCAGGATCGAGACCCAGCGTGGGGTAAAAGCTCTCGTCGAAAACCTCTTTCAACGTGCAGTCGGGACGGCGGTTTTCCATCATCCTGCGGACTGAATCCAGCAGCCGGCCGATTAACTGTTCGGGAGGTGCATACTGCGAGAGCTCTCTGGTCAGGGCCTGCAGGTATACGGGCAGGAATTTTTCAGTGCTGTTGACCAGCAGCGTATCATCAAGATCCAGCAGCAGAGTCAGACTCACGATCTTCTCCAGTAAAAATTGATGGAAGGGGATGGCATTCGCCGCAGCCGATATGGGGGTCGAAGCCGGAACGGCCGGTTTTCGTGCAGTAAGGATCGACCCGGACCTGCTGCTGGATAAACGGGAAAGGCCTGGCCAGGTGAGGTTCTAAAATCATATACTGGCAGGCATTGGCTCGCAAAATGTCCGGCACCGGACAGGTGCGGCAGAAAGCTGGTTTCCAGGGCAGGGATGCGGATGCGAGCAGACGGCATTCCTCCCGGGCGCGTCCCCGGTAGTAATCGCCATAAAAATACCGGCATTCTTTTCCGGCTGGAGTTCGCATAATATAAAGGTTTTTCGCACTTCTAGAGGTACCTGAAAACCTGGGCAGTGTTTCCGCCTGAAAGGCGGTCGATCATCATTTTTTCCCACCAGCTATAGGGAATGACGATCATCTGCGCCGGGAGGAGGGACCTTAATTAAACCGGTGAAGAGGGCGCCGTTCAATGCGACCGCCCTCTGCAGACCGGCCGTCGTCCTCAGGCTTTATACGCGGGTGACGTAGCTTCCGTCGGTAGTGTTCACCCGGATCACGTCCCCCCGCTCAATGAAGGCCGGGACCTGAACTTCCAATCCCGTTTCGGTGACGACTTTCTTGTTTACACCGGTGGCGGTGTCGCCGCGGACGGCGACTTCCGCCTCGACAACTTCCATGTCTACGGTTGTAGGCAGTTCGATGTCAATGGGCTCACCCTGGTAGAAGGTCAGCTTCACTTCCAGGTTTTCTTTCAGGAATTTGGCGGTATCACCCAGGATTTCAGCGGCAATGGCCGGCTGCTCGTAGGTTTCCATATCCATGAAATAGTAGAACCGGCCGTCATTGTACAGGTACTGGACGTTGTGAAAGTCCAGACGGATATCCTGGACGCGATACCCGGACTGGAAGGTCATTTCACGGATGGTGCCGTTGCGCAGGTTGACGGTTTTTACCCGAATGGTGGCGTTACCGCGCCCGGGTTTGTTGTGGTGGTAATCTAAAACTTTGTAAATCTCTCCATCCACCTCGAAGGTGGTTCCTTTGCGGAGATTGTTGACATCAATCATAGAACTGCCTCTTGAAAATAGGATTTATGCAATTTATTAAGGTTGTGCAGGGTTAGCCGATCCAATCCCCGCCTGCAGATTATAGTCGAGCGCCAAACTCGTGGCAAGGGGGGTGCTGTTAGAAATGAAAGATCATTCTTCCACTCGTATGGTAAACTTACCTCAGTTACCCGGGATTACAGCCCGGGATGCCTGCGCGCAGCACGACCGTGCGCGGGCTGTTGGTTGATGATCCGCATTAATCTCTACCCGGTTTCAGACAGCAGGGCCCTGCTGGAGGAGCGTAATGGCGAACACAGCGAAAAGGGTTGTATACATCGAAGACGAGCCGGAGATGATCGATCTTGTTCGATTGATCCTGGGCCGCAAAGGCTTCGAAGTCCTGGGCGCCAACGGTGGTCGAGAAGGGCTGAGCATGGTCCAGCGTGACCTGCCCGACCTGGTGCTGTTGGACTTGATGATGCCGGATATGGACGGCTGGGATGTCTACCAGCAGATGAAGGCAGATGAAGCCACTCGCAATATCCCTGTGATTGTGATCACGGCTAAAGCCCAGAGCATTGATAAGGTTCTGGGCCTGCACATTGCCAAGGTAGACGATTACCTTTCGAAACCCTTCAGCCCGCAGGAACTGCTCGACAGCATTGAAAAGGTGATGGGTTAGCAGGATCACCCTTCGAACAGCCCGGCGCCTCAGCACCCGATTCCCGGCATGCATGACGTAATGATTTTAAATTCCACCCGGCCTGCGGCTGATCGCATTCGTGCTCGCCGCTGCACGTCTTTCCTCTGCCGGCTGCGCGGGCTAACCTTCCGTCGCCAGATACCCAGGGGATGGGGGCTGCTGCTGGAGCAGAAAAGAGACAGCCGTGTCGACGCCTCGATTACCATGTGGTTTATGTTTACCGATCTGGCGGTTGTGTGGATTAATTCCGCCGGAGAAGTGGTGGATGTCAGGCTGGCGCGCAGGTGGCGTTTTGCATACTTTCCACGCCGCCCGGCGTGTTACGCGCTGGAGATGAACACCGCGCATTTTGATGATTTTCAAATTGGAGACCGGGTTCGTTTTGAAGAAATTCTTTGAACTGAAGCACAGCCTGCTTTGCGCGCTGTATTTCCTCATTATTGCCGGGCTGATTCTGCCCGGGGGATACGCCTTCGCCCAGGAAGACACACCTCAGGGGCCGGTGTACATCGTTCAGGATGGCGACTCGCTCTGGAATATTGCCCTGCGCTTTGGCGTCAGCCTCGAGGATCTACAGGCGGCCAATAACATCACCAACGCCGGGCAGCTCACGCTGAATACCCCACTGGTGATCCCCGGCCTGGAAGGGGTGAACGGGGTGCTGACCACCAGCCGGGTTCCCCTGGGTGAAAACCTGCGCAGCCTCAGCCGGCGCTACCAGATCCCCAGCGAGACCCTCATTCGCCTCAACCATCTCACCAGTCCGGGAGAAATTTATGCCGGGGCGAACCTGATCCTGCCGGTGCAGGAAACCGCTGCCGGGCCTACCCGGCGGACCGTTCTGGCTCCGGGGCAGTCGCTGCTCGAACTGGCCGTGCTCAACGGCACGAGTACATGGGAGCTGGCAAACACCAGCAGCCTGGAAAGCCGCTGGCTGGCGCTGCCCGGCGATGTGCTGCACTATCCGGGCGGGGCAGCCCCGGGCGAAGAGCAGCCGGCCGGCATCAGCGGCGAGAATTTTAATGACTCTCCCGGCGCCCTCCCCAGCCTGATAACGGGCATTTCGCTTTCTCCAACGCCACTGGTTCAGGGGCAGGCTGCGTTCATCCGCATTGACGCTCCGCCAGGACTGCAGCTCGAAGGGTCGCTGGCCGGGTACGATCTGCATTTCTTCCCGGATGAGGGGGGCTACGTGGCCATGCAGGGCATACACGCTATGGCAGAGCCAGGTATGTACCCGCTGGCGATCAGCGGCACATTGTCTGCTGAGGATGGCAGTGCCTCTTTTTCCTTCTCACAGAATGTTTTTGTCACCAGCGGCGATTACGTTTACGACCCGGTGCTGACCGTCAGCCCGGAGACCATCGATCCCTCGATCACCCAGCCAGAAGATGCGCAGTGGCTGGCGCTGGTGCAGGAATATACCCCTGAGAAAATGTGGGACGGGGTGTTCGCTGCCCCTGTTCCGCCTGAATTTGCCGAGTGCTGGCCTTCCAGGTTCGGCAGCCGCCGTGCTTATAACGGCAGCGAATACCGCTACTTCCACACCGGGCTTGATTTTTGCGGCGGCGTCGGTACGGAGATATACGCACCTGCGGACGGCGTTGTGGTCTTTGCAGGGCCGCTAACCGTGCGCGGCAATGCGACCATGATCGATCACGGCTGGGGTGTTTACACCGGATATATGCACCAGGAAGAGATCCTGGTTGAGCCAGGAGACCGGGTAAAGGCCGGGCAAGTTATCGGCCTGGTTGGGGCGACCGGGCGAGTCACGGGTCCTCACCTGCACTGGGAGATCTTCGTTGGGGGCGTGCAGGTGGACCCCATGGAGTGGCTGGAGCAGGTATTCCCTTAAACGGCCCGGTCAGCTCTCTGCTCCGTCATCCTCACCTGGAGCGGCAAACTTGCCGGCTTCATAATCTGCGAGGATCTGCCGGGCAAGCTGGGCTTGGCGAACAGGGACGAAGATTTCGACGCGGCTGAGCGGACCGACGGTCAGGGCATATGCCCAGCGGCCGGCGCTTTCCTGTGAGAGCACCACTTCTACCCCCTGACTTTCCAGCAGACCTCGCAGGATTTCAGCCTGAAATGTGCCGTTGACAACCCCCACGGCTTCCCATTCTTCGTCTTCGAATACGAATCCCATCATTCACTGATGTTGAAAATAACTTGATGATATTTCGAGATCACTTTCAATTTTTTTACAAATTCCACGCATAGAGTATAATATCAAACGGCGAAAAGGCAAAAAGCTGCCTTTGGCGCAGTCGCGGACGCGTCCCATTCCCCCGGGCCCAATTGCGCCAGTTACTGCCAAAGGATAATGTTCGAGGCTTCAAATATGGTTATGGTTAATTCGGTCATCGGCGAGGACTATTGGGAGGACTTTGAGGTCCAGGAAGCGGACATCGAATTCCTGTACACCTACTTATTGGAACAGGAAGTTCCGCAGACAACCAGAGAGCTGGTTACCGCACTGGTGGGCGAGCGGGTCCGCCGGGAAATTGAGATGCTGCAGGAACAGCGCAGTTCGGGAGGTGTGACGTACCTGCCCAAAGAGCGCTATGAGCCGGATCAAACATTAGTCTTCCCGGCCCTGAACTGGCGCCGAGGAAAGGTTCTGTCCGTGCGCCCGGGTCACAACCCGGACCTGGGTGCATTTGAAGTCATCCAGGTTGAGTTTGAAAACGGCGAGACGCGGGAATTTGCCGCTGGCCTGGAGAACCATGCCCTCAACCAGCCGCGCGAGCTGGCGGACGAGAGCGAAGCGCTCGACCCGGCTACCGTGCTGGAGGCTTACGGCGACGTGCTCTGCGAGCAGCTCGATGAAGCGCTGCGGAACAACCAGGGCTTTGTGCGCATTGCCGGGAAATGGTTCCCGCGCTCCCTGCTGGTGGACATCAATATCGGGCATCTGAACCTGGCCGAGGCGGTGCTGGACATGGCCGGGGGCGGCCCACTGCCGACCTCGGAGCTTATCAAGCAGATCGGGTTGAACATGGACGTCGACCCGCGCCTGGTGGAGTTCTCGCTGGACCTGGCGTTACAGGAGGACGGCCGGTTTGATGAGGTGGGCCCGGCCGGAGATGTGCTCTGGTTTTTGCAGCGCCTCGAGCCCGAAGAGGCGCTGGAGCCCCCTGTCTATCTGCGCTTTTCCGGAGTGGAGTATGACCGTTCACTGCTCACTCCCGAAATGCTCGAGCTTGAGCGCCTCCTGGACGATGAACTCTCCCCGCTTCCGGACCGGGAGCCAGACCAGGATGAGGCTCAGATCCCCCTGATTTTCCCGCACTGGCGTTCAGGCACGCTGCCGCTGTCCTCAAAGGTCCGCCATCTCTTCCCCACCGCTTACGAGGCGCCGCGCATCCGCTTTATTCTGGTGGATGGCGACAGCGGCGAGGAGTTCCCCGGCTGGGTGGTGCGCGAAAAGCGCTATGTTACAGGCTTGAAGGAATGGTACGAAGCGCGCGGCCTGATGCCCGGAAGCATCGTGAAGGTGCGGCGCGGGAATAAACCGGGTCAGGTGATTATTGATACGGATTCGCGCCGCTCGGCCCGGGAGTGGATCCGCACGGTGCTGGTCGGTTCGGATAGCGGAATTGTGTTCGCCATGCTGAAGCAGATTGTGAACGCAACCTATGATGAGCGCATGGCGATTGCCGTGCCGGACGTCAATGCCATTGATCAGGTCTGGGCGCAGATGCAGAAGGAACGCCCGCCTTTTGAGCGGGTGGTGGTTAACACGCTGCGCGAACTGGCAAAGCTGACCCCGCAGAGCCATGTGCATGCCACTGAGCTCTACGCCGCGGTTAACATGGTGCGCCGTGTGCCGCCTGGTCCGCTGCTGGCGCTGCTGGCCGAACGCCCCTGGTTCGTCCACGTGGGTGATCTGCATTTCCGCTTTAATGACTCTGAGTATCCATAATCCGGCTCGTTTACTGCTCTGGTCGATCCTCGAAGCCTGAAGTTCGCCTCTGTAAATCCATAGTTCTGGGGAGGAATCGATTGACAGAAGTAAAGCGCATGAGTGTGGTTAAACCCACCCTGCAGACTCGCTATCATATTGACTTTGACTGGTGGAGGGCAAATGACCGGGACTGGCGCGTCTATCTGCGCAGCTATCTGTGTCCCGAGCACCAGGAGGCGTTTGCGGATTTAAATACGGATGAACAGGTAGACTGGGTGGACGCTGAAACCGCAGAGGTACAGCGTGTTGACGGCCTGCAGCATGTGCTCATCACACACTGTGCCAGGCAGGAATCGTTTATTACCCAGCAAACCACCCTGGTCGATTCGGTATTCCGCCTCTTTCTCGCAAACGGCAACGTGCCCCTCACGCCGGTCGAACTGGCGGAGCAGCTGGGCCGCCAGCCCATGGTCATCTTAAAAACCCTGTCCGGACTGCGGGTCTATAAAGGACTGCGGCCCTGCGTGGAATAATCCATTTCGTGCTGAAAAAACGTCATTAAACGAAAATGCCGTGAACCTGAATTCACGGCATTTTCGTTATTCCGTCCCGGTCTGACGCGCCTCCCCGTCTTCCTGGATCCAGATTGTCTTGATGTTCATAAATTCATACATGCCCAGCTCGGTCAGCTCTCTCCCGTAGCCCGATTCTTTCACTCCGCCGAACGGCAGGCGCGGATCGGAGGCGACCATGGCATTGATAAAGACCATTCCGGCCTGGATCTCGTTGATAAAGCGCTCCTGTTCGCCGGGATCCCGGGTCCAGGCGGCTGCCCCGAGACCGAAAGGCGTGTCGTTCGCCAGGTGAATGGCTTCATCGATATCGCGCACGCGGTGCAGCATGGCGACCGGCCCGAACACTTCCTCCTGGTAGGCCGGTGAGCCGCGCGGGATATCGGCCAGCACAGTGGGTGAAAAGTAAAATCCGGGACGGTCCAGCCGCCCGCCTCCCAGAAGCAGGCGCGCACCCTGCTCTACCGACGTTTGCACCTGCCGCTCCAGGTCTGCGAGGATGCTCTGCGTCGCCACCGGGCCAAGATCGATGTTCAGGTCTGCCGGATCTCCGACCCGCAGCGCCTGCATGCCTTCCACAAAGCGGCGTTCGAACTCGGGGTAGATCTGTTCGTGCACGATAAAGCGCTTGGCCGCAATGCAGGACTGGCCGTTGTTGATCACGCGCGCTTTCACCGCAGTGGTCACGGCCTTATCCAGGTCTGCGCTGGGCATGACGATAAAAGGATCGCTGCCGCCCAGCTCGAGGACGGTCTTTTTGATCAGCTTTCCCGCCTGCGCGGCGACTGCGCTGCCCGCCGGCGTGCTGCCGGTCAGGGTGACCGCGCGCACGCGCGGGTCCTGGATGACCTGCTCCACCTGATCTGAGCCAATCAGCAGCGTCTGAAATGCCCCGGGCGGGAACCCGGCTTCCAGGAAGATGTTCTCGATGGCCAGAGCGCACTGCGGCACGTTGGAGGCGTGTTTGAGCAGGCCCACATTTCCGGCTGTCAGCGCCGGGGCGGCGAAGCGGAAGACCTGCCAGAAGGGGAAATTCCAGGGCATGATCGCCAGCACCGGTCCCACTGGCTGGTAGCGCACGAAGCTGCGGGTGGCGCTGGTCTGCACCACCCGGTCCTGGAGAAAACGTTCGCCGTTTTCAACGTAGTAGCGGCAGGCCCAGGCACATTTGGCAGCCTCCTCCATGGCCGCTTTGAGCGGTTTCCCCATTTCCAGGGTCATCAGGCGGCCCAGTTCTTCTTTTTGGGCTTCCAGGAGCTCTGCTGCGCGCTGCAGGCAGGCCAGCCGTTCGCGCAGCGGTGTGCGCCGGAAGCTTTCATAGGTCTCGGCCGCGCGGGCAATGCGCCTCTCGATCTCAGCGCTCGACAACGCCTCAAAGGTGCGCAGCGTTTCCCCGCTGGCCGGGTTGATGGTCGCAATTGGCATCTGTTCTGCCTCCTTTCCCCCATGTGGTTTTAGCTGCTGACATTATTATAGCGGTAGACAGAATGGACGGGGCCGTTATAATTCGAAGCATACATCGCAGGCGGTCAGCCTGCCAGGAGGGGAGCGAAGTATGGACGTGTATCTCGAAATTGGGAAGAAAAAAGTCTTTGCCTGTGCGCTGGACTGGCCCGGCTGGGCGCGCAGCGGTAAGGATGAAGCCTCCGCCCTGCAGGCGCTCCTGGACTACGGCGAGCGCTACGCAAAAGTCGTGAGCCAGGTGGAAGGATTCCGGCTGCCCGGGGATGTCTCCGAACTGCGGGTGGTCGAGCGGCTGGAGGGTAATGCCACCACGGATTTTGGCGCCCCCGGAATGCCTCCTACCGCAGATGCACAGCCGGTCAGTGAGAGCGAACTCGAGCGGCTGGAAAAGGTGCTCGATGCCTCCTGGCAGGCCTTTTTGCAGGCTGTCAGGGAGGCCGGGGGGAAGGAACTGCGCAGCGGTCCGCGCGGCGGTGGGCGCCAGTTAGAGAAGATTAAGCTGCACGTGCTGGACGCCGGCATCGGGTACACCAGGCAGGTGGGCTGGAAGTTCGCTGAGGCGCAGGATCCCGGCGAGGACCGGCTGGACGCGGCGCTGGAGCTGACGCGCCAGGCCTCGCTGGACGCTCTGCGGGCCTCTGCCCGTGGAGAGCTGCCGAAGAAAGGCCCGCGCGGCGGGGAGCGCTGGTCGCCGCGCTACTTTGCACGCCGCAGCGCCTGGCACCTGCTGGATCATGCCTGGGAGATTGAGGACCGGGTTGTGTGATTGTTACTGTGGCGGTTTGAGATGGGATTCTCATCTTGAGATTTTTACTCTTGTTTATGTTACGATAATTTATGATCGGATCTATTTCCAGTAAAATTATGGAAACCAATAAAGGAGAACGGTATCATGCAGAAACACCGCATTTTCACCATGAGCGTCGCAAGCGTCTATCCCCATTATGTTACCAAGGCGGAGCGCAAAGGGCGCACGAAGGAAGAGGTTGACCAGATCATCCGCTGGCTGACCGGATATGACCAGGAAATGCTGGAAGAGCACCTGGAAAAAGAGACAGACTTTGAGACCTTCTTTGCCGAAGCGCCCCAGTTGAATCCGGCGCGCTCGTTGATTAAAGGTGTGGTTTGCGGTGTCCGTGTGGAAGAGATCGAAGACCCAACGATGCGCGAAATTCGCTACCTGGATAAGCTGATCGATGAGCTGGCCAGGGGGAAAGCGCTGGAAAAGATTCTGCGGGCGTAGTTTATTCACCCGCATATTGCCGGTTAATGGCGGTAAGCCCTGATCGTTTCTGTTTCCCAATTTAAAAGGATTCAGTTCTGTCTGGCCTCAAGGGCTGTTTGAGAGCATCTATCAGGCACGTTTTTTTTACAGGCGCCTGATAGATGGTCCTGCTGCATATCAGCGCCTCTGGCGAGACGGGTGACCTGCACCCGGATTCAATCAGTTCTGCAGCTTCTCTTCCAGAACCCCGGCGTGCGCTTGCAGCCCCACGCAGTAACAGGTAATGCATAGATCGCGCTGGCGAAATCGTGCAAGAAATGCGCGTGCATAGTAAAATAATATCCAACCTGAAGCCTGCTCCTGCCTGTCTGGCCGGGTGGAGCAGGGTTGCCTGGCAAACCGCTATCCGGACGGCAGCGGTTTGAACGTTGATAATTCTGGAAACAGGTATACTGTCTACATCTGCCCCCGTAGCTCAATGGACAGAGCAGGTGCCTTCTAAGCACAAGGTTGTGAGTTCGAATCTCGCCGGGGGCGCTGGCCGAACTTCCCTGGCCTTCCCGAAAACGGTTATGCCGTCTCGCGATCCCTTCTCCCGCCCGGCGTTCAGTTTTGCAGCAGCGTGCGCTTTCCAGGGCAGATAGAGGGATCGCCTGCGCCAGAAGGGGATCGATGATGAAGCAGGAGTACGCGAAATGGTAGCCGAGCTGAAGTCCGAGCCCTCACGGAGAGACAGCTTCTCCTCTGGAGATTTACGTTATCAGGAGCCAAACTCCGGGGTGTGGCGCTTCTACATGAACACACCAGTCTGGCAGCCGCCGGCCGACATTTACGAGACAGCGGATGCGCTGGTGGTGCGTCTGGAAGTTGCCGGGCTCCGGGAAAACGACTTTGCCATCGAGTTGAATGACGGCAGGCTGCTGGTGCGGGGTTCACGCTCCGACATACCCGAGCGGCGTGCTTACCACCAGATGGAGATCCGCTTCGGTGAATTCCGTTTCGAGATGGATCTGAACGTCGATGTGCTCATCGAACAGGTGCACGCCGTATATGCCAATGGATTTTTGCGCATCATTCTGCCCAAACCACAACCCCGATAACTTCGTCAACCGGATTGACGGAAGGCTGCTGCAATCTAACCCCCTCCGGTCGATACCGCTCTACACAGGATCTGCTCATGCCCGCTTCGCGATGGAATTCTAGCATCCTTGATATGATCCACTGGCTGTACGAAAATGACATCGGGCTGGATGAACTTCTGCTGCAGCCGGTTACCCCCCTGATGCAAAAACAAGGTGAAGCAGTGTCTGCGGAGCAGACGGACGATCCGGAAAACGAAAAATCCGGTATTCCCGATGTTCTCCCCATCCTGCCGCTGCGCGGTCTGGTCGTGTATCCACAGACCGCGGTGCCGCTGACCATTGGCCAGGCGCGCTCGATCCGCCTGGTGGACGATGTGATGGATGGGGATGAGCGCATGATCGGCCTGGTGGCCTCGCGCAACCCCGAACTGGAAACCCCCGGCCCGGATGAACTGTACCGGGTGGGCTGCGTTGCCATGGTGCACCGCATGTTCCGCGCCCCCGACGGCACCATCCGCCTTGTGGTGCAGGGCATCGCCCGCTTCGAACTGGGGGAGTTCGTCCAGGAAGAGCCCTATCTGAAAGCGCACATCCGGCTTGCCCCGGAGGTGGTGGAAGAAGGCGTTGAGCTGGAAGCCCTGGCGCGCAACGCCCGCAGCCAGTTCGAGCGCATTGCGGAACTGATCCCCTCCATCCCGCGTGAGCTGGTCGCCTCTGTGCTGGCGCTGGACGATCCGCTGCAAACGGTGTACACCATCGCCAACTTCCAGCGCATGGACCTGGAGGATGCCCAGGAGCTGCTGCAGCTCGAATCCGCCACTGAGAAGCTGCACAAGCTGACCGGCATTCTGGCGCACGAGCTGGAGATCCTGGAAATCGGGCAGAAAATCCAGAACGAAGCCCGTTCGGAGATCGAGAAGGTCCAGCGCGAGTACTTCCTGCGCGAGCAGCTCAAAGCCATCCAGCGTGAACTGGGCGAGGGAGACGAGCAGACCGCCGAGGTGGAAGAGTTCCGCAAGAAGATCGAAGCCAGCGGAATGCCCGCCGAAGCGGAGGCCCAGGCCCGCCGCGAACTGGAGCGCCTGTCGCGCCTGCCCACCGCTGCTGCGGAATACGGGGTGATCCGCACCTACCTGGACTGGCTGGTCTCGCTGCCCTGGTCGAAGGAGACAGAGGATAACCTGGACATCCAGCATGCCCGTGAGGTGCTCGATCAGGACCACTACGGCCTGGAAGACGTGAAAGAACGCATTCTGGAGTATCTGGCCGTGCGCAAACTGCGCCAGGAACGGGCGGAGGAGCTGGCAGCAGAGGAGGAGGATGAGATCCGCAGGGTGCGTGAAGGGGCGATCCTGTGCTTTGTCGGGCCTCCGGGCGTAGGCAAGACCTCGCTGGGCAGGTCGATCGCGCGGGCCATGGGGCGCAAGTTTGTGCGCATCTCGCTGGGCGGCATGCGAGATGAAGCCGAAATCCGCGGGCACCGGCGCACCTATATCGGCGCCATGCCCGGGCGGATCATCCAGGCCCTGCGGCGGGTGGAGTCGCGCAATCCGGTATACATGCTCGACGAGGTGGACAAGCTGGTGTTCGATTTCCACGGCGACCCGGCTTCTGCACTGCTCGAGGTGCTGGATCCGGAACAGAACTCCGAATTTCGCGATCACTACCTGGAAGTGCCCTTCGACCTCTCGCAGGTGATGTTCATCACCACCGCCAACCTGCTCGAGCCCATCCCGGCCCCGTTGCGCGACCGTATGGAGATCATCCATCTTTCGGGGTACACCGAGCGGGAGAAGATGGAGATCGCGCGCGGCTACCTGATCCCCCGGCAGGTGCGCGAGAACGGGCTGCGGCCCTCTGAAGTGAACATCACCGACGAGGCTCTGTTGAAGCTGATCCGTTCTTACACACGCGAAGCCGGAGTGCGCAATCTGGAGCGTGAGATCGGGGCGGTCTGCCGCAAGGTGGTGACGAAGATCGCAGAGGGCGAGACGGAGCAGGTCGAGGTAACAGCCGAAAAGGTGCAGGAATTCCTGGGGCGGCCGCGCTTCCTGGGCAGCGAGGAGATCGCCCTGCGCACCTCCACGCCGGGTGTTGCCACCGGGCTGGCCTGGACCCCGGTGGGCGGCGAAGTGCTGTTCATCGAGGCCACCCGCATGCCGGGCAGCAAAGGTTTCCAGGTCACCGGTTCCGTGGGTACGGTCATGGAAGAGTCCTCCCGGGCGGCGCTATCTTACGTGCGCTCGCGCGCGGCGCAGCTGGGCCTGCCCGAGGAGTTTTTCGAGAAGTCCGATATCCACCTGCATATTCCGGCCGGGGCCCAGCCGAAAGACGGCCCTTCCGCCGGGGTTACCATCGCCGTTGCCCTGGTCTCCCTGATTTCAGGAAGACCGGTGCGCCCGGATGTGGGGATGACTGGCGAGATCACGCTGCGAGGCCAGGTGATGCCTGTCGGCGGGATCAAGGAAAAAGTCCTGGCTGCCCACCGCTTCGGGTTGAAGACGGTAATCCTGCCGGCGCGCAACGAGCCGGACCTGGAAGATCTCTCGGAAGAGGTGCGCCAGGGTATTCATTTTGTCTTTGCTGAAACCGTGGATGATGTTTTGAAAGCGGCGCTCGAACCCGACAGCAGCCCGGAGACCGCCCCCGAGACGCAAACAGGAGAGACCGAGGCGGCACATGTATAAGGTGGTTCTGGTTGAAGATGATGCCACCATGCTCTCTCTCCTGTCGACTTTGCTGGAGTTCGAGGGGTATGAACCTGTCCCCATTGAGGGAGACCGCCGCTTAGAAGATTTACTGGGGGTTGTACGGCAAGAAAAGCCAGCCCTGGTTCTGCTCGACGTTCAACTGGGAAGCTTCAACGGGCTGGATTTGCTGCGTGCAATTCGCTCAGACCCGAATTTGAAACACACCCGGGTATTGATGTCCTCCGGTATGGATATGAGGGCCGAATGCCTGCGCGCCGGAGCCGACGGGTTTGCGATGAAGCCGTACATGCCCGAAGAATTGATTGAACAGATGCAAGAGTTATTAGAGGCTTAGAGAATGGCTAGAAAACGCAACCGTTCACCCATGCAGTGGTGTACGATTGATTTACATATCCACACTCCAGCCTCCAGTGATTATCAACAACCGGGAGTTTCCTATCTCGATATCCTGCACCGCGCGGAGACGCGCGGCCTGGATATTATTGCTTTTGCCGATCACAACACAGTGGCCGGCTACCGCGGGATGCAGGAAGAAATCCACCAACTGGAGCTGCTGGAAAAATTGAACCGTTTGCTGCCGGAGGAGCAGGCGCGCCTGAATGAATACCGGCGCCTGCTGCAGAAGATCCTTGTCCTGCCCGGCTTTGAATTTACGGCCACCTTTGGTTTTCACATCCTTGGGATTTTCCCTCCTCATAAACCGGTGCGCGAAATCGAGCACCTGCTGCTGGATTTGAAGATCCCGCCCGACCAGCTCGACGACGGATCACCATCCATCGGCGCATCGAGCGATGTGCTCACGGCTTACCGCCTGATCAATGAAGCCGGCGGTCTG
>Ga0207873_1001456_pt1 | contig 22623 bp, 16 predicted proteins | sample BGWIniCompost_FD_187373 | JGI IMG/M metagenome (GOLD analysis project Ga0207873, IMG submission 187373) | Cellulose adapted compost microbial communities from Newby Island Compost Facility, Milpitas, CA, USA - BGW Initial Compost (SPAdes)... ...
CATGCCGCTCCCCGCCGCCGCGTCCGCCGCCCCCGCGGGCGCGAGCGACGGGATGCCGATGCCGGCGGCAGCCTCCATGGGCTCCGGCCGCGCGGCCTCCTCCGCCGCCCAGGGCCCGCAGAGCTCTCAGGGCGCACAGGGCATGCAGGGTTCCCAGGGCACGCCCCAGCCGTACCCCCAGCAAGGCACCCCCCAGCCGGCCGTCCCGCAGCCGGTGCCCCAGCCCGCGCCGCAACCGGCACCCCAGCCGGTCCCGGAACCCGTCCCCGCCGCGGCCCAGTTCCCCGCTCCGGCCCCGCTGCCCACCCCTGCCCAGACCGCGCCCCCGACGGGCCTCACCCCGCCCGGCGTCCCGGCCCGCGGCGGCCTGACCGCCGCCCAGGTCCGCGGCACCAACGGTCTCACCCCGGCCCCGGCCGGCGGCTGGCCGGGCGCCCAGCAGCGGCCCGACGCGGGCATGGGCCAGCAGGCGGGCTGAGGACGCATCCCGCTCGGCAGCCCAGGTGGCCCGGCCGCGGCCCGCCGGTCCGGCTGACATCCCCCCAGGGGGGACAACGCCCCGGCCTCAGCTGCGACGTCCCGCCTCGACCCCGGCCAGCGCCGTCCCGAGAAGGACGTGGGCGGCGAGGGCCAGGACGGGTATGTGAGGTGGCGCCGGCCGACGTTGCGGCGGCCCGCATCTCCTGGCTGAGCTTCGGAGCGAGCTCGTCGTTCAGCCACGGTGCCTCCTCGGTTCCGATGCCGCCGGGAATGCACTGGCCGTTCCCGGACAGCAGCGGCGGGCAGCCCACGAGGCAGATCCTGGCCTGCGGCGCACGGGCCTTGATCTGGTCCCTGATCGGTGCGTCGCGTGAGCGCACGGGGATCACGTGTGCGCCGCTTCACCGTCGGCTGCCCGGTCGAGCAGCGCGCCGAGGATCACGGGCGCGTCGCGCCTCCGGCAGGCGATGAGGACCTGCTGCTCACCGTCGCGGCACTCGATGACCACGCCGTTCAACTTGTAGGTGCCGGGCCAGGCGTCGGGGTCCTCGCCGAGGCGCCAGCCTCGTACCCGCTCCACCCTGAGGGTGGCCGGCAGTTCGGCGCGGGCGACCCGGCCGGTCGGGTCCGGGGTGGTGGCGGGCGGGCCGTCGCCCAGGACCAGCAGGTCGCAGCCGTAGCGGCGGTAGGGCACGTCGCCGTGGACCGACGCGCTCACCATGACGCGGGAGGCCGGGACGACAGGGACGATGTCCTTCGTGTCGTCGGCCCCGCGGACCCGCCGCCACACCCGCCAGTAGGTCAGCGCACCGATCCCGGCGGAGAGCGGTATGCCGCAGGCGGCGACCAGCAGCACGTCGCGGACCCCGTCACCGGCCGCGCTCGAGAAGAAGGCGACGGTGCCCTCCACGAAGCCCGCCGTCCACACCGCGCCGGGCATCAGCGTGTGCCGTCCCCTGGGGGCGGTCGGGTAGCGGTAGCGGTAGTACCAGCCGGACCACAGCAGCAGCACGCCCACGGGCACCAGGCCCAGCCCGATGCCGAGGGGCATCCGCCAGTCGCCGATGGGGGATTCGTGCGTCTGCTGGGTGACGCCCTCGAAGGTCACCGCGCGGATCTCGCCGCGCCAGTACTCGACGGTCACCCGGTCGCCGGGCCGCACCCGCCCGTAGATGTCGTCGCCGACGTCACTCATCCGCAGCCGCCGCTCGTCGCCGCGCTCGGTGACGTGCAGCCAGTGCCGGGTGCTCTTGCCCCGGGTCTCGTCGACCTTCGCCTCCACCCTGGCCGGCACGGAGACCGGCCGCGCGGCCCGGTACGCGCGCTCCTCGGCCTGATGGTCCGGCACGGTGCCGAACAGCCAGGCGCAGAACAGCAGCAGGCCGACGCCGAGGCCGACGGGTATCGCCGCGGCCCACGCCCGGACCGTTCTTTGCACGCCGTACCTCCCACCGTCGCACTGCCGTTCGGCGAGAGAGACGCTACGGGAACGGCAGCCCCTCGCGTCAGCCCGGCGCACGGCAGCACCGGGCTCCTGCGGTTGCCGGGTTCCGGCAAGGAGAGGCACAGGAGAGGGAGGGGCGGGGGCGGCCCGCCGGGTGCCGGCGGCGGGCCGCCCGTCAGGGGGCGGGGGGCCGGGTCACTTCTTCTTGCCGGGGCACTCCTTCCAGGCGAGGTGGTAGATGGTGCTGATGTCTCCGTCGGTGGAGTCCATCGTCATGAAGCTGACCTTGTCGCGGGCCGTGCCCGCGTTGACTCTCAGCTCCGTGTTGATGTTGAAGTTGCGCTGGACGCCGCAGGGGGCCCACACCAGCTGGGCCCAGTCGGTCTCGTCGGTGGCCTGCCAGTTGTTCTCGAGAGGGCCGGAGAAGGGGTGGCTGCGGTACTCGGTGTTCGGTGAGCCCTGGAAGTAGTACGAGGCTCTCTGGGTGCCGGTCGCTCCCTTCTGGAGGGAGGCGAAGCCTCGGTAGTCGGCGCTGGCGACGGCGTAGGTGAACCCCTGCGGGACGTGGACGATCAGGCTGAGCTGGCAGTTCTTGCGGAAGGCGGTCGGCGGCGAGTCCCCGCCGGCCTGGGCGAGGTAGTCGCTGTAGGTGACCGTGAACGCCGTGTTGTCCTCGGAGACGGCGACCGCGGTGGTGCCCTGGGGGCAGCCGGAGCCGTTCACCGTGGCGACCTTGATGACGATCTTGTCCGGCGGCGGGTCGACGAAGCCGGAGGACGGGTTGTGCGCGGGCAGCGCGGCGGTGAGCAGCGCGGACGCCGCCGCAGCCGTCAGGAGCAGGCCCGTTGCCATGGGGTCTCCATCCAGTAGGTGGGGGGTGAAGTCACGCAGACGCTCCCGGACTTCGTGAAGGATGCATGAAGACACTGTGAAGGCCGGGAGCGGTGGCATCGTATGAAGGGTCGGGAGGGGCGGACAGAGCCAACTCCGGCCATTCACTTCGCACTCGGCATCCCAGGGCGAAACGGGCGTTTCGGTTGCCCCGTTGTGAACGGCGGCCGGCCCGTTCGGGGACAATGACCCACCAGCACCCCGTGTGGCACCGCAGCAGGAGGCGCTCCCTTGGAGCTCAGCAGGCGAACTTTCACCGCTCTGGCCGGGACGGCGGCGCTCGGTCTCGCGCTGGCCGGCAGCGGCGGGGCGGCGACCGGCCCCCGCACGGCGCGTGTCGTGCCCACGGGCCCGCCGCCCGCCGCGCCGGGCGCGGACGGCAGGCGGCACCGGGTCGGGCACGACCGGTACTCGCTGCTGGTCGACGGACGCCGCCTGGTGCTGTGGTCGGCCGAGGTGCACTACTTCCGCCTGCCCAGCCCGTCGTTGTGGCGGGACGTGCTGCAGAAGCTGCGCGCGCTGGGGCACAACGCGATCACCGTGCCGGTCGCCTGGAACCACCACTCCCCCGCGCCCGGCGTCCACGACTTCACCGGTGTGCGCGATCTGGACCTGTTCCTGCGCACGGCGGCCGAGGAACGTCTCTACGTGGTGCTGCGCCCCGGCCCCCGCCTGGAGACCGCCGACCTGGACGGGGGCGGCCTTCCGGGCTGGCTCTCGGTGGAGGCGGGCCGGGCGCGGGCCGCCGACCCGGCGTATCTGCGGCACGCCGACGCGTGGCTGAGCGCCGTGGACGCCATCGCCGTACGCCATCTGTACACCGCGGGCGGCGGCACGGTGCTGCTGTACGAGGTGGAGGACGCCGCCGACGAGGCGGTCCGCGAGCATCTGGCGCGCAAGGTGCTCGGTGACCGGATCGATGTGCCGCTGCTCCGGCGGGGCGGCGGGCTGGAGCGGCTGTGGGTGCCGGAGGCGGTCCGGACCGGGCGGCCGGACGCCTGGGGCGGCCAGGTGTCCGCGAAGCGGGACGCGCGGGACGTGCGCCGCACCGCGCTCGACCAGCTCGCCGACGGGGTCGGCGTGCACACCCTCCGGATGGGCTTCGGAGGCACCTCCTGGGGCTGGCTGCCCGGACCCGGCGTCTGCACCTCCTACGACTACGGCGCCCCGCTCGACGAGGCCCGCCGCCTCACGCCCGGGGCCGCCGCCGGGCACCAGCTCGGGCATCTGCTGCGCACCGTCCCCGACCTGGCCCGGCTGGGACCGGCGCGGCGAGTGACGGCGACGGACGAGCGGCTGACGGTGCGCCGGCTGAGCAACCCCGACACCGGCGCCCGGTTCTACGTGGTGCGCAACGACTCCGCCGAGCAGGTCACCGCGGAGCTGCCGGACACCGGCATCGAGGTGCCGGTCACCGTGGCGGCCGGCGACACCAAGCTGCTCGCCTCCGGTGTGAGGATGGGGCACCGCAAGGTCGCCTACACCACCGCGCAGCCCATGATGAGCCTGTCCGTCGGCCGTCAGGACATCGCGGTGTTCGCCGGCCGCAAGGGCGAGACGGCCCAGCTCGCCCTGGACTGCGAGACCATGCCGACCACCACCCGCATGGACCCGGAGCCCGCCTGGTCCTTCCACCGGGGCCGGCTCACCGTGGTGGTGCCGCTGGGCGTGGGCGGACCGTCCCGGGTCCTGGTGGAGGGCGGCGACTCCGACACGCCCATGCTGCTGGTGTTCGCCGACGACGCGACCGCCCTGCGGCTGTGGCCCCGCGAGACCCCGTCCGGCTCCCTGCTGGTCTACGGCCCCGCCCTGCTGCGCGAGGCCACCGTGCGCGGCTCGACCCTGCACCTGACCGGTGACGTGGTGGGCGAGACGGGTCTGGAGGTGTGGGCGCCGCGCGGGGTCAGCGCCGTCACCTGGAACGGGCAGCCGCTGCGCACCCGGCCCGGCCGCACCGGCAGCCTGGTCCTGGAGGGGCTGATGCCGGCCGCGCCCGAGGTCGCCCTGCCCGTGCTGGACCGCTGGCGGCGGCGCACCGAGAACCCGGAGGCCCGGCCGGACTTCGACGACTCCGACTGGCCCGCCGCCGACCGCACCTCCAGCCGGACCGGTAGGCCTGTGCCCGAGGGCGGCCCGGTGCTCTTCGCCGACGACTACGGCTTCCACTACGGGGACGTCTGGTACCGGGGCCGCTTCGAGGACGCGGGCACGGTGGAGTCGGTGGCCCTGTCCTACGCCGGCGGGGCGCAGGGGCTGCTGATGGCCTGGCTGGACGGGGAGCCGCTGGGCACCCACCGCATGCCCGGGCCGGACGCCGGGCCGGACGGCCGCGGCCACCGGACGGCCACCGCCCGCTTCGAGGTGCCGGGACGGCTGCGCACGCCGGGCACCCATGTGCTGTCGGTGCTGGTCCGCCCGATGCAGCGGGCGGGCGAGGAGGCGGCCGAGGGCGCCTCGGGGGCGGCCCGCGGGCTGATGTCCGTCGAGTTCAAGGGCGCCGCCCCGTCGGTGAGCTGGCGCATCCAGGGCGCCGCGAAGCCCGACCGGGTGCGCGGGCCGCTGAACAACGGCGGTCTGTACGGGGAGCGCCGGGGCTGGCATCTGCCCGGGTACGGCGACGGCGACTGGAAGTCGGTGAAGCTGCCGCGGGAGCGGGAGCAGGAGGAGCGGCGGCAGGGGGTGACCTGGTACCGGACGCGGTTCCGGCTGTCGGTGCCGAAGGATGTGGACACCTCGGTGGGCCTGGTTCTGAACGACGACCCGGAGCGCGCCTACCGGGTGCAGGTCTTCCTCAACGGCTGGAACCTCGGCCAGTACATCAACGACGTGGGGCCCCAGCACACCTTCGTCCTGCCCAACGGCATCCTGCGCACCCGGGGCTCCAACACCCTGGCGCTGGCGGTCCTGGCGGACGGGACCACACCGGCGGGCCCGGGCGAGGTCCGGCTGACGCTGCTCGGCACGGCGAGGGGAGGCGTCCCGGTGACGGCCGTGGAGTCTCCCGGTGCGCCCGGCTCCGCCGGCTGACCGGGCGCACCCCGGTTCAGGCGAGCCGGATCATGTTCCAGGACAGCGGCTCCAGTTCGGCGGTGAGCCGGCCGTCCGCGACAGAGGTGCCATGGACCTGGTGCGGGACGACCCGCTCGGGGTCGTCGCGGGTGTTGCACGCATCGGGGTCGGCGTCGGCGAGGGCGCTGTGCTCGACGACGGTGGTCAGCCCGAGGCCGTCCAGCGCCGCCTGGAGGGGCAGCGGCTCGGTGCGGCTGCGGTTGACGGCGAAGACGGTGACCGTTCCGTCGTCCGCGCGCACCGCCGTGGCGTACAGCAGGTCCGTCTCGCCGTAGCGGGCGGTGTCGTGGACGGGTGAGTCCACGCGCACGTCGAGGACCTCGCCGCGGCCGTGGCGGGAGGCCTGCGCGAACGGGAAGAAGGTGGTCTGCCGCCAGGCGGGACCGCCGGGCTCGGTCCTGATCGGGGCGATGACGTTGACCAGCTGCGCCAGGCAGGCGATGGTGACGCGGTCCGCGTGCCGCAGCAGGGCGATCAGCAGCGACCCGACCACGACGGCGTCGGTGACGCTGTAGGTGTCCTCGAGGAGCGGCGGGGCCTCGGGCCAGTCCTGAGGTGCCGAGGTGGCCGCCTGCTGCTGCCAGCGGGACATGTACCAGACGTTCCACTCGTCGAAGGAGAGGTTGATCCGCTTCCTGGACTTCAGCCGCGCGCCGATGTGGTCGCAGGTGGCCACGACGCCCTCGATGAAGGACTCCATGTCGGACGCCGAGGCGAGGAAGGAGTCGATGTCGCCGTCCTGCGGCTCGTAGTAGGCGTGCAGGGAGATGAAGTCGACCAGCTCGTAGGTCTCCGCCAGGACCGTCGCCTCCCACTCGGCGAACGTGGGCATCGACCGGCCCGAGGACCCGCAGGCGACCAGTTCCACGCCGGGGTCGAGCTGCCGCATCGCGCGGGCGGTCTCGGCGGCGAGACGCGCGTACTCGGCGGCGGTCTTGTGCCCGGTCTGCCAGGGGCCGTCCATCTCGTTGCCCAGACACCACAGCCGGATGCCGTAGGGGTCCTTGTCGCCGTGGGAGACCCGGAGGGCGGACAGCGCGGTGCCGCCGGGATGGTTGGCGTACTCCTGCAGCTGCAGGGCCTCGGCCACGCCGCGGGTGCCGAGGTTCAGCGCCATCATGGGCTCGGCCCCCGGGCCCAGTTCGCGCATGAAGCGCATGTACTCGGCCAGTCCGAAGCGGTTGGTCTCGGTGGAGTGCCAGGCGAGGTCCAGCCGCCGGGGGCGGTCCTCCACGGGGCCGACCGAGTCCTCCCAGCGGTAGCCGGAGACGAAGTTGCCGCCGGGGTAGCGGATGGCGGTGACACCGAGTTCGCGCACCAGGGCGAGCACGTCCCGGCGCAGCCCGGCCTCGTCGGCGGTGGGGTGGCCCGGCTCGTAGATGCCGGTGTAGACGCAGCGGCCGAGGTGTTCCACGAAGGAGCCGAAGAGCCGGGGGCTGACCCGCCCGACGGTGAAGGCGGGGTGGAGGGTGAGGCGGGCGGTACGCATCTGCGCCTTTCGAAAGGTCGGTCGGACAGGGCGGGCCGGGCGGCGCTCCGCACCCATGACGTTCGGTATTCCGTACAGTGCACGTGACTTCGAACGACAGGACCGTAAGGAGGACGGAGCAGCAGGTCAATGGTTCGGACAAGAAGACGGACGCGCCTGACGCGCGCACGTCCATGCGCGTAGTCTCGAACGTCCCTGTGGACAACGGGACATGAGAGCGAGGGCGCGATGGAGTTCGCGGACGCGGCCTTGGGCCCGGCGTCGTTCCTCAGCGAGTTCTACACGTCGTTCTGGTGGATCCCGGCCGGCGTCCTGGCGGCCGCCCTGGCCATCAAACTGCCCACCATCATCCGGCTGTGGAACGACCCGCTGCTGCGCGCGGTCGGCGGTCTTCTGCTGCTCGCCTGCGCCGTGTTCGTCTTCGTCGCGCCCTCGACCATCGTCTGGGTCAACCGTGTCACCGGCGTGCCGAACATCGCGGCGCCCTGGGTGTACTCGCTGCTCACCGCGTTCTGCGCCTGCTGCCTGGTGCTGATCATCGCCTGGCGCAACGGGCTGTCCGACCACTCCGCCTCGACCCGCCGCACCACGCGCTGGGTGCTGTGGTCCTACGGCGGTGTCATCGTCGCCCTGTGGGTGCTGTTCGCCCTCGCGGACGTCCCGGTGGAACGCACCCGGGACCTCGACACCTACTACGCCAACACCCCGTTCATGCGCGAGGAGATCCTGCTGTACCTCCTCGCCCACACCACCGCGGCGCTCATCACCTCGAAGCTGATCTGGAACTGGATCCGCACCGACGGCCTGGACGCCTGGCTGCGCGGCGGGCTGAAGTTCCTGGGCGCCGGCTACGCGCTCAACCTGGGCTTCGACGCGGCCAAGCTCACCGCGGTCACGGCCCGCTGGACCGGGCACGACCTGGACTGGCTCAGCCTGGACGTGGCGCCCGCGCTGGCCTGCGCGTCGGCGGTCTCGATCGCGGTCGGCTTCATCCTGCCGCACGCCGGCCAGTATCTGCACGAACGCTGGTGGATCCGGCTGGTCCACCACCAGCTGCGGCCCCTGTACCTGCTGATGAAGCAGGTGAACGGCAGCGGGGTGCCGTTCACCTGGCGCTCCAGCCCCGAACTGCGGCTGACCCGGCGCGAGACCTTCATCCGGGACGTGCTGCTGCCGCTGGCCCGGCACATCGACGAGTCCCTGCACCGGCGGTGCCACGAGGCCGCGCTCGGCCTGGGGTTCGCCCCGGAGCGGGCCAAGGCGCTCGCGGCGGCGGTGGCGATCCTGGACGCCGTGGACCGGCGCCCGCGGGCGGACGGCGGCGACGGGGAGGACAGCCGGGACACCACCGAACTGCTGCTGGAGATCGGCGCCGTGTCACGGGAGTTGCGCCGCCCGGACGACATCCGGGCGGTGCGGGCCGCGGCCGGCGCGGTGAAGGAGCCCGCACAGCCCGCGGTGGTCACCGAGTGAGGCCGGGCACCGGGGGCGGTGGCAGGATCGGGACCGGAGTTGGCATATTGCACGGGTGACCGAGCGGCGCCCAGCGGAACAGGGAGACAGCGGTGCGTACCAGGAAGGAGATGCGTCGTCTCGCTGACGCCCTCATCGACCCCATCCAGGTGCGGGTCCCGGCCGATCCCGAGGTGCTGTTCGAGGAGCTGGTGAAGTCCGTCAGCGCCTGGCGGGGCCGTGAAGTCGTCGTCCACCGGGCCAAGTTCCCGCCGCACACCGCGAGCGGGCTGTGGCTGGAGCGGGAGCACCACGACGACGTGGTGGTGGACGAACGGGCGGCCGTCTGGCACCAGATCGTGATCCTGTGCCACGAGGTGTGGCACATGAACCGCCGCTCCGCCGAGCCGCGTGCCGGCCAGGCGGAGCGACCGGTGGCCGCCCGCACCGACTTCAGCCTGGCCGAGGAGCAGGAGGCCGACCGGTTCGGCATGCTGATGGGCCGTCGGCTGCGCACCTGGCTGGACGCCTCCGCCGTACCGGATCCTGCGGCACGGACCGGTGACGGCGACGACCCGCAGGACCTCGCCGGACGCATCGGCGCGGCGCTCAACTACCGCGGGACCAAGAGATGAGCGGCCTGATCAACTACCTCAGCTGCTCGGCCCTGTGGCTCGGCCTGCTGGTGAAGGCCCCGGACCTGCTGCGGCACCGCCGTGACCCGTATCTGCGGGCCATCTGCGGGGTGCTGGGCCTGGCGGGCCTGTGCTTCTTCCTCGGCGCGCCGCCCACGGTCGGCGTGATCAACCGGCTCAGCGGCACGCCGAACCTCGCCGCGCCGCTGACCTACGCGGCGATCACCGCGTACGCGGCGGCGTCCCAGGTGCTGGTGGTGTACTGGCGCGGCGGTCCCCGGGTGCACCGCACCGCGCGGCGCTGGATCACCGCCTACTCCGGTGTGATCCTCGGCATCGCGGTGCTGTTCGCCCTCGGCGACGCGCCTCAGGAGCGCCGTACGGACCTGGACACCTACTACGCGACCACGCCGTTCCTCGCCCAGATGATCGTGCTGTACCTGGTGGCCCATCTGGTCGCGGCGAGCGTCACCTCGGTGTGCTCCCTGCGCTGGGCGGGCCGGGTGCGGGGCGGGCTGCGCCTCGGACTGACCCTGCTCGGGTCGGGCTCGCTGTGCGGGGCCGGGTACAGCGTCTGCAAGCTCACCGCGGTGACCGCCGTCTGGACCGGGCGGGACTGGTCGGCGCTCGGCACCACGGTGTCCCCGGCGGCCGCCGGCCTCGGTGCCCTGCTGACGGTGGTCGGGGTGCTGGTCCCGCTGCTCGCCCCCGCGCTGGCGGAGGCCCGGCAGGCGAGGCGGGCGTATGCCCGTCTGGCGCCGCTGCAGAAGGTCCTGGAGGAGATGCTGGTCCGGCGCCGGCTGCGGCTGCCCCGGCCCCGGTTCGCCTCCCCCGTCACCCGTCTGGTGTGGCGGCAGACCAGCATCCACAACGCGCTGAGCCACCTGGACGTCTACTTCGACCCCGGTCTGTACGAGCGGACCCGCCGGGAGGTGCTCGACGCCACGGGCGAGCCGGAGCGGGCCGAGGCCGCCGCCTGGGCGGCGGTGATCACGGCGGCGGTGCGGGAGGAGGCCGGCGCCGGGCGGGCAGCGCCCCGTCCCGGCGGCCGTGCGCTGGGCCGGGTGCCGGGGCCTGCCCTCCTGGCCCGGGTGGCCGACGCGTTGGCCCACCCGGCCGGGCCCGGTGGGCCCGCGTCCGGTGCACCCGGCGGCGCGCAGGCCGCCGTGCCGTCGCCCTCGCCTGCGGATCCGGCCTCCCCCTCCCCCGCGCCCTCGGGCGGCATGCCGAGCGTCACGACCACGGGTGCCGGATGATGCGCACGGTCAGGGCCGGCCGCCGCCCGGCGGAGAGGAGCCGGCCGGCATGAGTCTCGTCGTGTACCTCGCCGCGGTGGTGTTCGGCATGTCCGCCGTGCTGCTGTACCGCCCCAGCACGGTGCTGCGCAATCCGCTCAACCTGTCCACCTGCGTGGCGATCGTGCTGGGCTCCCTGGTCTTCGTGTGCGCCGCGCCGCCCACCCTGTCCGCGGTCAACTCCCTCACCGGCACCCCCAACTTCGGTGCACCGCTGACCTACGGCATGCTCTCCGCGTACAGCTGCAGCATGCTGGTGCTGCTGATCAACTGGCGCGGCGGCCCCCGCTCCCTGGTGCGGCGCATGGTGCTGCGCAGCATCGCCGCCTACGGGCTGCTGGTGCTGGCCATCGTGGTGCTGTTCGCGCTCGCCGACGCGGACACCGAGCGGCTGCGGGACCTCGACACCTACTACGCCGACACCCCGTTCATGCGGGAGATGATCCTGCTGTACCTGGCCGGGCACAGCGCCGCGATGCTGGCGGTGTGCCTGGTGTGCCTGAAGTGGGCCCGCGAGGTCACCGGTCTGCTGCGCACCGGGCTGCGTCTGATCCTGGTGGGCGTACTGCTGGACCTGGTCGGCTTCCAGCTGACCAAGTACACGGCGGTCGTGGCGCGTTGGGCACATCACGACCTGGACTTCCTGTCCACCGACGTGGCCCCGCCGATGGCGTCGCTGGGCGCGCTGGTGTGCTCGGCGGGGTTCATGCTGCCGCGTCTGGTGCCTGCGGTCCGGGCGCAGTGGCAGGCGCGGCGCGACCACCGGCGGCTCGCCCCGCTGTGGAGGCTGGTGCGCTCGGCGTCCACCGCCCCGAGACCGCCCGCCGCCTGGTGGCAGCTGCCCCAGGCCCGGCTCCAGTGGCGCGAGGTGTCGATCCACGACGCCCTGCTCACCCTGGCGCCGTACTTCGACCACCGGGTCCGTGAGCGGGTGCGGGACGCCGCCCTGAGCGCGGGCCGCTCCCCCCACGAGGCCCGTCTTCAGGCGGAGGCGGCCATGCTGGCCGACGCCGCGCGCCGGGCCGCGGCACGCGAGCAACCACCGGAGACCGGCCGCAGCTACCGGCTGCACGCCACCGAGGTCCCGGGCCCGAGCGGGCTGGTGGAACTGGCCCGGGCCCTGGACCGCCTGCCCCCCGCACCCGCCGCGCCCGAAGGCGCGGTACCGCCGCCCATGGCCGGAACCATGGCAGAACCCGAGGAGCCCCATGTCGCGTAGAGCTGTCGTGATCGGTGCCGGACTGGCCGGGATGCTGGCCGCGGCCGTCCTGTCCGATGCCGGTGTGGACGAGGTGATCGTCCTGGACCGCGACGAGCTGCCCGACCAGCCGGGACACCGCCGGGGCCTGCCGCAGGGGCGGCACGCTCATCTGCTGATGGCCGGCGGCATCGCGGCCATGGAGGAGCTGGTACCGGGGGTGCGCAAACGGCTGCTCGCGGCCGGGGCGCACGAGATACCCCTCAACTCGGGCATGCTCGCGCTCACCTCGGAGGGCTGGCTGCGCCGCTTCAAGCGGGAGGGGCCGGTGATGCTCACCTGCAGCAGGGCGCTGGTGGACTGGGTGGTGCGCACCGCGGTGCTGGAGCAGACCCGGGTGGAGATACGCCGGGCGGCGGCGGTGGGGCTGACCGGCACCGCGCAGCGGGTGACCGGGGTGCGGACCGCGGCGCCCGGGGAGGAGGAAGACCTCGAGGCGGACCTGGTGGTCGACGCGAGCGGGCGCGGCACCCGGATCGTCCCCTGGCTGGAGAGGCTGGGGATCACCGGCATACGGGAGCGGACCGTGGACTCCGGTCTGGTCAACGCCACCCGCATCTTCCGCACCCCGAAGGGCGCGGAGAAGTTCCCGCTGACCGTCCTGCACGCCGACCCGTTCGCCCGGCGACCGGGCCGCAGCGGGATGGTCATGCCGATCGAGGACGGCCGGTGGATGGTCAGCTGCGGCGGCACCCGGGGCGGTGAGCCGCCCGCGGACCCGGAGGGCTTCCTGCGCTACACCCTCGCCCTGCCCGACCCGGTGGTGGGCCGGCTGATCTCCGGTGCGGAGCCGCTGACGGACGTGCATCTGAGCCGCTCGACCAGCAATGTGCGCCGCTACCTGGAGAAGTCGGCGCGCTGGCCGGAGCGCCTGGTGGTCATCGGGGACGCGCTCGGCACTTTCAACCCGGTGTACGGGCAGGGCATGTCGGTGGCCGCGTTCGGCGCGCAGGTGCTCGGCCGCGAGCTGGCGCGCGGCGGCCCGGACGCGCCCGGTCTGGCCCGGCGGGTGCTGCGCGGGGCGGCCCGGCCGGTGGAGACGGCCTGGTCCATGGCGGTCGGGCAGGACGTGCTGTATCCGGGGGTGCGCGGCGGCCGGCCGACCGCGGCCGACCGGCTGGTGACCGCGTACACGCGCCGCATGATGCGGGCGGCCACCGGCTCCTACGCCGCGGCCTCGGCGCTCTGGGACGTCACCAGCATGCGCACGCCGCCCACCCGCATGTTCCATCCGGGCGCGGTGCTGGCCGCCCTCCTGGGCTCCCCGCTGCCGCCGTCGACCGAGCCGCCGCTGACGGCGGGCGAGCGCGAGCTGCTGCGCGCCCTGGACCGCACGGGGCTGCCGGGCGTCTAGAACTGAGGAACCATCAGGCGGAAGGTGCCGCTCCGGAGCAAGGGGGCGGCACCTTCCGTCGTCCCGGCCGGCCCGCCCCGGGGTGACGGAGGCTTCCGCTCCAGGGCCACGGAAACGTCTGCGGCGAGGTCACGGACATCGTTGTGCCACCGCCTCTTGAACGATCCAAAACGAGGCACTAGCGTCCCCGATTGGATCGATCAAATCGATCCGTGCGATCAGATCGAGGAGGCGGCGTGGCGCGGGGAACGGGTCCGATACGGGCGACTCTGTCCGATGTGGCGGCGCGGGCCGGAGTGTCACGGCAGACCGTTTCCAATGTGCTGAACACGCCCGAGGTGGTACGGCCGGCGACCCGGGAGCGGGTGCTGCGGGCCGTGGCCGAACTCGACTACCAGCCCAACACCGCGGCCCGCCGGCTGCGCACCCACCGCTCCCATGTGCTCGGGCTGCGCATGCCGGAGGTGGGCGACGGCGTCAGCGGCGAGATCCTCGACCGCTATCTGCACGCCCTCGCCAAGGAGGCGCAGCGCGCCGGGATGCGCATCATGCTGTTCGCCGCGGACGACGAGGAGGCCGAGATCCGGGAGTACCGGACGCTGCTGGCCACCGCGGGGCTCGACGGGTTCGCCCTGACCCACACCTACCCGGGCGACCGGCGGGTGCGCTGGCTGCGCGAACACCGGGTCCCGTTCGTCACCTTCGGCCGTCCCCGGGGCGAGCAGGACGACCCGCCCGGGGCGGAGCCTCACCCCTGGGTCGACGTCGACGGGTACGCCGGTACGCGGATGGCGACCGAGCATCTGCTGGAACTCGGCCACCGCCGCATCGGGTTCCTCGGCTGGCCGGACGGTTCGGGACCGGGCGACGACCGGCGGGCCGGCTGGTACGCCGCGCTGCGGGCGGCGGGGCTGTCCGAGGGCGCCCCGGAGGAGCGGACCGAGGAAGGGATGTCGCCGGGTACCGGGGCGGCGGCCCGGATGCTCGCCGACCCTGCCGTCACCGCGCTGGTGTGTGTCAGTGACTCGCTGGCCCTCGGCGCGCTGGCCGCCGCCCGCGATCTGTCCCTCACCGCGCCGGACCGGCCGCCCGTCGCCGTCACCGGCTTCGACGACACCCCCGTGGCCCGGGCGGTGGGGCTGACCAGCGTCGCCCAGCCCGTGGAGGCCGTCGCCGCCCGGACCGTGGAGCTGCTGCTCGCCCAGATCCCCGGCGCCGCCCGGCCCGCCTCGCCGGGCGCGGGCGTCGGCCGCGGCGGCCGGAGGGACCAGGAGCGGTCGTCGTTCCTGGTCACGCCCCGGCTCGTGGTCCGCGAGTCCAGCCGTCCGGCCCGCTGAGGACGGCACCACAAGAGCGGCTTCCGCTCCCTTCGCCCACCCCGATCCACCGCCCCCGGCAGCACGGCGGCAGAGCCGCCTGCCGTTGCACCGAAGGAGTCTCACGATGTCACCGCTGACCTTCCGCCCAGCGCAGCAAGCCGAACGGCCGGGCCGAGGGGTGGGGCGCCGCGCCCTGCTCACGGGTGCGGGCGCGGCCGCCGCGCTCGGTGTCACCGGCTGCGGCACCGGCTTCCGCGACAGTCCCGCCGGCAGTGGCGGCGGGCAGTCCGGCGGCCCGCTGCGGGTGCTCATCGGCTCCAGCGGTGACGCCGAGACCAGGGCGGTACGGGCGGCGCTCGCCGACTGGTCGAAGAGGTCGGGCATCGAGGCGAGGCTGAGCGTGGCGGCCGACCTGCCCCAGCAGCTCAGCCAGGGCATGGCCGCCGGTTCCCCGCCGGACGTGTTCTACATCGCCCCGGAGGAGTTCGCGGCCTACGCCGGCAACGGCTCCCTGGAGCCGTACGGGGCGCGGATGTACGACGACTTCTATCCCTCGCTGCTGGAGTCCTTCCGGTACGAGGGCAAGCTGGTCTGCGTACCCAAGGACTCCTCCACGCTGGCGCTGTTCATCAATGACGAGCTGTGGCGCAGGGCCGGGCTGACCGCGAAGGACTACCCGGGCACCTGGGACGAGCTGCACGCCGTGGCCAGGAGGCTCAGCTCCGGCAGGCGCGCCGGGCTCACCTTCGATCCGCAGTGGCAGCGGGTCGGCGCGTTCATGGCGCAGGCCGGCGGACATCTCGTGGACCGGCGCGGCCGGGCCGATGTGGACACCCCCGAGAACGAGAAGGCCCTCGCCTTCGTCAAGGAGATGCTGGCGTCCAAGGCTCTGGCCTACCCGGGTGCGCTGGACGCCGGCTGGGGCGGTGAGGCCTTCGGCAACGAAAGCGCGGCCATGGCCGTCGAGGGCAACTGGACGGTCGGCGCCCTCGCCAACGACTTCCCGGACCTGAAGTACACCGTGGTGCCCCTGCCGAAGGGGCCCGAGGGCCCCGGCACACTGCAGTTCACCAACGGCTGGGGCGTGGCGGCGGACTCCGCGAACACCACGGCCGCCGTGGACCTGGTCCGCTATCTCGTCTCGGCGAACGCCCAGATGACGTTCGCGAAGAAGCTGGGCTTCATGCCGTCGATCGAGCTGCTCGACGAGCGCTGGCGCAAGGAGTTCCCCAAGCAGTCGGCCTTCCTCGACGGCGTCCCGTACGCCCAGGGCGTGCCGCCGGTGAAGGGCATCAAGGAGGTGCTCGCGGAGTTCGGCGCGGAGCTGGAGGGACTGGCCGGCAAGAAGCCGAAGGACATCCTGCGTTCGGTGCACTCCGCCCTGAAGGCGGTCACCGGATGAGCGGCATCCGTCTCCCCCGGCGCAGGCGGAGCATCCACAGCGGGCAGGCGGCCGCGGGCTGGCTGTTCATGGCCCCGGCGATCGTGCTGCTCGGGCTGTTCCTCGTGATCCCCATCGCCATGGCCCTGTGGGTGAGCGTGTCCGACTGGGGCGGCCGCGGCAACCCGTTCACCGGCGCCGCGCACTTCGTCGGCGGCCGCAACTACGCCGAGCTGCTGACCGGTGACGGCCTCGCCCGGCGCGACTTCGCCACCTCGCTGCGGAACAACGCCTACTACGTGCTGCTCGTCGTCCCCCTGCAGACGGTCGTCGCCCTCGGGCTGGCCGTCCTGGTCAACCGCAAGGTGCTGCGCGGCCGGGGACTGGCCCGCACCGCCTTCTACTTCCCCTCGGTGACCAGCTCGGTGGCGATCACCGTGGTGTTCCTCTTCCTGTTCACGGCGTCCGGAGCGGTGAACCGGCTGCTGGGCTACCTCAGCATCGAGGGACCCAACTGGATCAACGACCCGCGCGGGGTGGTGCACCTGGCGCTGAGCGCCGTCGGCGTGGACTCCCCGCCCGCGGCGCTGCGTTCGCCCGTGCTCGGCCTCGACGTGTGGGACTGGCTGTCCGGTCCCAGCGTGGCCATGTGCGTGTTCATCGTGCTCGCGGTGTTCACCACCTCGGGCACCTTCATGCTGCTGTTCCTCGCGGCGCTGCAGAACATCTCCGCCGAGGTGGAGGAGTCGGCGCAGGTCGACGGGGCCACCGCCTGGCAGCGGCTGCGTCACATCACCGTTCCGATGCTCCGGCCGACTCTCTTCACCGTGATCACCCTCGGACTGATCGGCACCTGGCAGGTCTTCGACCAGATCTACACCGGCAGCCAGGGCGCCCCCGGCAAGACCACGCTCACCCCCGCCTACCTGTCCTACGAGGCGTCCTTCACCTCGCAGGAGTGGGGCCGCGGCGCCGCGATCGCCTTCCTGCTGTTCGCCATCATCGTGGTGATGACCCTGCTGCAGCGCATGGTGCTGCGCGAACGCGACACCGGCGGGCGGCGGCCGCGGCGGCTGCGCCCGTCCGCCACCGCGCCGAAGGGCGGTGAGCAGGCATGAGCTTCGTTCCCGCGCAGACCGTTTCCGAGCAGGCGGCAGTGGAGCAGCCCGTGGCCGGGAAGGCCGGCTCCGGGAAGGCTCGGCGTGGCCGTGCCGCACGGCACAAGGCCGCGTCCTTCGCCGGCGGTCTGCTGCTGCTGGTGCTCGCCCTCGCCTATGTCTCCCCGTTCCTGATATCGGTCGCGACGTCCTTCAAGACCACGGCGGACGCCACCGCGCATCCGCTCTCCCTGGTCCCCGAGACCGTCACCACGGCCGCCTACCGCAAGCTGTTCCTCAACTCCGACTTCCCGCTCTGGTTCGCCAACTCGGCGGTGGTCACGGTCGCGGTGACGGCCGGCCGGGTGCTGCTCGACTCCCTGGCCGGCTACGCGCTCGCGCGGCTGCCGTTCCGCGGCCGCGGGGTGGTGTACGCCGCGCTGGTGGCGGTGATGGCGGTGCCGAGCGTGGTGCTGCTGATCCCCCGCTTCCTGGTCATCAACAGCCTGCAGATGTACGACTCGTACGCCGGGCTGATCGTTCCGCTGCTGGCCGACGCCGCCGGGATCTTCATCATGAAGAACTTCTTCGAGTCGATCCCGCCCAGCGTGGAGGAGGCCGCACGGATGGACGGCGCCGGTCCGTTCCGGGTGTTCTGGTCGGTGGTCCTGCCGATGGCCCGCCCGGCGCTGATCACCATTGTGATCCTCTCCTTCCAGGGCTCCTGGAACGAGCTGTCGCACTTCATCACGGCCTCGCAGAGCCCGGAGCTGTTCACCCTCACCAAGGGCGTGGCCCAGCTCTCCGCCGGGGCGCTCTCCCAGGGCACGCAGTATCCGCTGAAGCTCGGTGCCGCCGTGGTGATGACGGTTCCCGTCGCCGTCCTGTTCTTCGTCTTCCAGCGCCGCATCATGAACACCGGCGCCGGCGCGGTGAAGGAATGACGGGCACCCCGGCTCTCCCCTCCCCGACCCCGTACCTGCGTACAGATGGGCTGACCCACCTCATGACCGACCAGACCCCCGGGCCCGGCACCCCCGACGAGCCCGCGGCCGGACTCCAGCCGTTCCTGCACGACGCCTGCGTGACCCTGCACGCGCCGAGCTTCACCGTCTCCCGCCCCGACGGCGCGCTGCGGTGCGGCGCCGACGGCTTCTACCACGGCGACCGCCGGGCACTGTCCCGTCTCGAGGTGTCGGCCGGGGACGTCCCGCTGGCCTGGGTGGGCGGCGGCACGGAGGGCGCGGACCGCGCCTCGTTCCGCACGGTGCTGCGTGGCGTCGCCGAGTCCACCCCGGATCCGGCCGTGGTGCTCACCCGGACCCGGACCACCGGTCCGGCCCGGCTCACCGAGACCCTGCGGGTGGTCAACTCCGGCCGGCTGCCCGCCCGGGTGTCCCTCACCGTGACCGCCGGCACCGACCTGGCCTCCATGGAGCAGGTCAAGTCCGGCCGGCGGCGCCCGCTGCGCACCGCCGTCGCCGGGGACGGCGAACTGTGCTGGCCGGAGAGCCGGGCCGGGGCGGACGCCTGCACCGTCCGGCTGGCCGCTTCCGCCCCCGGCGCGCAACTCGACGCCGCCCTGGGGCAGTTCCGCTACGACCTGAAGCTGGCCCCCGGTGAGAGCTGGGAGACCGAGCTGGTGTGCACCGTGGAGAACACCGCGGGCGACCTGTTCCCGGCGCCCCGGGACGGGGCCGCCGTCCCCTGGGCGGCGCCCGGACTGCACAGCCGCGACGGCGCCCTGGACCACTGGGTGCGGCAGGCCCATGCCGACCTGCGGCGGCTGCTGCTGGCCGACCCGGAGGCGCCCGACGACCTGTTCCTCGCCGCAGGGGCGCCCTGGTTCGCCACGCTCTTCGGCCGTGACTCGCTGTGGGCCGCGCGGATGCTGCTGCCGTTCGGCACCGAGCTGGCCGGTTCGACCCTGCGCGTTCTCGCCCGCCGCCAGGGCACAGCGGTCGATCCGCGGACCGAGGAGCAGCCCGGCAAGATCCTGCACGAGGTGCGCGGTGCCGCGCTGACGCTGCCCGGCGACGGCGGCGGACCGGACGTGGAGCTGCCGCCGCTCTACTACGGCACCGTGGACGCCACCCCGCTGTGGCTGTGTCTGCTGCACGACGCCTGGCGCTGGGGTCTGCCCGCCGAGCAGGTCGAGGCGCTTCTGCCGCACGCCGAGGCCGCCCTCGCCTGGATGCGCGACTTCGGTGACGCGGACGGCGACGGCTTCCTGGAGTACGTCGACACCACCGGCAGGGGCCTCGCCAACCAGGGCTGGAAGGACTCCGGCGACTCCATCCGCTTCCGCGACGGCTCCTTCGCCGACGCCCCGGTGGCCCTGTGCGAGGTGCAGGCGTACGCCTACGAGGCGGCCCTGGGCGGCGCGGCGCTGCTGCGCGCCTTCGGGCGGCCCGGCGCCGAGGAGTGGGAGGAGTGGGCCGGACGGCTCAAGTCCCGCTTCCGCGAGGCCTTCTGGGTGGCGGACGAGCACGGCCGTTACCCGGCCGTGGCGCTGGACGGCGCCAAGCGCCCGGTGGACTCCCTCACCTCCAACCTCGGGCATCTGCTGGGCACCGGTCTGCTGGACGAGAAGGAGAGCGCGCTGGTCGCCGCCCGCCTGACCGGGCCCGACCTGGACTCGGGGTTCGGTCTGCGGACCATCTCCGACCGCTTCCCGCGGTACAACCCGCTCGGCTATCACCTGGGCAGCGTCTGGCCGCACGACACGGCGATCGCCGTGCACGGTCTGGCCCGGGCGGGCTTCCCCGGGGAGGCCGCGCAGCTCGCCACCGGTCTGGTGCGGGCCGCCGCCTCCTTCGACGGGCGGCTGCCCGAACTCTTCGCCGGTTACGGCGCCGACGAGAGCCGTCACCCCGCCCCCTATCCGGCCTCCTGCCGTCCGCAGGCCTGGGCCGCGGGGGCCGCGGCGCTGACCGTGCAGTCGCTGCTCGGTCTGGCGGCGGACGCCCCCGCCGGTGTCCTCACGGTGGCCGCGGAGGTGCCCGAGGCGTTCCGGCCGCTGCGGCTGTCCGGCGTCCGCGTCGGCGGCGCCCCGGTCGGCATCACCGTGACCGCCGACGGGACACCCGAGGTCACGGCACCGGAGGGGATCACCGTGCGCACCGCGCCGTCACGGCTCGGCTGAGGACGCGTCAGACACCCGGGGGTGGTTCATCCGGCGAACGCCGGCTGGGCCACCCCCTTGCCGATGCCCGGGATCACCAGCAGCGACCCGGCCAGCGGGTGCGGGGCGGTCAGGCCCACGCGGGCGGTGGTGACGTACAGGTCGGTGAGACCGGCCCCGCCGAAGGCGCAGGCGGTGACCCGGGGCACGGGGAACGTGAGGGTGCGGTCGAGTGTGCCGTCGGGGGTGTAGCGGCGGACCGCCCCGCCGTCCCACAGGGCCACCCAGACGCAGCCGTCGGCGTCCACGGTGAGGCCGTCCGGGAAGCCGGCGCCCTCCTCGATCTCGGCGAGGGGCCGGCGTCCGGACACCTGCCCGGTCGCCGGGTCGTGGTCGAGCACGTCGATGCGGCGGGTCGGGCTGTCGACGTAGTACATCAGCCGCCCGTCGGGGCTCCATCCGGTGCCGTTGCTGACGGCGACGTCGTCGAGCACCGTGGTGACCTGGCCGTCGGGTGTGATCCGGGACAGGGTGCCGCCGCCCGGGGCCTCGTCGTAGCGCATGGTGCCGGCCCACAGGGAGCCGTCGGGGGCGACGGCGGCGTCGTTGCCGCGGCGGCCGGGCACCACCTCGCGGTGCAGCCAGCGGAAGGTGTCGTCGGGGTCGAGCAGGCCGATGCCGTCGCGCAGGTTGAGGACCAGGCCGCCGCCGGTGCGGGGCTTGGCGGCGCCGATGTGCTGCTCGGTGCGGCGCAGCGTGCGCCGGCCGGTGGCGGGGTCGTAGGTGTGGATGCGGCAGCCGAGGATGTCGACCCACAGCAGGCGGCCCGTGGCCGGGTCCCAGGTGGGGCCCTCGCCCAGGGTGGCCTCCGCGCGGACGGCGACCTCGTATGCGGGGGTGCGGGGTGCGGTGCTCATGCGGCGCTCCGGTGGCCCAGACGTTCGGACAGGTCGGCGGCGCCCTTGGCGGCGAGCTGCTCCAGCTCGGCGCGGCGCTCCTCGCTCCAGCGGCTCATCGGCACCGAGATGGACAGCGCGGCGACCACCTCGCCGGTGCGGCCGCGCACCGGGGCGGCGACGCAGGAGACGTCCGGGTTGGACTCGCGGGTCTCCACGGCGATGCCCCGGGCGCGGATGCCGGCGAGGGCCTCGCGCAGCGCGGCCGGGTCGGTGATGCTGTTCGGGGTCATCGCGGCCAGTTCGGCGCCGTCCGGGATGCGCCCGGTCAGCTCCTCCTCGGGGAGGCTGGCCAGCAGCATCTTGCCCACGGCGGTGCAGTGGGCGGGCAGTCTGCGGCCCGCCGCGGAGACCATGCGCACGGCGTGGGTGGAGTCCACCTTGGCGATGTAGATGACGTCGGTGTCCTCGAGGATGGCCACGTGCACCGTCTCGTCGCAGGTCTCGGCGACGGCCTGGGCGACCTGGCGGCCCTCGGCGGCGAGGTCCAGCTGCTCGGCGTAGCGGGCGCCGAGCTGGTAGGGGCGCACGCCGAGCCGGTAGCGGCCGGGCTGGTCGCTCACCGGGACGAGGTACTTGCGGGCGGCGAGCGTGGTCACCAGTTCGTGCACGGTGGTGCGCGGCAGCTGCAGCTTGCGCACGATCTCGGGGGCGGAGAGCGTGCCGTCCCCGTCGAGGAAGAGCTCGAGTATGTCGAGCGCCCGGGTCACGGCTGGTACGAGGCGTCCCACGACCGGCCCCCTCCTGTGTTCGGCCTGCGTGTTCGAAATGTCAACAGGCGGTCGGAATGGCGAACACAGGCTAACCAGGGCGGGTCGGCCGGGCAATGGGGGTCGCCCACGGACCGGAGCACGAGCTTCCCGGTATCGCTGCGGGTTCGCGTGCCCGGGCGGCGGCGGGCGGCCGGGTCGGCGCGGGACGTCGCGGTGCCGGCGGCCGGGCGGCTCAGCGGCGGACGTCGCCGAGGGCTCCGCGCAGGCGCTGGGCGCGCAGCACCAGTTCCAGTTCGAAGCGGCGGTCCGGGTCGTCGATCTCGTCGCCCCACAGCTCGCGGATCTGCCGCAGGCGGTAGCGGACGGTCTGCGGGTGGACGCCCAGGCGGGCCGCGACCTCGGGGGCGCCGCCGCGGGTCTCCAGCCAGGCCAGCAGGGTCTCGGCGAGGCGCCGGCCGTGGGTGGGACCGCAGTGGGCGAGCGGGGCGAGGCACCGGCGGGCCAGGTCGTCGATGAGTTCCTCGGGCTGGAGCAGCACCAGCGCCTCGGTGTGCTCGGTGCAGTGCAGCACCTCCCCGGACGGCAGCAGGCCGCGCTCCATCAGCCGTACCGCGGCCTCAGCCCAGCGCAGTGACTTGGCCGCGTCGGCGAGCGGCACCGGCGGGG